>OLSP01000181.1_pt1 | contig 58434 bp, 58 predicted proteins | sample 1672941 | NCBI WGS metagenome assembly OLSP01 (sample SAMEA3136739, study PRJEB25190) | human gut metagenome | reverse complement strand
TATCCGCTGTATAAGAATTTCTGACTATAAAGCAATCCTTATCTAAATGACATTGGGAGAGATCTCTTGCCTTTTGGTTATTTATGTCAGATTATGAAATAGAAAAATAAATATTTTACGTTAATATATGAAAATTTGGAAGATGCATGTTACAATAGTAAGTAAATAAAATATAAAGGCATAAAATAACAGATGGAGAAGGGGAATGTTAGCAAAATTAGAATTAAAGTTAAAATGTGAAAAAGAACTGACATATCAGATGTCATCATTGTTTCATGGGGCACTTATGGAATTGCTGCCAGAGGAATATGCAGATTATCTGCATATTTCAAGCCTTCATCCATATGCACAGCATTTAGAATGCAGAGAAGGGAACTGGTACTGGGTAATTACAGGACTGAATAAAGAAGCAGTGAAGATTATTATACAGGATACGTTGTGGAAAATAGAATACATTCTGATAAAAAAACATGATCTTAAAGTTTTGATAGTGAAGAAAAATTATATGGAAACAACATATAAAGAATTAATGGATCATTTTTATGAGGATGATGGGAAAAGGTATATTCAGATTCATTTTCTATCTCCGACTGCATTTAAACAAAATGGAAGGTATCTTTTTTATCCGGATCTTCGCTGTGTTTTTCAGAGTCTGATGAATAAGTACGACAGTGCCACAGCAGAAAATACAATGCATGATGAAGATACACTCGAACAGATATGTGAGCATGCACAGGTGATCAGGTATGATCTGAAAAGTGTAAGTTTTTCTTTGGAGGGGGTCAGGATTCCATCCTTTATCGGAAAAATAACCATAAAGCTGCATGGCACAGATACAATGGCAAATTTTGTTAACATGTTGTTCGAGTTTGGAGAGTATTCCGGGGTAGGAATCAAAACTTCCCTCGGAATGGGATATATGAAAATCATAAACGAAGGGGGAAGAAAATGATAACGGACGATCAGATAAAATTAATGATTGGAAGTCTGCTTCATGACATAGGAAAAGTTGTGTATAGAAGTGGGGATGGAAGGAATCACAGTCAGAGTGGATATGAGTATCTGAAGAATGAAGCACATATTTCAGATGATGAAATTTTAAACTGTGTGAGATATCATCATGGAATGTATTTAAAGAACGCATCCTTAGCAGAAGACGATAAGGCATATGTTGTTTACTATGCAGACAATGTGGCAGCATTTTCGGATCGCAGAGAGGCGGAAGCAGGAGAAGGCGGATTTGATAAAACGATGCCGTTAGAGAGTGTATTTAATATTTTAAATGGAAATCACGGACAAAGTCATTATGCCATGCAGGTTTTAAATCCGAAGAATGAAATTAATTATCCGACAGAAGATGAAATATCTATGGATGAACATTTTTATCAGTCCGTCATTCAAAATATTACAGATAATTTACAGGGTATCACGTTAGACGAAGAATACATCAATTCCCTGCTGGCTGTGCTTGAGGCAAATCTGACATACATTCCATCTTCTACTTCAAAAAAGGAGCTTGCAGATATTTCTTTGTATGACCACATGAAGATGACCGCAGCAGTTGCGTCATGCGTAATGCAGTTTCTGACTGCGAAAGGCGAAAAAAATTATAAGCAGAGCCTGTTTATCAAAGCAGAGAAATCTTATGACGAGGAAATGTTTTTACTGTATTCCATGGATATTTCCGGTATTCAGAGTTTTATCTATACGATAGGAGAAAAAGGTGCATTAAAAGGACTGCGTGCGAGAAGTTTTTACCTTGAAATTATGATGGAGCATATTGTGGATGAACTGTTAGAGAAGTTGTCACTTTCAAGGGCAAATTTAATTTATACAGGAGGAGGACACTGCTATTTGCTTTTAGCGAATACGGATGATACCCGTGATATTTTAGAGCACTATGAAAAAAGTCTGAATCACTGGATGATGGAACATTTTGATACAGCGTTATATGTTGCCTGCGGATATGCGAAAGCAAATGCCAATGCGTTAAGAAATATGCCGAACGGAAGTTATTCCGATCTTTATCTAACGATATCAAAGATGATTTCTGAGAAAAAATCGAATCGGTATAATGCAGATATAATCCGGAATCTGAATAGCAGAAAACATGAAGGAGAGCGGGAATGTAAAGTGTGCCGCAGGATAGCCCGCCTTACAGATGATAAATGTCAGGTATGTCTGGCATTAGAAAAAATGTCAGGAAGTATTCTGTATGAAAATTATTTTACTGTCATGAGTGAACCGGATAAAGATGCGCTGCCACTTCCGGAAAACAGGTACTTAGCAGCAGATACAAAAGAAAGTCTGTTAAAACGGATGGAATCAGAAAATTATGTCCGGTGTTATACGAAAAATGAAATTTATACCGGGAAACATGTTACTACAAAATTGTGGGTTGGAGATTATACGACAGGTGACACGTTTGAAAAACTGGCAGAACAGGCAAAAGGTGTGGAAAGAATTGGAATCCTTCGTGCGGATGTGGATAACCTTGGAACGACTTTTGTTTATGGACTGCAGAGACCGGATGGAGATGACAAATATGTAACACTTTCGAGAACATCTACATTGTCACGGCAGTTGTCTTTATTTTTTAAATGTTATATCAATGAGATACTTCGGAAAGGAACAGCAGACAATTTTGGTGGAAGTGGGGAACGAAAAGCGGTAATTGTATATTCTGGTGGAGATGATGTGTTTTTAGCCGGAGCGTGGAATGATGTGATCGCAGCTTTTATGGATATCAGAAATGCGCTTGAAAAATTTACACAGGGAACGCTGACAATATCAGGAGGTGTTGGTATTTACGATGCGAAATATCCGCTGAATGTTATGGCAAAAGAAGTGGAAAGACTTGAAGACAGATCAAAACATGTGGAAGGAAAAAATGCAGTTACGCTGTTTGATGAAACACATGCTTATCCATGGAATGTATTTATACAAAATGTTGTTACAGAAAAGATAGGTGTGCTTAAGAATTATTTTGATCAGAATGATGAGCACGGTATGGGATTTTTATATCATCTCATGGAATTGTTAAGGGAAAGTGGGAACAACATCAATTTTGCAAGATATGTTTATCTGTTGTCGAGAATGGAACCACAGGAACATGAAAATAAAGAAAAACGGGCGGCTTACCGGAGTTTTTCAAGAAAGATGTACGAGTGGAGCAGGAAGGAACAGGATAGAAAAGAACTGATCACGGCAATCTATCTGTATGTATATCTGAATCGCAAAAGAGAGGAGCAGGATTAAATGAAATTGACAGAAGAAAATTATGTGGGGATTGCAGAACAGGCAATCAAGGAACTGTGTAGTGAAAAAGACCAGAAAGGGAGACTGGTTGGACCGGTAACAACATCCAAGATCAGAAATCTGCTTGCCATGACATCCGATATTTACAATGATGTGGTCAATAGTCAGAGCGACAAGCTGAATGCAGAAATAATTGGACGGATCAACTACATGAAGATTCGTTTTATCTATGAAGCAGGGCGTGAACCGAAGGTAAAGAAACTGGTAGATAAAGCAAAGATTTTAGAGCACTTAGAAGAGATCAAAGGCAGCAGAGACCAGTATATTTTATTCAGCCGGTATATGGAAGCCTTGGTTGCATATAGAAAATTTTATGGTGGACGTGATGAGTAGAGGGAGGATGAAATAATGTTTGCAAAAGTTAAAATCAGTGGGGTGTTAGAGACAATAACGGGTTTACATATTGGCGGATCGAGTGCTTTTTCTGCGATTGGTGCAGTAGATTCTCCTGTCATCCGGGATGCAAGGACGAATATGCCGATGATTCCGGGTAGCAGTTTAAAAGGAAAATTAAGGACACTTCTGGCAAAAAAATATAATCAGACAGTAGCGAAAACACCGGATGACGATGCGGTATGTCTGACAAGTCTGTTTGGAAGTGCGAAAAAAGGTCAGGTAAAGACTAGTAAAATCCTGTTTAACGATATGTTTCTTGAAAATATGGATGAATTAAAATATGCAGGGCTGACAGGTGCAACAGAGGTTAAATTTGAAAACAGCATCCAAAGAACAACGGCAGTAGCGAACCCCAGACAGATCGAACGTGTGGTAAGAGGCGCAAAATTTCCGATGCAGTTGATTTATGAAGTGACGAATGAATCGGAAATGGTTCATGATTTTGAAATATTAAAAGACGGGTTTAAACTTTTAGAATATGATTATTTAGGCGGCAGTGGATCAAGAGGTTATGGACGTGTCAAAATCATGGATATCCATGTGGAACCTGTGATAGGGGAAGTGTCGGAAGATGTTTTGTCCCAGTGTCAGAAAATCATGAGTGTAGTGGAATAAAATAACTTTGCAGGATTGATTTTTGACTACAGAGAGAAAAGAAATGAGGCGGGACATGGAATATACGATCTATCAGTTAGAATTTAAAACAGGTGTTCATTTTGGTACCGGAATGTTAAATGAAAGTGCCTGCACGTTTAAGGCAGATCAGATATTTTCAGCACTTTATATAGAGGCTTTAAAACTGAATCTGCAGCAGCAGTTATATGATGCTGTGAAAAAAGGAAATCTGTTAATTTCAGATGCATTTCCATATATTGGACAGCAGTATATGATTCCAAAACCGATGATATATGTGGAACCGGTAAACCGCGGGGAATCGAAGCAGAAAAAAGCATATAAAAAGATGAAGTTTATCCCGGTAGAATGTTTAAGTGATTTTTTGAGTGGAAAGATGGATCTGTCAAATGATCCGATGGAACATTATGGACATTATTTTCAGCAGACGATGGCAGCTGTCCGCACCGGGGAGGAGACTCTGCCGTACCGGGTTGGAACATTTTATTATGGAGAGGGATGTGGCCTGTATATCATTGCCGCGTATCAAAGCGAAAATGAAAAATGTCTTATGGAAAAACTGCTGACGGCATTATCTTATACAGGAATTGGCGGAAAAAAATCAGGTGGACTTGGAAAATATAGATACAATGAGGGGCAGATTCCGGAACAGCTTTTAGAATGTCTGCAGAAAAAATCGGACAGATATATGTTATTGTCAGTTGCACTTCCTGCAGATGAGGAATTGGAAAATGCGATGGAAAATGCATCCTATTTGTTAGAAAAAAGATCTGGATTTGTGGCATCTTCAGATTATGCAGAGGAGTGGAGAAAAAAGAAGGATCTTTATGTATTTACAGCAGGTTCCTGTTTTGTAAATTGTTTTGCCGGAGATATCTATGATGTGTCGGAAGGCGGAAAACATCCTGTGTATCGATATGCAAAGCCGATTTTTATGGGGGTATCATTATGAGGGATTATTTAAAACACTACCGGGTGAAAATATGTGTATTATCCCCAGTCTATATAGGTTCCGGTGAAAAAATAGGAAAAAAAGAGCACATCTATATGCCATGGAATCATCATGTGATCATACCGAATGTAGAGAAGATGTACATGGATCTGCAGAAAAAAGGACTCGGAAAAGAGTTTGCAGACTATATGATGGATGGGCGGCCGAAGGAACCTTCTCTATCCCAGTGGCTTGGACAGCATAAGATGCAGCGGGAAGATTATGAGAGATGGAAAGTGTATGAGATGGATGCAGGGGAAGCATTTGTTTCACAGACAGCCAGACCAAAAGAGATTGAAGCCTTTGTGAAGGATGCATATGGTATGCCGTATGTTCCGGGCAGTACTTTAAAAGGCATGTTCCGCACGGCACTGATTGCAGATGAGATACAAAAATGTCCGGAAAAATATGAAAGAACAGGCAGGGAGATACAGTCTGCTTCCGCAGAACGCGCAAGCAGGAAACAATGCCTTGCAAGAGAGACAAAACGTTTAGAACAACAGATATTTTATACTTTAAACCGTGATGAAAAAAAGCCTGCAAATGCTGTTAATGATAATCTTTCCGGTCTGCATGTAGGTGACAGCCAGCCTATCAGTGTGGATCAGCTGACATTAAGCCAGAAGATCGATGTTACACTAGACGGTACAGAAAAACCGCTGAATGTATTGCGGGAGACACTGATCCCCGGAACAGAGATTTGCTTTGATGTATCAATTGACACGACAATCTGCCCGTATCAGATGGAAGATATCATAGAAGCACTGAATATTTTCCAGAATATCTGTAACCGGTATTTTTATGCAAGATTCCACTGGGAGGCAAAGGAAAAAAATACAGTATGGTTAGGTGGAGGATGTGGTTTTCTTTCAAAGACAGTTTTATATCCATTGCTTGGCAGTAATGCAGTAAAAGTTGTGGATAATGTGTTTAAAAATACACTTGGAAAAAATTATGTTGTGCATAAACATACCAAAGACCTGCAGCTTAAACTGGCACCGCATGTCTGTAAGTGTACAAAGTATCAGGGAAAGCTGTATCATATGGGGATGGGGAGGATTGAATTTGAGGAAATATAATGATTTTGCTCCGATAGGCTTAAAATCAGGCTTTGAGAATGTTATACACCAGTTTGATATTGAGATTTCTCTCATTTGCGGGTTTGCCCCGCAAATGGGGGATGAAAGCCTTGTGTTTGGAGAGGTGTAAGGGACAGTATTGAGATAAGAGAACCCCGTGGAGGGGACGAGAACTTGAACTTTCGTTCCGTATCTCTTAACTTGATTAATTGAGATAAGAGAACCCCGTGGAGGGGACGAGAACTTGCTTTAATTCTGTCGTTGTCATTTTTCTTAATTCATTGAGATAAGAGAACCCCGTGGAGGGGACGAGAACATAACATTAAAATTATGTTGAATTTTTTCATTTGAGATTGAGATAAGAGAACCCCGTGGAGGGGACGAGAACTCTGTACTTTTTCGCTTTTTCAATTTCGCTTGGTGGTATTGAGATAAGAGAACCCCGTGGAGGGGACGAGAACTTTATATGGTTACTATTGGTTAATCCTCAATACTGTATTGAGATAAGAGAACCCCGTGGAGGGGACGAGAACAGACCGATACCAGCACCAACGACACTTGCAAGCACATTGAGATAAGAGAACCCCGTGGAGGGGACGAGAACAATCTCTGTAACGTGTTTTCATGGATTTATATAATGTACATTGAGATAAGAGAACCCCGTGGAGGGGACGAGAACCCCGTCGGGGAATGATCGGAGATTCTCACGTCGAAGCTGATTGAAATATAAGAACCCCGTGGAGGGGACGAGAACCATAGTCTTTAGACTTTAAGGCTTCCTTAAGGTCATTGAAATATAAGAACCCCGTGGAGGGGACGAGAACCTTTAGCTGTTTTTGTTATATACTTACACAAGTATAATTGAAAAAATCTTCAGTAAGGGGACAAATAAAAACAAGGGAGGAAACACATGAGTTATCTTTATGTCAGTGAACAGGGTGCGAGTATCGGGATAGAAGCAAACCGTTTTCAGGTAAAGTACAAGGATGGAATGATAAAAAGTATTCCAGCGGAGACGTTAGAGATGATCGAAGTATTTGGCAGTGTCCAGATTACGACACGCTGCCTGACGGAATGTTTAAAACGGGGAGTGAATATCCTGTTTTATTCCACAAGCGGGGCGTATTATGGAAGGCTGATCTCAACTTCCCATGTGAATGTGCAAAGACAGCGTATTCAGGCGGAAATCGGACACAATGAAACATTTAAACTGGAAATGTCAAAAAGAATCATTGATGCAAAGATCCGCAATCAGGTTGTTGTTTTGCGCAGATATGCGCGAGGCAGAGATGAAGATATTCATAGAATGATCATTGAGATGCAGAATATGCAGAAAAAACTGCTATATGCGAAGAGTGTGGAACAGGTTATGGGATATGAGGGAACGGCAGCAAAAATATATTTTAAAGTATTGGGGAAGTTAATTGATGAACAATTTGCTTTTGAAGGCAGGTCAAGGCGACCTCCGATGGATCCGTTTAATTCGTTGATTAGTCTTGGCTACTCGATTATCTTAAATGAATTATATGGAAAGATTGAGGGAAAAGGATTAAATCCATATTTTGGAGTGATGCATAAAGACAGAGAAAAGCATCCTACCTTAGCAAGTGATTTGATGGAAGAATGGAGAGCCGTATTAATTGACACAACAGCGCTTAGTATGTTAAATGGACATGAATTGGTAAAAGAAGATTTCTATACTGGAATCGATCAGCCTGGAGTCTTTTTAGAAAAGGATGGATTCCGAAAATATATTCAGAAGTTAGAGGGAAAATTTCGTACAGAAAACAGATATCTTTCGTATATTGATTATAGTGTCAGCTTCCGGAGGGCAATGGATCTTCAGGTCAATCAGTTTGTAAAGGCAATTGAAACAGAAAATGTGGAAGAATATATGCCGGTGATCATTCGGTAATTGGTTTGATAAACATGGGTGGGAAGGCAAATGGAAAATTATTTTTGGAATACTGAGGAAGAAAATAGCATAAAGAAGCTGTATATTCTCGTGATTTATGATATTGTTGATAATAAGCGAAGAGTCAGGTTTGCGAAGAAAATGAATGGATATGGTTTTCGGGTTCAGAAATCGGCATTTGAGGCGATGGTTACGGAAAATTTATATCGACGTTTGTTACATGATATTCAGGAGCTGATCGATCGTAGATCGGACAGCGTGAGAGTTTACAAAATAAGAGGATACGGAGAGGTTAATCTTTTTGGGGCAAGTCCTGAAATTAAAAATGAAGAAGTGATTATTATAGGGTAATATGACAAAAGATATATTATAAATACACTGGGCAGAAATTATGTTGTGCATAAACATACCAAAGACCTGCAGCTTAAACTGGCACCGCATGTCTGTAAGTGTACAAAGTATCAGGGAAAGCTGTATCATATGGGGATGGGGAGGATTGAATTTGAGGAAATATAATGATTTTGCTCCGATAGGCTTAAAATCAGGCTTTGAGAATGTTATACACCAGTTTGATATTGAGATTTCTCTCATTTGCGGGTTTGCCCCGCAAATGGGGGATAAAAGCCTTGTGTTTTGGGAGGTGTAGGGGACAGGATTGAGATAAAAGACCCCCGTAGAGGGGACGAGAATGTTTAACACTTTATTGTGTCCGTATCTCTTAACTATTGAGATAAGAGACCCCCGTAGAGGGGACGAGAACCATTCTTCCGGCGTGCCGATTGCGCGGTACTGCTACATTGAGATAAAAGATCCTCGTGGAGGGGACGAGAACCAGATGGGTTTGATTTTTCTTGCATCTTCCTGAATTGAGATAAGAGACCCCGAGGAGGGGACGAAAACTTGAAAACCTGCCCCGGATAAATCAAATTAGGGTTTACTGAGATATAAGAACCCCGCTAAGGGGACAAAATTAGAATAAATTTTTACTAAATAACCATGCAGGAAAATTAAATCATTATTACGAAAGATGGAGATTATTATGAATCAGACGATATTGTTTACACCAGTGGGAGGAACCGACCCGATTTCATTAAATAATTATCATGATGGATCAATACTGCATATTTGCAGATTCTATAAACCGGATAAAGTCATTTTGTACATGTCAAAAGAGATGTTGGATTTTCAGGAGAAAGATGACAGGTATCGTTATTGTCTGGACCGTCTGGCAAAGATGCAGGATCGTCCCATGATTTATGAGATCATAGAACGCCGGGAGCTTACCAAAGTACATGAATTTGATTATTTTTACGAGGATTTCAGGAAGGTGATCAGCCATATATATGAGACGATGGATGATTCAGATACACTGCTTTTAAATGTGTCATCCGGTACACCGGCAATGAAAAGTGGATTGCTGGTATTGCAGACATTAGGGGAGTTTCCTGCAAAAGTAATTCAGGTGGCGACACCAGTAGGAAAATTGAATGAGCAGGTGCATGAGGGATATGATGTAGAAACTTTATGGGAATTGGATGAGGATAATCAGGAAGGTGCACAAAACAGATGTAAGGAAATACAGTGTCCGACACTTTCAAAGATAAAGAAAGAGGAAATTATAAAAAAACATATTTTGGTATATGATTATCAGGCTGCGCTTGATGTTGCGGATTCATTACCGGCAGAGCAGACAGTGCAGTACAGGGATTTAATTTATCAGGCTGCAAGGAGAGTGTTATTAGATTTTGCGAATGTGGATAAGACAATCCAGAAAACAAAGTTTCAATGTCTTCCGGTGAGGTCTTCTTCCCAAAGAAAATATTTTGAATATGCACTTACGATCGATATTCGATTAAAACGTGGTGAGTATGTGGATTTTATCAGGTCGATCACACCGATTGTAGTAGATTTGTTTGAAATGATATTAAAAAAACAATGTGGCATCATAGTAGACGATTATTGCGACCAGTATAAACGTGCCGGACAGTGGAAGAGGATGTGGTCAGCAAAAAAATTAAATGGAACGGAAGTAGGAAAAGTACTGAATAGTCATTATCAGAAAATGGGAAAAAGATTTGAAGCAAAAGATGTGTATTCAGAACATCTAAAAATACTCACAGATCATTTTTCGAGTGATACCCGCTTAAAACAGTTGATGGAAGATCTTAGAAATGTGGAAAGTAATATCCGGAATCTTGCTGCGCATGAGATTGTGTCTGTGACAGATGAGACAATTAAAAACCTGACAGGTTTTTATGGCAGGGATATCATGAGTAAGATCAAGGAGCTTTTTGGATATACGGAGATTTCCATACGAAAAGAGTATTGGGATTCTTATGATGAAATGAACAGGAAAATCCTTGAGCAGATGTCAAATGAATAAAATATACAAACAAAACACAAAAAATGTGAATATTTCACAAAAGCAATGTATAAATTATTGACATGAAATATTTAGAAACATATAATGTGATTGGAGGTGTGGGATATGTTACTTGAATTTTCATGCAGTAATTATAAGGCAATTAAGGAGAAAATAGTATTTTCCATGGTTGCAGGAAGTGATAAATCACATCAGGAAGAATTGTATGAATTTGATGATTACCGGGTGTCAAGAATCACATCTGTATATGGTGCAAATGGTGCTGGAAAAAGTACATTGATTGATGCGGTAGGGTATCTAGGCTTTTTGGTGAGGGAATGTGTGAAATTTCAGGAAGGAGATAAGATTCCGAGAACACCACATAAACTTTCAGCAGAGAAACCGACAGCGTTTGATATTCAGTTTGTTGTGGATGGAATACGTTATGCGTATGGATTTTCCATGAATGATGTTGAGTTTCTGGATGAGTATTTGTATCATTTTCCATCTGGAAGACAGGCGAAGATATTTGAACGTGAAGGTACAAAGTTTTCATATGGAATAAAGTATAAGAAAGAACTGTCTCAACTGGAGAGTAAGACAAAAAGTAATAAATTATTTCTGACTACGGCAGAAGCGTGGTGCAGTTTAAAGGAAATCATTCATCCTTTCAGGTTTTTTAAAGAAGAATTGATTGTTCATGGAATTGGACCTGATAATTGGTTTGAATACTCTGCAGAACAGATTCGGACAAATTCTGGTATGAAACAAATATTAGTTGTGTTCATGCAAAAAATAGGAATTCCAATTAAGGATATCCAGGTAAAAATAGAAAACAGACAATTGACAACACAGGATATGCCGCTTGAATTATTAAATAAGGTCCAGATGTTAACTGGTATGGGTTCATTGCAGACAATAGAAGTAAAGTTTGTATATAAAGATTATATTTTGAATATCAATGAGGAGTCACAGGGAACACAGAAACTTTTTAAATTGCTATGTCCGTTTATAGATGTGCTAGTCAATGGAAAAGTGTTATTTTATGATGAACTTGAAGCTAGTCTCCACCCTGCACTTGTAGATGAATTAATCCACACATTTAAAAACTGGAAAAGTGAAAAAAATCCACAATTAATTTTTTCCTCCCATGATACAAGTTTGTTGGATCTGGATTTATTCCGCAGAGATCAAATATGGTTTGCAGAAAGAAATCCCGGGTTGTGCACGACAGAGTATTATTCTTTAGTGGAATTGAAAAATGTCAGAAAGGATGACAATATAAAAAAAGGATATATCAATGGTCGATATTCGACAATTCCGTTAAAGGGAAGCAGTTTGATCGAAGTTTTGGGAGGTGAATAAATTTGGAACGAAAGCTAGGACTCAGTTCCAGAAATGAAAATTCCAGAAATATGTTAGTGCCGGATATGCACGTTTCAAAACTTGATGAAATGTATGAACAGTTTTGCAAAAATGTGGAAACGGTAAAAGAAAAGTTTCATATTGCAGAACAATTAGATAACGTTCATGAAGAAAAAGCAGTAAAAGATATTTATCGGTCACAGATTGTGTTTTTGGAAAGTGCACTGGATTATTATATGCATTGTCTTGGAATTTATGCGATGGTACAAATGTATAATAATCACTGGGATAAAACACGGGGATATTCCGATTTAAAGGTGCCGATTGATAAGGTAATGGATGCTGTTATGCATCCCGAAAATACAGGGTGGATTGACGCGGTAATTGTGTCTTACCATGCATCAAAAACATATATGAGTGCGAAAGAGATTAAGGGGCAGTTATCATTAATTGTTGGAAAAGATTTTTTTGATAAAATAGCAAATGAAATGTTTTATGACAAGGAGAGCAGAGTGAAACCAGCAGACAAATTGGCAAGAGCATTGACAGATTTGTTTGAACGCAGAAACAAGATAGCACATCAGGCAGATAGAAATCACCAGACGGGAGATTTGTATGATATTAACCGGCAGGATGTGGAAAATGCAATAGGTGTTGTTGAAACATTTGTTACAACTGTTCATAAGTTATTAACGGAATAAGAGTACTGCATGACATAAAAAAGCAAGGGACAACATCCCTTGCTTTTTTCTCCCCTCTGTGCTACACTGTCACAAGCTGACAAGACACATGTTAACCACATGAAAAACAGCAAAGAGGAGTAAAAAACTCCGGATTGGAGAAATTATGGAAAAAGTAAAGGCATTTTGTAAACGGAAAAACATTGAGATATCCGTGAAAAGATATCTGATCGATGCTCTTGGCGCGATGGCACAGGGATTATTTGCATCCCTTTTGATCGGAACAATCATAAGCACACTTGGAACGCAGCTTCATATTCCGATTCTTGAGACAGTCGGAACTTACGCAAAAGCAGCAGTCGGACCAGCGATGGCGATCGCGATCGGATATGCCCTGCAGGCAGCTCCATTGGTATTATTTTCATTAGCGGCAGTCGGTGCGGCTGCAAATGAACTTGGTGGTGCGGGCGGACCACTTGCAGTACTTGTGGTTGCGATATTTGCAGCCGAATTTGGAAAAGCCGTTTCAAAAGAAACAAAAATAGATATTATCGTGACACCGTTTGTGACCATTTTTGTCGGGGTCGCGCTTTCTATCTGGTGGGCTCCGGCGATCGGTGCGGCAGCGAGTGCAGTCGGTAATGCGATCATGTGGGCAACCGAGCTGCAGCCGTTTTTCATGGGAATCATTGTATCTGTGATCGTCGGGATTGCACTGACACTGCCGATCAGCAGCGCAGCAATCTGTGCAGCACTTGGACTGACCGGATTAGCCGGTGGTGCAGCACTTGCCGGATGCTGTGCGCAGATGGTCGGATTTGCAGTGGCAAGTTTCCGTGAAAATAAATGGGGCGGACTGTTTGCGCAGGGAATCGGTACATCGATGCTTCAGATGGGAAATATCGTAAAAAATCCACGTATCTGGCTGCCGGCGACATTGGCGTCTGCAATCACCGGACCGATCGCAACGTGTCTGTTCCATTTACAGATGAATGGTGCAGCAGTTTCCTCCGGTATGGGAACCTGTGGACTGGTCGGACAGATTGGTGTCTATACGGGATGGATCGCAGATATTGAAGCGGGAAGCAAAGCTGCCATTACACCGATGGACTGGATCGGACTGATTTTCGTAAGCTTTCTTCTGCCGGGCGTTTTATCATGGCTTTTTAGTGTGTTATTCCGTAAGATCGGCTGGATCAAAGAAGGCGATATGAGGCTGGACTTATAAATCCATAAAAGTTTAGAAATAAATCCACCATAATGAGGAAAGTATGGTATACTGTAAACAGTAGTCATTACAGGAATAATATGCATGAAATTGCATTTTAATCCGCAAAACAAGGAGGATTTTTATGGAAAAGCCATTCACCTTAAGTGAGGGCGTTGACAGTTGGAATACGATTATTTTTTTATATAATTCCGCATTGAAGGAAGTACGCACAAAAGTTGAAATCTTAAACGATGAGTTTCAGCAGGTACATCAGTACAACCCAATAGAATATATCAAGTCAAGGATCAAGACGCCTGAGAGTATTGTGAAAAAGTTAAAGCGTTACGGATATGAGTCATCGATCGATAACATGGTCAATTATGTCAATGACATTGCAGGTATCCGCATTGTCTGCTCTTTTACTTCTGATATTTATAAGCTTGCAGAGATGATTGGAAAACAGAATGATCTGACCGTTATTTCCATCAAGGATTATATTAAAAATCCAAAGGAGAGCGGTTATAAAAGTTATCATATGCTTGTGACTGTTCCGATATTTTTATCGGACTGCGTGATCGATACCAAGGTGGAGATACAGATCCGGACGATGGCGATGGATTTCTGGGCAAGCTTAGAGCATAAGATCTATTACAAATTTGAGGGAAATGCGCCCGGCTATATCAGCAGGGATCTAAGAGAATGTTCCGATATTGTTTCTATGCTGGATGCAAAGATGCTCCAGCTAAATGAAGCAATTATACAGGCGAAAGAAGCACAGGAGGAGCAGACGGGTGCAGTATAATTATGACTTCGAGATTATGTCGCTCGTCATTTTTGCGGTTATCAGCGGTCATTTCCTGTTGATCAGACAGTTTCCAACGGTTAAGTCAAAAGTATTTGGCAGACTGCTTGGGGTGTGTCTTGGCGAGTGTATCGCAAATATTTTATCATGTATTGGACTGGCAAATGCAGCAATCGTTCCATTAATCTGGAACGAATTGTTTACGTTTGCTTTTTTTGCGTTAGAGGGAGCGGCTTCTTATCTGATGTTCCGCTATATGGAAGAGGTATGCAGCTTTTCCGGAGTAGCAGGTCGAATGATAAAATACATGGGAAAAGTCCCGTTTTTCTTTTTCGAGATCATGCTTTTAGCGACGCCGTGGATGGGCTTTTTCTTTTATTTTAAAGATGGCAGCTATTATCAGGGAAATTTTGCATGGTTTGGCTATGTGTATATTGGATACTATTTTTTTATGAACCTGCTTCTTATATTTTTGGGGAGAGCGCGTATTGAGACGCGGATCAAGGTAATCGTTATCTTATACAGTATTGTGGCAGTTCTTATGGTGGTGCTTCAGTATGAGAGAAAAGAAATGCTGCTTACCAGTGCGGCAAATATGCTGTTTATTCTGATGATCTATATGGCAATGCAGAATCCGTCTGCTTATATTGACAGTGAAACCGGAACCAGTGATGAGCAGGCATTTCTGATCCAGATGAAAAATGTAACGGAGCAATCCGGCAAAAAAGTATTTTTTGTGGTACATATCAGACAGATGCATCATATCGAAATGCTTTTAGGATATGAAAACAGCAGGCGGCTGTTTGCCGAAGTGGGACATTATCTTACCGCACTGTGTGGAAAGTTCTGTGTGTTTCGCAATGCGGAGGATACATTTACCATTCTGCTGGATGAGGGAAAAGAAGAACACATAAAGGGGCAGATCAAAAAAAGATTTGAACAGGATTTTCATGTGTCTGGCAATTCGATTTCTTTAAATGAGATCATGATCACCCTGCATTATCCAAGAGATTTTTGTTCTCTGGCAGAGTACAGGGCACTGTATGGATATTTGCTGGAAGCGGCACAAAATTCAGGGAAACAGATCTTTTTTGAGGTGGATGAAGCCGTAAAAAAAGACTATTACCGAAGAAATAAGGTAGAGCAGGCGGTGGATCGTGCAATTACGGAAAACAGATTTGAAGTATATTATCAGCCGATCTATTCCCTGAAAGAAAAATGTGTTGTATCATTAGAGGCGCTGGTGCGTCTGAAGGATGAAAAACTTGGAGCCATTCCACCGGATGAGTTTATTCCGTTGGCGGAGCAAAACGGAACGATCACACAGATCAGTGAGATCGTACTTGAAGAGTGCTGCCGTTTTCTGGCAAAACATGTACTTCCAAATCCATCGCTTGGGATACGGACGATTCATGTAAATATTGCTGCAGCGCAGTGCCTGAACCGGAATCTGAAAGAAAGCATACTGCCAGTGTTAGAGCGTTATCATGTGCCGACACATATGATCACACTGGAGCTGACAGAGCGGACAGCGATTGAAGCGCCAAAGCTGATGTTATGGCACATGCAGGAGTTTGGCAAAATCGGCATGGGGTTTGCAATGGATGACTATGGAAGCGGCAATTCGAACTGTTCTTATCTGATCCGTTTTCCATTTCGGGAAATTAAGATTGATAAAAACATGACCTGGTCCTATTTTGAAAATCCAACTGCAAAAATCGTGATTGAAAATGAAATAAAGACGATACAAAAACTCGGTCTCCCACTGATCATGGAGGGCGTGGAAAAGAAAGAACAGAGTGATGCCTTAGAGGCGCTTGGTGTGGATATGATCCAGGGATATTATTACGGGAAACCGATGCCGGAGACGGAGTGTCTGCGCTATATCAGAAGAATGCATTTTGCCAAAGAGGAATATGGAAAGAGTTGATGGAAAGTTTATGCTAAAAATAGCATTTTGTGATGATGATTTAGAGATATTAAAAGAACTTGGTATCTTATTGGACAAATATAAAAAAGAAAGAGACGAAGACCTTACCTATACGGTATTTCAGAGTCCCTTAGAGTTACTGGCCGCGATTGAGAAAGGGTTTTCTTTCGATATTTTATTTTTGGACATTTTAATGCCGGGGGAAAACGGAATTGAGACTGCAAAAGAAATCAGACAGTATGATAATAATATGAAAATTATTTTTCTTACCTCATCTCCGGAGTTTGCAGTACAGTCTTACACGGTCGGGGCATATTTTTATCAGTTAAAGCCAGTCTGGGAGGAAAGTTTTTTCCGCCTGATGGATTCCGTGCTTGCAGAGTGCACAAAGACACAGGAAAACAGTCTGATTCTGCGGAGCAAAGAAGGAATTACAAGAATTGACCTTGAAAAGTTAGAATATTGTGAAGTGATAGGACGGACGCTCTTTTTTCATCTCGGAAATGGGAAAGTATTTGAGAGTGTTGGCAGTTTAGACGATTTATTTTTGCAGTTAAAGCCTTATGGCAATTTTTTACGGCCACATCGGTCATTTCTGGTAAATATGGATTATATACAGAATATTTCTTACCGTGCAATTAAACTGATAAGTCTTGCAGAAATACCAATCCCGCATGGGAAATGCTCGGAGATAAAGAATAAATATCTCGAGTATGCGTTTAACAGAAAGCAGGTATTTTTATCATGAATCTTCTTTATGTAACAAATGGTGCAGCAGTCGGGATATTCGGCATGGTTTTGTCCGGGGCTTTTTGTGATATTCACTGGACGAAAGAAAAACGGGAATTTCTTGTTGGAAGTATTTTTGTGCTGCTTGCCATACAGGGCGTGATGTATCTGTTGGCCGGGGCAGCGACGATCCGTTATCTTTATCCTGTGATCACACATGTCCCGATGTGTATTGCCCTTTACATTTTAACGAAAAAACGTCTGTGGACAGTGATTTCCGTGCTGACCGCTTATCTCTGCTGTCAGCTTCGCAGGTGGGTGGCACTTTTTATAATGGCTGTGTTTGTGAACAGTGAAACGGTGCAAAATGTGACGGAACTGATTGCTACGCTGCCGTTATTATTTCTTTTACTGCGTTTTGTGGCACCCTCGGTGCGGGCAATATCAAATTATCCCGTGTCAATACAGCTTCAGTTCGGGTTGATTCCGGCATTGGGCTACGGCTTTGATTACCTGACGAGAGTTTATACGGATTTACTTTCAGAAGGCATACCGGCGGCAGTGGAATTTATGCCGTTCGTCTGCTGTATTGCTTATCTGGTGTTTGTGCTTCGTACTTCGGAGGAGGAGCGGAAGAAAAATGAACTTGAGCAGATGCAGAGCTGTCTGAATCTGCAGATTTCCCAGGCGGTCCGCGAGATTGAGGCTTTGAGGGAGTCGCAGAAAGATGCCAGTACCTACCGTCATGATTTAAGACATCATATGCAGCATCTGTTATCATGTATCGAGAATGGAAAAATTGAACAGGCAGAAGGCTACATTCATGAAGTATGTGCGCAGATTGAGGCAGGCAGGGTAAAAAATTACTGTGAGAATGAGACGGTCAATCTTATTTTTTCCTCTTTTGCAGGAAGGGCGGAAAGTGCTGGTGCCACAATGAACATAAAAGCGGTGGTACCATATATTCTTCCGGTTTCGGAGACAGATTTGTGTGTGCTTTTATCAAATGCGTTAGAAAATGCACTCCATGCGTGTACAGCACAGGAGCAGAAGGGAACGATAGATATTTTAGCGTATGAGAAGAACGGGAGGTTCTTTTTTCAGGTCACGAATCCATGCAGAAAAGAAGTAGTATTTGAAAACGGTGTTCCGGTTACCGACCGGCCGGGGCATGGAATCGGCGTACGCAGTATTTGTGCAATTGTTGACAGGTATGGCGGTATGTACAGCTTTCTGGTAGAAGATAATAAATTTATTTTACGCGTTTCTTTATAGGGTGCAGCTTTTTGCTGCACTTTAAAAGAAATAACGAAACTACAGATGAAAAATAAAAGGATGTCGATTGAGTGCACATTATAGTCGATTCAGAACAAGTTAATCCACTGCAGCACAAAATACGGTACATTAATGTCAACAGAGAGAAATGAAAAACAAATGACAAAGGAGAGAAAGATTATGAAAAGAAAAATTTTAGCAATTATGTTGAGTTCAATGCTGGCATTCTCTTTTACCGCCTGCGGGAATACCGAGGAGACTGCTGATGGCACAGTGACAAACGCAGAGGCAGATGTAGATGTGGCAGATACTGGCACTGATGTGGAGACCGATGTGGCAGAGACCGATGCAGCAGATATTGTTGTGGACACAGAGGCAGCAGATGCACAAAGCGAAGATGTGGAAACAGATTCTACCGAAGACTTATTCTGCCTGCTTGATGTGCCGATTTTAGAGATGCCGGACTTAGCAGGAACAACCTGGAGTTTCTGTGGGGGTAACATTGGCGGTGTGCAAATGACACAGGACGATTATGATGCTGCATTAGAGCAGTATGGCGGAAAATTGGAGATCGTGTTTAGCGATGATGGTTCCACTGTACAGATGGTACAGGGAGGTGGAACGTTAGACGGTGTCTGTGAATATCATTATGAGGATGAAGGTGTGCGTTTAACATTTGACAATAACGGCACAGATCTGGTATATGCCTGCGTGTTTGCAGATTTTGACGGACTGACAATGGTAGCATTGTCCGATACTTCCGGATACAATGCAGTATATTTTGTACAGTAAAGGAGTATTTGAATGGAAATCTCTGTAATTGTTTGTTTGCTTGTGATTTTGCTTGCCATATGGATTGTTTCTGTACGGAAAAAATTAGCGATCATGGATGAAAATATCAATCATTCCATGAATCAGATCGGAGTGCAGCTTTCGTCACGGTTTGATGCGTTACTTTCCCTGCTTGATTTTACAAAAAAATATGCAGGATACGAGGCACAGACACTTACAGATGAAGTAAATGAAAAACGGTGTATCATTATGGAAACTTCCACACCGGAGGAGGTTTTGCGCCAGGAAGGTGTGATAAACGAGGTGCTTTTCCGGACACAGACGGTTTTAGAAGAATATCCGGGTTCGACTGATGAAAATGAATACATCAAATGTATGGACGCGGTAGAGTGTTATGAAAAAATGGTGCAGACCAGCCGACTGATTTATAATGATTCGGTGACAAAATTAAACAGAGAGCTTCACATTTTCCCAACCAGTGTACTTGCACATATGCTCGGATTTGAAAAACGGGATTATCTGGTAGAAAATTAGCAGAAAAGGAGATGCAAAGGATGAATAAGTTACACAGAAGCAGGTACATAAATGTAGTTGTATCAATGATGATGGCATTTTTGATGCTTGCTGCAATGGGAACGACACAGGTACATGCAGCACAATATACAACGGGAACGATTGATCCTGCCGAATTGAAAGCTGGAGATGTGGTTTACAGGGGGGTTCAGTTAACGGTAGACAGACAGATTGTGGTTTGTAAAAAGTGCAATATGATATGGATTACGACGGGCACGGATTACGGTACTGGAGACATGAAACGCTCTGAGGTGGTGGCTACGGAAGCCCATAAGGATCATCCGGATAAGGTGGGGTATAGCGAGTTTAACTGGTATTTTAATCTTGACAGCTCCGGCCCATTGTTAAAAAATACGCCATATACGATCGTAGAAAATGCTAACATTAAATACAAGATTACCTATAATACAAACGGTGGCAGTCAGATAGCAGAGGGAAATCAGACGAACCTGCCAGATCCGCTGCCAGCTGCGACGAAAGATGGATATGATTTTGCCGGCTGGTATACAGATGCAGATTTTACGACGATTGCGCGGCCGGGACAGGCACTTACTGCCGACACGACTCTTTATGCAAAATGGGTAGAACACAGGCACACATTTAGGGATGAGTGGAGCAGCAATGATACTTCCCATTGGCATGCTGCCACGTGTGAACACACCACAGAAAAAAAGGATGAAGCAGCTCATGTTTATGGAACAGCAGGTGTGGAAAGATATACCTGTAGTGTCTGCAAATATGTAAGTGAAACAAGAAAAAAAGAAGCTGAGGCTGCAGATAAAAAGAATACGGAAAGTAAACCGGTAAAAGTAAAAAGGACAGAGGCAAAAGACGCAGCATTAAATTCGAAATTTAATGTGAAAGCAGGAAAGACGGTCAAGGTAACTTGGGGAAAAGTTAAAGATGCAGATGGTTATGATGTTTATATGGCATACTGCGGAAAAGATAAGGAAAAGGTTGTAAAGTCCGTAAAGGCAGCGGATAGTTTATCTGTTGAGATCAGCAAATTGAAAAAGAAAGGAATCAATCAGAAAAAAATATAAAATGTCATGTTCTTGCATATAAGATGGTTGATGGCAAAAAAGTAACAGTTGCGAAATCGATCACGATACATGCAGCAGGAAAGAAGAATAAATCAGTAACAGATGCAAAAAGCATTAAACTGAAAAAGACTTCTTATGTATTGGCAAAAGGGAAAAAAGCTGTCGTAAAAGCTTCGATTGTCAAGAAGAATAAGAAACGTCCGATCATTAATCATATATCGGAATTCCGATATGCTACATCAGACAGTAAAGTGGCAGTGGTATCTAAAAATGGTAAGATCACCGCGAAAGGAAAAGGATCCTGTTCTATATATGTATATGCAACAAACGGATGTGCACAAAAAATAAAAGTTGTGGTCAAATAAGAGAGACAGGTATAAAGTGAAAATGAATGTGTAGGAGAAAAGCTGCCAATGATAGTGATAATATCATTAGGCAGCTTTTTATAATGAACAAAGGAAAAAGAAAACGTGTATTTTGACTGGATTATATAGTATAATATATTCCGTGTCTGAGAGAGAAATAAAACATAAGAGGATAGTGCGTGTGAAAAATAAGATTTTTCACACGCAAGAATGGGGATTAAGATGAGAATAGGATTTGATAATGACAAATATTTAAAAATTCAGTCGGAGCATATCAAAGAACGCATCAGTCAGTTCGGTGATAAGCTTTATCTGGAATTCGGTGGAAAATTATTTGATGATTACCATGCGTCGAGAGTATTGCCGGGATTTGCACCGGACAGTAAACTTCAGATGCTGATGCAGCTTTCGGATGTTGCGGAAATCGTAATTGTGATCAGTGCTGCAGATATTGAGAAAAACAAGGTGCGTGGAGACCTTGGCATTACTTATGATGTGGATGTTGTCCGTCTGATCGGAGAGTTTGAGAAAAAAGGACTTTATGTTGGAAGTGTGGTTATCACACAGTTTGCCGGACAAAATGGTGCAGTGCAGTTTCGGGAAAAGCTGGAAAAACGTGGAATCAAAGTATACCAGCATTATAAAATTGAGGGGTATCCTTCGAATATTCCATTGATCGTCAGCGAGAATGGTTTTGGAAAAAATGATTATATTGAAACGACAAGACCGCTTGTTGTGATTACTGCGCCCGGACCGGGAAGCGGAAAAATGGCAACCTGTCTTTCACAGCTTTATCATGAAAACATTCGCGGAACCAAAGCCGGCTATGCGAAGTTCGAGACATTCCCAATCTGGAATCTTCCGTTGAAGCACCCGGTGAATCTTGCATATGAGGCTGCAACAGCAGACTTAAATGATGTGAATATGATTGACCCGTTCCATCTGGAAGCATATGGAAAGACCACGGTAAACTACAACCGTGATATAGAAATATTTCCTGTTTTAAATGCAATTTTTGAGGGAATATACGGTGAAAATACCTATTACAAATCGCCGACTGATATGGGAGTAAATATGGCAGGAAACTGCATCATCGATGATGAAGCCTGCTGCGTGGCATCTAAAATGGAAATTATCAGACGTTATTACACCGCAGTGAATAAGCTGGTAAAAGAAGAAGCGACCGAAAATGAAGTTTACAAGATCGAGCTTCTAATGAAACAGGCGAAAATTACAACAGACGACAGAAAAGTTACCGTTGCAGCAAAGAAACGTGCGGAGGAATCAGGTGTTCCGACCGCAGCAATCGAACTTTCTGATGGAACAATTATTACATCAAAAACGTCTGATTTCCTTGGAGCATCAGCGGCATTGCTTTTAAATGCTTTAAAATATTTAGCAGGAATTGAACATGACGAGAAGCTGATCCGCCCGGAGGCAATTGAGCCAATCCAGGATTTGAAGGTACGTTTCTTAGGAGGAAAGAATCCAAGACTTCACACAGACGAGGTTCTGATTGCGTTATCTCTTGCAGCAGTGTCCAATGAAAATGCGAAATGCGCCATTGAGCAGATCCCTGCACTCCGTGGCTGTCAGGTGCATACGTCGGTCATGCTTTCCGAGGTGGATATTAAGATCTTCAAAAAACTGGGTGTGGATCTGACGAGTGAGCCGGTACGCAGTGGATTGAAGTTATATTAAATTTATATGGTGTATCATGAGCTATAAAATAAAGTGAAAGAGGAAATACATGAATCTGATTAATATAGAGAATCTGACAAAGGTCTATACCGAAAGAAAGTTATTTGATGGCGCGTCATTTTCGCTGCAGGATGGGGAGAAAGTCGGTATCATTGGCGTCAATGGAACCGGAAAGACAACACTTCTACGGATGATCATGGGGGAAGAGGAGACAGACGAGGGAACCGTCACGACGGCTAACCATGTGGTCATGCGTTATCTGCCGCAGCATCCGGAATTCGAACCGGAAAAAAGCAGTCTGGAATGTGTGCTGGAAGGAAATGTAACGGATGAAAACCGCTGGTCTGTTGAAAGTGATGCCAAGGCAATGATGACCCGGCTTGGAATTAAAGATTTCATGCAGCCTGCGGGACAATTATCCGGTGGACAAAGAAAGCGTCTGGCATTGATATCGGTACTTCTTTCCCCGGCAGATATTCTTCTGTTAGATGAGCCTACGAACCATTTAGATAATGATATGGCAGACTGGCTGGAGGATTATCTGAAAAAATGGAGAGGTGCGCTTATCATGGTAACACATGACAGGTATTTCTTAGACAGTGTGTGTAACCGGATCGTGGAGATTGATAAAGGAAAAATTTACAGTTATCAGGCGAATTACTCCGGGTATCTGGAACTAAAAACCCAGCGTCAGGAAATGGAAACAGCCAGTGAACGAAAACGTCAGTCGATCCTGCGTGTGGAACTGGAATGGATACAAAGGGGAGCAAGGGCACGTTCTACAAAACAGAAAGCACGCATCCAGCGTTATGAAGAGCTGAGAGATCGTGAAAATCCGGCGCAGGATTCACAGATGGAATTAAGTTCTATTTCTACAAGAATGGGAAAAACGACCGTGGAGCTGGAAAATATCTGCAAGGCTTATGGAGACAGAAAACTGATCGAGGATTTTTCTTATATCTTTTTGAAGGGAGACAGAGTTGGATTTATCGGACCAAACGGTTGTGGCAAGTCTACTCTGATGAAAATTATTGCAGGTATTATTCCGCAGGACTCCGGACAGGTCATTATCGGACAGACTGTGAAAATGGGATATTATGCGCAGGAAATAGCCTCAGAAAAAAATGAGGATGAAAATGAAATTGATCTGTCATATATGAACCCGGATCAGAGAGTGATCGATTATGTAAAAGATACGGCAGAATATATCCAGACTGTGGACGGAGTCATATCTGCATCTGTTTTATTGGAGCGTTTCCTATTTCCACCGGAAAAACAGTACAGTCCGATTGGAAAACTGTCAGGCGGGGAAAAGAAAAGATTAAATCTGCTCCGGGTATTGGCAACATCCCCGAACTTTATATTGCTGGATGAGCCTACAAACAACCTTGATATAGCTACGCTGACGATTTTAGAGGACTATCTGGACCGTTATGAGGGCATCGTTGTTACGGTATCGCATGACCGTTATTTCCTCGACCGGACAATGAAACGTATCTTTGCCTTTGAGGGAGACGGAAAACTGAAACAATATGAAGGCGGCTATACAGATTATGTAAACCGACTTGCGGCAGAGGGCAGGACACCGGGTGGAAACATTGCGGCGCGGTCTGCTGGTGCCGATATATCGGGTAATTCACAAAACCAGAAATCCGAAGAAAGTGTGATCGAAAAAAATGATTCGACTGCAACCTGGAAGCAAAAAAAGAAACTGAAATTCAGCTATAAAGAGCAGAAAGAATACGAGACGATCGAGGATGATATTGCAGCACTCGAACTAAAGTTAGAAGATTTAGATAACGAGATGGCAGCGAATGCCACCAATGCAGCAAAGCTGCGGGAGCTGGTTGAGGAGAAAGAAAACGCAGAGAAAATGTTAGAAGAAAAGATGGACAGGTGGGAGTATTTAGAAGAGCTGGCGGCAAAGATCGCAGGGCAGCAGAGCTAGTGTACTGAATCATTGATACAGTACACTGGAAAGCCTGCCTGTCAGTCCACGTTCAGGACAAATGTATTCTTGCCGTTCTCTTTTGCCTGATACATTGCCAGATCTGCCTTGCGGATTAGCTGTGTATAGTCAAGCGTATCGCCCTGGGACATGACAATGCCGATACTGCACGGCACCGGCAGCACCTCGCCGGTCTGTTCGTTTACATGCTGCGTGCGCAGAATCTCAAGAATTTTGTCGGCATTATGCCGGATGCGTTCCGGTTCTAACTCACCGGCATAGCAAAATGCAAACTCGTCCCCTCCGATCCTGCCGACTGCACCGTGTATGTTTTCTTTAAGTGTCTGCGCTACGAACTGGATGACAGCATCGCCCTCCTGATGACCGTAATTGGTATTATAATCCCTGAAATCATCGATATCGACAAAGCCGAATGTGATCTGTTCATGGCTTTCAACCGCCCTTTGCACCATCGAAAGCATCTCTTTTTCAATCGCTTTTTTATTTTTGATACCGGTCAGAGGGTCGTTCTCTGCCATCTGTAAAAGTTTCTGCTGACGCTCTTTTTCTTTCCGGTCTGCCTGTTCCACATAGTCTAACAGCTCGTTGATACCCGCAGCCAGTTCACCTGTCTCATGTTTTTCCTGAATGTGGACACGCAGGGAATAATCCTCACTTTCCCTGATTTGCGCAAATACCTGCAGAATATGGGTAATCGGTGCGAAAATTTTCTTTGTCATGAAATACTGTGTACAGAATACGCCGATAATGAGTGCAGAAAGACCGAGCGCGATCAGCACACCGTAGGTTCTGCCGGTCTGCTTCTGTGCACTCAGATTTTCAGTCACACGGATGCCCCAGCCGGTATTTTCCACGTCGGAATAATATGTAATATAATCCTGTCTGTGATAGCGGTAGCGCACATAACCGGACGGATTTTTCTCATGGTCGATCGCATCCCATTTTTTCTGAAAATCATTGCGGTCGGAACTTTTAGAGACAAATGTCTTTAAGCTTCTCTTGTTTTTTGTGTCACCTGCCGTGATGATCGCCCCATTGCCGTCGAGAAGATAGAAAGTTCCATCTGCAAGAGTGTCCATATTCAGCCGCAGGTCGTCAAAATATGCCGTATCCAGCTCCTCCATCACATAGCCGATCAGTTCATTATTATAATAGACGCCGGTATAGGCGGGCACGACATTTTTCCTGCCGTCATCTGTTATACGCTCATACACGTCACCGATAATAAATTCGCCGGTCTGATATTTAGGATCGACATCTTTCATTGCACTGACAGTGCCCGGTTCGTACTCTTCACTTGAACTGACCACATGAAAATTCCGGTTTACCACAGAGATGCTCGCTACAAAGATACTGTATTTTTTGCGTTCCTTCAGCAGATTGTCTACATAGTTTCGTGCCAGAGGGCTTTCATTTTCCCTTAGACTGTAAAGGATCGCGTTCTGCGTCAGCTGATAACTCGCGATCATGTCCATCTCGTTATTGCGGTCCTGCGTAAAGTTTTTGATATTCATCACCTGATTTTCGCTGATCGCCCGCACATTCTGCTCCGTCAGCTCATCAATCTTGCGGTTCGTTTCATAAATGGAAAATATTCCGAAGATACCAAGCGGTATCAGGGTAAAAAGTAAAAGTAACCCTAAAATACTATGTTTTAATTTCATGCTCGCAGCTTCCTCCATCTGTTATCTATTTTATAGCTAAACTGCTGTTTCCGTCAACTGTTGCCCCAGTGTTGTACACAACCCCTGAAAAATATCGAAAGGATTTTTTTCCCCGCGTGGATAAGATTTCGATATGATTGAAAACGGTCATAAAATCAATCGTAAAAAAATACGATTGTTTTTATGATTGATTTTGCATATAATCAATACAATGAAATTGGAAAGAAAACAGTTAGTATGCAAAGGCAGGAAGGACACTCACAAATGAAAGACAAAAGCGAAACTTCGACAATAGATTTGATTATACTTTTTTTCCTTCTGTTCATTATTTCAAATATTTTATTTGCTGTTGACTGTATGCTGCTCAGTGATGACGCAGAGTCGAATTTGAAGCTGATAAAAGATTTTGCGATCAGCACGGGAAGTCTGGTCGGAATAAACATAGTCGGATTGATACTGATTGAATGTTTTGAAAGAATTGAAAAATATATTTTTCGGCGAAAAAACCAAAAGGAATGTTTCGGGGAAGGTAATTTTCAGGTATTGCGGTGTAGCAGCAGATACTACATGCTCCCGATTGCAGTTACTGCGCTGGATATGATGTTTGTATTATCTTTTTTGCATGAGAGAAACAAAGATGCACAGGTGATGATAGAATTTTTTCAAGGCAGAGATGGAATTTTTCCACTGTTTTGTATGGGATTTTTTAACATCTATGGCGTTTATGTGCTGGCGCATTACTGCTGTTATAAAGTGTATTGTACAGGATATTTGTTAGAGGTAATCCATTTTTTGAGGAAAAAAAGCATACCGTGGAGTGATATAAAAAGCATAGAATTTTTCTATCTGGATCAATACAAGAAACAGAGGATTGTGATAAATCTTGAGAAGAAAAAGATTGTTTTTCGCGCAGAGGTGTTAAACGATGGCTGGGATCCTTTTGTGAACTGGGTACAGGATATGGCAATGAGATATCATATTTTGTTTAACGGTAAAATCCTGACTGTTTGACTTGCAAATAAGATAAAAATCCAAAACTACACACCAGATACAATGCATTACGGTATGCTCAAAAGAAAAGGGATATAGAGCGTAAAACGGACAGCACACCAGGTTGACTTTGCCTGCGGGGGAAGGTAAAATACAGCTTAAGATAGTATAAACCCGGGGAGAAAACTGCAATGCTAAATATAACCATTGACAAGGTCAGGCACATTGAAGACAAGGATGCCAATGTACGCGACACGCTTGTCGAATTACAGCACGCACTTGATAAATCTGAACAGGAAAGACATTTTTATGACGCTCTGTGCATTGACTACACTGCGGCATACTTATGCGACCTGATGGCAGATACCATGACTGTCATCAAGAAAAAATCATTCTCCCACTGTGCTGCCGAAGAACTCCAGTCTGGCAGCATACAATGCTATTCTCAATGGATACGGCATTCTTATAATACTTTTGTCGTGAAAGAGTCGGCCCCGGGCTTTATGGAAATGTTTGACAACAGGAATCTGATGGCATATCTGGATGATCATGAGAGCTTTGTATACCGGCACAGAACACTGCCGAACCGTGCAGGAATGGAATACTTTGAAGCGCGGGCAGTGCGTCTTTATTCAGATGATGACAGCTACAAGATCATTCTTGGCTACCGTCCGATCGATGACATTGTCGAAGAGGAAAGGGAAAGCCGTCAAAAATTAGAGCAGGCGTTAAAGAGAGCCGAGGAAGCAAGCCATGCAAAATCAGCCTTTTGGTTTAATATGTCTCATGACATCCGCACGCCGATGAACGCCATCATTGGTTATACTGATCTTTTAGAAATATATGGGGATGACGTGGAAAAACGGGAGGACTATCTTGGCAAGATCAAAAGTTCCAGTGAATATCTGCTATCCCTTCTCAATGATGTTTTAGAAATGGCGCGTATTGAAAGCGGAAAATATATCATGGACGAAACGGTAACGGATATCAGGGAGTTTGACCGGTCTATCTGCGATGTATTTGAAAATCAATTAGAGCAGAAGGGGATCCGTTCTGTTTTTCTGTAAGTTCTTTTGCGATGCTGGCATCAGGCATGGCTGCTTTGCCGTTTTGTCCGGTGCTGCAGTGCGTTAAACCATGCCTGCGGCAGGGAAAATCCGAAGATGATACCGAGTACGATTGCTCCGGCAACTTTGATCGTTTCCATTCCGTAACGTGAAAATTCACTCATGTTATTCATGATAAAATAATAGGAAGTATAATAAATACCAGCCCCCGGCACCAGTGGGAAAATACCGGCGATCAGGTAGACGGTCACCGGATTTTTACGCAGGGCGGCAACCACCCTTGAAAAGACCGTGAGGGCAAGTGTTGCGATCATGTTTGCAATGACGGTTCCGGTGTCAAACTGCAGGCAGATCAGATAGACGATCCATCCGATCGCACCGGTAAGTCCGCAGAAGAGAAGTTCTGATTTTGGTGCACAAAACAGCACGGCAAAAGAAAGCGTTGCGATCATACTGACAATAAACTGGATAAACATAGTATTACAAAATACCTCCTACTATAAGATTATAGATCGTCATGACGGTTCCGACACCTGCCGCAATACAAAAAGCGGTGAGAACCGCATCGATCATGTGGATCGCGCCGGAGAGATAATCGCCGTTAAAGAAATCGCGGATTGAAGTCGTTAATGCGATCCCCGGCACTAACGGCATGATTGCACCGATGATGATCTTGTCATACAAAACCGGCAGTCCAATGGAAAAAGTGATCAGACTGACGAGTGTCACAAGTGCGCTGCCGAAAATGTTGGTGATAAATTTTGAAGTTTTCCGCTGTGAAAACTTTTTTAACATCATATTTAAAATTGCGCCGGCGATAAATGCAATCACGCCGTCTAACGGAGTTCCGCCAAACAGAAATGAAAAACTGCCGCTTCCAAGACCGCAGAAAAAGACTTCTGTCCATTTGCTGCAGGTGGGGATTGCTTTGCATTCATCCAGACGTGTCCACGCATCTTTTAGGGAACATTCGTGGGAACAGATTTCCCTCGAAAGCTGGTTTAAGGCTGCGATACGCCCAAGATGTGTCTGACCGAGCGGGACATGACGGATCATGCTGCACGCATCATCTTTATTTTCATTTGCACTCGCAAAAATTCCATTTGAGAGCACATAAACGTCATATTCTTCAATTTCATATGCCTCTAAGATATGCATTACGGTATCTTCTACACGGTATACTTCTGCGCCATTTCGAAGAAGTGCATCACCGGTTTCCACCGCTAAAGATAAAATTTCCTTTGTGACTGCCATGTTGCAGTTCCTTTCTATCAGTGAAATTGATCATTATAGTTGTTCAACTGTTATGTTAAAATCCCGTTCCTGCCAGACAGGAGTTTTTATTATGAACACTCATGAAAAAATAACATGTTTTTGGATAAAAAGCAATCTGTCATGTGTAAAAAATTATATACTTTCCAATAAAAAGTAAGATGCCATATGCAATAATTTCCTGTAAAAGTAATTTTACATATTCTAATGCTTCTATTTTATTTATACATAATATCCCCAAAAAAAGAGATAATAATTTGCAAAGTCAGAAATCAATGGAGGCTTAGTGTGAAAAATAAGCTCGATAGCTTATTTTTCGCACGGCTATTTGTTTCTGAGCAAAAACAAATAGCTTCTATGACAAGGCATAAAAAAACATGCCTACGAGAATTTGAGATTCTCGTTGCCTCTTCGCAACAAGTTGCTCAGAAATGAGGTTTACTATGAATTGTAGAAAATACAGAGCAGTTTTACTTGGAGTGATAGTTATGATACTGGTGGTCGGGGTTTGTTTCTACACAAAATATCGGAAAGAAAATGAGATACCGACGGATGGAATGTTGGTATATGACAATTCGGAGGATGAGGATGTGGATAAGATATGGGCGTAAATAACGAAACACTTTATTTGAAAATCGAGCAGAACACGATCGTTTATGACCGGCATGTCGTGCTGAACGATATTGCAAAGATGGAGTGCACGAACGGGACGGTTCTGCGTCAGTTAAAACAGAAAAAGATATACAGTTTTACGAATCAGAAAGATGAGAAAAAAGAGAAAAATCAGATGCAGGTTTTTTCCGTGTTAAAGATCATTGAGCAGATCCATGAAGATTACCCGTCGCTGACGATTTCCAATGAAGGCGAGAGTGATTTTATCATAGAATATATTCCGAACCCGGAAAAGCCAAAGGTAATGAATACAATCAAAACTGTGCTGCTATGCATTATCATTTTTTTTGGCTCCGCATTTACGATCATGGCATTTAACAATGATATTTCCGTGACGGATGTGTTTGACAAATTATACGGACAGGTGACGGGGACAAAGGCGGACGGTGTGAATGAGCTTGAAGTGTGCTACTGCATCGGACTTGGACTTGGCATCATTTTATTTTTCAATCATGTCGGAAGAAAGAAGATCACGCCCGATCCAACGCCGATCCAGATCGAGATGCGGAAATACGAAAAAGATGTGGATACCACATTTATTGAAAATGCAGGCAGAGGAGGTCACAGCATAGATGTTTCTTAATCATATTCTGCTCGGATTTTTAGGAATTGCGTTTGGCGGTGCGGTCGCTGCGGGAACGTTCGCGTTTGTGATCGTCATCGGTGTCGTTCCCCGTATGATCGGAAAATGCAACCGTGCGGCGAATACACTCTGCTTTGAGCAGGCGATCATCCTTGGTGGGATACTTGGAAATATCGTCTCCGTGTTTTTGCAGATGCATATTCCGCTTGGACAGGTATCAGGACATATCTTTCTCGGATTGTACGGGCTCTCGGCGGGAATGTTTGTCGGCTGCATCGCGGTGGCTCTCGCAGAGATATTAAACACATTCCCAATCCTGTTTCGCAGGGCAAAACTGAAAGTTGGTCTCCAGTGGGTCATGTGGACGATGGCGGTCGGCAAGACGTGCGGGGCGCTTTATTATTTTGTGAAAAAAATCGGGGAGGGGTTGTCGTAGGAGAGGTTTGACGTGTGAAAAATTTCAGATTAAAATGATAGAGGTTTGGAACAATTTTTTGTTCCGGATTTTTCATAATGAATACAAACAGGGGGAATGAGAAATGGTCACATCCATCGCACGTCAGAGTGTTATCATAAAATGCAACATGCAGAAATCTGTCCTGACCGGCAACTACGAATTTTATTATGCGGCAGGGCTTATTGCAAAATTATCCGGGGTTGAGATTTCAGATGACATCAAACCGATCGAACTGGGGGTACTTTTACATCAGGAAATCGAAAAGACAGAGCCGAAGGATGAACAGGAAAAGTACCTGTTTTCGATGCTAAAGGAGTATAAGCCGACCGATGAGTATGATGAACAGATGAAGGAGCTGCTCCTGTGGGGAAAAGGCGAGCAGTATCTGTGGACGGTGACGATTTTGTGAATCAACTGTTCAGGGTAATTTGGATTGGAGTCATAGGGAGCATCTGCCCATTCTAAGAGTTCTTTTGAAAAGCTGCGAATAAATATAGAAAAGATCTGACATACTATTCCAATAAGAGGAAAATATACGGGAGGAAAAACCATGGCGCAGCCAACCACCAAACAAAGCAGTTCAGACAAAACATCAGATGTGCAAAAGCAGAAAAATTTATCCAAAGTGTCATCCGGCGCAGACAAAAAAGTAAGGGATAAGGCATACAATGACTATGTGGAGTCCATCACACCAAAACACAACCTTGCAGCAAATATGGCAAAGGCATTTGTGATGGGAGGGAGCATCTGCTGCATCGGGCAGTTCATTTTAAATATCTGTAAAAGCCTTGGACTTGATAAAGAGATGTCGGGTAGCTGGTGCAGTATCCTGTTGATCTTATTATCTGTGATCTTAACAGGGCTTAATCTGTATCCATCACTTGCAAACTGGGGAGGTGCCGGTGCGCTCGTGCCGATCACCGGATTTGCCAACGGTGTTGCGGCACCGGCGATCGAGTTTCAGAAAGAGGGACAGGTCTTTGGAATCGGTTGTAAAATATTTACGATCGCGGGACCGGTCATTTTGTATGGTATTTTTTCGAGCTGGGTATTGGGACTGATCTACTGGGCGGCAAAAATGTTTGGATTTTGTTGACAATAAGCTGATTGCTATGCTTTACTAAAAGAGTAAGGTTTCTTTTCGATATATTAGAAGTCAGTGAAACCACAGAAATAGTCTCGCAGAGTGAAGACACTGTGACAGAGCAAGCGGTGACAGAAGAAACCGCAGACAGAACAGAAAGTACAGAAAGCACAGATGCGACAGAGCTAGACGAAACAACGGAAATATCAGATACAGCAGAAACTGAAATATCGGAAGAAACAGAAACTGAAAAAGAGTCTGGCACGACACAGATCTTAGCAGGAACATACGATGCTGTTATCGGCGGAACATATTCGGGTGTGTGTGAAAATCAGGGGGATTATTACCTGTACTATGTTACACTGCCGGAAGCAGGAAAGCTAACGATTGCGATGACGGCACAGATGGAGAAGTGTGAGGTATCCGTATATTCTACGGATGAGGAAGAACTTTATTCACATACGGAAGATTGTAATGAAAATACGAAAGGAGTTGTGGCATCCTATGAAGTGTATCTGACTGCCGGTACATACTATATCAAGGTAATGGAAGCTACAGCGGTGTTAAATCTGTAACAATAAAAAAATAAGCATGTAATAAAGCAGCGATAAGGAGACGTGGATATAAAATCTGCGTCTCTTTTCTGCATAAACTATGGCTGCTTAAAACGTGATATTTCTGAGACTGAAACACCGGTGAACTTTGAGGTGAATTATTTTTTCACCGGTTTTGTAATCTTTAGCCCAAAATGCTAGATAACGAGGAAAATCGAAAAGATTTGGATGAGATAGGATCTATCATCACAAATAAGATCAATCAGCCGCCGTCTTGTTCACAAGATGGATTCCCAGATACAGTTAAAAGGTACACTGGGAAGGGAAGCAGATTTTATTTTACATTGCAGTTAAAACCGGTGGAAAGTGATCTGCTGCATGAGATGACACCGGATCTGTCCATGGATTTTACCGGAAAAAGAGTCTTTGTGGTGGAGGATAATGCATTGAATATGGAAATTGCATGTATGCTTTTAGATACATTTGGCATTGAAGTTAAGGAGGTGTATAATGGAAAAGAAGCAGTGGAAGATGTGCGTACTACACCGCCAGGATATTATGATGCAGGAAATGGATGGACTGGAGGTAACGCGAATGATCAGACAGCCTGACAGGGAGGGCTGCAAAACACTTCCGGTCAATGTCAGTCTGTTAAAGGAGACACTTGCGTCAATATTGGGTTGATATTTCAGAGTATTGGTTAAAATAATTTAGAGAAACAGGGTAGTGAAAAGGAGAAACAGAATGCAGACAGGAAAAGGTATTTCAATACCATCCATCTTAAAAGTTGGAAAAGGTGCTTTAACTAAAATAGGCAGTTATTTAAAGAATGAAGGAATCGAACAGGCCGTTATCTTTTTTGGAAATGGTCTGATCGATATGTTTGGAACGGATGTGATGAATTCATTAAAGCAGGAGGATATCAAAGTCTTAGAATACAGTGAATTGGATACCGTGGATATCGACGAAATCATTACACTGGCGTTTGCAATGCCAAATAAGACACAGGCGGTCATTTCCATCGGTGGTGGAAAGGTCATTGATGCGGGAAAATATGCGGCATTTTTACGCAATCTTCCATTTATCAGTGTGCCAACTTCCAGTTCGAGTGATGGATTTTCCAGTGCGAGTGCATCCCTTCTTGTCCACGGAAAGCGCACTTCGGTTCCAGCACGGCTTGCTTACGGCATTATTGTGGACACACAGGTCATAAGAACTGCACCGGAGAAGTTTATCTATTCCGGGATCGGCGATATGATCTCAAAGATCACAGCACTTTATGACTGGATCTATGAGGAAAAATGTGGTTATAGTGAAGTGAATGACTTTGCTGTCATGATCGCGAAAAAGGCGGTCAACAGTTTTGTGCGGACACCGTATGAGAGCATCAAAGATGAACTTTTTTTAAAGGAGCTGGTGGATTCCCTTGCCATGAGCGGGATCGCCAATGAGATCGCAGGAAGCAGTGCACCGACAAGCGGAAGTGAGCATCTGATCTCACACGCATTGGATAAAATATTAGAAATTCCGCAGTTACATGGGATTCAGGTCGGAATCGCAACTTATATCATGAGTAAAGTGCAGGATCACCGTTATGTGCGTGTGGAGACGGTTCTGCGGGAAACAGGATTTTTTGATTATGCCGCGACGTTAAAGATGAAGCGTGATGATTTTATCAAGGCAATCGATATGGCACCATCCATCAAGCCGTTCCGCCACACTTATCTGCATGAGGAAAACTACCGTGAAGCGGCAAAAAAACTGGTACTTGAAGATGAAGTTTTAAGTAAGATTCTCGTATAAAAACAGAAATACCGGAGAAAACTAAATAAAAATACAAATGAGAAAAGTAAATGTTCCTGTGATGGGGCATTTACTTTTTTTATTTATGACAATAGAATGTTCGCGGAGCGTGCATTCTATTGTTGGAAACAAGGTGAAAAACAGGGAGGAAAATCCTCTGCTCGCTAATGAGCTCGCATTTTCCTCCGGAAAACAGGGAGGATTGTATGATTAAAGAAGATGGATTACCGGTAGGACTTGGGTTTGGATTAGCGATGAATGAGAAAGCGTTAGGACAGTTTTCCATGATGACGGAAGACGAAAAGAGGCAGGTCATTGATGCGGCGAGAGGTGCACAGACAAAGGAGCAGATGGCGCAGATCGTAAAAGATATTGCGGATATGGAATTTTTTTAGAATTGGAGATTATGATGGGAAATAACATGGATTTAAACTATGAGATGTTCTGCTACCAGTGTGAGCAGACGGCAAACGGAAAGGGATGCACCAAACTCGGTGTCTGCGGAAAGACGCCGGAGATCGCTAATCTGCAGGATCTTTTGATCTTTCAGGTAAAGGGGATCAGCTGCTACGGGAAAGTGCTGATGGAAAACGGTGCACATATGGATAAGACAGTGGTCAGTTTTATTGAAAACGTGCTGTTTACAACATTAACGAACGTGAATTTTGATGTGGATGCACATTTAGAACTGCTACGGGAATCACAGCGGATCAAAGAGCAGGTCAGGGAGATGGCGGGAAGGAGCAGCAATCCGACGGCACATGCTGCCTACGATCTGCCGGAGAGCAAGAGCGATATGCTGCGCGATGCACCGCTTGCGGGAATCATGTACGACAATACATTAGATCCGGATATCCGTTCCCTGCGCCAGACAATCATTTATGGATTAAAAGGCATCAGCGCGTACGGACATCAGGCAAGAGAACTTGGTTATTACAGTGACGAAGTGGATGATTTTTATCTTTTGGGGCTTGAGGCGACAACAGATGACAGTCTGACGGTGGAGGAGCTGATCCGCATGACGATGCGCACCGGTGAGATGGCGCTTGCGGTTATGAAAAAACTTGATGAGGCAAATACGACGATCTATGGAAATCCATATCCGCACAAGGTGGATGTGACAATCAAAAAAGGTCCGTTTATCATTGTTTCCGGGCACGACTTAAAAGACCTTGAGATGCTGCTGGAGCAGACAAAGGATATGGGCATCAATATTTACACCCACGGTGAGATGTTGCCGTGCCACGGTTATGAGGGGTTAAAAAAATATCCGCATCTGATCGGAAATTTTGGCGGTGCATGGCAGGAGCAGCAGAAGCAGTTTGACAACCTTCCGGGCTGTATCCTGATGACGACAAACTGTCTGATGCGCCCGCGGGAAAGTTACAAAGACCGCATTTACAGCACGAACGTGGTCGGCTGGGAAGGTGTGAAGCATATCGGAAAAAATGAAAAAGGGGAAAAAGATTTCAGTGAGATTATAAAGCAGGCATTGGAGCTTGGCGGATTTAGGGAAGATCAGGAGAAGAAAGAGATTTTAGTCGGCTTTGGGCATGCCGCAGCTTTAAGTCAGGCAGATAAGATCGTGGAGGCGGTAAAAGGCGGACAGATCCGGCACTTTTTCCTGATCGGCGGCTGTGACGGAGCCAGACCGGGAAGAAATTATTACACGGAATTTGCTCAGATGGTGCCGAAAGACTGTGTGATCTTAACACTCGCCTGTGGAAAATACCGGTTTAATAAGTTAGACTTTGGGGAGGTGGCAGGACTGCCAAGACTTTTAGATGTCGGACAGTGCAATGATGTATATTCGGCGGTCAGGATCGCCACAGCGCTTGCGGATGCGTTTGAAACTGATGTCAACGGACTTCCGCTTTCCATGATCGTTTCGTGGTATGAACAGAAAGCGGTGGCAGATCTCTTGGCACTTTTAAGTCTCGGTGTCCACAATATCTATCTTGGACCGACACTGCCTGCATTTTTAAGTCCGAATGTATTACAGTATCTGACCGATACGTTTCATTTGAGACAGATCAGTAATGCTGAGGATGATATTAAGACCTGTCTCAAACAAGATATTGCGTAAAATAAAAGATGATCTGCATGATGAATGAATAGAATGTCCGCGGAAATTTTGGTGTCTGTGTAAAGAAATCACGACTCGAAAAATCCAAGCTGCTCTAACGCATAAGCGATACCATCCTCGCTTGCGCGTTTTGTTACAAAAGATACCTGATCAAACAGGGAAGCCGGGGAAGCATTTCCCATGGCGACGCTGTTTGGTACATAAGAGAGCATCGGAAGATCGTTGTTGCTGTCGCCGATCGCATAGGCGGCGTCAAGATCCAGATGATAATAGTCAAGCACATACTGGATGCCGGTCGCTTTGCTGTAACCGATTGGAACAAATTCGCGGAAGGTACCGCCGCGGTCGATGCAGGTAAAATAAGGATCACTGACTTTCCGGAATTCTTCTAACTGGTCAGGAGTCTGATACCAGACCACAAATTTATCGCAGAAAAAATTCGGATTTTCCAAATTCTCCGGCATATCATAGCCGCGGTTTAAAAATGCTTTATACTGGTGTATGGCATCCGGGTGTGTGAGGGATCTGCTTTTATCAAAGGCAACTTCTTTTCTGGATTCGAAAAGAATATCCACATTGGTTTTGCGTGCCGCCTCTAACAGCTGCATGGTAATGCTGTGTGTCTGTGCAACGTGCAGTGCCTCTGTGCCGGAACAGAAAATATTTGTGCCGCATCCGCAGACATATCCGTCAAAACCGATCCGTCTGAAACGTGGTTCCACGTTCTGAAAGCAGCGGCCGGTATTAATAAACATCAGATGACCAAAGGTGCGCGCATGTCTAATGGCATTTATGGCACTCTTCGGCAGGGAACCGTCGATCTCCGAGGTTAAGGTTCCGTCAATATCAAAAAAAGCAATTTTTTTCATAGGCTGATCTCCGTAAAATAATGATGATAAATATTTTTAACCGAAAGAATTGTACGGTATTTTTTTCGAATTGTCAAAATGAAATGGGAAATGGTATAATGATCAGAGAAATACTGTGAAAACAGCGTGGGAATGGAGGATTACCATGAAATATCATACAATAAATGAACTGGATCATTTTTGTTTTAAGGAGGCATATATCGCACAGATCTGTGCGGTGAGCGGGATGTTTGAGATCGTATTTGATAATGTGACGATTCTGCCGGAGAATTCCTGCAACCGCGATATCCGGGAGATGCGTGCAAATGAACTGGTTTTAAAGATCAGTGAACCGAAAATTGAAGCACTGGTGGAGGAAGGCTATAAAGTCTATGATGCGAACGGCAATTTAAAACAGAAAAATGAGGATATTACGATCGCGCCGGAAGCGTATGCAGACAAATTCAAAGAATTAGAGGGCTGTGAAGTGTATTCCATTGAGCAGGAAAACGGAAATTATGTTATTTCCATCGATACGGAGGATCATACCTTTTTGCTTCGCGTCAGCGGTTCCGGGGATACACAAGAGTGGGATCGTTTCCTGAACAAATAACCGGAGATAAAAGGAGCATACGAATGAAAATATTAGTGACAGGCTTTGAACCGTTTGGCGGAGCAGTGATCAATCCTGCCTACGAGGCAGTCAAACTTCTCCCGGATGTGATAGTGGGGGCAGAAGTGATCAAAATTGAAATCCCGACCGTGTTTGGAAGGGATGAGGAAGTGGTCAGGGCTGCGGTGGAGAAACATCATCCGGATGCAGTTTTATGTGTCGGACAGGCTGGTGGAAGATCCGGGATCACAGTGGAAAAGGTCGCAATCAATCTGATGGAAGCGCGTATCCCGGACAATGAGGGAAAGCAGCCGCTCGATACACCAATCCGGGAAGACGGAGAGAATGCATATTTCGCGTCGCTTCCAGTCAAGAGCATGGTACAGTATATGAAAGAGGCAAAGATCCCGGCGCGCGTTTCCTATACAGCCGGAACTTTTGTCTGCAACGATATCATGTACCGTGTCCTCTACATGATCGATAAGGAATATCCACATATGAGGGGCGGATTTGTCCATGTCCCATACTTACCGGAGCAGACGCTTGATCTGCCGGAGGGAACACCGAGCATGCCTGCGGAGATGATCGCAAAGGCATTAGCGTGCGGCATCCGGGCGATCGTTGAGAACGAGGTAGATGTGAAGACGATCAGTGGGGAGACGCACTGACCTGGTGCACATGACAACGTGAGTGTGTGACAACCGGCAATTATAAAAAAGAATATCATGAAAAACGAAAAATGCCGGAGTGGTGCAAAAAGATGTGTGCCACTCCGGTTTTTTATATGACACACTTATTTAACGCTTTCTTCACATAACCATCACATTGCAATCAGCTGTTCTTTAGGTTGCAATGTTATTTTTGTATTGTCAAAACGGAGCGCATGAGTATGGAAAGTGAGGAAGGCAATGAGAAAACCAGGAAAAAGAATGGCAAGTGTGATCGCCAGCATCGCAGCAGTCTGTGTGATGACCGGCGGAATCGGATATCAGGCTGCAGTATCCGGAGCACAGACGGACAGTACGGAAAATAGTGTAAAAGCTCAGAATACAGACCAGCAGGAGAGTACAGACGGCTCTTTTTCGGAAGAAGGTACCACGCAGATCGGCACGGTCAGCCAGATGCCGGAATTTACGGTAAATGCAGTCACAATGACCGTGGAAGAAGTCTATGCTTCATCCGGGGATACCGTGAGCAAAGGGGATGCCCTGTTTAAACTGACGGATGAGAGCATGGAAGCGGCAAAATCAGATTACGAAGATGCCATCAGTGATGCCGAGAATACATTAAAAACAGCCGAGGCGAATCTTGCAAGCGGAAAACTTTCTGCGGAGAGCACAAAGCAGGACGCCGATCTGACAGCTCAGACCGCAGCGGACAGTTATCAGGCACAGGTAGATGCGCTAGATGCCGCAGTGGAAGAAAAAAAAGAAGCCTATGATGAGGCGGTAGAGCAGATTTCGGAATATCAGACGAAGATCGATAACAATGATTACTATGTGGAGTGTGCGATTGATGAAAAAAAGGATGCAGTTGATGCAGCGACAACAGCATTAGCGCAGGCACAGGATACGCTGACACAGGCACAAAATTCGGATAATAGTGCAAGTCAGGCGGTATCGACGGATTTAACTTATATCAAGGCGCAGATCGAGGCGGGAGCGGATTCGGATACATTACTTTCTGTTGTACAGCAGGCAATGGATGATTATACGACGAGGGAGCAGCAGTCGGATACGCTGACACAGGCACAGCAGTCTGCAGATGCTGCACAGAGTACACTCGAACAGGCACAGAAGGAATTTGACTCCGCGGTCGAAACTTACAATAAAAATGTGGAAGAAACCAACACTAAAATTACGGAACTGACGGATAGTCTGGATGATTTAAAATCTGACTATGAACAGGCAGAGCGTGATGCGACAATGCAGAAAGCAGAACTGCAAAATGAATATGACACTGCAGTGGTGGAAGGAAAATATGCGGGAAGTACCTATGAATCGACCGTCTCGGAACTGGAGAGTGCAGTGGAGTCCGCGCAGGATACACTTGATACATTAAAAGAGGAACAGACAGCACTTCTTGCATTAGAAAATGGTGTTGTTACGGCGGATGAAGATGGAACGATCGCGGCAGTGCCTTATGAGGCAGAAGATACGCTGCAGTCAGGTACTGCGTTTGCGCTGTATTGTGATACACAGACGATCATGATTTCCGTGGAAGTGCCACAGGAGAATATCGCACAGGTTGGTGTCGGCGATGAGGTATCTGTCATGATAGCAGGAAACCGGGATGGAGCAGTGACAGGAACTGTCTCATCGATCGCATCTTCGGCAACGACCGGAGGCAGTGTTTCGAATGTTACTTATGCAGTGATCATTTCAATTGATAATTCGGATGGAAGACTTGGTTCTGGTTCTTCCGCAACCGTTACATTTCAGGGAGAGCAGGAGGAAAAAACAGAATGAAAAAGAAAAAAGTGACAGTAGTTCTTTCATTGGGCGCAGCAGCACTTCTTTTGATCGGAGGGATCAGCGTATATGCACATCAGACTTCGGACAGCGGCGAATCAGAAACGGTTTATAAAGAAACGACAGCAGAATATGGAACGCTTACCGTCGGGATTACAGAGAGTGGAAGTGTGACAATCGGAAGCATTTCACAGGATATGGATGAAGATATCAGTACGTCTTCAAATTCTGGCAGCAGCCAGACAAGTGGAACCCAGACAACAGGAACATCCACCAATAATTCATCGGTGGTACTGGAGGTAGAGGAAGTGTATGTTTCAGTCGGACAGCAGGTAAAAGCGGGCGATGCACTGTTAAAGCTGACAGATGAGAGCATTGAAAAATACAGGAAAAAATTAAAGGAAGCTGTGACGGAGGCTTCGGCAGATTATAACTCTGCAGCACTCAGTTCGGCAAAAGAAAAGGTAAGTGCGAACTATTCTTATAACTTAAGTGTGGCGGAGGGAAGTGTTGCACAGGAAGAATATGAGGCAACCATCAGTGAACTGCAGGATGCGGTAGATGAAGCCCAGGAGGCAGTGGATGAGTCACAGGCACTTCTTACCTATTATCAGGAAATGATCGACAGTGGAATGGATTTAAGTGAGTCACTTGCAGATGAGCAGGAAAATTATGACAAACTGTACAATAAATTAAAAGCGGCAAAGAGTGCATACACCACAAAATCCGTGGAGGCAGAGAAAAAATACAAAGAGGCAATGTTATCCTACGAAAATGCAGACAGCCAGTATTCCGCAGATGTGACAGGCGTGGATGTATCAGTGAATACGGCACAGGACACGTTGACAGATGCCAAAGAGGCTTTATCTGAATTTGAGATATTTGTCGGAGATGGCACGATCTATTCGGATTATGATGGCACGATCATGTCGGTCGGATACGAGGCAGGAGATGATCTGTCTGCAGGCACGAGCATTGTGACATTTGCGGACACAGATGCAGTGACGATGACGGTATCCGTTTCCGAGGAGGATATCTCTGAGATCGTAATCGGGGACGAGGTCATGATCGAGCTCAACGCTTATGAGGACCAGACATTTTCCGGTGAAGTTGAAAGTATTGATACTTCCGTATCGAGCGGTTCTTCCACAGTCTCTTATAATGTGACGGTAAAAATAAATGGTGACGTGGACGGTATTTACACGGATATGACCGGAAATGTGACATTCATTGAAAAACAGGTGGCAGACGTTGTCTATGTTTCTAATAAAGCGATCATCAACGAGGGAACGGCATCTTATGTGAAAGTCAAAGACAGTGATGGAACCATTGAGAAAAAAGAAGTGACTACCGGATTTTCCGATGGCGTCAATGTGGAGATCACAGAGGGACTTTCCGAGGGAGAGACGGTTCTGATAGAAAGTCAGGTGACGGGCGAATGAAACCATCGGAATTATTAAGACTTGTCTGGATCAATATTACCCAGAATAAATTTAAAACGATCATGACGTCGATCGGTATTATTGTCGGCGCGGCTACGATCGTGATGGTGATCGCCATCGGAAAAGGCGGTCAGGAGGATGTGGCAGACCAGTTTAAAAACTTAAATGCAGGTGCAATCGACATTTCCTATGACGGTGGTGATAAAAACCGTGGTGGAAATCAAAGTTCCGATGACTCCTCAGACTCAGGAATGATGATGATGCCTTCCGGCAGCGGTGCACCATCCGGCAGCAGTTCATCGGGAGGGTCAGGGGCTTCCGGTGGACCTTCGGGAGGATTTACGGGCGGTGGCGACTCTTCCGGCGGTGGACCGTCGGGTGGCCCCGGAGGTGGAAATGGTGGTGACGGAGGCGGCATGCCGGGTGACATGGGTGGCTTCTTTGGCGGCGGCAGTGATATGGAAGACCGCATGAACCAGGAAAATATCACGTTAGATGAAGATGACGTGGACGATATTGAAACTTTTGTCTCCGGGATCTCAGCGGCAACGATCTCCTATACGACAAGGTCTGCCGTGGATGGCGGTGATCTCGATGAGGCACAGACCTACTCGATCGCCGGAGTCAAGGACAACTATGCAGCTATCAGTAATCTCAGTCTTGCAGTCGGAGATTTTATCACAGAATCCGATGATGAGAATAAAGAAAAAGTCTGCGTGCTAGGCGCTTCTATTGCGGAAGAGATCTTTGGAAGTGCAATCGATGCATATGGCAGTGTGATCTATATCGATGACCGATCTTATGTGGTAAACGGGGTGCTTTCTTCTATGGGTACGGTGGCTTCCGGTATCAGCCCGGATGATTCCGTTTTCATTCCGTATGCGACCGGGGTGAAATATTTAGTGGGAACGAATGTAAGTCCGACTATCACCGTGATCGCGGAGGACGTAAGCAATGTGTCCGGTGTCACGGAGGAGATCACGGAAGTGCTTGCAACTTCCTATCCGAATGCAGAATTTACCTTTGAGGATGCGGGAAGCAAGATGGAAGCTGCATCGGCGTCCAATGAGATATTGACGATGCTTCTGATGGCTATGGCAGCCATTGTATTTGTGGTCGGTGGTATCGGCATCATGAACGTATTGTTTGTATCTGTCAAAGAGCGCACCAATGAGATCGGTATTTTAAAGGCAATCGGCTGCTCCCAGAGGAATATTTTGTTTGAATTTTTAGCGGAGGCGGCTGCAATCAGTCTGATCGGCGGCGTGCTTGGCATTGTGTCAAGCCTGCTCGTCACTCCTGTGGCACAGTATCTTGGTGTGCGTGTTGAACTGACACCGGCAGCATTCCTGATTGCACTGCTGTTTGCACTCATCACGGGAACACTGTTTGGATTCTATCCGGCGTATAAGGCGTCGAAACTGGTGCCGGTGGAGGCACTGGGGGCAGAGTAAAAGAGGGAAAGGTTTAAGGCGGTTGATGAAGAAGAAAGTAACGATTGTGGTTGTAATTGTATTAGTGATTGTACTTATTGCGGCATGTGTGATGTGGCGGATAGGTGGAGTTGAGACGGAAAGTGCGCTGGGGGATCATCAGAAGTATGTCTATGCGTATGTTTCGTCGATTGAGGGGAATGAAGTTACTTATATGGAAGTGGATGAGTCGGTGGCGAAGGCGGCGGAAGAACGGGCGAAGGAGAAGGCAAAGGCGGAAGATGGTGCCGGTTCGGACAGTACAGGTCAGGGTGATAAAAGTGATGGCGGCACAGATTCAGCAGGTCAGAGCGATAAGAATGATGGCGGTACAGATTCTGCAGGTCAAAGTGATAAGAGCGGCGGCACAGGTTCAGATGAAGATAAATCCGGTATGGGAACACCACCGGATATGGATGGATCATCCGGTGGAGATCAGACGCCTCCGGATATGAGTGGTGCATCAACTGATATAGAAAGTACAGAGCAGTCCGGTCAGAATCAGGCACCGTCAGATATGGGAAGTACATCGACCGATACAGAAAGTACAGAGCAGTCCGGTCAAATGCAGATGCCGCCCGACATGGACAGCACCGAGATGCCGCAGGGCGCACCGGGCGGCATGTCCGATATGACAGGCGAGACAGTCACAACTATGATACCTGTTGGCGTAACCGTACATACAACATCAGACACTACGACCACTTTTTCACGCCTTGCCTCAGGTGATCTGCTAAAAATATTGGTAGAAACAGACAGTGACGGCAACGAAGTGATCGAAGAAATCTGGATGTTACAGTAACGTAACGGCAGCATGGCTGATTGTAAAACTCATCAAAAACTGAAAATAATTGTGAAACTGGCACTGGTTTATAAGAAGGTGCTGGGGAGCCGTCGGTACTTAGCGCATGTATTTTATGCGCTTAGTATCCGCTACGAGCGACACGCAGCGAGAGCGTGCCTTCGCTAAACCAGTGCCAGTTTCACAATATTCAAAAAGGAAAAACTGAGTTTTACAATCAGTCACGCAAGCCATACACACAGAAAGGAGCACACATGGACGCAGCACAAATCCTAAAACCATTTGCAAATGAACATATACCGACAGACACCGAAAAAACTGCCACAGCAGAACACACATCCGAGATCATCACCATGCAAAATGTCAACAAATCCTACAAGATGGGATCTGGTTCCCTGCATGTATTAAAAGACATTTCCCTGACCGTCGAACAGGGAGAATACCTTGCCATCTTAGGGCCATCCGGTTCCGGCAAAAGTACCCTGATGAATATCATCGGCTGCATGGATGTCTTAGACGAGGGAACCTATAACCTTGACGGTGTGGAGATCGAAAAGGCAAAGGAAAAAGAACTGACTAATATCCGCAACCAGAAGATCGGATTCATTTTCCAGAAATATCATCTGATTCCGACCTACAATGTACTTCAGAATATTGTCATGCCACTTCTGATGCGTGGAATGACCTTAAAGGATGCAAGGGATGCCAGCATGGATACCATTGCAATGTTAGGGCTTGCAGAGCGTATCGACCATAAACCGAATGAGCTTTCCGGTGGGCAGCAGCAGCGTGTTGCAATCGCGCGTGCCTTGGTCGGACAGCCGGCGATCCTCTTAGCAGATGAGCCGACCGGAGCCTTAGACCGTAACAGCGGAAAAGAAGTGCTGAAACTATTTCAGTGTCTGAGTGATATGGGAAATACGATCGTCATGATCACGCATGATTTAAGCGTTGCCGAACATGCGAAGAGAGTGGTACGTATCGTGGATGGGGAACTCTATGAAAATTAGAGGTGGTTTTCATCTGTCCTGTGTGGTATGTTAATATAAAAGGCATTTGGTTTACAATAAAAACAAGGAGAGCCGCACATGACAAACGAAGAGATCTGCGCATGGCTAAAGGCAGAAGCAGAACCAAAATTTCAGAAGTTTACATCCGGTCTGATTCCCGGAACAGATCCGATCATAGGTGTGCGTATCCCAAAGCTGCGCACTCTTGCAAAAAAGATTGCAAAAGAGGACTGGCGCGGGTATTTAGAACACGCTGCCTGCGATACTTATGAGGAGATCATGCTGCAGGGACTCGTACTCGGATATGCAAAAGGAGAGATCGATGAGCTTTTGGAATATGTGCGGGCATTTATCCCGAAGATCCATGACTGGTCGGTCAATGACTGCTTTTGTGCAACTTTTAAAATTGCGCAGAAACACCGCGAAAAAGTCTGGAATTTTCTGATGCCGTATGCGAAATCGGATCAGGAATTTGAGCAGCGCGTCGTTTCAGTCATGCTGATGGATCATTTCCTGACAGAAGAATATATTGCGCGCGTGCTGTCTGTGTGGGACAGGCTCGACCATCCGGGATATTACAGGAAAATGGGAGTTGCGTGGGGCGTTGCAACTGCATATGCAAAATACCCAAAGGAAACACATGCATTTTTACTGGAGAATCATTTGGATGACGAAACATACAATAAGGCGATCCAGAAAATGATCGAATCTTACCGGATATCGGCGGAGGATAAAGAGATATTGCGCGGAATGAAAAGGAAACTGCAAAAATAAGTGATATTGTGCGAAATGAAAAGGAAATTGTAAAAATAAAAGGGGAGCAGTAGCATGAGTGTTGATACACAAAAAATCATAGAGATCGTAAAACAGGTCAAACCGTTATTTTTAGACCGTGAGGGATCATCAAAGATCAAGGTAAAGGGTGTTGCGGATTTTGTGACGCAGATCGACTTTAAAGTGCAGGCGCAGGTAAAAACCGCACTCTATGAACTGTACCCGGAAATTCAGTTTATGGGGGAGGAAAAGGACAACAGCGATATTGACTTTGACGGTGATGTCTGGATCTTAGATCCGGTGGATGGGACGACCAACCTGATCCATGATTTCCGAAACAGTACACTTTCACTGGCACTTGCAGGAAAGGGTGTACTAACGCTTGGAATCATATATCATCCGTATTCTGATGAAATATTTGTGGCAGAACGGGGAAAGGGAGCATTGTTAAATGGCAGCCCAATCTCCGTCAGCAAAAGGCAGAATTTTTCCGAGTGTCTGATCTCCATAGGAACAAGTCCATATTACCGCGAACTTGCAAAAGAAAATTTCAGAATTTTTGAAAAGGTATTTACGGATTGTGCGGATATCCGAAGACTTGGTTCCGCGGCATTAGAACTTGCCTATGTGGCGGCAGGAAGAATCGATGCATACTTCGAACGCAGTTTAAAACCCTGGGATTATGCAGCCGGAATGCTCCTTGTGGAAGAAGCGGGTGGAAAAGTCACGGATTATAAAGGAAAACCGGTGGATATCACCGGAAATTCCGATATTGTGGCGGGAAGCCAGACGATCGGGGAGATCCTGGTAGAGAAATATTTGTAAAAAAGGGAGTCAACATGACTGACTCCTCTTTTAGGGTATCTTCTGTAAATATATGAGTTTCATATCCTCTCGATTTTTAAAATTTTTGTTCTTTCGCCGGATATTATATTTCCGGTGTTTCTACCATAGTTTTTCTCGACATCATCCTCTTTTCGGTACTTGTTTTCTTAGTTTTTATATTTTCTGCTTAACAAGCATAATTATAAGGCGCGTTTTATATATAAACAATATAAATTCTTCTTGACAAGCATATTTTATGGATGGAGAACATGCATGAAAGCATTTTGGTATAACGATGATCGTAAAAATGTATGTGGCATCAAGATACGAGAACTTCGCAAGGAAAAACATATTTCCACAAAAAAATTAGAGATTATTTTTTATGTGTTATCCGACTACGTTTTTGTGCAATAATTACAAATATCATTAAAATAACGTCTTTTTGATGACATAGTATAAGCAATATGCTAAAATCCATTCAAAGCATGACATTCTGAATTATCTACACGGACATATGTGCCATTCTATTCACAGGTCAAAATCATAAGAATTTTCAATGCTTTTATTATCCACACATTTAAGCAGGGAGAATTCTAAAGAACCAGAGATTTCTCCCAGATAACATAGAGGAGGAGAAATGAATGGGGACAGCGGACATCGTAACAAAAGAGTATATGAGGGAAAATACCGTATTTGCGGATGCATTTAATTACCTGATCTACAATGGGAAAAAGGTGATTGACCCGGCAAAGCTGAAAGAGATCGATCCGACAGAGATTGCACTGCCGTTTGATGATGAAGAAAAAGCCGGTAAAGAAAAAGATGGTGAAGATAAGAATAGAAAAGCGCAGGGAACAGAGTGGAGTTCTGTGAAAAATGGATCTGTGAGAAAGAAAACTGCCGGCAGAGCAGGAAAAAAAACAGATGCGGTGCAGAAATACCGCGATATTTTAAAATCAGCAGTCATCAAACAGGATGAAAAGATGTCGTATGTTTTATTAGGTATCGAGAACCAGACGGATGTTCATTATGCGATGCCCGTCAGAAATGCCATCTATGATGCCCTGCAATATGGCAGACAGGTGGCGGATATAGCTGCCGAACACCGTCGGAACAAAAAAGATTTTACAGGCAAAAGCAATGGTGAGTATTTGTCCGGATTTTTAAAGGAAGACTGCATCAAACCAGTCATCACACTTGTGATTCACTTTGGAGCAGAGGAATGGGACGGACCGTTATCTTTGCACGAAATGATGTCTGTAAGTGATATAGAAATTTTAAGTTTTGTGGAGAATTACCGGATTCATCTGATCGATCCGGCGAAGTTGACGGAAGAACAACTAAATAAATTTTCCACAAGTATGAGGGAGGTTATAGGGTATATCAAGTACTCGAAAAATAAAGATAAATTGTTAGAATTTTTGAGGACAGATGCCCATAGAAGTATTGAAATGAATGCTGCAAGAGTGATAAAGACGATTACAAATACACCGATCGAAGTATCAGAAGAAGAGGGGGAAATAGAGATGTGTAAGGCAATCGAAGATCTGATCGCGGAGAGCGAAGCACGTGGCAGAGCAGAGGGAGAAGTTCGTGGCAGAGCAGAAGGAGAAACACGGGGAGAAGCGAAGGGCATGATAGAAATCTGCCTCGATATGAGTTTTTCCAAAGAGGATATTTTGAAAAAGTTACAGGAAAAATTAAATATATCCCTGCAGCAGGCGGGGGAGTATTTTGAGATGTATGGGAAACATATTGTTTAAAAACAATATAAATTAATATAATTCTTATAAAGCATGACATTCTGAATTATCTACACAGGCATATGCGCCATTCTATGAACAGATCGAAATCATAAGAATTTTCAATGCTTTTATTACTCACATATTTAAGCAGGGAGAATTCTTAGAAACCCAAAGATTTCTCCTAAACAACACAGAGGAGGAGAAACAAATGGGGACAGCGGACATGGTAACAAAAGAGTATATGCGGGAGAATGCTATATTTGCAGATGCGTTTAATTATCTTATCTATGGTGGAAAAAAGGTGATCGATCCGGCAGGACTTACAGAGATTGACACTGCTACATCGGCAGTGGGTAAAAAAGATGCACTGCAAAAATACCGTGATGTTTTAAAAGCAGCAGTCATCAAACAGGATGAAAAGATGTCGTATGTTTTATTAGGGGTTGAGAATCAGACAGATGTCCATTATGCAATGCCGGTCAGAAACGCTATCTATGATGCCTTACAATATGGAAAACAAGTGTCAGATATAGCGGCAGGGCACCGACGGAGCCAAAAAGATTATTCAGGAAAAACCGGTGGAGAATATTTATCGGGATTTTTAAAGGAAGATCACATTAAACCAGTTATCACACTTGTGATTCATTTTGGGGCAGAGGAATGGGACGGACCGTTATCTTTACATGAAATGATGCCGATAAGGGATATGGAAATTTTAAGTTATGTGGAGAACTACAGGATACACCTGATCGATCCGGCAAAACTTACGGAAGAAGAACTGAACAAATTTTCAACAAGTATGAGAGAGGTTATGGGATATATCAAGTACTCTAATAATAAAGAAAAACTGCTGGATTTTTTGAGGACAGATACCCATAAAAGTATAGAAATGAATGCAGCCAGAGTTATAAAAACCATCACGAAGACACCAATTAAGATATCAGAGGAAAAGGAGGGGATAGAGATGTGTCAGGCGATTGAAGAATTAATTGCGGAGAGCGAAGCGCGTGGAGAAGTTCGTGGCAAAGCAGAGGGAATGATAGAAATGTGTCTCGAAATGAACATACCGAAAAAGGGTATTATAAAAAGATTGCAGGATAAATTAAACATATCTATGCAGCAGGCGGATGAGTATTTTAGAATGTATGGAACAAAAAATGATTAAGAGATTATATATCTGAAAAACATAAAACGGGCAGGCAGGAGTTTTCGTATATGAACTCCCACCTGCCTGTTTTTCTTATCTTGCCAGAATATCAATGATCTCCGCAATATACATCGTGTGCATATCATGATCTGCATACCATTTTTGCGCAATCTCTGGCATCAGGAAGGAATCCTCAGTCAGTCGCGTTGCGGACATTTTCTCACACAGCAGGATCATATTTCCCTCATCGATGAACGGAATGCTGTGGCGGGAGGTAAGGGTTAAACCGGCGGCTGAGATCTTATCGTTTTCGTCGCGGCCGGAGTGACTTCCACAGTAATTTAATGCATCACGGTATTTTTCAGATAAAAAGCTGAGAGAAAAGAATTCATTTTTGTCGATCAGTTCTTTGGTGTATCTTGAGTCACGGACAAATACAAAGGCAACGTTTTTGCCCCATAAGATGCCGACACCGCCCCAGCTTATGGTCATGGTGTTTGCTTTGTCTTTGGAACCTGCGGTGAGCAGCGCCCATTCTTTTCCAATCTTTGTAAATGGATCAAATTCCATCATATCTGCTGTCATAGGTTGAAATGTATGCATAACGTAATCTCCTTATATTTATACGAAATATTTATATGTTGGTTTTATTATAAAATTCCCTGGTTTAAATGACAAGAGAAAATTGCGGTTGTTTGCGGGGGCAGAGTGAGCCGTGTACGGAAAATTGACTTTTCATAAGTGTTGTACTATGATGGTTGCGAAAATTGTACAAAACAAAGGAGGAAAATCCTGCCCAATGTGTTGGGCATTGCTCCTGCAAGGGCACATGCTATGCAAAGGCGGCATAGCAGGCATTTTGCTCCGCAAAACAAAGGAGGAAAATCCTCTGCTCCTGCAAAGGCAGTCGCATTTTCCTTCGGAAAACAAAGGAGGATTTATGAAAATCACAACGAAACAAATCACAACAACAGCAGTGTTACTGGCAATCTGTATTGTGAGCCAGTTCTTTAAAAACACAAGTGTGTACATCACAGGACCGATCATCAATGCATGTCTGATCATTGCGGCACTGGGTGCAGGAATGGCATGCGGAATTATTTTATCTGTGATCACACCGGTCACATCATTCCTGATTACAGGAAGCCCGATCATGTCAGCGATCCCGGCGATCATCCCATGCGTTATGATCGGAAATATCATTCTTGTAGTTGCAGTTAGTCTGATTGCAAAGAAAATCAAAGGCAATGCAGGTCTGATCGCAGGTATGGCAGCCGGCAGCATTGTAAAGGCATTATTTATGGGAGTCGTGATTGCACTGGTTCTGATTCCGACCCTGCTTCCGGAAGCAATGGTTCCAAAGATGGCAGTGTTCCAGACAACATTTTCCGTGACACAGCTTATCACAGCAGTAATCGGAAGTGTGCTGGCATTTATTATCTGGATTCCTTTAAAAAAGGTAATTGCAGAGCAGAACTAAAAAACTTTCAGGGCAAAAATTCCAAAACATTTTAAAATCATATCATAACGCATGATTATAAAAAATAAACGTTAATATGAATTTGAGTAATGACGAATATAAGCCTTTGGAATAATCTTGACACTCAAAAAAGAAAGTATCATAATGGTGGTCAGAAAAAAAACGATAGAGAGTCGGAGGCATATGTTATGGATATCAGATTTGAAAAAAGAGAACATTTAAAGGAAAAACCAGATCAGAAACATCTTGGATTTGGAAAATATATGACAGACTATATGTTTGTTATGGATTGGACAAAGGAAGAGGGCTGGAAAGATGCAAGAATCGTTCCGGAAGGACCGATCACCATGGATCCGGCATGTGTAACGTTACATTATGCACAGGAAACATTCGAGGGTATGAAAGCATACCGTACTGCAGAGGGTAAGATCCAGTTATTCCGTCCGGAGATGAACGCAAAGAGAATGATCAACTCTAACGCAAGACTCTGCATGCCGGAGCTCCCGGTTGATATGTTTGTTGAGGCGGTAAAAGCACTGGTAAAGGTAGAAGAGGACTGGGTTCCATCAGAGCCGGAGACATCTCTTTACATCCGTCCGTTTATGTTTGCAACAGAAGCAGCACTCGGCGTACATATGGCATCTGCTTATAAGTTTATGATTATCTGCTGCCCGGTTGGCGCTTACTACGCAGAGGGAATCAACCCGGTTAAGATCTTAGTTGAGGATGAACTGGTTCGTGCCGTAAAAGGTGGTACCGGATTTACAAAATGCGGTGGTAATTACGCAGGTTCTATTTTAGGACAGGTTAAAGCAGAGAAGATGGGATATTCCCAGGTACTCTGGTTAGATGGTGAACATCGTAAATATGTAGAGGAAGTTGGAACCATGAACATCATGTTCAAGATCGCAGGCGAGATTTACACAGCACCGATCGAGGGAACTGTTCTTCCGGGTGTCACAAGAGATTCCATGATCCATCTGTTAAGAGACTGGGGGTATAAAGTAAATGAGACCAGACTTTCCGTAGACGATCTGATGAAAGCCGGACATGACGGCACGCTAGAGGAAGTATTCGGAACAGGTACTGCAGCAGTTATCTCCCCTGTTGGAGAACTCCGCTACAAAGATGATGTTGTAACGATCAACGATTTTAAGATCGGTGAGCTGACACAGAAATTATATGATACCTTAACCGGAATCCAGTGGGGCAGACTGCCGGATAAATATGGCTGGACAGTAGAGGTAAAATAAGTAGTTTCGTCAGGGTTTCCGATGAAAAACAGATTGCACGCACTGCGGGCAGACTGATTGTTATGAAAAACACCATGGACATGCAAAATCGCATGTTCGTGGTGTTTTTGGTTATACTAAAAATAAGTGACAGGTCAGGTGTCCTGTGTTAATATGGAACAGAAAGAACGGAATGTAACACGCCAGACCGGCGTCGTTCTGAAAATGGAGGACGACTATGAGTAAAACATTAGAACAATTCGAGCAGTATCTCGATAAAATGAAAAAATATGAACATATCAATACGCTTCTTTACTGGGACATGAGAACCTGTGCACCCAAACTGGGGCAGGCAGGACATATCGATGCACTGACTTATTTTTCAACCGAGAGCTTTGCGATGTCGACTTCGGATGAACTTTACGGCATGTTAGAGACCTTAAAGACACCGGAAGAATTTGCACAGCTGTCAGATACCATGAAATTTATCGTGACACGCATGCAGCGCGATATGGAAAAAGACAGACGGATTCCAAAAGACCGTTATGAAGTGATGGTCCGTGAGCAGGCAGAATCCGGAAATGCATGGGAAGATGCAAAAAATGCATCTGACTTTTCCATTTTTGCACCGCATCTGGAGAAAATGATTGCACTTACCAAAGAAATGGCAGGTTACACGGATCCGGGCAAAGAAGTTTATGATGTATTGTTAGATAAATATGAAGAGGGAATGGATTCTGCAACGATTGACCGTCTGTTTGGTGAACTAAAGGAAGCGCTGATTCCGCTTGTGAAAAAAATACTTGCCGCAAAACAGCCGGATGATACAAAATTCCATGTTTATTTTGATCCGGATGATCAGAGAAAAGTGCAGGATCTTTTGCTTTCCTACATCGGATTTTCCAAAGATGCCGGTGCAGTAGGAGAGACAGAGCATCCTTTTACACTGAATTTTTCTTCCAAGGATGTCCGGGTGACAAATCATTATTATGAACATGATCCGATTTCTGCCATGTTTTCGGCTATCCATGAGGGTGGTCATGCGATTTTTGAACAGAATGTCAATCCGGAATATGACAACACGGCTGCAGGAAGCTGCCGTTATATGGGTGTGCATGAGAGCCAATCCCGTTTTTATGAGAATATTTTAGGGCGCAATAAGAATTTCTGGATTCCTGTCTATGAGAAAGTGCAGGAGCTGATGCCGCAGATGAAGGACATTTCGCTGGATGAGTTTTACCGTGAGATCAATCATGTCAGAAACAGCCTGATCCGTACTGAGGCAGATGAGGTGACCTATTGCTTCCATATTATATTGCGTTATGAAATGGAGAAGGCAATCTTTCGTGACAATGTACCGGTTGCGAAACTTCCGGAACTCTGGAATCAGAAAATGAAGGAATATTTAGATATCACTCCGGCAAATGATGCGGAGGGAATCTTACAGGATATGCACTGGTCAGATGGTTCCTTCGGCTATTTTCCAAGCTATCTGTTAGGAAGTATCTATGACGGCATGTACTTAGAGGAGCTTGAAAAAGAGTCAGGGCCGGTAGATGAGATCTTAAAAGAGGGCAGAATCAAAGAAATCACAAAGTGGCTGAATGAAAAGATCCACTGGTATGGCAGCACACGCACACCAAAAGAAGTGATTGCAAATGTGTGTGGAAAAGAAGTATCAGCAGAGCCATTGGTGCGTTATTTTGAAAAAAAATATGCCAGCGTTTACGATTTAAAATAAATGAAGCAGAATCGTGTGAAAAATGAGAATTTTTACACGCAGGAATGGGGACTTATATGAAAAAACAGGGAATTATTTTTGATATGGATGGCACACTTTGGGATTCAGCCGCCAATGTGGCAGAATCCTGGAATGAAGCGATCCGTCAGGATGGAAGGTTAAATAAGGCACTCACAGAAACCGATATCAAGGGTGTTATGGGAAAGACCATGGATGTGATCGCAAAACTGTTATTCCCGGAAATTTCTGAGAAAGAGCAGGAGACACTTTTAGCGGAGTGCTGCAGGATCGAGAACGATTATTTAAGAGAACATGGCGGAGTGCTTTATCCGGATCTTGAGGATACATTCAAAGAATTAAAAAAGACATATGAACTTTACATTGTAAGCAACTGCCAGAAAGGTTACATTGAGGCATTTTTAGATCATTATCATTTCTGGGATTATTTTTCCGATATCGAATGTTACGGAAATAATCTTTTACAGAAAGGTGATAATATCAGACTTCTGGCAGACCGGAATCATTTAGACGAAGCGGTCTATGTGGGTGATATCCAGGGAGATTATGATGCCAGCAGAAAAGCTGGCGTTGGATTTATTCATGCCGCATACGGTTTTGGAATCGTACCGGAAGCACAGTATAAAATACAGTCATTTTCAGAACTTGTGACAAAACGGGTGGCAGAAACATATTTTAGAGGATTAATATGACAAAATTACAAGAACTACTAAAACAGATCAACCGAAAACATGTGTATATCCAGACGCATAATTTCCCTGACCCGGATGCCATTGCGAGTGCGCTTGGGATCCAGGAGCTGTTAAAGCACAATGGAATTTCTTCCACGATCTGTTATAAAGGAAAAATAGACCGTTACAGTACCGACAAGCTGCGTGAACTGATGGAGATCGAACTTTTGAATGTGGAGGATCTTAGTACCATTTTGACAGATGAGGATGAAGTGATCCTTGTGGATGCACAAAAGGGTAATTCAAACATCGTTGACATTACGGGGGACGAGATCATCTGCATCGATCATCATCCGGAAAATGAAAAGTTTCCATACCGGTTTAAAGACATCCGGCCGGAAGTGGGAGCATGTGCGACGATCGTTGCACAGTATTTCTTTGAAAATAATATCCCGATGGATAGAAGAATCGCCACGACTCTGACATACGGTGTACGGATCGATACCAATAATCTGAGCCGTGGAGTGTCAAAACTCGATATTGAGATGCTCTACCGGATGTTTGATGAATGTGATTATGAGGTCATCCATATGTTAGAAAACAGTAATCTGTGTTTTGATGATCTGATGGCATATTCGAGTGCGATTTCAAGTATTGAAGTATATGATGACATCAGTTTCTGCAATACTGGTAAGGATTGTCCGGTCATTGCAAATATATCCGATTTCATGCTTGCTTTAAAAGAAGTGTCATTTTCCGTCGTGTATTCGAGAAAGTCAGATGGAATCAAACTTTCCGTGCGCAGTGAAAAGAGTATGCTCGATGCAGGAAAGATTGTGGCGGAGGCACTGAAAGGAATTGGCAATGGCGGCGGCCACGCATCGATGGCTGGAGGATTTGTGCCGTGTACGGGCAGCGACATGGATGTAAAACTGTTAGAGGCACAGATGAAGGAGCGGTTTTTAAACGTGATCGCAGATGTGAAAAAACGTGCTCTGTGAAAAGCATGAAGCCCTCTTGACATTCTCACTTTCCGAGTCTATACTAAAGACTAGATTTTTGGCAAAAGGCAATGACGAAGACAGTAGTTCATCAGGAAAAGCAACAGAGAGCCGGAGCAGGTGGAAACCGGTGCGAGTATCTGCTGAATGAAAATCACTTCCAAGCCGCAGTCTGAAATGGTCAAGGCAGATCACGACTGGGATTTTCCGTGACAGAGTAAGCGCTGACGCATTTCCTGCGTTACAGGGAACGTGTATCCGGAGTTTATTAGTTCCGTGTACATTTGTATATCAGGTGGTATCACGAAGTAATTAAGCCCTCGTCCTATATACAGGACGAGGGTTTTTTTAATTCATAGGAAATTACGTCCTATGAATTAAAAAGCCCTCTGGGCGGGATGCGCACTTCGCGGAGAAGAAGTTTGCTGTAAACAGCACCGCTCGGGCGCGAAAGAGTCGCGAGCGACTCTTTATTAAATCAATGGAGGTTAACAATGTATAAGAAAGTTGATGCGAATCTGAATTTCGTAGACAGAGAAAAACAGATCGAGAAGTTCTGGAATGACAATGACATCTTTAAGAAGAGCATGGAACACCGCAAGGAAGGAGAGACCTACACCTTTTATGACGGCCCGCCAACTGCAAACGGCAAGCCGCACATCGGACATGTGGAGACCCGTACGATCAAAGATATGATTCCGAGATACCAGACCATGAAAGGAAAATTCGTTCCGCGTAAAGCCGGCTGGGATACACATGGACTCCCGGTAGAACTTGAGGTTGAGAAACTTCTTGGCTTAAACGGAAAAGAGCAGATCGAAGAATACGGTATGGAGCCTTTCATCAAAAAATGTAAGGAATCCGTATGGAAATACAAAGGAATGTGGGAAGATTTCTCAAAGACCGTTGGTTTCTGGGCTGATATGGACAATCCATATGTTACTTACGATGACAATTTTATTGAGTCCGAGTGGTGGGCATTAAAAGAAATCTGGAATAAAAACCTTTTATATAAAGGATTCAAGATCGTTCCTTACTGCCCACGCTGCGGTACCCCGTTATCTTCTCAGGAGGTTGCGCAGGGTTATAAGACGGTCAAAGAGCGCTCTGCAGTTGCACGTTTTAAAGTAATCGGAGAGGATGCATATTTCCTTGCATGGACTACAACTCCTTGGACACTGCCGTCTAACGTCGCACTCTGTGTGAACCCGGAAGAGACTTACTGCAAAGTAAAAGCGGTTGACGGATATACCTATTATATGGCAGAGGCACTGCTTGACACGGTACTTGGCAAACTGCTTGACAAGGATGCACCAGAGGGAACAAAGGCATACGAAGTATTAGAGACTTATAAAGGAAGCGATTTAGAGTACAAAGAGTATGAGCCGTTATTTGACTGTGCAAAAGAGATCATTGAAAAACAGCACAAAAAAGCGCATTACATTGTATGTGACACCTATGTAACCATGACAGACGGTACCGGTATCGTTCATATCGCACCTGCATTCGGTGAAGATGATGCCGCTGTCGGAAGAAAATATGACCTTCCATTCGTACAGCTTGTAGACGGAAAAGGTGAGCTGACCAAAGAGACACCATATGCCGGTGTTTTTGTAAAGAAAGCAGATCCTATGGTATTAAAAGATCTCGATGAAAAGGGACTGTTATTCGATGCTCCGAAGTTCGAGCATGAATATCCGCACTGCTGGAGATGTGACACACCGCTCATCTACTACGCAAGAGAATCCTGGTTCATCAAGATGACAGCTGTCAAAGATGACC
>OLSP01000151.1_pt1 | contig 62641 bp, 49 predicted proteins | sample 1672941 | NCBI WGS metagenome assembly OLSP01 (sample SAMEA3136739, study PRJEB25190) | human gut metagenome | reverse complement strand
CAGTTGGAGTTGCAACAGTAAAGGAAAATAAAACATCAGCAATAACATCAATTAAGTATACATATGATGGAGGAGTACAAGCAACAACAACGGTAGCTCCTGTAACAACAACGGTAGCTCCTGTAGCAACAACGGTAGCTCCTGTAACAACACCATCAGTACCGGGTCAGGATGTAGATGAAAGCATAAAAGCCCCTGAAGGACTTGTATGGGCAGGAAATACAGATTTACCATATTATTTTGCATGGGCTAAGGCAGATGGTATAGACTCATATAATGTATATGTTGATGGAACTTTAGTAGCTAACGTAGTTGATGGCTCAGTTAATTTAAATGAATCTGTATTCACAAAGGGTTCAGGCGAATATGCAATTGGAATTGCAGCAGTAAAAGGAAATAAAACATCAGTAATAACATCAATTAAATATACATATGCAGGAAGCGGACAGCCAGTAACAACAAAGGCACCGGAACCTTCAACAGCAAAGCCTACAGATGTAACAGTGGCACCAACAGCGAAACCAACAACAGTAGCACCAACAACAGTAGCACCAACAACAGTAACACCAACAACAGTAGCACCAACAACAGTAGCACCTACAACAGTAGCACCAACAGCGAAACCTACAACAGTAGCACCTACAACAGCTAACGGTAATGTTGATGAAAGCATAAAAGCCCCTGAAGGACTTGTACATGCACCGGGAGAAGGATTGCCATATCATTTCGCATGGGCAGCAGTTGATGGAGCTGACGGATATAACGTTTACATAGATGGAGTGTATGTAACAAAAGTTACAGAAAATGTTGCAGATTTAGATGCTTCAATGTTTACAAAGGGAGCTGGGGAATATACAGTTGGAGTTGCAACAGTAAAGGAAAATAAAACATCAGCAATAACATCAATTAAATATACATATGCAGGAAGCGGACAGCCAGCAACAACAAAGGCACCGGAACCTTCAACAGCAAAGCCTACAGATGTAACAGTGGCGCCAACAGCACCGGGACAGGATGTAGACGAAAGTATAAAGGCACCTGAAGGACTTGTATGGGCAGGAAATACTAATTTACCTTATTATTTTGCATGGGCACCGGTTGTAGATGTAGATTCATATAATGTCTATGTTGATGGAGCATATGTAACAAATGTTAGTGGAAACTCAGTTAATCTTGAAAAATCGGTATTTACAAAGGGTTCCGGAGAATACACAGTAGGAGTTGCCGCAGTTAAGGGTAACAAGGTTTCAAATATAACATCAGTTAAATATACATATACAGGTGATGGAGCAATCACAACAACAAAAGCTCCTGAGGCACAGCCAACGGCAGCACCTACAACAGTAGCACCAACAGCTAAGCCTACAGTAGCACCAACAACAGCTAAACCTACAACTAAACCAAAGGAAACAACAACAATTGCTTTCACAACAGACAGTTCAATTGAAAAGCCATTTGGTTTGGATGTAAGTCAGGCAAGTGTAGGATATGTTAATATTGTATGGGGACGTGGCTCAATTGACTGTTACAATGTTTATGTAGATGGAGAAAGAAGACGTACGGGAATTTCAGCACAGGCTTTAAGACTTCCTGTTTATACAGAAGGAACACATACAATAGCAATTACAACAGTTGTAGGAAAAAGAGAATCAGAAAGACTTGAAACACAGATTCAGATTACAGGAATTGGTGAAAAGGAAACAGAACCTGAAACATGTCCTGAAGAACTTAAGCCACAACTTAAGGAAAATGTTCCTTTAAGAGATGACAGAATTGCAATTGAACTTAACAATAAGACTAATGGAAAATATAGTGACAGTGAAATTTACTGGTGCATTGTAGGAAATAATGAAAATAATCAGCTTTGCTATATGGACAAAGGCGGAAATATGATTCCTGCATCAGAGAGTCTTAACACAGTTGAAGTAAACGGAACAAAATATGCAAATATTTATCATACACTTGCAGAATCAGATCATGTATATGCTCCAACTATCAGATCAGGAAGGATGTACTTAAGCTATGGAAAGCCGGTATATGTTAAGTTTGTTGGTTCTACAGGTTATGCCGGACCGGATCTTAACAATCCTGGAGACGTGAATGCTAACACATTATTTGAGTTCGCAGAGTTTACTATTGAAGGAAAGCATTATTGGGGAAATACAACCCGTGTTGATTATTTCTGTTTCCCAATGATTACACGTTTAATAGGAGGTTCGTTATATGGCGGATATGATAATGTAGTAGGTGATGTTGGAACAAGAGATGAAATCTTCAATGCATTTAAGAATGAAGTTCCAAATGAATATAAGTCACTTGTAAGAGATGATAGAATTATTGCACCATGTAAGAGTACATTTAATGTTGGAAAGACAAACGGAAATTACTTTGATAATTATATTAATGAATTCTGGAACAAATATGCCAATGAAGATTTAAGATTCAGCTCAGAATCAGGAAGCTTCGTTGGTAGAGTAGTTGGAAATCAGATGCGATTTACAAGAGAAGGTGACAGCACAGTTTATTATGTTGATAAGCCAAATACACAGGAAGTGTTAGAAGGCAAGGGCGCATTTGACAGAGGAAATGGTGTTGAAAAAGCTATTGAAGCACAGCTTTGTGCAGCATTTAACAGAGGTGTTGCAACAGAACCTGACAAATGGTACACACCAAGTAAGTATTACAAGAATAGTGTTGCAAACTTCTATGCAGGTTTCTTCCATGAACATTCAGTTCTGGGAAAAGCTTACGGATTCTGTTATGATGATGTAAATGATCAGAGTACATTGCTTCAGTATGATAAGGCAGATGCTCTTGTAATTGATCTTAAATGGTAAATAAATTACTATAAAAAATACCCTTTTTAATTGGGAGCACATCAGTTTTGGTGTGCTCTCTTTTGTTTTAATCCCCCAAAAAATAACAGAGCTTTAATGCTAATTAATGTTTTGCAACAAACTAATTAGCATTAAGCCCTGTTAATTCTTTGAAATGTAAATAATTTCATCTTACTAACTATTAATTAATATCCAACAGCTTATCTACTGCATCCTGTATTTCAGGGTGCTTTCTATATTGTTCTATTAAGTGATGTTCATGTTTTGTAAGATTAATTGGCTCATCGTCAGTATATCCGAAAGTGCCAAGAATGTTATCAATATTATAAATATCACAAAGTAGAAGTAGTGTGTCAGCGTCAGGCTGAGTGGCACTGCTTTCCCATCCGTAAACGGTTTTTTCAGCTACCTTAAGTGACTTTTCTTCCAGTAATTCAGTAACGTCCCTCACACTTAAATTATTCATTTTTCGGTAAGCTTTTAATACTTCTGCAATCTTTCTATTCTTCATTTTAAATACCTCTTTTTAAATAATATAGTAAGAAAAAATCAACGTCAACCAAATCACCTTGAAAAGAGGAAAAATCCTTTTGAATTCTTTTAATTCGGGAAAAATCCACATTGCATTTCTTGAATACAGAGAATATAATAGACATTATAATATTATTTTCTTGTAATACGGGAATGGCGGTGACAAATGAAAAATAATAACAGCGTTTCAAAAGCATTAATTAAATACATAAAAGAAAAAGAAATATCTACATCACAGATTTCTAAGGATACCGGAATTTGGGAGAAAAAGTTAACTGATGAGAATGTAACTTTTACGGCATCAGAATTTTTGGAATTATGTTCTTATTTGCATTTAAAACCGGAAGATTTGAGATAGGTGATAAAGTGCTAAATTACATATGCAGAAATGACAATATTAAAACTAAAAGCAGTACCTGTCCTGTGTGTGGACAGAGAACTGAACTGACGAAATCAAACATATACTGGTGCGAAACCTGCAAGGTGCCATTGTATCAGAAGGAATGTCAGTGTTGTGGAAGTAGCGGCAGAAGATTAACCACTGATATTAGACCGGTTTTTCCGGAGGAGAGATTACTGTTAGAAATAATGACAGATAAGATACCCGGATATTATGAGAAGATGTCAGTTTGGAATTGTTCAGGCAACAGATATATTGCCGATGGACAGAGGGTTGATTTTGCAGTTAAGGATTTAAAGAATAAAAATCCTAACGATATAAGAATTAGATACGAGAATGAAGTTTCTAATATCGATTATAAATATTTTAATGAATTTAAAGACAGATTCGTAAAGGCTAACAGAAGCCGTTACGAATTTATAGTAAAGGAAGCAGTAGATTACATAAAGAATTCAACAAAGGATTATACTGCAAAGGATATGTTTGTTTCTTTTTCAGGGGGGAAGGACTCTACAGTCACATCTGATCTTGTTATGAGAGCTTTAAGTGAACCGAAGATTCTTCATATTTTCGGTGACACAACTTTAGAATTCCCCGAGACTATGAAATACATAGAACGATTTAAAAAAGAACATCCACAGACTCCTATTGTTTCATCAAGAAACAAAGATAAAGATTTTGAGGAACTTTGTGCTTTGGTTGGCCCACCAAGCAGAGTTATGAGATGGTGCTGTACTATTTTTAAAACAGGTGCAATCCAGAGAAAGATTAAAACTATGTTTAGAAATAAGAACAAAATTATAACTTTCTATGGAATAAGAAGAAACGAATCAGCAAGCAGAAACAAGTATGAGCGTGAAACAGAAGGCTCTAAAATTACAAAGCAGATAACTATTTCACCGATTATTGACTGGATGGATTTTGATGTGTGGCTTTACATGCTTACAACAGAAATTGATTTTAATTATGCATACAGATTAGGGTATGCAAGAGTTGGCTGCTGGTGTTGTCCTAATAACAGTGGTTGGTCAGAGTTTTTGTCTAAGATTCATATGCCTGAACAGTCCAAAAGATTCAGACAGTTTTTGGTTGACTTTGCAACAAAGATTGGAAAACCTGATCCGGAAGTGTATGTGGACGAAGGCAAGTGGAAAGCAAGACAGGGGGGAAATGGCGTAGATTATGCAAAGAAGTCGGCAGTATCATTTGAACCTTGTGTGCTGGAAGAGAATGCTTTTAATTATGAACTTCAAAGACCAATTTCAGACCAATTGTATGAGTTGTTTAAGCCTTTTGGATATTTAAATTTCGATATGGGCAATAAGCGATTGGGTGAAGTTTATGTAACAAGAAGGAACGGCAATCCTGTTTTGAAATTGCAGGGCAGAATTGGCTCTACAACTTTAAAAGTTACAATAATTGACAGCAACATAGATGGGGCAAAGAATCTTAAAACAGCAGAGGATAAGATTAAATGTCAGATTACAAAATATCAGATGTGTATGGCATGCAGGGCGTGCGAAAGTATTTGCAAGCACAATGCCATAGTTATAAAAGAGGACAAAGAAGGTAATCTTGATTATAGAATACTGGACAATAAATGTGTAAGATGTGCAGAATGCGTTAATCATTACACGGCAGGATGTTATATGAGAAAGGTTTTGGCAATAAAAAGAAACTAGTTAATTATTTATGAAACTTAAGCAGGCAGATAGGAGAAGAAAATGGCGATTAAACTTAAAGGACATGAAACATTTGCACTTCGTGAGGGGTGGCTTAATAAAGGACTTGCAAAGGTAGATGCCAATCCAAAAGTTTTCTCTGAAAACTATGGGGCGGATGCTCTTGGAGTGGGAAGCAATATGGCTAAGGCTATTCGCTATTGGCTTAAAGCCGGAAAGTTTATGGAAGAACTACCTAAAGAGGGGGCAAAGCTTACAGATATAGGTCAGATTATTTTTAAGGAAGATAAGTATTTAGAAGATATATTTTCATTATGGATATTCCATATTAATCTGGCAGGAAATGAGAAACTTGCAACAAGCTGGTATGCTTTTTTTAACTTAATTAACATTGACGAATTTTCAAAGGAAGATTTAATGAACATTCTATTAGAAAAGCTTACTCCTTTGGCAGAGAAAAAAGCCATACCTGAGCGTTCGTTGCGAGATGATATTTCCGTACTTTTAAATATGTACGTAAAAGAGAAGCAGCAGAATTATGATCCGGAGGAAAATAAGATTTCACCATTTGCACAATTGGGTTTATTAAAAAAAGACAGAAATAATTATATAAAAACACAGCCTGACAAGGATAAGTTATGTGATGATGCAGTGCTATACAGCCTGATTAAGTTTTTTGAAAAAAAAGAAGTTGACTCAATAGGAATAGATGAATTGCTTAACAGTCCAATGTCACCGGGAAGAATTTTGAACCTAAAGAGAATGGCTTTAAACGAATATTTGGACCGTTTAGAAGGTCAGGGTTATTTGACTGTTAACAGAACAGCAGGACTTGATATGGTTTATCTTAAAAAGAAAATCGGGCTTAAGGAAGTTGTTTCGAATTATTATAAAAAACACTAGAAGAAGTTTTTAAAAGGCTAACGAGTTATTACAGGAACAATAAAGAAAAGCGATTTGTAAGACTAATAAAACATTAAACACTGATAGAAAGGATGCGTATATCTGGCAATCAGGTATATCAGAGAATAAATGAATAAGTTTAAAGACTTTATAGAAATAGACAAGAAATTTCAAAATTCAATAAATTTGCAGTTGGACATAGATAATTTATCTAAACTAAATAGCTATATACCAACCCATTCTTCTATTTTAGTGTTGGATGGGTTTCTTAATAATGTTTTGTCAGACAGAGACAAGGCAAATATTTTAATTGGACCTTATGGAAAGGGAAAATCACACCTTTTACTGGTTTTGTTGGCTTTACTTAATGACGGAAAAGGTGACAGAACTAAAAAAACAATTAACAAAATAGAAAAAGTTTCAAAGGAAACTGCTGAAAAAATAAAGACTATACAAAGTAGTGTAAAGCCTTTTCTTCCGGTTATTATTTCAGGAACAGAGAAGGATTTAAACAAAGAATTTATTATAGCTTTAATGGAGTCATTAAGAAAAAATAATCTTATGAATGTGGCACCTGAAAGCGATTATGGCAAGGCTTTGGAAGTTATAGCTAAATGGCAGAAAGACTTTAAACAGGTTTATGAAAGCTTTAAGCAGATTGTTAGAGAATATGGCAGAACTGTGGAAGAGTTTATGGGTGAACTTAAGGAAATGAAGGAAGAGGCTCTCAATATTTTTAAAGAGATACATCCTAAACTTACTGCCGGCAGTGAATTTATGCCAATGTCAGTTAATAATGCCATGACTTTGTACATGGAGATTAACAGAGCACTTGAAAGTTATGGATATGGCGGAATTTATATAATTTTCGATGAGTTCAGTAAATATATTGAAGGTCATGAAAAGGATACTTTTGCTTATGACATGAAGATTTTGCAGGATATATGTGAGCTTGCCAATAACTCCAAAAAACAGCAGATTCACATTACTTTCGTGGCGCACAAAAGCATTAAAGAGTACGGCAACGCATTGTCTTCAGATATAGTTAATGCTTTCAAAGGTGTTGAGGGTAGATTAAAAGAAGTTAGATTTGTAGTTTCAGCTCAGAATAATTATGAGCTTATTCAGTATGTAATAAAGAAGAAAGTAAGCGACTGCAAACCATGGTTTCAGGAGCAGAATAATAAAGAAATAATCGAGGAATCTTACAAGATTCCTTGTTTTTCGGGCTTATTTACAGAGAAAGAATATAAGAAAATCGTAATGGAGGGGTGTTTTCCAATGCTACCTCTTACAGCCTATGCACTTTTAAATATTAGTGAAAAGGTTGCACAGAATGAGAGAAGTATTTTTACTTTTCTTGCTAATGACGAAAAAGGAAGTTTAATTAATATAGTAGAAAACGGTAGCGAAGAATTACTGTCTGTTGATGTAGTTTATGACTATTTTCAAAATATGTTTAGGGACAGTATTTCTCTTACTAACATACACAATGAATGGCTTAAGGCAGACTATGCCTTAACTAAGGCTGAATCATTAAATGAAGAAAAAATAATTAAGGCAATGGCTATTCTTCATATGATTAATAGAAATGAGGAAGTTCCGGTTAGAAAGACGGAAATCAGATTGGCAACAGGTTTAAATATGGCTGATTTTGTAAGTAGCCTTGAAAAACTTGAAAGCAAAAATATTGTAACCTACAGAAGCAAGCTTGGAGTTTATGCATTTAAAAATAATGTAGGCGTAAACCTTGATAATCAGATGAACAACATGATTGAAAAGCAGCCTTTAAGCCTTAACTGGCAGGAAGAAATTGCCACAGTGTCAGAACTTGATTATGTACTTCCAAAGAAATACAACCAGGAATATACAATGACAAGATATTTCAAGTACGTATATATGATACCGGAGCAGTTTCTAAATACATCTAAGTCAGAATATTTATTTGAAACATATAAGGCAGACGGTCTGATTATATGTCTTGTTATGCTTAAAGATGGGGATGTTAATCAGATTAAGGAGCATTTAAAGGAACTAAATGATAACAGACTTGTTGTAATATATCCTGACAAAATATTTGGCTTTTCAGAGCAGCAGAACATTAGAAAATTAAAAGCTGTGGAAAAATTGCTTAAGGATAAAGATTTTTTAGAAGAAAATAAAGTTCTGCAACAGGAACTTGAAATATATAAGGAAGATTTGATTTTTGAAATAAATGTAGAACTTGAAAAGTCATATTTGCCGGAAAATAACAGATGTAAATATTTTAATACATTAAATGGTGTGACGGAGTTGTATTTTGAAAACCAGATTAGTTTTAATAGATTTTTAAGTGAAATATGCTTAAGCTACTACGAACATGCACCAAAGATAAACAACGAATTAATTAACAGAAAAAGCGTATCAGCACAGATTAAAAAGGCACGAAATTTAATTATAGATGCCATTTTAAACGAAGAAGAACTTGATAGATTTGAAAAGGGTACAAGCTCGGAGGCAACTATTTTTAGAGCTACTCTTATGCATACGGGAATTTTAAAAGGGGACAGTTCTGAGGAGGAAGGCTGTAGAAGAATTATTGAAGAAATCGATGCTTTTATAGGTAAATGTGCAGGCAAGAAGGTTTCTTTTCAGGTCCTTTACAACAAATTATTGGGTAAGGATTTTGGCACAAGAAAAGGAGTAATTCCTATTTTTATTGCAAAGGAAATAATTAATCTGCAGGATACGCCGATTATTTATCTTCAGAATAAGGAAGTGGAGATTTCAAGCAGTATTTTAAACAATATTAACGAAAGACCACAGGATTATTATCTTTTTATTGAAAAGGAAAGTATTGAGAAAGAAAAATATCTAAAGGTTTTAGAAGAACTTTTCCTTAGCGAAGAGTTAAGAAAAAAACAGAAGTCAAAAATGCAGCGCTTAAACAACATTGTGGAAAGTATGCAGAGATGGTACAGATCATTGGACCAGTATACTTTAACATTTACAAAACAGCTTTTTGAAGAAAATGAGCAGGGCTATTTGGAAGAAGATGCTTTCGAAAGAATGTGCTCTTTTAGAAAAGTATTTAAGGGCATAGAACTTAACCCAAGAGAAGTTCTTTTTGAAAAAATACCAAAGGCAATATGCCATGACAATAGCGGTGATGCAGTTTTTGAAAATGTTACTTTACAGATAGAAGAAATTAAAAAATATATGGACAACAATCTTGTAAATGCAAAGAAGAAAACAGCAGTTCAGGTTAAGAGCATCTTTGGAGCAAGGGCTGATGAAAGTTTAAGTGCATGTTTAAAGAACTGGTATTCAAAACAAAGTGAAAAGTCAAAGTCACATATTTACGCTGAGAATATTACAGGCTTTATGACGTACATTGAAAAGCTGACTACTAACGATGAGGATGAAATTGTTTCAAGATTGTGCAAAATTATTACAGGAATTTATATCAATGATTGGAAAAACGACTCTTATGAAAGATTTGTCGAAGAGTTAACTTATGTTAAAAACACTATTCAGTCTATTAAGGAAAGTGAACAGTCAACAGAGGGAGAAAATAAGATTTCAATTAAAACAGGGGAAAGTACAATCGAAAGATTCTTTGAACCTGACAGTGACGACAGCACAAGTTATTTCCTTCAGAATGCAATAGAGGATGCACTGGAAGAATTTGGTGATACATTGGAACTTAATCAGAAAGTTTCGGTGTTGGTAAAGGCACTGGAAGAACTGTTGAGTAAATAATTGAATTGATTGAAAAGTAATGGAACAGTAAGATTTGCGAAAGATATTAATAGAAGAGATTTGCCATATGCAAATGGAAGTTACTGATTATAAATGGATTTATTTGAGGGATAAGTTATGGATAAGGAGAATAATAGTAAAACTATATATTTAGATAATGCAGCAACAACTTTTCCAAAGCCGGAGTCTGTTTATACGGAGATGGATTATGTAAACAGAAATCTTGCAGTTAATACGGGAAGAGGCTCTTATAGTCTGGCAAGAAAAGCAACGGAAATAATAGACCGGACAAGAGAGAAAGTTTTGAAACTTGTAAAAGGAAAAGATGTTGCAGACATTGTGCTTACGCCATCAGCCACAATTGCAATGAATGTAATAATTGGTGGTTTGGATTGGAGTGGTGCAGATATTTGCTATGTTTCTCCTTTTGAACATAATGCAGTAATGCGACCATTACATTTGATTAGTGAAAAATATGGTTTTGATTTAATAGAACTCCCATTAAAGAGCGAAACATTAGAAATAGATTTTGAAAAAATGGAATATATGTTTTCCATGAATCCTCCTACGAAAGTTTTTGCAACTCATATAAGCAACGTAACCGGGTATATTTTGCCGGTTAAAGAGATAACTGAAATGGCAAAAAAATATAACAGTCAGGTTATTATTGATGCCTCTCAGTCATTGGGATTATTAGACATTAACATGAACAACCTAATGGCAGATTTTATAGCTTTTGCAGGACATAAGAATCTATATGGACCATTTGGCACCAGTGGATTTTTCGTAAGAAAAGGAACAAAGATTAATCCATTTATTGCCGGAGGAACGGGAAGTGATTCACTTAACCTAAATATGCCAAAAACAATACCTGCAATGCTGGAACCGGCAAGTTCTAACATAGTTGCCGTGGCAGGAATGGAGGCAGCATTAGATGAAACAATTGGGCGAATAAGTGACTTTGAGGCAAAAGAAAAAGAATTAACAGAATACCTTGTAAAAGGACTTGAAAAAATAGAAAACGTAACTACATATCTTCCATTGGAAGATTCACATATAGGAATTGTAGCCTTTAACATTGAAGGCTACAAGGCAGAGGATGTGGGAACAATATTAGACCAGGATTACCACATTGCAGTTAGAACAGGATACCATTGCGCACCACTTATACATAAATATTTGATGGATATAGAAAAGGGAGGCGTGGTAAGAGCCAGTGTTGGAAGGTATACAACAAGGGATGATATAGAAAAGCTGCTGAAGGCAGTGGAAGAACTAAGTGAGGAAATGTAGATGAGTTTTGCAAGGCGAAAATAGCTTTGTTTAAATAACTTAAAGAAAAAGTATTTAGAGAGGTAAAAGTATGGATGAAAAAGTAGAAGCTTTAAGTAACCTAATTGACAAAATAGTTAAAAAGGAAATTTTATTGCCTGATTTTCAAAGGAAATTTATTTGGAAGGAGGAAGAAAAACAGGGGAGATTGATAGCATCTGTATTGGCAAAAATGCCAATAGGAAGTATTTTGCTTTTGGATAGTGATGCGAAAGATTATGCATATAAAATGCTAGGTTGTAGAGAAAGAAAAACGTATAAAGAACTTGAAATGGACGGAAAAATTTTAGCATTACTGGATGGACAGCAGAGAGTCACAGTTTTAACAAATGCATTTTCTAATGTTATTTTTGATATGGCAAAGAAGTCAAGCAACCTTATAAATAGAACAGGATTACAAAGAAGATTTTTTTTACGAATACCTAAATATGAAAGAATGGAAGGTGAGGTTGAAGATTTTTTTCAGGTTAGAAAGTTGCAATTTCCTTTAGAAGATGCAGAAAAAGAAGAACCTAAATTTCTGTCAGATGATATATATGAGGCAATAAAAATAATATCATTTAATGCTAATAGTGATGAATGCTATAACCCATTTAAGGAAAAGGAATCAACAAAATCAGATTTAATTAATTATTGTACATCAGGAAAAGAGTATTTAATACCTTTATTTTGGTTAACAGGGAAGAATACTATGGGATTATCAACTGTTTTAAAACGAATATCAGAAAATATATGTTTGGATATAATTGAAGAGTACGATTCAATTGAAAATGAAAAAAAGAGCATATTTGAGAAGAATATAATATCTGATAAAGTATCGGAAGTTATGCCAAATGAAAGTTTTAAGGAAAAATTAGATGCACAGGCAAGTGAATGGGAAAATAATATAAGATCATATCTTGTATCCTGTTTAAATAATATACAACTACATCAGATAATTGTCGATAATAGCAAACGAGCCAGAGCAATTAATATATATGAAAACTTAAATGAAGGAGGAGTCTCTCTAGGAACATTTGAATTAGTAATGGCAAGATTTGCAAGTGAAAGTGATGAAAATTATTATGATAAAATAGAAAAATATATGAAAAAGAAAAGAAAGTATCCGGAGGCTATTTATAATGAACAATTAAAAAACAATGAAAATGTTAGAGCAAAGTTAACATCAGAAAAATATATAGCCACGATAGATATGGGATGTATCGAAAATAAAAATGGAGAACCTGTTAATACATATATTGACGCATATTTAAATGTTATGTCTCTTTATTCATATGCCGGATTATTTAATCCGGATGATATTAAAAGTGAATTGATTAAAAAGAACAAAATATTAGCAATAAAACCTTGTGACTTAAAAAATAAATGCGAAGATGTATGTGATGCTTTGGATTTAGCACTTTTATTTTTCAAGATGAGATGTGGTGTTAGAAGTATTAAAGATATAAATTATAAGTTAATGTTAGTAGTTGTTTCATATATTTTATCGAACAAAAGTTACAGAGAAGATAGTAGAACGTATGACTATTTAGAAGCATGGTATTGGATAAGTATATTTTCAGGTTATTATAATTCGGATCAAACAGAAAGAACTATTACCAGTATTAAAAAGCTTATTAATACAATTGAAACCAAAAATGCAGAGTGGTTAGCAGAGTTAAAGGAAAAAATGTTTAAAGTGGATTATTATTCAGAAAAGAAATTTTTGTTATTAGAGATGAATAGTGCAGGAATAACACCTAAATCATTTTTTAGGGATGTTGTATGTCAGTATTATTTATCAATGACATACAAAGGTCTTATAGATAAGGAAAAAGAATTAAATCCGTTTATAGATGAAAGTTTACACAAACATCATGTTATACCTTTAGCATCACTAAAATCAGATTCTGAAGAAAGCAAAAAATCAGGAGTTGATTTGAGAAAGGATGATAGTTATTTTCTAAATTCTCCATTTAATTTCATTTACATAACAGATGAAGAAAATAGAGATATTTTAAATGACAAATTAAGTGATTATGTAAAGAGAATAGATGATGATGCAACAAAATCAATACTTGGTTTAGATGGTAAAATATGTGTAGATAATGAACAGGAGTGCAGGGAAGTATTAAAAGACAGAAGTAATCGTTTTATAGGTAGAGTAAATGAACGCTTGGCTAAATTGTTGTAACAATGTTGGAAATATATACAATAGAGTATTGTATATAGGGAAGTTTCTAAACAAGTGGTTTGTGCAGTACAGTAGAACATAATTAAAAGGCATTTCATTTCGGATACGGTTGTATTTGAAAAGAAGTGCCTTTTATGATTAAAGATAATATTATGTTAAATAACAAATTATATAAATTTATTGTTGCAAACTTCCATAATATATGTATAATTATAAATACAATTAAAAAGTGATATAAGATATTTAGCTTTTTAATTTGCTGGCTTTATATATGTCTTGAGATAATACGGTTCCGGAATAAATTAAAGGAGAGTTTATGGAAGGAAACAAAAAACACAAAGACAGAGTATTCAGAAAACTATTTGGATATGAAAAGTACAAAGGTAACTTATTGGAATTATATAATGCATTAAATGACAGCAATTATACAAATCCGGATGATTTGGAAATAAATACATTGGACGATGTGTTTTATATGAACATGAAAAATGACGTGTCATGCATTATAGACTGGAACATGGTTATTTATGAGCATCAAAGTACATGGAGCTATAATATGCCGCTAAGAGGCTACAGGTATTCGGCAGAACTTTATAATGACTACATAGTGAGAAACAATTTGGATGTTTTTCGTCGAAAATTAATTAAAATACCTACACCTCAATATTATGTTTTTTACAACGGCAATGAAAAAAGACCTGACAGGGAAGTGCTGAAACTGTCAGACGCATTCATGGTTCCGTGCAAGGACGGAGAATTCGAGTGGACTGCAACAGTGCTAAACATAAATGCAGGACACAACGAAGAATTAATGTCCAAGTGTTCAATTCTAAGAGAATATGCTATTATGGTAAGTAAGATAAAGGAATTCCTGGCAGAGCCGTTAGAATTGAAAGATGCAATAAAAAAAGCCATTGATTATTGTTTGGACAATAACGTATTGAAGGAATTTCTACAGGATCATAGATCGGAGGTAGAAGACATGCTTTGGAGAGAATACAACGAAGAAGAAACAATGGCTCATTGGAAAGAAGATTTCTATGAGGAAGGGGAACAACACGGACTAGAAGTTGGAAGAGTGAATGGAGAAAAAATAAAACTAATAAAGCAGATATGCAAGAAGTTAGCAAAAAATAAATCCATTGAAGAAATCGCAGATGATTTGGAAGAAGATGTATCAACCATAGAGAAAATTTACAATGTTGCAGGTGAATTTGCACCTGAGTATGATATTGATTCTATAATGGAAGTGTTGGAAAAAGAATAGCAAAAAGTACAAGTCCTCAATTCACAAACATAGGCGTTGTGAGTTGGGGACTTTTTGCATTGTATTTAGATAAAAAATTAATTAGGAGCAACCTCCAGCTCGAATCCGCTTCGCTACTTTTCGCTGGAGATTGTCACAACATTAAAAAATAAAAAAAGACGATAATTCCTGCAAGCAGTAGAAGCCGAGCCATTCATAGCCCTACGGGCTATTTCATGGAGGGCTGTCGCCCAATAAATATAAAATAAAAAGTAGCCGTCTGAGTATGCAAGCATCCTTATTCAACTACTTTTATTTCATATTTGCTAGGCTTGTAGCTATAATTACGAGCAACCTCCAGCTCGAATCCGCTTCGCTTCTTTTCGCTGGAGATTATCACAACATTAAAATAAAATAGCTTACACCTTTGTGAGTAAACTCCCAGGTGTAAGCTATTTATTTTAACGTTGCTCGTAATTAACCAAAGTATCTCTTTAATAATCCTTCGAATGCTTTACCGTGTCTTGCTTCGTCTCTTGCCATTTCATGTACTGTGTCATGGATTGCATCAAGGTTTGCAGCTTTTGCTCTCTTTGCAAGGTCGAATTTTCCTGCTGTTGCACCATTTTCTGCTTCAACTCTCATTTCTAAGTTCTTCTTTGTGCTGTCTGTTACAACTTCACCAAGTAATTCTGCAAATTTTGCAGCGTGTTCAGCTTCTTCGTAAGCTGCTTTTTCCCAGTATAATCCGATTTCAGGATATCCTTCTCTATGAGCAACTCTTGCCATTGCAAGATACATACCTACTTCTGAACATTCTCCTTCAAAGTTTGCTCTTAAGTCTGCAATAATGTCTTCGCTAGCACCCTGTGCTACACCTACAACATGTTCTGCAGCCCATGTCTTTTCGCCTTCTTCTACCTTTGTGAATTTTTCTGCTGGAACACCACAAACTGGGCACTTTTCTGGTGCTGAATCTCCTTCATGAACATAACCACATACTGAACATACAAATTTTGCCATCTTTTTTTCCTCCTAAATTAAAAAATAAATATTGTTAATATAAAACCTTTATAAAATACACTTAGTGTTTGGTTTTGCAATTAGGGCAGGTACCATAGAAATAGGTACTGTGTCCCTTAATGTCACCACTATAGTATTTAGAAGCAGTGGTACAGATTTCATCGATAGTTGGCATAAATATGTCATCTACACATCCACACTGAGTACATATGAAATGAAAGTGTGGATTAACATTACCATCAAAGTGTTCTTTTCCATCACCAAGTTTAAGTGAAAGGGCATCACCCTGATCTACAAGAAATCTAAGATTACGATATACTGTTCCCAAACTTATATTAGGAAGTTCTTCGCGGATACTCTGATAAACCATATCGGCAGTTGGATGATCTGTACGATGTGTCAGATTATCTCTGATTAGTTCTCTTTGGATGCTCCGTTTAATCATGCTTACCTCATTTCTTAATAACAATAATAGTAACTATTATTAATATATCATTTTTTTACTTTTTGTCAACATTTTTTGAAAAAAAATCTTAAATAAATTTATAGAATTCATGTAATCAATCTTTTAGTAGTTTGATACTCTAATTTTTATAAAAAAATATCCAGGATAAAATATGAGATTAGAATTGCAAATTACATTATCTTAACAGTAAAAAATATATACAAAAATAAGTAAAAATTTTTATTAAATATTAGCATTGGCTTAAAAATGTTTTTCACTTATAACTTTAAATAGAGAGTTGAACGGGTTTAATTTAATAATGCAAATACAGGACTTTGGCTTTACAACACAGGCAAATTGACTTTAGCCGGAGAAATGTATAGAAGCAACGGAAATCCGGAGGGTTATGGACCAACACAGGCTGAAACAACTACACATAGAGATTATGTAACATTAGGCGATGGTAGCATGGAAGGACCTTGGTCAAAAATAAAGAAGGTAAGGATTAAGAAATAACATTACGTTAATGGAAAAACAAGACTCCAACGTTAATTAGTTTGTTGCAAAGTATCAGTTGCTATGCACTACGATTATCGTTGGAGTTTCTTTTGGGTTTAATGCGAAAATCATACTAATCAAAGTATTTACAAGGATTATGAATATGTGTGTAGGTGGAGTTTCTTATTAAATCATTCTTTTTTTATCTCAATTTTATACATGTACCCCGATATTTAAAAAAGCTTGTTTTTTGAGGTACATACGCCAATTTACTCTGCTTATTGCAAGGATTCTATTACTGAACATAACAAAAACAGGAGCATGCCACATAACGGCACGCTCCTGTCTTGTTATATATTATGATTTGAATGTCAAAAGTCTAAATACTAATCATATGTATTGCAACTTAATTACACTTTCATATTACAATTATTATTTTGATAATTTTTCGTGAATGCTTGCAGCAGCCTGTTTTCCGGCACCCATAGCAAGAATAACTGTAGCAGCACCTGTTACGGCATCACCACCGGCATAAACATTCTCTCTTGTTGTTTCAAGAGTATCTTCATTAACTACAAGACATCCCCACTTGTTAGCTTCAAGTCCTTCAGTAGTAGTTCTGATAAGTGGGTTAGGTGAAGTACCAAGAGACATAATAACTGTATCAACGTCTAACTGGAAGTTACTTCCTTCAATAACCATTGGACGACGACGTCCTGAAGCATCAGGTTCGCCAAGTTCCATTTCAACACATTCCATCTTGCAAACACGACCATCTTCATCGCCGATTAACTTAACAGGGTTGTTAAGTGTTTTAAAGATAATTCCCTCTTCAATTGCATGATGAACTTCTTCACCACGGGCAGGAAGTTCTTCCATACCACGACGGTAAACAATATATACATTTTCAGCACCAAGTCTTAAAGCAGTTCTTGCAGCATCCATAGCTACGTTACCACCACCGACTACGGCAACATTTTTACTCTTAATAATAGGTGTATCATAATCATCAAGGTAAGCCTTCATAAGGTTTGCTCTTGTTAAATATTCATTAGCTGAGTAAACACCAACTAAAGCTTCGCCTTCAATACCCATAAATGATGGAAGACCTGCACCTGAACCAATGAATACAGCCTTGAATCCCATTTCCATGATTTCATCAATAGAAAGAACTCTACCGATAACCATGTCAGTTTCAACCTTAACACCTAAAGCTTCAAGATTTTCAACTTCCTTCTGAACGATAGCCTTAGGAAGTCTAAATTCAGGAATACCATAAACTAAAACACCACCGGCTTTATGGAAAGCTTCAAAAATAGTAACTTCGTAACCAAGTTTTGCAAGATCACCGGCACATGTAAGTCCTGCAGGACCTGCACCAACAACTGCAACCTTAATACCATTAGATTCAGGTTTAATAGCATCATCATTGCTGTGAGCCATATGGTAGTCAGCTACGAATCTTTCAAGACGACCAATAGAAACAGGTTCGCCCTTGATACCACGGATACATTTTCCTTCACACTGATTTTCCTGTGGGCAAACACGTCCGCAAACAGCAGGAAGACCATTAGTGCTTGTGATAATCTTGTAAGCTTCTTCAAATTCTCCTGCAGCAACCTTAGCAATAAACTCAGGTATACGTACACATACAGGACAACCACTCATACAAGGTTTGTTCTTACAGTTAATACAACGAGTTGCTTCTTCCATAGCCATTTCTTTAGTATAACCCAAAGCAACTTCTTCAAAATTCTTATTACGTACGTTAGGATCCTGCTCGGGCATTGGAACCTTTGTTAAAGACATGTTTGGCATTATTTGGCACCTCCCATTTCATCAGCCGCTTTATACATACGGCAGTTTTCTCTATCGTGAGCTTCAAATTCTCTATATGTAGAATTACGTTTCATAAGCTCGTCATAATCTACCTGATGACCGTCAAAGTCAGGACCGTCAACGCAAGCAAACTTAATTTCACCACCAACAGTTACACGACATCCGCCACACATACCTGTACCATCAATCATAATAGGGTTAAGTGAAACTAAAGTTTTAATATTATAAGGTTCAGTAACCTTAGAAACAAATTTCATCATTGGGATAGGTCCGATAGCGATAACAAGATCATAGTTGTTACCGGCATCGATTAAATCCTGAAGCTTGTTAGTTACAAAACCTTTCTCTCCGTAAGTTCCGTCATCTGTTGTAATGAAAAGTCTGTTACAAACTTCTTTATATTCATCTTCAAGAATAACAATATCCTTGCTTCTGAAACCGGCGATAACATCAACATCAACGCCCATATTAAATAAAGCTTTTGCAGATGGATAAGCTATGGCATTACCTACACCACCACCGATAACGCAGGCTTTCTTAATGTGGCCAAACTCAGTTGCAGCACCAAGTGGTCCAACAAAGTCTAATAAACAATCTCCCTCATTCATCTGAGAAAGAAGCATAGTTGTCTGTCCAACTATTTGGAAGATAATAGAAACAGAGCCTTCTTCTGCATTAGTATCAGCTATTGTAAGAGGCATTCTTTCACCACGCTCGTCAATTCTTAAAATAATGAACTGACCTGCTTTTGCTTTCTTAGCAATAAATGGAGCCTCTACATCTAAACGCACTACAGTGTCGTTAAGTTGTTTTCTTCGTAAAATTTTGTACATTCCTTAATCTCCTTTATAAATGCTACTCTTAAATATAGCATATTGATAAAATATTATCAATGTGAAAGTGTAAAAAGTTTAGCGAATTAATAATTTAATCTAATAAAGTGAAAATTAAATAAAAATACGCATAAAAAAGACTATTATAATAATGTAGGAAAATTAATAAAAGAAAAAAACTAAACCACTAGCATTTTTCTTAATTAGATAGTATAATATTTAGTGGTTTGCTAGGAACAAAGCATAGCAGATAAAACAAATAATAAAGAACAATTCAAGTTAAATAGGAGGAAACCAAATGGTTAGAGCGATTGTTGGTGCTAACTGGGGCGACGAAGGAAAAGGTAAGATTACAGATATGCTTGGCGAAAAGTCAGACATTATCGTAAGATTCCAGGGAGGAAGTAATGCCGGACATACTATTATTAATGAATATGGTAAGTTTGCACTTCATTTACTTCCATCAGGAGTATTCTATCAGCATACTACATGTATTATAGGAAATGGTGTGGCACTGAACATTCCATATCTTCAGAAGGAGATTGATAGTATTGTATCACAGGGAGTGCCAAAGCCAAATATTTTAGTATCAGATAGAGCACAGATTCTTATGCCATATCACATTGATTTTGATGCATATGAAGAAGAAAGACTTGGCGGAAAGGCATTTGGCTCAACAAAGTCAGGTATTGCTCCTTTCTATTCAGATAAATATGCAAAGATTGGATTCCAGGTATCAGAATTATTTGATGAAGATACATTAAAGGAAAAAGTGGCAAGAGTAGTAGAACAGAAGAACATTATGTTAGAGCATATGTATCATAAGCCACTTATCAACCCTGATGAGTTATTAGAAACATTACATGAATACAGAGATATTGTAGAACCTTATGTTTGTGACACAGCATTATTCTTAAACAATGCAATTAAAGAAGGAAAGACAGTACTTCTTGAAGGACAGTTAGGAACATTAAAGGATCCTGATTTTGGTATTTACCCAATGGTAACATCTTCATCAACACTTGCAGCTTATGGTGCAATTGGTGCAGGCATACCACCATATGAAATTAAGGATATTATTACAGTAGTAAAAGCTTACTCAAGTGCAGTAGGTGCCGGAGAATTTGTAAGTGAAATCTTTGGAGAAGAAGCAGATGAACTTAGAAGACGTGGCGGTGACGGCGGAGAATTTGGCGCAACAACAGGACGTCCTCGTAGAATGGGATGGTTCGACTGCGTAGCTTCACGTTATGGAGTAAGAATGCAGGGAGCTACAGAAGTAGCACTTACAGTATTAGACGTACTTGGATACTTAGATGAAATTCCAGTATGTGTAGGATACGAAATCGATGGCGAAGTAGTAAAAGACTTCCCAGTAACAGCAAAACTCAAAAAAGCAAAACCAGTATACGAAGTACTTCCAGGATGGAAAGAAGAAATACGTGGAATCAAAGAATACGACAAACTACCAGAAAACTGTCGTAAATACATCGAATTCATCGAAAAAGAACTTGGTGTACCAGTAACAATGGTAAGTAACGGACCAGGAAGACATGAAATCATATACAGATAGGCATTGAGCCTCTGTCAAATGAAAAAACACGGTTGAAAATGTGCTTGCACAATTTTTCAACCGTGTTTTTTTAATTTGATGTGGCGAAAGCCACTGACGAAATAGACCGAAGGTCTATGAGTACAGAGGCTCAATGCCTATCTGTATAAGTAGTAGCACACAAGGCGAAAGCCAGTGAGGTCATAGACCGTTAGGTCTATGAGTACAGATGGCTCAATGCCTATCTGTATAAGTAGAGGGAAGCAAGGCGAAAGCCAGTGAGGTCATAGACCGTCAGGTCTATGAGTACACGGCTCAATGCCGTGGGCCAGTTTATGAAAAAAATGAAAAATTTGCAGGATTATAAAAAAACCTTAGCATTTAAACTTTTAGTTTAAATGCTAAGGTCTTTTCTATTGTTTCTTCAACAACTTGCAAATCCATATCATTACATAAAAAAGCACCGGCAATATTATCATTGACCATGCACTTGCTCTCCAAGCATTAGTAAAATCTCCAACTCCAAAGTTTGTAAGAAGTGCAAGAACCAATGTAAGTAAAGCACAAAATACAAGTGAAATTATTGCCAATATGGCAAGGATACGTTTTAATTTTTCCATAAAAACTCCATTCTGTCACAAAAATGCAACGATAAAGCTAAAAAAGCTTATTTTCTGAACTCTTTTTAGTATAGTAGAAATAATATTTTATTGCAATTATTGTTTACTATTTGTATAATACTTGAGAGAAGAAAAATATAATGTTAGGTAAGAACAGGTGCTTAGCATATTAATACATTTGGAGGAAAAAATGGCAAACGATTATTTATTAAAGACATGGCGTGAAATCGCTTATAATCAGGAACAGACACAGGAACAGTACAATCAGTTCTGGGGTGCTTATTTCGTACAGGAGAAGGAAGTATACAAAGATATTCTTGGACATCCTGACGTAGTAGTAAAGGGAACAGTTGAAGAACTTGCAAAGAAATACAATATGGAAGTTCTTACAATGGTAGGTTTCCTTGATGGAATCAACGAAAGCTTAAAGGTTGAGAATCCAATTGAAGAATTAGAAGATACAACAGAAGTTAGCTTAGAATACGATCCTGAAAAGTTATACAAGAACATGGTTGATGCTAAGGCAGACTGGCTTTATAACTTAGAAGAATGGGACAACCTTTTAACACCTGAAAGAAGAAAGGAACTTTACAAAGAACAGAAACTTTCAGGAACAGTTATAAAGGAAAAGAAAGTTGGAAGAAACGATCCTTGCCCATGTGGTTCAGGAAAGAAATACAAATATTGTTGTGGAAGATAGTTTTCACAAAAAAATAGGCTGTTGCATCAGCCTATTTTTTTTGAAATTATTAATTGATATTTTATAAAGAAAACCAAAAACAACAGCATCTTAATGGCAAAATGTCACTAAGGTGCTGTTATTTATTTCTGTTTATAACTATTTATAACTGCCTTTGCAGCTTTTTTCTTTGATTCCGAATGGCCGATTATAATATTGTATTCTGTTGCACGGATGGCATTAATTGCCTCCAAAGCCTCGTCGCTTGTTTTTTTCTTAAAAAGAATTGTGGAGCCATCTATTAATGTAAAGTGAAGTGAAAAAGTTGGTTCTTCGCTTTTAGGATTAAGCGAAATATTTCCAAGTCGGTAGCACCACACAATATCATTAAGTGGAAGTATGGAAATCTTGTTTTTTCCAAGGTCTATGCAATAGTTTTCAGTTATATAAATCGAGTTAATCTGTATGTAATTACCAAAACTAAGTTCTGACTCGGCATCGTCAATATATTCTTTTCCAAGCTGTTTGTTTAAAAAAGTGCAAACAGGGTAAAGATATGGATTAACTATTCCCATAATTGCTTCGGCTATATTCTTTAATGAAATCAGCATAATAACTATAACAAACCACATAAAAATCATATATTTAATAGGGTGGTAATTAGCATTGCTAATTAAACACTCACCTGTGATTTTTGAAAGGGATTGAGAATCCCAGTTTAAGTCTTTTGAGAATGCATCAAGCATCTCCTTGTAAGAACTGTTGGGCTTTATAACTTTGCCTTTAAAACTGTAATTTGTTAATGTTTTTTTAGGTGTGCTACCTACAGGAAGAATCACAAAAACACATTGATTGTCATTTAGTGCATAATAATATCCGTATTTCTTATTGCCAAATTTTATAAGATTGTAACCTGAGTAATGTAGGGTTTTGGCAGTTACTTTTACGTATTTGTCAGAAAGTCTTACATTATATATATTTGATATGGGTTCGGGATTAAACACTTTAAAAAAAGGAAAAATCATTAACGATAAAATCATAAGAATAAAAGTTATCGTTGGAATGATTAGCCTTTTGGCGGATAAATTACGGATTTCACCAGTAATATTTATCATAAAAAGTTACCTGTTATATTTACCTTTCATACCTGTTTTTTATTTTATAATTTTAACATATTTAAAATTGTCATAGTCAGTATAATGTAGTGTGAGATTTTTGGCAAGTCTAATGGTTGCGTTTATAAAGTTTTGCTGATAGAATGGTAAGGATTATGGAGGAATACTATGGAAGCATATACGGGTTTTGCACAGGTTTATGATAAGTTTATGGACAATATTGAATATGATAAATGGTGCGAATATTTGGTTAGCATTTTAAAAGAATATGGTGTCAATTATGGTATTGTGTTAGATTTGGGCTGTGGAACGGGCAATATTACGGAACTGTTGGCAGACAAGGGCTACGATATGATTGGCGTGGATTACTCCCAGGAAATGCTTAATATGGCAATTGAAAAAAGAAAAAACAACGGTATATTGTATTTGTGCCAGGATATGCGTGAACTAGATTTGTATGGAACGGTAGCGGCAGTGGTAAGCCTTTGTGATTCCATTAATTATATTACGGAATTCGAAGATTTAGTTACAACTTTTAAGTTGGTTAACAATTATCTTGATCCAGGTGGAATTTTTGTTTTTGATTTAAAAACAATAGAGTTATACAGAAGTATTGGCGAATCAGTAATTGCCGAGGACAGAGAAGACTGCAGTTTTATTTGGGACAATTATTTTGATGAGGAAGATTGTATAAATGAATATATGCTTTCTATTTTTGTTAAAGGTGATGACAATAGATATGATAAATTTAGTGAGGAGCATTATCAGAGAGCTTATACAGTTGAAGAAATCAAAGAAGCTTTGAATCTTGCAGGACTTGAGTTCGTAACTGTTTATGATGCATTTACAAGAAATGAACCTAATAGCGAAAGCGAAAGAATATATGTTGTGGCAAGAGAATGTCAGAAAAATCAAGTTTCGAAATAAAAACTGAAAAAGATATAGATAAAAAATCAGGAGGAAAAAATAAGTGGACTATATAGTAAGAGCAACAGCAGCAAATAGTCAGATTAGAGCATTTGCAATTACATCAAGAGAGATGGTTGAAACAGCAAGACAGCATCATAATACAAGTCCTGTAGCAACAGCAGCTTTAGGTCGTTTGCTTACAGGTGGAGCAATGATGGGCGTTATGATGAAGGGCGACAAGGATATTTTGACAATTATGATGAAGGGCGACGGACCTATTAACGGAGTAACAGTTACAGCAGATTCACACGGAAACGTAAAGGGATATGTTGGAAATCCTAACGTGCTTATTCCTGCCAACTATGCAGGCAAGTTAGATGTAGGCGCGGCAATCGGTTACGGAACATTAACAGTTATTAAGGATATGGGACTTAAAGAGCCTTATTCAAGCCAGGTTCCACTTGGAACAAGTGAAGTTGCAGAAGATTTGACTTATTATTTTGCAACATCAGAGCAGGTTCCTTCAGCAGTAGGCCTTGGGGTGCTTATGTCAAAAGACAATACAGTAAAACAGGCAGGCGGATTTATAGTACAGTTAATGCCTTTTGCAGACGAAGAAACAATTCAGGCATTAGAGGATAGAATCAGCAAAATTACATCAGTTACAGATATGCTTGAAAAAGGTATGACACCTGAAGATATTCTTAAAGAAGTAATGGGCGACATGGATGTTGAGTTTACAGACAAAATCGACACACAGTTTAAGTGTACATGTAGCAAGGAAAAAATTGTAAAGGCACTTGCAGGATTAAGCAACAAAGAATTAGACGAAATAATTAATGATGGCAAGGCAATCGAAGTAAAATGTGATTTTTGTAACACAACATACAAGTTTAGTGTTGAAGAATTAAAAACATTAAGAAAAAAATACTAGACTTTCAAACTTTAGAGTGATAAAATCTTAAAGTAAGTAAAGGTATCTCTCAGGAGGTTGAAATGAGTAAAAAAATTAGAAATACAGAAGTTGATCATCTTTTTGATGCAATATTAACATTAGAGAATAAGGAAGAGTGCTATACATTTTTTGAAGATGTTTGTACAGTAAACGAGTTGCTTTCTATTTCACAGAGATATGAAGTAGCCAAGATGTTAAGAGAAGGAAAGACTTATCTTGACATATCTAATGCCACAGGTGCATCAACAGCGACAATAAGCAGAGTCAACCGTTCACTTAATTATGGAAATGACGGGTATGATATGGTACTTGAAAGAGTATTAAAGAAAGATGAATAAAAAGTAAAGGTACGAGATAGAGATTTCGTACCTTTTTCTTTAGGCAAAATTTCAATAATATTCCACTAAATAAGAGAATATTCCACTTTTTTAAAAATTAAGTATGCTATAATGAAAATGAGAAATCCAATATGGAAAAGAAAGAGAGTAGGAGGAAAGATATGAAAAAAAGTAAGAAAAAATTTATTATGTTTGCTATATTAAGCGTTTTGCTAATGGCAAATATGAAAAACGTAAATGCTGGACAAGTTCAGAAGAATGATAAAAGTGTTGCGATTGAGGAGTTAGGAGGTTATTTATCAGGAGTGGACTGTCAAAAGAATGATAAAGTAGAAATAAGTCAGTCTTTTAATGTGGAAAATTCAAAAAACAAAAGTTCTATATTTTTTGTGAAAGTAGCAGATGAAGAGATAGGAGCAATAAATGTTACAGAATACGAAGGAAAAAAATTAACGTCATTTTTATATAGTGAAAATTTTTTTAATGATATAGGAGAAGAGAGAATTAGCGTTGAATCAAATGGCAATGGATTAAGTTTACATAGCAAAAAAGAAACGAAAGTAGTAACAGGTGAAAATGCAGGAAAAACAATAAGAAAGAATAATTCAGATAGAAAATTAAAAAAACGAAAGTTTTCAGATATATCAAAAAATGTAAAATTAAATTCAGATGAATATGAAATAGAGACAGCAAGTATAAATGATAGTGAATATACAACAGATTTTTCATATATAGGAACGCATAAGAAAAAGTATGAAACTATAAAGAATACAAAAAATACGTTAATGTTATTATGTTTATATGGATCCTAATATGCCAATGAATGGAGAAAATGTATATGTAGTCAATCATATTTTTCCTTCAGAATTAAATGGAAATACGGGATATAAATTTTATTATAATCCAGGAAATGGAGATATTTATAATAACTGGAGATATGCTTTTTATTAGGAGGGAGTATGAACACAAAAATAAGCGTTGTGATAGTAATGGTGATTATGTTATTTATTTGCAGTCAGGGAAATATTGTTAATGCAGAAACCGTAAAAATTGATACAAACCGATTTAAAACTGTTGTTATTGAAAAGGGTAAAAGTGCAAAATTATGCAATTTGTCAATGAAAAAAATAAAATGGAAAAGCACTAATAAGAAAGTAGCAACTGTTAATAAAAAAGGATTAGTTAAAGCTAAAAAGATTGGCAAGGCAAAGATAACATTAAAGGATCAATATGGTAAGAGAAAGACTATAAATGTGCAGGTGAAAAAGAAATTAAAAAAAGCTACTAATAAGAATGTTACAGTCAAGGTTGTAGAAGGTAATAAAGATTATGTAAAGCTTGAATTAAATAATAAGTCAGACCAATGTATTTTTGTGGCATATCCATACTATTTAATTGTCAAGAATGGTGAGAAGAAAGAGTATGTAAGCAAAAAAGAAATTCTTAATTCTAGGAGACCACCGATAAGTTTAGCACCAGGAAGTAAAGTGCGAATAGGAGTAAGTCTTACTAATTATAATATGATTGAAGGATTAACATATAAGATAGAATGTGAAGTGTTTACTAATCTACAGGAAATCGGAATAGCGGATTATGAAATAACCACAACATTTTGTTATAAGTAGCATGTTAACTGCGTATGATTTATTTTTTTGAAATACATACAGTTAATTTGAATATTCTGAATATGTTTGGTTAACATAACACGGAGAAAATTATAATTTTAATAGAGTGTACCCCGAAAATTAAAGGAAGTGTAATTTTCGGGGTACAAATATTGAAGAAAATATAGTATAAGTGACATATTGGTTAATATAATACATAGAATAAAGATCAATATGTGACAAAAACGTATTTAAAGCAAGAATAAGTGATATAATCAGTTTACATAAAATAAAATCGTACCCCAAAAACAGAAGATTTGAATATGTCTGGGTACGGTGCAGAAAAAGTACGTGGAACACTACAATTTATTTCTTATCTTTGCCAGTATCACCCTTTGAACTAGGCAAAGAATCAATAAGCTTCTCAATAAGTCTTTTTCTAATATACATATCGTAGCTTAATGTGGCAATTAGCCCAATTGTTTCAATTGATTCACGGTCAGAGCTTTCTAAGTCACCAAAGATGTTCTGAGAATTTTTAAATTCTTTAATCAAAGGCTCAATAAGGTCGCTTTTCTGAACATGATTTAAGAAAGCGTTAGTTACATCTTCTAATGAATTAGGAATGTCATCATTATTGTAATAATCCTTTAGAAGTGGAGTTACAATAGTCTGGATATCGTTTATAGATATAACATTCTTAAAGAAAAAGATTAAGATTAAGATAATCATGTGATCTTTTGAATACTTCTTTTTTTCAGGAGGAGGCAACAGGCGGCTTTTGGCGTAGTTGTTAATCATTGTTTTTGTTAAAAGCTTGTCATCATCATGTCTTTTGGATGTGTTGAATTTTCCATTAAGATATGTTGTTACCTGATCCATATATAAATCTATGTTAGGAATATCATCAATGTTAAATGATTCTATTTCTTCTAAAACCTGGTTAATTAAATCTTCTGATTGCATTGTCTTACTCCATAAATAATTTATTATCTGATACTACAAGGATAACACGTAGTAATAAAAACCACAAGATAAAATATTAATAAAAAATCTATATAAAATCATGGAATACAGGAATTGGAATATAAAATTGAAACAGGCAAATATAATAAAAAACAAAATTAAAGGTGTCTTTATTCTTAGAATGGAATATGTTAAAATATTTTAGCAGTGTAAATGATTATGAAAATTGGAAACAGGTTACAATCAACGTAATCATAATAACAAATTAAACAATTATAATTACCGGTAAGGATGGAATTTATGAATAATATATACGAAACATTAAATGATATGCAGCAGTTGGCAGTTTATCATACGGAAGGACCATTGCTTATATTGGCAGGTGCAGGGTCCGGAAAGACCAGGGTGCTGACTCATAGAATTGCATATTTAATAGAAGAAAAACACGTTCAGCCATACAATATTATGGCAATAACTTTCACAAACAAAGCGGCAGGTGAAATGCGTGAGCGTGTAAATAAGATTGTAGGTTTTGGTGCGGAACAGGTTTGGGTAAGTACTTTTCACTCAGCCTGCGTAAGAATTTTAAGACGATATATTGACAGAATAGGATATAGTAACGATTTTACTATTTACGATACAGAAGACCAGAAGAAACTTTTAAAGGACGTAATCAAGAATCTTAATCTTGATCCAAAAATGTATAAGGAGAATGCAGTTCTTGGAAAAATATCTGATTTCAAAAATAAGCTTGTAACAACAGGCGAGGTTGCCCAGATGGCACAGTCAGATTTTAAATTGCTTAATCTTTCAAAAATTTACAATAATTATCAGGAAGCTTTGAAGAAGAATAACGCGTTGGATTTTGATGACCTTATAATGAAAACAGTTCATTTGTTCAGAAAATGTCCTGAAGTTTTGGAAAGTTATCAGGAAAGATTAAAGTACATTATGGTTGACGAGTATCAGGATACTAACGGAGCTCAGTTTGCTTTTATTAAACTGCTGGCTTCTAAGTATCAGAACCTTTGCGTAGTAGGTGATGATGACCAGTCAATTTACAAATTTAGAGGTGCGGATATTTCCAATATTCTTCAGTTTGAGAAAAACTTTAACAATGCAAGGGTAGTTAAGCTGGAGCAGAATTACCGTTCAACAAAGACTATTCTTGATGCGGCAAATGAAGTTATTCACAACAATAAAGGTAGAAAAGACAAGACACTTTGGAGTGACAATGAACAGGGTGAAAAAATAGATTTGTATCAGGCGGAAGACGCTTACGCAGAGGCAGCTATGGTAGCCTCAACAATTAAGGAGAATGTGGATTTTGGAAGGGCAGATTATAGTGATTATGCGATTTTGTACAGAACAAATGCCCAATCCAGAGCATTGGAAGAAAAATTATTGCTTAGAAATATTCCTTACAAAATCATTGGCGGACAGAACTTCTATCAGAGAAAAGAAATCAAAGACGTTTTGGCATACCTTAGAATTATCTGCAATGCAACAGATGACATAGCTGTAGAAAGAATTATAAACGTGCCAAAGAGAGGCATTGGTGCGACTACAGTTACTAAGGCTAAGGATTTTGCAAGAGCTTACGGTTTTAATTTGTATGAGTCATTGCTTGAAGTTGAAAACATTCCGGGGCTTGAAAGAGCAGCAACAAAGATAAGAAAATTCACTGATTTAATTGAGAATTTCAAAGACCAGCAACAGAGTATGTCTTTGAAAGAGTTAGTTAACGAAGTGTTAAACGAGACAGGATATGTGGCAGAACTTGCAGCAGAAAACACAGATGAAGCCAATGGCAGAATCGAAAATATTGATGAATTAATAACAAAAGTAACTGAATACGAGGAGAATACAGACAATCCAAGTCTTGCAGAATTTTTGGAAGAAGTTGCTTTGGTTTCAGAAATTGATAACTTAGATGAAGACAGCAGTTATGTTGTTTTAATGACAGTTCACAGCGCAAAGGGACTTGAATTTCCTAATGTTTTTCTTTGCGGAATGGAAGACGGATTATTCCCGGGATATATGAGCATTATGTCAGATGATCCGGAAGAACTGGAAGAGGAAAGAAGACTCTGCTATGTTGCAATAACAAGAGCAATGAAGCATCTAACAATAAGCTACGCAAAGCGTAGAATGGTAAGAGGGGAGACTCAGTACAATATTATTTCAAGATTTGTAAAAGAGATCCCAATGAGCCTTGTAAACAGCAAAAATGTAACGGATAGAGTTGCAGCAGGTTTTGAGAAGAAACCATCTTTTAGTGGTTTCGGCGGCTATGAAGGCTCCTTAAATCATGGTGGCTCAGGCTATATGGGTTCATCTTACGGCGGTTCAAGAAATTTTGCCGCAAATGAACACAAAAACGCTTATAGAACAATGGCAAAGAAGCCTGCATATGGGAATCCGTCAACTAAGCCGGGCTTTGGAAAGCAGTTTACAGTTACTAAGGCTGAAATTGACTATGGTGTTGGAGACAGAGTTCATCATACAAAATTTGGCGACGGAACAGTGCTTGGCGTGGAGGACGGACCAAGAGATTATCAGGTAACAGTTGAGTTTGACACAGCAGGTCAAAAAGTTATGATGGCATCTTTTGCAAAACTTAAAAAATTGTAGTAAATATATTTGATTTTTGGTATAATACCAATAAGTATAAATTTTGAATCTATTATCAATCAGATAGAAAACGAGGTGACAGAAATGGACGATTTAATTAAGGGCGTAAAGATTGGAAAAATCTTAACAAAAGACGATGAGAAGAAAGAAACAAAGAAGATTGTTGCAATCGTTTTGGCAGTAATTGCAGCAGTAGCAGCAGTAGCAGGTGCCGCATATGCAATCTACAGATTCGTTAACAGAGATTATTATGATGACTTTGAAGATGATTTCGAAGATCTCTTTGAAGACGAAGATGAAGATGATTTTGAAGAAGAATAAAAATTAAAAAGCAAACAACAAAAAGTGGCCCAAGCTGAGTAGTAGTTGGTAGAATCCGGCGACTGCTTTGTTTGGGCTAAAGTTGTTTTTAGAGTATATGAAATTTTTTAATTAAGGTTTATTATTAACATTTATATATAAAGAAGCATGTAAAAAAGGAGCAAAGATGAAAAAAGGTGTTGAATATACAGGAGTAGTTACAAAGGTTACTTTTCCTAATAAAGGGGAAGTGGATTGTGGTGAAGACGGAATAGCATCAGTAAAAGGCACATTGCCGGGTCAGAAGGTTAAGTTTGTTGTTTCAAAGAAGCGTTCCGGAAAGGCCCAGGGAAGATTAAAGGAAGTAATTGAAAAATCACCAATGGAGGATACCGAACCTAATTGCCCACATTTCGGTGATTGCGGTGGCTGTTCTTACCAGACAATGAGTTATGAGAATCAGTTGAAACTTAAGGAAGACATGGTTAAGGGGATTCTTGACAATGCAATAAAAGGAGATTACCAGTTTGAGGGAATACTTGGCAGTCCTGTGCAGTGGGGCTACAGAAATAAGATGGAATTTTCTTTTGGTGACGAGTTTAAGGATGGACCTTTGGCACTTGGAATGCATAAAAAGAATAGTTTTCATGATATTGTAACGGTGGATAACTGCAAGATTGTAGACAGGGATTACAATATTATTTTAAGATGTGTTTTGGATTACTGTGCAAAAAAAGAGTTACCTTTTTATCATAAATTACGTCACGAAGGTTATGTAAGACACTTGTTAGTCAGAAGAACAACTAAGACAAAAGAACTTTTGGTTGCCCTTGTTACAACATCAGATGCAGAAATGGAGAAGAAAGCTGACTTAATGAGTTTGGTGGAAGAAATAAAGGCACTTGATTTGTCAGCTAAGCTGTGCGGAGTTATTCATATTATTAATGATGGATTGGCTGATGTTGTGCAAAGCGATGAGACAAGAGTTCTATACGGACAGGAATATGTTTACGAAGAACTTTTAGGCTTAAAGTTCAAGATTTCAGTATTTTCATTTTTCCAGACTAATTCACTTGGAGCGGAAGTTTTGTATTCAAAAGCAAGAGAATATATCGGAGAAACAAAGGACAAGTTAATATTCGATCTATACAGCGGAACAGGCACAATCGCCCAGATTCTTGCGCCTGTTGCAAAAAAAGTAGTTGGGGTTGAAATCATAGAGGAAGCTGTTGAAGCTGCAAAAGTTAATGCAAGCTTAAACAATCTGGATAATTGTACTTTTATCGCAGGAGATGTATTGAAGGTAATCGATGAACTTCATGACAAGCCGGATTTAATCGTTTTAGACCCTCCCCGTGATGGAATAAATCCTAAAGCACTACAGAAGATAATAAATTTTGGCGTGGATAGAATGGTGTATATAAGTTGCAAGCCAACAAGTCTTGCAAGAGATTTGGAAATACTTCAGGAACAGGGGTATAAGGTTGAAAAAGCATGCGCAGTGGATATGTTCCCTGGAACAGTGCATGTTGAAACGGTTGTTCTTTTGTCCCAACAAAAGCCGGATGATAGGATTGAGGTTGAGATAGAACTGGATGCGCTGGAGCATTTTGGGATGGTGTAGATAGCGAGGTGGTTACATGACACTAAATTATATACATTGTATCATTATGATGGCAGTAGGCGTTCTGTTGTCATGACGGATATGGATGGTAAGGAGCTTGTAATTGATTGTGATAAGGCAGAGGAGCAGGAAACTGTGCAATGGAACTTTTATTAGGATTTCTTCGCAATCCAAAATATAACGTATATCCAGTCATCGAATTTATTGAAAAGCACATTAGTAAACTTTGCGAAGAAGGTGTTGTATGGGGATATGATTTACAATATTTCACGTGTCTAGAAAAAGAAGGATAATGCAATAGGAAATTGAACTTTAAGAGAAAATGTAGTAAAATACAATTATGCCATTGGACGGAATTATAAAATAGTATAATACAGAAACTATAAGATAGATAAAATGATAAATGGTGTTTTTGGTTAACGATATGAAAAGAAAGGGGAATAAGATATGTGCAGGAGCATAAAGAAATGTTTTGCAGTTATGCTAGCACTTGTTGTTTTTGTGTCGGGGATGAGCAATATGTCATTATCTACATTGGCAGATGATACAATTCAAGAAACAACTGCGGTTTCTGAAGAGACAACATCTGAAGTATCGGAGAAGACGATAGAATCAGTTGCAGAGGAAACTTCGGTCGAAGAGACAACTGATACAAAAGAAAACAAGACGCCTGCAAAAGAAGATGCAACGCTTGCAGAGGAAGATGCAACAGTGTGGGAAGAAAGCACCAAAGATGTAACAGCAGAATTGGGACATGCTGAAAATCCTGTGGAAAAAATTGTGGATACGCCTTTGAAAAAAGCTGTTAGAGCAGTTCCTCAGGCACAAAGCGGTCTGGGAAGAATTGAGGCAGAAAATTGCGAAATTGTGCCTGGCTCAGCAAGTGAACCAAAGAAAGAAAGAGGCAATGGAAATTTTTCGAATAGTAGTTGGGTTTCCGGCATGAATACATGGCCGAATGATAAACCTTCCTACATTACGACAAATGTAAATTGTCCGTCTGCTGGAAGATATGAAATTAAAATCGGATATACTGCTGGGATTAATGGTAGTACGGACAATGATAAAAGTAAGACGACAGAAATTGACGTCCAAGTTAACGATGGAGAGTGGATTAAAATAGAAGGTGTTCCTTTAACAGATTCTTGGAATACTGTTAGTGTCGTTAGTAAAGAAATTTATTTAAACCAGGGTAATAATAAGATTAATGTTACAGGCGCGCGCCATGTGTGGTATGATGATGTCAATAAGTGGCAGTGGGTCAATCTGGATTATTTTGAACTTGTAGCAATAGAAGTGCCGGCAGAAGGCAGACATGAGGCAGAAAATTCTGGTTCATATACAGCAGGTACATCGACGAGTTCGGCTAAGATTGTTACCGATGAAAATTTTTCGGGAAGTGGATATGTTGGCAACTTAAATTCCTTCCCTCAGGATGATTATGGAAATAATACTCGTTCCTATCTGACACAGAAATTATACGCTGAAAGACCGGGAAAATATTTGTTGACCATAGGATATGTGTATAGAAATAATGCAGGTGATGACAACAAACCTACGAATATTGATGTCAGATTGAATGGTGGAGATTCATGGAAATCTGTTACAGTAAACCAAACGAAAGATTGGAATGATGTAAGAGAGGTTAGCACTGTTATTGAATTAAACCGTGGAGAAAATACCATAGATATAACAGGTGCAAGTAATATATGGTATCCAGGAAAAGGAGATTACTGGCAGCAGATTAATTTAGACTATTTTGAGATTTCTTCTCCTTTAGCAGAAGGAAAACATGAAGCAGAAGAGTATCATGAATCCGGAAATAAAACTGAAAATAAGCAGTATGAAATAAAAGATGATGGTGGTGACATTTATTCTGGAAGTAAATATGCAACTATTTGGAATACTCTGACAGGTGGTGACCCTGATGAGTACCTGGGGTATAAGGTTTATGCACAGCATGCAGGTAAATATAAGCTTGCTGTTAGATATGGAACCAAATATGATGGAGATATATTTGTAAAGATAGGAGAGGGAACATGGAAAGAACTTTCCACTCCGTCTACAGGAGAATGGGATAAAGTAAAAACCGTAGAGATGGACATTACATTGCCAAAAGGTGAGAATACAATATATATTGCCGGACGCCAAACAACGGGCATTGAAAAATATAGCCAGTATATCAATATTGATTATTTCGAATTAACACGACAGGTAGATACGTCCAATATCGCATTGGATAAGCCGGTCAGAACCAGTGGTAACCGTAGTGATCGCAAGGATGATCATTATAAAGAGAACCCTCCGGAAGAAGCTGTAGATGGTTATGATGATTCCAGATGGAGAGGTCTTGAAAATCAGAATGACAACTGGTTTGAGATAGATCTTGAGGGGATTTATGAAATCAATCATGTTATGTTGAAGTTTGAACGTGCCTATCCAAAGGATTTTGAAATTCAGGTTTCCAGAGACAGAAAATCATGGACGACTACAGAAACTGTAAAGGACTGGACACCTTCCGGGAATGATAATAAAGCGAATGCAAAATACCAATGGAATTCTAATATTTCTTATCATGGAAAGGCAAGATATATCAGAATTAATGCGACAAGACTTAAAAATAAAGATTGGGGATTGTCTATTTGGGAGTTTGTTGTAAAAGGCGATAAACTGTCGGCAGATGTGAAAGATGTGGCAGTAAATAAAACAGCAACAGCAAGTTCAAGTAACGAGAATGAAGTTGCATGGGCGATTGACGGAAAAGATGACTCCAGATGGGGATCTATCAGTGGAGATGCGCAGTGGTATCAGATTAACCTTGGAAAAGAATATGCGTTACACAGTGTAGACTTAAAATTTGAACGTGCGTATCCGGAGGACTTTACAATTAAAACATCGAAGGATGGAAAGTCATGGGAGACAATAAAGACTGTAACCGGATGGAAAAATCCAGGGTCAGCAGGCAATCTTAGTTCCAGTGCCAGAGTTGGATATAGCTTTAAACTGGACAGTGAAAAAAATGCATCTTACATTCGGATAGAGTCATCGAAAGCTGCTAATAGCTCATGGGGACTATCTATCTGGGAGTTTGAAGCATGGGGTAAGGAAACGAATTTACCGAAATATTGGAATGATGTTCAAGGGAAAAAGTACGGAATTTATCCGGTCGATAAACTATATGATAAAAACGAGACGGAAAAAGCGGCTAATATGAAATATGCGGATGGAACGGAACAAAAATATACAATATTAAATGCAGATTTGGTGCAGGGAGATGTATTAGCCACAAATGACACTTATGAAGTCGTTTATGAACCAGGCAAAGATAATTACATCTATTTCTACGTTAATCCAAGAGATATACATATTGATTTTGGAGAAGATGAAAATAACGAGATTGATAAAGTACGTTGGTCTGGAAATCCGAAAGATGCAAACCTTGTTACAAATAACAAGTGGGGGGCAAATGGTTATAATAGTGATGTTTTAGAATTCTGTGGGCAGAAAGCAGCCACTGTTAAGTATAAAATTAAGGATTTGGGAAATAAAGATTCTGATAGCACATGGATTGGATGTCAGATTTATGGTACAACAAACACAGGTGATGAAAGAGAAAGTGATCTTGGTAAGAAAGCTCCTAAATTTGAAATTAAAATTAAAATTAACATTACAAAAGCACATAGCCTTTCCATTGAAGACACTATTGAAGATGATGGTTGTCTGGGTGTGAAGGATGCCCGAAATATTAAATATAAATGGCAGAGAAGCAGTGATGGCGTAAACGACTGGCAGGATATACCAGAGTCCAGAGATGACATGCCGGTATTGTATGATCATGGAAAGAAACTTGATGTTTCTCGTGATGTAGGTGGTGGTATGTATTACCGTGTCAGTGAAGAGGGAAAAGATGATTGGTCATTGGTATATAGAGTAAACTACTATAATAATGTACAGAATGGTGACTTTGAAAATCCGATTATGTGTACACCGGGAGAATCAGGAGCGTTGTTCCCATTTAACGCGAATGGGGATGAACAGCAATATCCGAATGGATATCCGGGGCTGTATTGGAAAACAACAGGACCAGGCTGGCATACCAACATCAACCCTTATAAGGTTGGTCATGATATTGAAATTGTTAATGGTAGAAATCTGAAAGTAAATAAAGGGTACCAGGAAGCTCAGTTTTCCGTAACTTATGAGGAAATGTATAAAGATGGGACCCATGGTGATCAGTTTGCTGAATTGAATTGTGAGAATATCGGGGCGTTGTATCAAGATATTCTGACAACACCTTCATCAGAGTGTTATTGGGATTTGGATCATGCAGGACGTTGGAATCAAAATACGATGTATGTCGTGGCAATGGCGGCAAAAGATGCAAGGCAATATATGACTTCAGAGCAGTTGAATCCAAACAATGGTATATCAGATACCTTTATCAAAAAACTGAAAACAATGGATAATGATAATCAGTTGAAGAATTCCAAATCAGAATATGATGAGGGAACAGAAATCAATCTCGGGAGTGGAATTGTGGCAAGAGTATGGAAAGTTCGTAGTGAGTCTGTTGCAACAGGGCATTGGGAACGCCATAGAGGACAGTATAAAGTACCGAATACAGATAAGGATCATTTAACACGTTTCTTCTTTGTTTCTGCAGAGGGTGGCGGAAAAACACATAGTGAAATCAACAATGGTGGAAACCTTACCGTAGGAAACCTTTTGGATAATGTTTCCTTTGAAATGAGGAAAAGTTATTCCATAACATATAAACTTCAGGAATATGGTGTAAATGGCAATCTAAACACAGTAACAGAGCATACAATAGAGGGGAAAACGGTTCCTGGTGGAAAGGTAGTTGTTCCTAGTAGTTTTGAGAAAGACGGTACAACTTACAATCTGTCCGACTATACTTTAACAAATGCAAAAATGAACGATAAGGACTTCTATTATAATAATAAAGGGCAGATGACTGTAGAATTTAATCATGATACATTAGTTCTTGTGTATGTAAAAAATATTATAACGGTCACAAAGATTGTGCAGGGTGTGGAAGCAAAAAATCTTCCGAAGGATTACAAGGTGACCGTTGAATTAGCGAAAGTAAATGGAAATCAGAAGAAATTAGTAACACTGAGTGATTTTAAAGAAATCGAAAAAGTGAATGCGAATGATGCCGGAGGGCTTTTCGCAAGTGGAACGATTCAAGCTTCAGAGTTAGGCTTACAGGATGGTGACCGATATACAGTTGTTGAAAAGGTTGACAGAACATTCAATGGTAAAGATAACAATAGATATGCATTGGTTCAGATTACTGACAGCATTAATGAAACAATTAATAATTTGCCAGTAAATGCAAAACAACAATTTGAGTATTCAATTGGTGCAAGCGGAATTAATTATAAAGGAAGTCAGTCAAATTCAGCGACAATCACCAATATTTATAAGCCGACACGTACGATTAAAGTTACAAAGAAAGTAGAAGGCAAATTTGGTGAACGGGATAAGTCATTTAAATTCACGTTGACATTGAGTGAAGCGGCGGTAAGTTATAATGATGACACCTTCCCGAATGATAGAAAGGTAACGTCAAATGGTTCTACATATAGTTTCAGTCTGAAACATAATGAAAGCATTGAATTTGTAGTACCGGATGGCTGTACTGCCAGCGTTTCGGAAGATGATTATTCATCAGAAGGATATGTTACAACGTGGAATTCAGAAATTAAGAATGTAGTAATTTCTGAGAACAAATCGACTACATGTACCAACTCACGTGACCTGACTCCTACTGGTTTGAACAATAGAGCAAAGCCATTTATCATTTTACTTGGTTGTGCATTATTGGCAGTAGCTTGTTTTGTGGCAGGAAAAAAAGGAAAATTTAGAAAGTTAGGCTGAAGAGAATAACTGTAAAAAATAATTTTCGGGAAGGGAATCTTATGGCATCAAAGAACATGAAGGATATTTCGAACTTGTTAAAAAATCTTAAGTTCCGAAAAAAAATGTTCGGGGGGATAGATGAAAAAGACGTTTGGCGAAAGCTGGATGAATTGCAGGAAGAATATCAGAATGTTTATGATGCCAAAGGAACCGCCAAAGAGGCAGAGGACATAGATGATCCTGGAGAGGTAATTAAAAACAAAAGAAAGAAACTGTTTCAAAAAGAAGAAATTATCATATTCTTTGAAAGACTGATTTTTCTGGCGGCATTGGTGTATATTATATTTGGTGTGATTTTTGGGATTACACCAATGAAAAATAAAGATATGTCACCGAAAATCAATGCAGGAGATTTGATGCTTTTCTATCGCTTGGAGAATAACTTTAGCATTAGAGATGTGGTGATTTTTGAAAAAGAAGGTGTTTCGTATACTGGGAGAATCATTGCAAAAGATGGCGATACGGTAGAAATCACCAATGAAGCAGAAGTAAAAGTTAATGGTTCGTTGCTTGCAGAAAATGATATATATTATTCGACACCTATGTATGATAATAATGTATCATATCCGGTTACGCTCAGAGAAAATCAATATTTTATCTTGTGTGATTACCGTGAGGGAGCAAAGGACAGTCGATATTTCGGTGCAGTAGAAATGGAAGAGATTAAGGGAAAAGTGATTACAATTATAAGAAAAAATGAATTGTAATTGAAGCGCTGATTTGTAATTTATTGTGTATTACGGAGGGCAGATTGGAGAAACAATATCAATGAATCTGACAGAGAAATATAATCCATATGTATCTCTGTGATAAAGGTAGTATTTTGGTACTTCCTATAGAATATGTAAAAAAAATAATAAAAGAAAGGATGTTTATTATGAATTCGAAAAACAAAAAAATAATAAAAGAAAGGATGTTTACTATGAATTTGAAAAACAAAAAAATCTTTAGCCGCATAGCAGCAGGTGTTATGACGGTGGCAATGGCAATTACATTATTGCCGGGAACTATGAAAACAGTGAATGCAGCAGAACCTGTAACAAGCGCTTCACTTGATGTAAATTTGTATAAGAGAGCAGATGTATATGCTCCAAATACAACATTTGAATTTGAGGTTACTAATTTAACAGCAGAACAGGCAAAAGCAACAAATGGTGGTAAGGATTTAAAGCCACCGTTTAAAAATGCGCCAGCAGGTGCTGTAAAACCAGGAACAATTGAATTAGCACCGGCAGCAGAAGATTTAACTGAGACATCTATTAGTAAAAAACTTACATTTACCTTAGTTGCAGATAAATTTACAACGGAAGGTATCGGAACTTACCGTTATAAAGTAAAGCAGAAAGAGGGGACCTATGAAGGCATTAAATATGATGTCGGAGAGAGATATTTAGATGTTACTGTTGCTACAGATGGAACCAATTTTTATATTGCAAGTGCATCTTTAGTCTTGTACCAAGAAGATGGGCAACTTGTAAAGAGTGGAGCTTTTGTAAATACATATGGTGTTAATAAGCCGGATACAGAGAACCCAGTTCCAAAGCCAGACGGAACAGTAAACGATTTAGTTATTAGTAAGACAGTAACTGGTAACTATGGTGAAAGAGATAAAAAGTTTATCTTTGAAATTACAATTAACGGTGCAGAAGGCGAATGGTATAATTTAGAAGGACAACCGGCAATTAAAAAAGGTACCGCTGCAAGAATTGAACTGAAACATGGAGATACAGTGAAAATTTATGGTTTAACTGAAAATGATACCTATACAATTAAAGAGCTAGAAGCAGACGACTATAAAACAACATTTGAGACAAAATTGAATGGTACTAATAAGGCCGGTGGAAGTGGAAATATTAAAACAGCAACAGGTACCATTGATGCTGGAACTTCATTACAGACACAGGAAGTTGCATTTACCAATGACAGGACCGGTTCCGCAACAGGTTTTGCTTCAAGTTACGGACCATATGCACTTATGGTTGTTTTAGCAGGTGCTGTAGCATTTGTATTATTCCGTAAGAAAAGAGCAGAATACTAAAAATTAGAATAAGTTTGTGAGAGTTTTTACACGTGAAACAAGTAATTGCGTGATATGGAAAGGATATCAAGGTGGGGATAGCAGTAAAATGTGCAAGGGTTGGAAATAAAATACTTAGTTTTATAGCCATGGTGTTGGTTCTGATTATGCTGTTATATGGTGGTTATTCGTTATGGAATACCATAATGATATATCGTGGGGCATTTTCATCCAATGATTTGCTCAAATACCAGCCTACTGGGGATGGGCCGAATAGCATTACGCTAGGAGAACTTATGAAGTTGAACAAGGATGTGGTTGGGTGGATTACAATTTTTGATACCCATATTAGTTATCCTGTTGTTCAGGGAAAAGATAATCAGGAATATTTGAACAAAGATGTATTTGGTAAATTTTCCTTTTCAGGTTCTATCTTTTTAGATTATCGAAATGCTTGTGATTTTACTGACAGTTATTCAATTATTTATGGTCATCATATGGAATATGGTGCTATGTTTGGAGATGTTGTTGAATTTAAAAATGATGATTATTTTCAGGAGCACAAGACAGGAGCATTGTTTTTGTTAGATGATACATATAAGATTACATTGTTTGCGTGTGTAGAGACTCAGGAATTTAATAACAAAATTTATAATCCGACCGTACAAGGTAAAGACAATTTAGATACCCTTTTGAAATATATTAAGGACGAAGCAGTTCAGTATCGTGATATTCCTCTGAATCATGATGATAAGATTATCGGAATATCAACCTGCGCTGAAGCAGGAACGAATGAACGAGTTGTCTTGTTTGGACGGTTGGATAAATAAAAAAACAAGTAAAGATGGAGGTACTATAATATGAAAAACAAGATGAAACAGTTTGTTATATTGCGGCTACTTCCATGTTTCGTTGCACTTCTGCTGTTCCAGACACAGGCATATGCAGAAGAAAAGGTATATTGTACCGCTTCTATTCCGGTAGAGATTAAGACACTAGGGGATTCGGTACCTTCAGGTATTGAGTATAAAGTGGTAATTAAATCTGAAAATGAAACAAACCCTATGCCAGATGTAAAAGAGGTTACGATTAAGGATAATGGCAAAGTAGAAATTGGTCCCATGACTTATACAAAACCGGGAAGATATAATTATTTCATTTCTCAGGAAGCGGGTAATGCAGAACATTTTACTTATGATAGTGCTGTTTACACGGTAACAGTCTCCATTGAAAATGATGGAAATGGTGGTTTGAAGTCTGTAATATATGCAGTGGAAAATGGAGCTACGGAAAAAACAGATGACGTAGTCTTTTCGAATACATACGAAGCGGTAACAACATCAGCAGTGACGACGACAGCAGCACCGACAGTAATTTTAGAGAAACCAACAACTCCAAAAGAAACAGTAACAGTGATTACAAACCCACCGGAAAATGCACCTAAAACAGGTGAGAGAATTATTTCTGCAATTGTTGTTGGCATATTAGGTATTTCAATGTTGGTATTGAGTATTGTTATGAACAAAAAAAGAAAAGCAGAAAAATAATAAAAAATATGGAAGAAAGGATGGCATTGATATGTATCCTTTCTTTTTTTGACCGACAAGGAATAAAATTTAATGCTTCCGTTTTCCATCATACCAATCAAGAGTGTGTTCAGATATGGCTTCTGTGAAGGAGTTAGCGACAGGCATTTTTCCACCATATTTAGAATACCAATCATCAGGATATAACACATCATTTTTCAGATAAGCTTTTGAGGTGTTCACATCTTCTGATTCCCCTTTTCGAAGTTTTCTGGCAACAACAACAGAACGGCAGTTGTCAATTTCATAGGTACAGGTTGAGAGCATAAGTAATGAGTCTTTTTCATTTACGGTCACAGGACACTGATAGAGAGAACGCATTTCTACTTGATGAAGAAAGTCTAGAAATTCCTCATTATCATTAAATTCACCTTGCATATAATCAAAGCCGTCGTTATGGGAATAAGTTCCTGAGACTCTCATAAACGAAATGATTTTCCATTTGGATTCATCATAGATGGAGTCAAATATGAGGATAGGATGCTTTTTGTAAAATTCCATATCTTTATATTTTGGAAGTTGAAAAAACATCATTCGAGTAGATTCCATATTGTGGCCATGGATTACAATGTTTTTTGTAGGAGTCTCTACATTACAATTGGCATCAATATATAGGCAGCCATTTTTATCCGTGTCTCCTTTTAAATTATGGTGCAGATAAAAATCGGAGTTTTTTTCTCCCTGAACGACAGGATAATCAATATTGGTTCCCGGAATTCTGAGCCAGCCCTTTGTATCTTTGTTTGTCTTTAAAAGCTGGGAAAATTTCAATAGCAGACCGTCGGAATTTTTATTTCCGGAATCAAATTCCGAAGAATTATAGTAAGCAGCATTTATCTTTTTGCTTTGTTGCTTTAAGTAGTATGGCTGTATTCCAAGATAAAAAATAAGATATGCAGCACAGCCAAGAAAAACCAGAAAGGTTATGCCGGATAGCATGGTATATATTCGGTTCTTTTTCTTTTTGGGAGTATTCATTGCAATTTCTCCTAATACTAATAATAAATTATGACTGTAATGGCGTATGGTTTTCGCCACATGTATTATACTAGCATAACTTTCCGGCAAAGTAAAAAGTATTTTCATCTGCCTTGTTTTGTATGCTTTAATATGTGGCGAACAGGAGGCTTATTGTGGAAAAGAAAGCGGTAGAGAGAGTTTTAAAACTTCGTGAGAAAATGAAAGAATATGGGATAGATGCTAATAATGTGTGGAGTTATTGGTATGCGCAAAGAAACAATTATAACTATAATATATAATAACATCAATATGCTTTAAATATGGTAAAAAAGTGTGTTTGAAGCTTGAGCTTTCACAATATTGCAAAAAATGACCAAAAACATGTAAAAATTGTCACTTATGTTGACGAATGTTAGCAAAAACGTTAAATTGATGAAAAACAAAGGAGCAGAGGCGGCACCCCACTATGGGTAGGCTGGACGAAGAAATTTAGGACCCTCTTCAAGAGATGATGATCCTGTTAGATATGAGAGGTTAGCAGCCATAGGGAAGAATGGGACACAGATTCGCCTTCATAAAAAGGATGACGTTTTATTTCGTGTACCTTTCTGACTGGAAAACGAAGTGCATTGCAAATGAAATGACACAATTTTCGCCCGTTATTGAATGCTTGGAAGGTCGACAACAGAAAAAGATTATACCATACTGAAAGAGTATAGTTATGATTATAATACAAATGGAAATGTATACGGAAAAACAGAATATCCGATTAATACAAGCGGAAAGAGAACAGATAGTAACGGAAAGACGGTGCGTTATACTTATGGAAATAACGAATGGCCAGACCAACTTACAACGTATAATGGTCAGACTATTACATATGATAATAGCGGAAATCCACTATCATATGTAAATGGCTTAGAATTTACATGGAGCAGGGGCAGAAAGTTAACATCAGTTGCGCTGGAAGATAACAGCAGTATAAGTTATAAATATAATGAAAATGGACTGAGAACCTATAAAGATGCAAGTGATGTAACAACCGTATATGAATGGGATGAAAGTATACTTCTTCGGGAAACCGTAACATATAAATCAACAAGTCGGAAAGTGGATATTTGGTATTTATATGATGGCAATGGAAGTGTGATTGGGTTTGAATATAGTTATACCAATTTTGCTGGAACGCTTGTAACAGCAAGAATTTATTATGAGAAAAATTTACAGGGAGATGTTATTGGACTGCTTGATGCACGAGGAGCAGAGATAGCCACATATACATATGATGCATGGGGAAATGTTACAAGTAAAACATATGTGGAAGGAAATGAGATACCGTATGAATTGAATCACATTACTTACCGTGGCTATTACAGGGATGATGAAACAGGATTCGTTAGAACCGTTTTATCTGCAATAAGTACAAAAGTATTAATTATTGCAGCTCGTGCAGCTATTGTATTAATGACGTTGCAACAGTATATTGCAGTAATAGCAAATATTGTAACAATAGTATCTATTGTATTGACAGTAAAAAACTTACACTTAATATACCGTTGGGTTTATGGCACTTAAAACAATCAATTTGGCATAAGCATAAGTAGAAAGAAGAGGATTAGAAATGATGAGTAGCAAGATTCAGTTGTCGATATATATTATTGAAGGATTAATCATAATGTTTTTGGTGTTGAACAATAAAAATCATTGGACAGATAATGTAAAGATAATATTTGCTTTGGGAATTATTTTTGTATTATTAGGGATTATTATTTTTTTCTGGGAGATTACTTTAAAATAGATTGATATTTGAAATATATAAATAATAGATGTTATGTTGGAAGAAAGAAAAATATATGGATGTATTAGGAAAGTAGAAGGAATAGTGTTGAAAAGAGGGAGTTATAGGGAATAGTAATACGGAGGTAGTTAAAGCATGTATAAAATAGTAGGAGGTATTTGTTTGTGCCTTTGTTTTGTTCTTTGTATACTAATTGTATGTGGAATAAAAAAGGAATTAAATAATTCTGTATCTTTAGCGAAAATCATGGAACTATTAATTTATGATATTCCAGAACTGCTAATTCCAGCAATTGGCTTTTTAATAGTTGGTGTAATTATGTTAAAGCGGTAACAGTTGAGAAGCAAAAAATATATCAGTCATCATGGCTTTAGTGTGTCTGCTAAGTTTCATAGTGGAACAAGTAAAGGTAAAAAAATTGTGTCTGTTATTGATGGAGGAAGGCCGTGTCATCTGATACTTCATGGTCACTATATGTATGAAGATCATTCTGTATTAGCAGTAGGGTATCAGCAATATATTTATGAACATTGGTATGGAGATACATATCAAACATACATAAGAATAGCTGATGGTTGGACTTCAAAGGCTTCAAGATTTGTTTGGGGAGGTTGTAAAGGAAGTTGGAACTATGTATATGTAGAATTAAAGTAGGAGAATATATATGAAAAGGAGAGGTTTATTAATAGGTTTTATTGTTATATGTGTTATTGTATTGGGTATAATATTTTATTTACAAATGACCAAAACAAATGTTTTACATATTTCTCGAGAAGATGTAATTCGTATTTATATTGTTGATGGGAATACTGGAAATATTACAGATATTGAAGAGAATTATTTTGATGAAATATATGAAGCATTAGACAGTTTGAAATTAAGTAATAAAATGAAAGTTAACAGTACAGGTTGGAACAAAAAAATAGTTATATGTGATGATACTAATGCAGAGGAGCTGATTATTAATACATCTACGAAAATAATCTTGTCTGGATATTTTTATGACATAGATTCGGAGCAAGGAGAAAAAATACTGAATATCATTAATAAACTTTCATAATAAAATACTTAAAAAAGCATCTACTTTGATTGAGGGGCGAGGGAGTTGAATAGGCGAAGCATGTTTTTTATTAGTGGTATCTGAATTTTAGAAAGTATATACAATAAACAACATTTTATGTATAATTAAAATGTATTTTAATGATTATATGGCATAAGTGATATGGCATTTTTATGTTAGGTACAGTTATGTTGTAGTTGAAAAGGAGGACATTATGACAAAGAAAGGAAAATTAAGAAAGGGTATCGGTATTCTACTTGCAGTATGTATGGCTCTCCCTGTGGGATTTGTTACGAAAAGCGAAACTGTGCATGGAAAAGTGATAGATGCAGATATAACAAAAAGAGAATTATGGTCTACATCCTTTGAATCAGCAGATAGATTTAAAACTTCTACAGTAGATGATAAGAAGGGTACCGCCAATATTACAACAAATGAACTAAGGTATCAGATAAATGGAAATTTATCCGGTGAAATCGAGAGTTACTCGGGAAGTGCCGCGAAAAATGATAATGAAGTTTTGAAAAATTTGTTTGACGGAGACTCTGGAACAAAATATTTAACTGAGGCAAAGCCGTCGGAAGTTATTGTAAAACTAAAGAGTCAACAGGTTATAAAATCGTATGTGATAACTTCTGCGAATGATGCTTCCGGAAGAGACCCTAAGAATTGGAGTCTTCAGGGTAGAAATTCGGATAATGAAAGCTGGGTAACCATCGACAATAAAACAAATCAGGTGTTTAATGCCAGATATAAACAAAATTATTTTGAATTGGATAACAGCACAGCATATAGACAGTATAGATTGCGGATTACAGCAAATAAAAATGGTGGTTCCATGACACAATTTTCAGAGTTTATTCTTGCAACAGGCAAGTGTCAGGAAGTTGGTGCTTCTATTAGCAAAATGAATAGTGAGATTACTTCCGGACCGAGCGATGCATGGAATCAAAAATCCAATGTGGGTTGGACAGGAAACCACTCTCTTGTATGCAAGGGAGTTCATGTAGGAACTGGTCATGCATATTCTTATAATGTTATTTATGACAACTTGAATCTTAAAGTAAGTGATAATACAAATTTAAGATATGTAATTTTTCCTTCCATGTCTAATGGAGACGAATATGACTATGAATATACACAGATGCATATGGCGGTGGATTTAAAGTTTAAGGATGGAACTTATTTAAGTGAGTTAGGTGCAATTGATCAAAATGGGAATAAGGTGGATGCACAGTCTCAGGGAGATAGTCGTACACTGGTGGCACAACAATGGAATGAAATTTACAGCAAAATTGGTGATGTGGCAAAGGGAAAAGTCATTGAAAAGATTTTGGTTGTGTACGATATGAAAGCTCATAATGCGAGGGCTTTAGCAAAATTCCAGACATATTTTGATGACATTGAAATATATAATCAGGATTATCTAGTATATTCTCACTTATCAGATTATGTAAATATTCTAAGAGGAACAAACAATACAGGAAACTTCTCCAGAGGGTTGACAATTCCGGCAGTAACAGTGCCAAACGGATTCAACTTTTGGATTCCTGCAACCAGCGCAAGCAGTAATTCGGCTTATGAATATCAGAAAACAGATGAATTTCGTTGTATGAGAATAAGCCATGAACCGTCTATATGGGTTGGTGATAGAGGAACCTGGCAATTTATGGTAAATACCAGCAAAGATTATAATACAAATGACGATTATGGATTGGGAACGTTAAAAGCAAACTTTAGTCATAATAATGAGGTAGCAAAAGCGCATTATTATAAAGTTTCTTTTGATGGCAATGGAGGCGATGCAGCAAATTCACAGATAGAGCTGACACCGACATCTCATGGCGCAGCGGTACGGTTTACTTATAATAACACGGCAAACAAGAGTGTTATCTTTGATTGTGCCAATGGTGGAAGTAGGACCGAATATAGCGGAAATACATTTAAAACATATTCTGACCATACAGGGAATGGTTCGAAGCGTATGTACATTTACGGAGAATTTAGTGAGACTCCTAAGGGAACTAAAATAAATGACAGGAAAAGTATTGCATCCTTTAATTCCAATACAGTTACAATGAAACTTGCCACATCATACATCAGCTATGATCAGGCAAAGAAAAATTTGGAGCTTGAAATTGGGAGAGACAGTTTTGAAACGATTTATAACAAGGCACAGTCTAAATGGGATAATCAGCTTGGAATTATCACAGATGTTAAAGGCGCAAATTATGAACAGTTAGTTACATTGTATTCTTGTATTTACCGTATGTATTGTTATCCAAATCTTATGTCAGAAAATACAGGGTCAAACAGTAATCCGGTTTGGAAATACAAGAGCCCTTACAAAGATGCTAATGCAGATTCTGTGGAGGGAAAGATTTATATTAATAATGGTTTCTGGGATACATATCGTACTGCATGGTCAGGGTATGGACTGTTTACACCGTCCAAAGCAACAGAGTTGTTAAACGGTTTGGTACAGCATTATAAAGATCAAGGATGGCTGCCAAGATGGATTGCACCGGGTGGAACCAACAGTATGGTGGGAACAAGCAGTGATGCTATTTTTGCCGATGCAATGGTAAAGGGCATATCATTTGATTATGAAAATGCATACAGGTCCGCATTGAGAAATGCAGCTACTGTATCCGATAACCTTACAAATGGAGGAAGAAAGAAATTAAATATTTCGAACTTTATCGGATATGTACCTGCTGATGAAAATGAAAATTTCTCATGGTCCATGGAAGGATATATTAACGATTACGGAATTGCTCAGATGGCAAAGAAATTGGCAGATCAGACGAACGATGCAACAAAGAAAGCAAACTATATGTCTGAATATTACTACTATCTAAACAGAGCAAAGAACTATTCACTCTTATTTGACGATTCTGGTCAGGATGTCACGTCAAAATGGTTGAGAGGAAGAAAAACTGACGGTTCTTTGAATTTAGGAAACAGTGACAATAATACGGGATTTAATCCATTCTGGTGGGGGGCAGATTATACAGAAACCAATGCATTTAACATGGCAGTTTCTGTACCACAGGATGGAATTGGACTTGCAAACTTATATGGCGGTCGCGACCAGCTTGCAGACAAGCTTGATACAATCTTTACAACTGATGGAGGATATATTGGATATGGCGGCATGGATGGTGTTGGTGGTATTCATGAACAGAGGGAAGCAAGAGAAGTAAAACTGGGTCAGTATGGACACAGCAATCAGCCGTCCCATCATATTCCATATATGTATCTGTACTCATCCCGTCCGTGGGAGACACAGAAGTATGTAAGAGATATTCTTGCAAGATGTTATGCAGGAAGTACCTTTGGGCAGGGTTATATTGGTGATGAAGATAATGGTGAAATGTCAGCATGGTATGTATTGTCTTCCATCGGCTTTTATCCATTGTCAATGGGAAATGATGAATTTGCTATCGGTTCACCACAGTTTGAAGAGGTAACTGTTAATTTGGAAGGAAATAAAAAACTGGTAATTAAGGCAAATAACAATAGTAAGAAAAATGTGTATGTAGATAGTATGTACGTTAATGGAGAAAAGTATGATAAAACATTTATAAAATACGAGGATTTAATTAAAGGTGGAACAATTGAATTTAATATGTCCTCAACACCTAATAAAGAGCGCGGACTTGAACAGGATAGCCTTACATCCATAACTAAAGATGACAATAAGCCGCAAGTATATACGGACTATTCAAAGGATGCCAATAAGTCTTCAAGTACAGGAGTGACTACATTGGATAACTTATTTGATGATAATTCAGATACAGAGACAAAGGTTGATAATACAACTACACTTATGTTTAAATTTACCGATAAAAAAGCTGTAAGAATGTTGACTCTTACATCATCAAAATCAGGAAGAACACCGGATAGGGCACAGGTGTATGGCGATAATGAAGATGATAACTGGGTTTTACTGGGAGACTACTATGACAGTGGCAGCTTGTTCTTTAATGTTTGGGGCAAGTATACAAGACCATTTGTAATAAGTGCAGACAAAGTGGGCAAATACTCAAGATATAAAGTTGTTCTTACAGGAACAGATGCTTATTTGTCAGAAGTTGAGATGCTGGGATATAAGGATAACGGAATATTAAAGAGTGATTTAAAAAATGCCATTGATGTAGCAAAATCAATAGACACTACAGGTGAATATCCGCAGATTGTGAAGCGCTTGAAAAACAATTTAAAAGAGGCATGCAGTGTGTATGATAATGAAGAAGCATCAGATGATGAAATTCTAAAAGCTTATCAGTCATTGGGTAGAATTGTGGACATTGAGAAGAAGACAATTAAAATACATGATGCAAGCCAAGTAGAAGCAGAAGAGTTTGATGCAAAGTCCGACCATATAGTTAATGATGGCAAAAACATTGGTGGAGTGGAAAAGAATACATGGGTAAGATATGACAGTGTGTACTTTAACGGTTTGGCATCTCAGGTAAGCTTTAACTATTCGGGACAAAAGAGTGATGCAGGCGGATATGCACAGGTGTATATAGACAGCAAGGTAGGAGAACCTGTAGCAACTATTAATCTTCCGGTTACCGGAGATAATTGGAGTACATATACTACTGTAAGTCAGCAGCTTGAAAAATCCATAAGTGGTCTTCATGATATATATATTGTATTTAAGAACGATGGATCGCATAAATATGTGGCAAATGTTGACAATATTGCTTTTGATGTAAAAAGTGTTGAGGAAAAGGATAATATTCCATCAGGATATACAGAAGCAACAGTTAATCAGTGGACACCATCAGGTAAATGGGGATGTTACTTTGGAAACTGGAGTGGAACGGCTTCAGGATCATATAAGTGGGCATCAGACGCAGACTATAATATTTATGTTGATAAGGCAAACAAAGGAACAGCATGGTTAGTACAGGGAAGTTATACAGATAACGTAACAAACGGACATACATATAAAGTAACAGTAGATGTTACTGCATCAAAAGCATGTTCAATTGGTATAAAAGAAGATCTTTCAAATGAAAAGGAGCCACAGGTATATACAGATATACCGGCAAAAGGAACAAGAACTTTAACAGGAACATACACAGTAACAAATAACCAGATAAAAGTAATGTTTGAGTTAGGACAGAATGTTGATGCAGGAACAAATATTAACTTTAAAAATATTAAGATTGAAGATTTAACAGTTGAAACAACAAAGGAACCAACGCCAACAACAGTAGCACCGACAACAGAGGCACCGACTGCAATTGGACCAACAACAGTAGTACCTACAACAACAGTAGCACCAACAACGGTAGCACCAACAACGGTAGTACCTACTACAGCAGCGCCAACAACAGTAGCGCTAACAACGGTAGCACCGACAACAGTGGCACCAACAACAGTGGCACCTACAACAGTGGCACCTACTACGGCAGCACCAACAACAGAGGCACCAATCACAACAGTAGCCCCTACAACAACAGTTGATGAGGATGCAGTTCCTACTCCAATAGGATTAATATATGCAGGAAATGAAACACTGCCATACTACTTTATATGGCAGGCACCGGCAAGTGATATAGAAAGTTACAATGTGTACGTTGATGGAAAACTTGTTGCAGCATCAGGCACACCATCTATCAATTTAACAGCAGACGCTTTTGCAAGTGGAAACGGTGACTATACAGTATCAGTAAAATCAGTTAGAAATGGTAAGGAATCAAAGGCAACATCAATTACTTACACATATACAGGTGGAACAGTAGATAAGCCAACAACAGTAGCACCTACAACACAGAGTGAAACTTCAACAGCAGCAATTGGAGAAGGAAGCAATGCAGGTAAGGTTGACAGCGAAATACTTAACTGCAGGAATGATAAGGATTTAGCAGGATCAACTTTCGGAAAACTTTGTGTAAAGGTTAAGAAGAGCAAGAAGAAGGCTATCAGTCTTACATGGAAGAACATACAGGTTGCTAAGACATATGTTATCTATGGTGCAAAATGTGGAACTTCATATAAGAAGATTGCAACTGTTCACAGCAAGACATTTACAGATAAGAAACTCAGGAAAGGTACTTACTATAAGTACATGGTTGTTGCATTAAATGAAAAGGGCGAAGTGGTAGCAATATCCAAGTTAATTCATGTGGCAACAAAGGGTGGAAAAGTAGGTAACTGTAAGAAGCTTAAAGTGAACAAGTCAAAGGTTAACTTAAAGCAGGGTAAGAAGTTTAAGTTAAAAGTTAAACAGATTGCTGAATCAAAGAAGGTTAAATTAAAGAAACATAGAAAGATAGCCTTCGAATCAGATAATCAGGATGTGGCTGTTGTATCTAAGAAAGGTATAATTACAGCAAAGAAGAAAGGCAAATGTTCAGTTTATGTTTATGCACAGAATGGTGTATATAAAAAAATAAAAATTAGAGTTAACTAGAAACATAGTAAAGGACTATTAGTCTGGAAAAATGTTCTCTGTTAAATAATAAAACTAAAAGGGATGCTATCACACTAATAATAGTTAGTGTGGTAGCATATATATATATATTGTTTGCTGGAAGTTGAAGAACGTGATGGATTATACATTTAAAAATTTTGCCGTAAGTGTTTACAAAAACAATTAAATAAGGGCTAAAAGTATTATCTGTCCCAACTGAAAAATGGTGTGCATTTTTCAGAAATAGTAACCAAATTTTATATTTTATTGAGCCTTAATTTGTAAGGTGATAGCCTATAAAAAAGAGTGTAAATAGGAGGGAAACATGCTAAAAAGATTTATTTCAATTTTGCTAACAGTAGTTATGGTTAGCACGTTGGGGGGCGGTATGAATATTGGTCAAAATGTTGAAGTAAAAGCTGCAACTGCAGGGATAACTAATGGTGCAACTTATACAATTGTATCGGCATATAATGGTAAGGCAATAACACAGACCGACCTTTCGACATTTTATGCAAATTGTGTGGTTTGGAACACAGATGCAATGAGCGATTTGGCAAGATGGACATTAAAGGAAACAGGGGATTATTATAATATCACCAATGTAGTATCGGGTAAGAGTATAAAAATAACCGGTAAAAACAGTGGTGATAATATGGACTTAAATGGTAATGATAATTCCAATAATTACAGATGGAAGTTAGTGCCAATTACATCAGGAATATATTCCGGATGTTACTATATTGTTTCAGCTGTAAAAAATGATAATGGTGAAGAAGAATATGCTGAAATTATCAGTGATGATGACAAAAAAGATAAGGATGGCGCACAGGTCAGATTATGGACAAAGGCAAAAAGTGTAGATTATGAGCCTCGTCAGATTTGGAGAATACAAAAGAGTGATGCTGAGAATTTATCATTTACTGAAGCAATGGCGGACAAGGCTTTAGAAGCATTTAAGAACAAGTATTATGTTAAAAATTCAACAACAGGATATGACAGCCTGGGTGGTGGATTCTGGGGAATTGCAGAAGTTATGGAGGCTATGCTTGATGGATATGAAACAACAGGAAAACCAATTTACAGGGATATGTTTCAAAATACATATAAGGATTTTATAGCAAGAAATGGAGATTATTGGTCAAATAATGATTTTAATGATGATATAGCCTGGGCAGTGCTTGATTCCGTAAGAGCATATTTGTTGTTTGGTGATCAGAGTTACTTAGACATTGCCAAGAAAAACTGGGACTTTATGTATAAAAGAGGAACAGAAGGAAGAACAGACGGACTGATTAGATGGTCTCATGAAAATGGTAGAGGCGACGGAACAACGTCATGTATTAACGGACCTGCAACAGTAGGTGCATGTTATCTGGCAATTGCCACAGGCGATGACAGTTATTATACAAAAGCTAAAAGTGTATTTGACGCATGGAGAAATAGTTCACTGTATGTAAGAGAAGGTGACGATGCAGGACATGTGTGGGATAGTGCAGGAAATAACTGGCGTTCTACTTATAATCAGGGAACTTTCCTTGGAGCAGCAATCATGCTTTATGAAAAGTATGGAACACAGCAGTATTATGATGATGCATGCAATGTTATGGCAAATACAGTAAAACACTTATGCTATAACAATATTTTAAAAGAAGAGAATACAAATTCAGGTGACCTTTCAGGTATGAGAGGAATTCTCATGAGGTATATGAGAAAATTCATTGTAGATTTTAATAAGGGTGAGTATCTTTCATTCTTTAAAGATAATGCAAGAGTTGCATGGATGAATAGTAATTCAAAAGGAATTATGCAATGTTCATGGCAGAAAAAAGCATCTGAAGACGCAACATGGGATTCATTTGCGGCTTATAACGCCATTTCACTTATGGCGAACATGCCGACATATGCGAATAATTTACAAAGGGATGCTTATTCAAATATTGAAGCAGAAGATTTAGATTATTGTAAAGGGCTTATTTCGGAAAATTCCGGCGGAACCAGTGGTGGCAGAAGTCTTGGTGGTGTAAAGAACGGAAATTATGCTGCTTACTACAATATTGATTTTGGTGAGACAGGTGCATCAAAACTCACATTTAAATATTCAAGAAGTACTGAAAAAGAAGATGCAAATGGAACATTGGAATTTAGACTTGGAAGCACAACAGGACCACTTATTGCAAAGGCAAGCATTGAAAATACAGGAACATGGCAGAACTGGAAGGAAGTTACAATTGATACAGCTCGCATTACCGGAGTGCAGAACGTATACATAGTGTTTAAGTCAGATACATCATATGTATGTAATTTTGATTACTTTAAATTTACTAAGGCAACAAAGGACGATCAGGGATACTTTTTCCTAAAGTCAGATGCATCAAATCAGTATGCAATGTGTAAAAACGGAAGCAGTGATACAACAATTGTTGCAACAAGTGATAATAGAGATGAGTGTGAACAGTTTAAAATAATTAAAAATGATGATGGAACAGTTTCTTTCAAATCATTAGTATCAGGAAAATATATATGTATGGTAAGTGAAGGAGCATATCTTACAGCAAGCACCTCCGCAATATATAACGGAGAAAAATTTGTTATAGAAAGATACGCGGAAGATACAAGTAAAAATAAACAGTTTGCTATTAGGTCAATTGCAAATGGAAAGTATTTGTGCGTTGATCCAAGTGGCGACAAGGCGGTTCTTTCAACTTCAACTACGATAGGTGGCTTATGGGAAACTTTCCATATGGAAACCGTAAATGGAGAATGGATAGTGCCTGACGGAACTGTTCTTGCGGATAGTGCATATAGAGATGCATTTTCAAAAATTGAAGCAGAGAGCACAGATGACTTTAATGGAACAATTAATTATGATACATACCTAGGAAATACCAATGATGGTGAATGGGCAAGATATGATAGTGTAAGATTTACCAAAACCGCAAAGAGTATTATAATGAATTACTCTGTAAGAGGTAAGGTTGCCACAGGAAAAGTATCATTGTATTTAGATAGTTTGGATACGACACCTGTTGGAGAATTGTATCTGACTGAAACTGCTGAAGACAGTTGGGATACATATGTAGAAAAACAGTTTGCTTTGGAAAAAGAGATAAGTGCAGGAGTTCATAATGTATATCTTAAATTTACCCCTGACAGCGGAAAGACATATGTTGGAAATATCGATTATTTCTTATTTAGTGAAGAGGCATATGAAGAACCAACAACAGTAGCATCAACAACAGTAGCACCAACCACAACAGTGGCACCTACTACGACGGTTGCACCAACTACAACAGTGGCACCAACCACAACAGTAGCGCCAACCACAGTGGCACCAACAACAAAGGTAGTTCCTACAACAACAGTTGATGAGGATGCAGTTCCTGCTCCAATAGGATTAACATACGCAGGAAATGAAACACTTCCATACTACTTTGCATGGCAGGCACCTACAAGTGACATAGACAGCTATAATGTATATGTTGATGGAAGACTAGCAGCAACATCAAATATAGCAGCTATTAATTTAACAGCAGATGTATTTAAGGATGGAAAAAAGGATTATACAATATCAGTAAAATCTGTTAAAAATGGTAAGGAATCAGAAGCAACATCAATTACATATAGCTTTAAGGATGATGTGACAACAACGGTAGCACCTACCACAATAGTGGCACCAACAACAACAGTAGCACCTACTACAGTAGCACCTACAACGGTAGCACCAACAACGGTAGCACCAACAACAGTGACACCAACGACAGTAGCGCCTACAACAGAGGTACCAACAACGGTAGCACCTACAACAGAGGCACCGACAACAATGGCGCCTACAACACAGAGTGAAACTTCAACAGCAGCAATTGGAGAAGGAAGCAATGCAGGTAAGGTTGACAGCGAAATACTTAACTGCAGGAATGATAAGGATTTAGCAGGATCAACTTTCGGAAAACTTTGTGTAAAGGTTAAGAAGAGCAAGAAGAAGGCTATCAGTCTTACATGGAAGAACATACAGGTTGCTAAGACATATGTTATCTATGGTGCAAAATGTGGAACTTCATATAAGAAGATTGCAACTGTTCACAGCAAGACATTTACAGATAAGAAACTCAGGAAAGGTACTTACTATAAGTACATGGTTGTTGCATTAAATGAAAAGGGCGAAGTGGTAGCAATATCCAAGTTAATTCATGTGGCAACAAAGGGTGGAAAAGTAGGTAACTGTAAGAAGCTTAAAGTGAACAAGTCAAAGGTTAACTTAAAGCAGGGTAAGAAGTTTAAGTTAAAAGTTAAACAGATTGCTGAATCAAAGAAGGTTAAATTAAAGAAACATAGAAAGATAGCCTTCGAATCAGATAATCAGGATGTGGCTGTTGTATCTAAGAAAGGTATAATTACAGCAAAGAAGAAAGGCAAATGTTCAGTTTATGTTTATGCACAGAATGGTGTGAACAAACAAGTGAAAGTTACAGTTAAATAAAGATATATAATATTAGAAAAGTAGCGGGCATTATGACACGCCCCGGCGAAAGAGACCGGGGCATGTTATGAAGCCCGTTATTTAGCTTAAAAGCAAAAGGAAAGTGAGAAAATAGCAATTTGTAGAAAAGATGGTTACGAAAAAATAATCATCTTTTTTATTGAACTTGTTGACAAAGAAACAAGATGACAATATACTTGTTTACAAGGAAACAAGATGCGAGGCAATATTATGAATACAGAACTTATGAATGCGTTTGTTAAGTATATGGAGAAACAAGAGATACTTTCTAAACTTACAGAAGATGAAAAACTACACGGATATAATTATTCGGAGATTCATACAATCGCTGCTATTGGAGATTTGACGGAGCCGAATGTAACCCAAATTGCAAACTATATGAATGTTACCAGGGGGGCTATTAGCAAGATTACGAAGAAGCTTTTTGGACAAAATTTAATTGAAGCATATCAACGGGATGGCAATAAACAAAAGATTTTCTTTCGATTGACAAAATCAGGACAGTTCTTATATGACGAACATGAGAAACGGCATAATTTATGGTTAAAAAGAGATAATGCTTTTATAAAACAATTTGATTCTGAAACAGTAGAACAGGTAGAAAAATTTATGAAGGCATTTAATGATTATCTCGAAGCACAAATAATGGAATTAGGAGGAAAGGCAGATGAAAATTGATATTACATTAAAGATTACGCCTAAAATGGTGACAGATGCTCAGGGTAATGAGAAAAAACGTTAGTGGGGCATTTGGGAACACATTTTGATGTTATGAACAAAGAATTTCCTTTGGAATATACATAAAGAAAAGGAATTGTATTTGATGTTAGCAGAGTAAAAAACAGAGATATTGATGATATAGATATAAATAAGGTTACAAAGGATATGTTTGTATGTTTTTATACCGGATTTATTGAAGAAGAAGGGTATGGAACAAAAAAATATTTTACGGAACATCCTCAGATTTCCAATGAATTACTTGAAGCACTTTTGCAGAAAAATGTGTCTATCATTGGTGTGGATTTTGCTGGCGTGAGGAGAGGAAAAGAACATACACCTATGGATCAGTATTGTGCAGATCATGGGGTTTGTATTATTGAGAATTTATGTAATCTTTGTAGCGTATTAAAAAATGGAAACGCATTTATTGCTAACATATATCCAATGAATTATGCAGAGATGACGGGATTGCCTTGCAGAGTTGTTGTAGATATTTAATTTGCTTGGTTATCGATAAATTGGAAGTTGGTGGTGAGATATAAAAATATGCAACAAGCGATATTAGAATGTAAAAAAGGGTCTGTATATTATTGGTATACCAATATTGATTTTACTAAAAGGACAGTTTTTCTTTTACATGGATTAACTGCAAATCATGCAATGTTTGATAAGCAGATTGAATTTTTGAGTGGCAAATATAATGTGATAGTATGGGATGCACCTGCACATGGAAAATCAAGACCATATTCGAATTTTTCGTATGAAGATGCAGCTGTCGTGATGTTACAAATATTGAATAGATTGCAAATCAAACAAGTTGTATTGATTGGGCAATCAATGGGGGGTTTTATAGCACAGTCTTTCATTTCAAGATATCCTGAAATGGTAATAGGATTTGTGTCAATTGATTCAACACCATTCGGTAATTATTATTCTAAATCAGACATTTGGTGGTTAAAACAGATAGAATGGATGTGTAAACCGTTTTCAGAAAAAATACTTAAAGTATCAATGGCAAAACAAAATGCTGTTACAAAAGCAGGGCGAGATAATATGCTTGAAATGGTTAGCTATTATAAAAAAGCAGAACTTTGTCATTTGATGGGAATTGGCTATACAGGATTTTTAGAAGATAACAAGGAATTACAAATACATTGTCCATTGTTACTGTTAGTAGGAGAAAAGGATAATACAGGAAAAGTAAAACAGTATAATAAAGAATGGTCAAAAAGAACTGGAACAAAGATTACCTGGATTCCCGATGCAGCACATAATTCTAATGTTGACAATCCTAATTTTGTGAATTACTGCATAGAAGAGTTCTTGGTAAATTTATAATTTAGTGAGGTAAATATGAATTTTAAAACTATTATATATTCGGATGAATTGTGGTGCAAAGTACGAAATTATGCAGAAAGTTGCTCGTGGGGAGCAGGGAAAGCATTGGCGAATGCTATGGATAATAATGGATTTAACGATTGGGAAAGAGTTATTGTTGCATTGGATAATGAAAAAATTTGTGGTTATTGTACAGTTTCAAAAACAGACTGTATTCCAGATGTAGATTATACACCTTATATTGGTTTTATGTTTGTTGGTGAAGAATACAGAGGCAATAGATTAAGTCAACAACTAATTCATAACATTTATTAACTGTTATATCTTATCTTCATGAAGCCCGCAAACCCTTGAAAATGCTAAATTTGTAGCAAGTGAGTTTGCCCTTACGCTTTCCCTTGTGTTATATCCTTTTCCCTCGTGTTACGAAGCCTGATAAGGGCAAAAATAAGGGCACAGAGCGGAGCGAAGACAAAGAAAATCCTGTAACAAAGTATAATACAAAATAATAATGGCAGGAAGAACGGATTGAAATGCTTTCAAAATTTTATGAAAATCAAGGAAAGGGCAGATAAGATATGAGATTGATATATGCAGATTATAACCCGCAGACAAACAGTATTGATGTAACCACATTTGAGAATTACATATTGCGGATTGATTGTAATAAGGCTGAGAACGGATTAATAACAACACCCTGCTCACAGAATTCTCTGAATACATTAGCAATAGATGAGCCATTCGAGTATGCTCGGCTTGCCTTAGATGGAGAAATGCAGGCGTGGGTGGATGCGATTGATAGTTTGGAAGTCTGGTAATTTCAATAAATTGACTTTCTAATGAAGTGTTGGTAGAACGTTCAAAGTTTATGTGATAAAATGAGAAAAATCCTAAAACTTGGAGAGTGAGTTAAATGTTTAAGAATATTGAATGAATATTTTTTGATGTTGGATCAACGATAATAGATGAGCACATTGCATATGAGCATAGAATGAGGGAAATAGCTGATTCGGCTAAAACAACTTATAGGAGTGTTTATGAAACGGCAATGACTTTTTATAAGCAAAACAAAAAAGGAGATTTAGAAACCGCTAAATTATTAGGTGTTGAATTGACAAAATGGCATAAAGAAGATGAAATTCTGTATGGAGATAATATAGTTGCAACTGTAGATGAAAAATATATGGATATTGTTTCGGATTATATCAATACATATGCAGTAGAACATTGTTTCGAAACACCTAACATGCATGTCCTTAATGATGCATTTCAAAAAGACGGTTATAGAGTTTGTTTTATGGCGGAATATTTTCTCCCTGATGTTGATGATTTAGTAGCTTTGCCATGTAAGTATGAAACTAAGGTTCTCTTTGCTGAAGATTTTAAGGATTTATACAAAGCAGAATGGAGCAATGCTCTTTGCGAAGACAGAAAGGATGTTGTGCATGGTCAAATATAAAATCAGCCAGAAACGCACTTCGGAGTGGATTTAGACCTGCTTGGGTTCAAATGACTGTAAAATCAGCAGAGACTGTCGCATCTATGAACAAACAATAATAAAACTTATAGCTTTTAGATTTATACATATTATGAAGTTAAAATCGCTTAATCCCCTTTCTTGCAGGCTTTTTGGAAAAAAATGAAATATATGTTGATATTCGAATGTATGTTTGGTAAAATGTAGATACGGAAAGTACCCATGACAGGGTGGTAGCCTCCTGTGTTTAGGATACCGGTTCACCGGAATACATAGGAAGGGAGGTGGCGCCGATGACAGCTTATGAAATCATTTCGATTTTCTTAGGAATATTAGCTTTGCTGATGTCCTTTGGTAGCTTAATTGTTGCGTTGCTTGCCTTTCTCGACAAGAGAAACAAGCGCAAATAAAAATGCCTATCCTGTCTGGTTCACAGGATAGGCGTCGTCCGTAAGGACAATCAATCGTCTAAACTCGGAGCATCCACCTTTGGAGTGGGTGCTTTCCCTTTGTATAATTATAATAGCATTGATGCTGAAATAGTTCAAGTATTTTTGAAAATTTTTTGTTCGCTGGATTGGATTATAGGGGCAATCATCTTGCCCCTTTATCTCTGCTTTGGTAAGTTTGGCAAATCCCTTTAAATCGTCTCTTTCAAATTCCAGTGCGTTGCGTTCTCGCTCTGCTTCAAAGATAATCTCGTTATGCTTATGTGAACTACATCGGTAATTCAATTACCGATGTAGTTCACAAAGTCATCAATTGCCACGATAGAGTGATTTGGCGAATTTCATTGGAGAAATGGTGGCAAAGTATGCAGACGCAATGGGACTGGCTCAATTACCGGATCCTGATAATTATCTTCGTATGAAGAGAATAAAACAGTTGTACATGAAATTATATAAAACAGAAAATATTGAGAAATTCAGAAATATTATCGTTTCTATTGAAAGAAATGCTGTGGCATGATAGACTGACCGTATAAACGGAAATAAAATCGATAAATGCGGATATATAATATAACGGAGGAACACATATGATTATCAGTGAAAGAATTTTTTACATAATGGAGCAGAAGAATATGACCCAGTTGGAACTGTCGAGAAGAACCGGGATTGCAACAAGTAACATTAGTGACTGGAAAAAGAAAAAGACGAATCCGAAAGCAGACTGTCTGTTATCCATATGTGACGCATTGGATATTACACCGGAACAGCTTTTAACGGGAAAAGGAATTGATCCGGAGTATAAAGATGCAGATATGGATTATGAAGTTACCAGGTCGGATATTAAAATATTGAAGCAGATTCACAGTCTTGGAGATGATCAGTATAAAAGACTGATGGCATATATGAAAGCATTGCAGAAACTGGAGCAAATGGAAAGCATGGTGGAGGAATAGAGATGGCAAATAAAATAGTTAGAGAAATTATTTATGCAAAGGGTATCGATATTGGAATTTACACCAAGGATTTTGAAAATGAATATATTTCGTTGACAGATATCGCAAAATACAGAAATGATAATGATCCCAGATTTGTCATTCAGAACTGGATGCGAAACAGGAATACAGTTGAGTTTTTGGCGGTCTGGGAAGAACTTCACAATCCGGATTTTAACCGTGTGCAATTCGAGGCGGTTAGAAGTGAGGCGGGATTAAACAGATTTGTTATGACACCGACCAAATGGATTGAACAGACAAATGCTATTGGAATAGTGTCGAAAGCAGGCAGGTATGGTGGAGGAACTTATGCACATAGTGATATTGCTATGGCATTTGCAACATGGATTTCTCCAGAATTTCAACTGTATATTATGAAAGACTATCGCAGACTGAAACAGGACGAAAATAGTCGCCTGTCATTGGATTGGAATTTGAACAGGGCATTATCAAAGGTGAACTATCGCATTCACACAGATGCAGTAAAAGAAAATTTGATTCCACCAGAACTAACACCGGAACAGATTGCCTATACATATGCCAGTGAAGCAGATCTTTTAAATGTTGCTTTATTTGGTCAGACTG
>OLSP01000143.1_pt1 | contig 63721 bp, 57 predicted proteins | sample 1672941 | NCBI WGS metagenome assembly OLSP01 (sample SAMEA3136739, study PRJEB25190) | human gut metagenome | reverse complement strand
CCTCTTTATAATAGCCGAAAGAGGTATGACCTTTTTGAGCGGGATATCCTGACATACGCCGAACGGGAACTGGCGACCGTTGCCGTGATCGCCTCTTTGGGCAAAGGCGTAGAGCCGATGCTAAAAGGACACATGGGTATCGCACTGAATGTGGGCGTAACACCGGACGAATTACGTGGTGTGCTGGCCATCATCGAAAAAAATATCGGTCGCAGCGAAGCTGATGCCGGCAAACTAATATTGAACGAATTGCTACAAAGTAAAGGATTAATCACTGATTCCCAAGCTCCGGCCATGGCAGTGGAGAATGGCGTGAAGAAGCAGAAGGTAACGTTCCACAACCGTTTCCTGATTGATGTGGTTGGCGATCTTTATTTCCCTGCAAACTACGACCCTGCAAATAAATATGCCGCCATCATCGTCGGTCATCCTTTCGGTGGTGTCAAGGAACAGACTTCGGGACTACATGCCCGTAAGTTGGCGGAACTCGGTTATGTGACATTGGCTTTTGATGCTTCCTATTATGGTGAGAGCGGCGGTTATCCGCGTCGTATCGAGTCGCCCGAGGTACGGGTGGAAGATTTCAGCGCAGCGGTCGATTTCCTAACGAACCATCCGGCTGTTGATGCCGATAAGATTGGTGTCATTGGTATCTGTGGCGGAGGATGTTATTCCGTCAGCGCAGCGCAGATAGACCATCGCATCAAGGCGCTGGCAACTATCAGTATGTACGACATGGGACGTGCTCGCCGTCAGGGTGTGGGCGATTCCCAGACGTATGAACAACGTATGGCAATTCTCGATGAGATCGGTCGCCAGCGCACGGCAGAATATGGCGGAGTTGCACGTAAGGACATCCGTGCCCTACCCGAAAAAGTAGATGAAAACACACCGAAGTTTGCCATCGACTTCCTCGACTACTACGACAATCCGGAGCGTGGCCAGCATCCCAACTCTACGGGTTATTACTCCTACACGAGTCTTGCACCGATGATGAACTTCTTCCCATTCGCACAGATCGAGACCATATCGCCGCGACCGGTACTCTTCATCGTGGGAGAAAACGCTGTATCAGCTTACTTCTCGGAAGACGCATACGCAAAAGCAGCCGAACCGAAAGAGCTGTTTGTCGTACCCGGAGCAACACACGTAGATTTGTACGACCAGCCGGAGTATCTGAAAATCACGCTGCCCAAACTGGACACATTCTTTAAACAATATCTTAAATAACCATTTGAATATGAGAAAATTATTTTTTATCCCATTTTTGTTCCTTCCGTTGACGACTATGGCAGCTTGTTCTTCAGATGACACTCCTGCACCGCAGACGGAACAGTCGACAACTCCCGATGATCCTGACAACCCATCCGGTAACAGTAAAACTCTCGTAGCCTACTTTTCCGCACAGGGGCACACGCAAGCCGTAGCCAAACGAATTGTGGAACTTACCGGTGCTGACATATATCGCATTGAAGCGGCCGATCCGTATGCCGAAAATCCATACGATGACAGCGACCGTATTCAGAATGAGGCTTACAACGACCTGCGTCCCGGAGTGGCGAATCTACCCGATAAGGAAATTATTGCGCAATATGATACGATTTTCGTTGGCTCACCTTGCTGGTGGCATCAGCCTGCTATGGTGGTTTGCACATTCCTCGAAGCATACGATCTGAAAGATAAGGTCGTTATCCCGTTCTTCACTTATGGAGCTACAACCTATTTAAACGAATCAATGCAGAAGATTTATAAAGTAACCCCTGAGTCAAAGCATCTTCCGGAAACGCTTCCCGAAGACCTCAATCCGGATGACATTACTATTCCCGGCCCGCCCGACGATGCAGGTATTGATATGCCAGGCAGTGCTAATGGCACGGAGGCTTGGCTTCGGCGAATCGGAATCATCAAATAAAAAACATAAAATAAGGAAAAGATGAAAAAAGGAAATCTTCATGTACGGACTCCGGTTTTGATATCCTAAGAATACAGAAAATAAAATCTAAAGAGGGTATCAAAATAAAGCTTAGAACACAAATTACACGAATTACGCAAATAATTCATTTTTTATACTTCTGATAATCAGAGCTTATCTGATTTGTTATTTACGTAATTCGTAGAAGTGGCTTTCTGATCGAGTTCCGAATCTAGCTCCAAATAGTTTATTGTCTCGTTATGAATTTGGTTATTTTTCACCATTGTGTGAATGGCCGAAACAGACTATTTTTGCAAAAAAATAATCATTCATAATCTATTAAGCAATGAAAAGTAATACTATTTGTCAAGTAATTCTTGCAGGAAGCATCATATTGGCTTCTTGCCAATCTAACAATTCTGCTAAGCAAGATGAGTCTCAACAAACAATGAACGAAACAGTTATGAACAAAGTTACAGATTACAAAATCAGTGCGGGAAACATCACTTTCACTAATGCCATCAATGGAGCTGAAAATTGCGTGAAACTGCTTGATGATGGCGCATTGGAATTCCATTGTACCGAAGGACTGGATTTCTTCAGTGACCCGAATGGAAAACTGTCAAATACAACGCTTCCTATTCTGCTTGTCCCCGTTGAGAACACGAAACCTTTTACGTTAATAGCCAAGGTTACTCCGGAGTTTACAACAGAGGGATTGTATAATGCAGCCGACCTTTTTGTATATTCTTGTGATTCACTTTGGCAGAAACTGGCATTTGAACAGGATGAATACGGTAACCACCGTATTGTTACAGTAAGAACACAAGGAACATCCGATGACAATAATCATGACAAATTAGATGTTTCATCTGTTTACCTGAAGATCTCTTCTGATACAAAAACCATTGCCAGCTATTATTCCATCGACAAGAAAAGATGGAACATGGTTCGTCTATACAAGAATTGTTATCCAAAGAATATCTATTTGGGCATCAGTAGCCAGTGTCCTCAAAAAGGCAGCTGCACAAGTCGTTTTGAAGAAATTTCTTTGTCTCACGATAATGTTAGCGATTTCCGCTTGGGAGAATAAGCCATTATATATTGAAGGTGGAATTCTTAAAATGGCATGACAAAAGCCGCAGAATATTTCTACTTTCTGAAAAAGCTTATGATTTAAGTATAGTTTTGGAATCAATTGATAACAAAGAAAAGAATCTTGCTCTTATCTTTAAAAGTTATAAGAAAGAGCAAGTTCTATCGATTTTCACAAAGCGCTTTAAATCATCCATTTACAACTTTTCTCAGAAAAACTCACCCCAAGGCATCAAAAGAGTACAATACTTCCCGCACTACATCCTATCTTTGCAATGTCATCAGAAATAAATGATGGCAAATGAACCCTATTTTTTTTAACCAATTAAACTTTAATTATTATGGCTTTAGAGTATGTAGTGACCAAAAGAGTGTTTGGCTTTGACGACACAAAGACAGAGAAGTATGTAGCGAAATCTGTACGTTCGGGACAGATGAGTTTTAGTAAAACGTGTGCAAAGGTTAGTCGACTTTGCGGAATCCACCGAAAGGTAGTAGATTTAGTAGTCAGCGGTCTGGTTGATATGATGGCGGAGGATATTGATGACGGAAAGAGTGTTCAATTAGGAGAGTTCGGCATCTTCCGCCCCACCATTAAGGCTAAAAGTGCGGATACAGCGGAAGGTGTAACGGCAAGTAATATAGTGCGCAAGCGTATTGTATTTACTCCGGGAAAGATTTTCCAACGTACTTTGGGAGAAATGAGCGTGACACGTTCTATTCCCGTTGATACGGATTATACGGACGGAAGTAGTTCCGGTGGTAACGGCAGTGGTGGAAATCAGGGCGGTGGTAACCAAGGTGGTGACGGCGGTTTGGATGAAAATCCATTAGGATAAATCTCCTTGTCAGAGTGAAAAAGTGAGTAGTGAAGTTCTTTCGTTACTCACTTTTCTGCTACTATAAAAAATTCACTACTCGATGTAAAATCATTCTTGCCGAGTAGTTCTTTATAAATAGATATTTTACGGAATCCTACCTTTCTCAATATACTTGTTATTTCTTCCTCCGAATAATACCTTTCCCAAATGATGAAATGTTTGGCTGTGTCTTCAAGTATCAGGTTATATTGATATGCAAAAACTTTGTTCTCCGGATAATGGAATGTCTGGCTTAGAAGTAAATATTCACTTTCATTCCAGAACCCACCGCAAGGGGCATATTCCCAACCCCGGCTTTCCTGTCTGTCATCAATAATCCCTTCCGAGAAAACATCAAAAATGAGAATGCCTCCATCAGCCAGCGAAAGATATATATTGTCCAGCAATCGGTCGCGATCACTATCCGGATGGGTTCCCATATCACAATAGATCATGGTGATTGCATCGTACTTACCCATAGGATAATTATTGATGTAGTCACCCAAAATATAGTTGATTTCCTCCCGTTTTCCAATGGCATATTCTATAGAAGCTTTATTAAAATCAATGCCCGTCACCATATAATCCTTATCTGCTAAAAGCGATGTGTACAGTCCCGGACCGCAACCTAAATCAAGCAAATGACTTTGGGGTTTTGTGTGCTGGAGTATGAAATCCACTATCTTCAGAACTGATTCCTGCTTTCGGCTTGCGCCATCGGATTGCGGATCAAGGTGCTCTTTTAATATCTGCTGCTGAATGTAAGGGTCGGTCCAAATGTTATGACCGGACTTTTCAAATAAAACAGGTTTATGATCTATGATTCTCATGTCTTCTTGTAGATAGTTCTTTCATATTATTTATTAATAGCTCATTGGCAAACAAATATCTGTTTTTCCGAATGATCACAAAATGCTTCTTCTTCAAAACTGCCAAACTTATGAAGAATTTCAAAACCGTTCCATTCCAGGTATGAATCTAACTCTTGAGGAAAGAATAGCCTCATATCCAAATTCTGAACCGAATCAAACTCACCATTAATGAAATAGTGCCATTCTATGCGATTTATCTGAGTTTTGCTCTCGTATCGCATAATCTGCTTTATCAATACTTCTCTCCCATCTTTGGTGGTATATTCAGCAATTTCTATTGGTTCTTTTTCATGTTCTACAATGTATTGGATATTGGGATTAAAACAATCTAACAGAAATATGCCTCCTGCTTTGAGATGATTTTTAACTGCACGCAATGCTTTAAACAAATCTTCATTTTGATATAAATGATGGATCGAATTGAAAGGAATAAAAACAAAGTCGTATTTCTTCTGTAAATCGAGAGTTCTGATGTCAGCTTCAATAAATTCTATTTCTAATCCTGCTCCGGCAGCTTTTATTTTCGCTTGTTCAAGCATAGAAGCAGTGTAGTCTACCCCGCTGATATCATATCCTTCCTGCGCTATCGGAATAGTAAGTCTACCTGTACCGCAACAAAGCTCAAGTATACAGGCATCCTTGTTTTTAGGCAGCCATCGCTTGTAAAATAGCAAATCATCTATATGGGTATTCATTCCATCATAAATATTCGCATCATAAATTAAATCCCCAACCTTATAATTGCTATTCATCTGATTCTTCAATATCTGTGGTGAGTACTAATATTTACTTAACCATACAAAGGTAGTATATTTGTTTTCATTAATGAACACTATTCCAAGTAATTCACTCTGCTTTGTCCGAATATGTCCGTTAGTCAAAACTTTTTTCTATATTCTTGTGGTGTTACCCCTTTCAATTTTTTAAAAATCCGATTAAAATGTGGTACATCATTAAATCCTACTGCAAAACAGATTTCCGACACTTGTTTTTGTGAGTGTTTTAGGAGCTCGCAAGCCGTATTCAGGCGATACTGGGTCACAAATTGTGAGAATGTCATTCCCTTGCATCGTTTGAAGTATGAGCAAAATGCAGAACGGTTCATGCCTACTTCTGCGGCAATATCGTCTAAAGAGATAGCATGGACATAATGGGCCATCACATAGGTGCAAATTTGCTGCATACGTCTCACATCCCGATCTATATTCATAGGTTTACCTGCAAAAGTATGATCGGATGAAGTGAATATGACAGGTAGCAAGCGAAACATCTCGCACAATCGTTCCAATTCGTCCATATCGTTCATCTCCAATAATATTTTGCGAATGATTCGAGAACTTTCCAAGCCAAACTTTAATGCATTAACAGGAAATGTAAGACCTGCCAAACGATTTCTCAATTCGGGAAACACTTCTATGCATTTCAGTACAAAGGTATGACTGAAAGCAACCATCAGGTAATGAATACACCCGTCAGTGTCTGTCGATGAAGGTGTATATTCCCAGTAATGATGCATAGATGGTGGTATCATACGACAATTATACGAAACAATACCACAAATATACAACAAGAAAGCGGCATAACTTTGCTGCCGAAAACAACAAGTATAACTATTAAAATGTATTGTTATGGATTTCTATCAAGTATTAGAGAAAAGAAGAACTATCCGCGACTTTTCCAATAAGGAAGTAACGGATGAAGTGTTGGTAAAGGTATTGTCTGCTGCATTTAAAGCTCCGACCAACGACCATTTGCGGCAGTTTGAGTTTATTGTTGTAAGAGGGCAGGAAAACATCACCCGATTGATAGCACCTGTGGCAGAAAATACCAAAAACATCCAACAAACTGGGCTTGAAGCCACCGCAAGCATCATGGACAAGGACGAACATGCCATGTTTACCGATGCATTGCCCAAACAACAACGTATGCTAATCCAAAGCAATTGCCTTATCCTGCCGTTTTTCAAACAGAAGGATTATCCTTTATGCAAGCCGGCAGACCAAAGTTCTTTGAACTATTTCGCTTCGGCTTGGGCAGCTGTAGAGAACATTCTGTTAGCCGCAACTGCAGAAGGACTGGCATGTGCTTTCCGTATTCCCATCGGTAATGAACCGGAGCACGTGAAACATCTCGTTAATGCTCCCGTTGGATATGAATTCACCTGTTTCCTTGCTTGCTATCGGTTATGCAGCTGAAAATGCACATATATGCAAGCAGAAAGATATTCGGGTAGAAGAGAGAATTCACAAAAACATCTGGTAAATTCAGTATAGATTAATAAAATCATCATTCCTAAAACATTGAATTTTAATTAAATAGGAATATGTCTTAAGATTTTTCTCAAAATTATCCGTTTAAAGGTACCGAAAGGGGACAATCCCCCTTGTGCCATATAGTACCTTTGCAAAGTCATCTGAAACAAATGACAACAGTAAACCTCATTTTTTTAACCTATTAAACTTTAATTATTATGGCTTTAGAGTATGTAGTGACCAAGAGAGTGTTTGGCTTTGACGACACAAAAACGGAGAAGTATGTAGCGAAATCTGTACGTTCGGGACAGATGAGTTTTAGTAAAACGTGTGCAAAGGTTAGTCGACTTTGCGGAATCCACCGAAAGGTAGTAGATTTAGTAGTCAGCGGTCTGGTTGATATGATGGCGGAGGATATTGATGACGGAAAAAGTGTTCAATTGGGAGAGTTCGGCATCTTTCGCCCCACCATTAAGGCTAAAAGTGCAGATACCGCAGAAGGTGTTACGGCAAGCAATATAGTACGTAAACGTATTGTATTCACTCCGGGGAAGATTTTCCAACGTACTTTGGGAGAAATGAGTGTAACCCGCGCCATTCCCATCGATACAGATTATACGGACGGAAGCAGTTCCGGTGGTAACGGTAGCGGCGGCAACCAAGGAGGTGACGGTGGCATAGAGGATGATCCGTTAGGATAATGCCAAATTAAAGTAGCGAAAGAACTTCGCTACTTTTTTTGTTTCCATACCTATTTATATGGATAATATCTCTTATTTTTGCACATATTATAACTATAAATAGGTAATATGGAAACATCAAAAGTCTACTACACAGACCTGCGTACCTCTCCTACTTCCAATCTTCTGGATAAGATGGAGCGTCTGGTAAAGCGGGCAGGTATTGAACAACTACCCTTAAAAGACAGTTTTGTCGCTATCAAGATTCACTTCGGTGAGCCGGGAAACCTTGCTTATCTTCGGCCGAACTACGCGGCTCGCATGGCAAACCTATTGCGCAACAATGGTGCAAAACCTTTCTTGACGGACTGTAACACACTATATTCAGGCCGTCGTGCCAATGCCGTCGATCACCTACAAAGCGCAATGGAAAACGGTTATAATCCTATATCCGCCCAATGCCAGGTCATCATCGGAGATGGATTGAAAGGTACGGATTGCCGGGAAATTCCTTTGAACGGTGAGTACTGTGCCGCCCCTAAGATTGGTACTGCCATAGCCGATGCGGATATTATCATCAGCATGAATCACTTTAAGGGACACGAACAAGCCGGCTTTGGCGGAGCTTTAAAGAATTTGGGCATGGGTTGTGCCAGCGTAGCCGGAAAACTGGAACTGCATTCGGCCTCTCAACCCAAAATAGATACGGAAAGTTGCATCGGCTGCAATATCTGCGTGAAGCACTGTGCACACGACGCCGTACATCTGAATGCAGGACGCAAAGCAGAAATAGATTACGCTAAATGCGTAGGTTGCGGACAGTGTGTCGCCTTGTGCCAGTATGACGGCGCCATTATGGGCGATGAAGATACGTCCGAACGCTTAAACTATAAGATTGCCGAATATTCACTGGCCGTAGTGAAAGATAAGCCCAACTTCCACATCAGTTTTATAATGAACGTATCTCCGGAATGTGACTGTTGGAATCATAATGATGCCGCCATTGTCCCCGACCTTGGTATTCTGGCTTCTACAGACCCGGTGGCTCTGGATAAAGCGTGCGCGGATATGGTGATCCAGGCTCCTATACTGCACACGGGTAACCGCCTTTCTGCCGGACATGAGCACGATGATTTGTGCGGCCATGACAAGTTCCACATGATGCACCCGGATACGGACTGGTTGGCTGGATTGCGCCATGCGGAAAAGATCGGATTGGGCAATATGCAATATGAATTGGTGAAGATTTAAACCTTTTCTGTCCGAAAGAGTCTTAATATAAATATACCGATACAAAACCTGTAAGGATTGAGACAAATCCTCAAACAAAATGAGCGCTCATCTCCTACTTTTGTATCTTGAAGAAACATAATAATAACAAATTAAAATCTAATCATTGAATAATGGAAACATCTGCTAAACTCTACTCTTTGTCGTTCAGTAACGTGAAGACCTATTTGTTTGCATTCTTATTTGTTGCAGGAAATATAGCACTGCCGCAGCTTTGCCATCTGGTTCCCATGGGCGGACCGACTTTGTTGCCTATCTATTTCTTTACACTGATTGCCGCCTATAAATTCGGCTTCCGTGTAGGACTGCTTACGGCTTTACTTTCTCCGGTGATTAATCATTTACTGTTTGGTATGCCCGCTGCCGCTGCATTGCCTGTGTTGCTGATAAAATCCGGTTTGCTTGCAGGAGCCGCTGCATTTGCCGCACGATATACAAAGAAGATATCCTTAGTTGCATTGCTTGGTGTGATTCTTGCTTACCAAGTGATAGGCACTGCTTTTGAATGGGCTATATGTGGTAACTTCTTCCTGGCCGTACAAGATTTCCGTATCGGTATTCCGGGTATGCTGATCCAATGGTTCGGTGGTTACGCTCTGCTGAAAGCTATTTCCAAACTTTAATAATAGACTATCTCCCATAACAATATGGCAAAAACAATGGAAGAAGTGCTGGAACGCTTCCGCACAATTGAATTCCACGATGATTTTGATATGATCGTGGCTATTGCTAATGGCGGTATCGTTCCGGCAGGTATCATCAACCAGCGATTGCAAAAAGAAGTGCATCTGCTACGTATCAATTTGCGGGATGAATACCAGCATCCAAAGTACGATGCACCCCAGTTGCTCGCTCCGGTTGACTTTGATTTTAAAGATAAAAGCATCTTATTGGTAGATGACCGTATTAAGACAGGCTCTACCATTCGTCTGGCGTGCGAATTACTAAAAGAGGCACGTATGATAAAAACATTCGCAGTCAATGGTACGGCAGATTATGCCTTGTTTGACGAGACGTGTTTTAAGTTCCCATGGATACTATGAACAATTGATAATTAATAGATTAATAATCTGAAGGGCCTATGGATAGAAGGGATTTCTTAAAGACTCTGGCGGTAACGGGTGCGGTGATGACCGTGCAACGTTCCGAAGCAATGGACATACTGGCGCAAAAGCTGACAAATGCTGGCGGCGGTAAGGTGGATCTGGTAGCTGTGATGGGTGGAGAACCGGAAGCGATGTTCAGGCGTGCTATTACAGAAATGGGTGGCATGAAACAGTTTATAAAACCGGGACAAAAGGTAGTGGTTAAACCGAATATCGGTTGGGATAAAGTACCCGAACTGGCCGGTAATACGAATCCGAAGCTGGTTGCGGAAATTGTGAAGCAATGTCTTGCCGCAGGTGCCAAGGAGGTTACGGTTTTTGATCATACTTGTGATGACTGGCAGAAATGCTACAAGAACAGCGGCATTGAAGAAGCTGCCAAAGCTGCGGGTGCCAAGGTTATGCCGGCTCATCTGGAAAGCTACTACAAACCAGTCTCATTGCCCAAAGGCGTACGCATGAAAAGTGCCAAGGTACACGAAGCTATTCTGAACAGTGATGTATGGATCAATGTGCCCATCCTGAAAAACCATGGCGGCGCCAACTTGACGATTTCCATGAAGAACCACATGGGTATTGTCTGGGATCGCGGTTTCTTCCATTCCAACGACTTGCAGCAATGTATTGCCGATATCTGCACAATGGATAAGAAAGCAGTGCTGAATGTGGTGGATGCCTATCGCGTTTTGAAAACGAATGGTCCGCGTGGACGTTCTGCTTCGGATGTGGTATTGACCAAAGGATTATTTATTTCACAGGATATTGTGGCCGTAGATACGGCTGCCACCAAATTCTTTAACCAAGTTCGCGAAATGCCGCTTGAAAGTGTAGCTCACCTTGCTAACGGGCAGGCATTGAAGATTGGAACGATGGATTTGGATAAGCTGAATGTGAAGCGTATCAAGCTTTAATTCAAGCGATATAAAGTATACACACTTATGTTGAGAAAAGCACGTATTATATTGTCCGTTGTTATCTTCGGGCTGATAACCTTTTATTTTCTGGATTTTGCGGAAATATTGCCAAATAGTTTCCACAGACTGGCACATATACAGTTTGTGCCGGCATTGATGTCACTCAGTTTTATTATCCTGGCAGTGCTGATACTGATTACCTTGTTATTGGGACGTATCTATTGCTCTACAATTTGTCCGATGGGTATCTTTCAGGATATAGTGACCTGGATTTCTAAAAAAACAGCAAAGAAAAAGAAACGTTTCCGCTACTCGCCTGCCAGGAATATACTGCGCTGGGGAGTATTGGGTGTAACGGCGATAGCTTTTCTTTTCGGATTTACGGTCATTTTAGGTCTGCTCGATCCTTACAGCGCTTTCGGACGTATGACGGTCAATGTGTTTAAACCTGTGTATATGTTAGGGAACAATTTGCTGGAAAGCATATTTTCAAGTTTTAATAACTATACTTTCTATCAGGTGGACGCTTCTCTTCTGAGTATCTCGTCCTTTGTTATCGGACTGTTGACGTTCTTGGTGGTTGGCTTTCTGGCATGGAAATACGGACGTACCTGGTGCAACACAATATGCCCGGTAGGTACGCTGCTTGGCTTTCTAAGCCGCTTCTCACTATTTAAAGTACGTATCGATACAGAAAAATGCAATCATTGCGGACTGTGTGCCACTAAATGCAAAGCCTCATGTATTAATAGTCCGGAACAGACTATTGACTACAGTCGTTGCGTAGATTGTTTCGATTGTCTGGGTGAATGTCGCCAGAACGCACTTAGTTATACCACTCCCCTCAAAACAGAGAAACAGGTGACTGACACTTCCAAACGCCGTTTTTTACTTGCCGGGCTGACAACTGCCGCTGCAACTCCCAAAGTAATGGCACAAGCCCAGAACGTAGCAGCTGCGGCAGCCGGAATGAAAAGTGATAAACGTCAGACGCCTATAACACCGCCGGGATCTATCAGTCTGGAACATTTTCAGACACATTGCACCTCGTGCCACCTGTGTGTCAGTAAATGTCCCTCTCATGTACTGAAGCCTGCTTTTATGGAGTATGGTTTCGGGGGAATGCTGCAACCGACCGTTTTCTTTGAAAAGGGTTTCTGTAATTTTGATTGTACCGTATGCGGGGATGTTTGTCCGAATGGAGCTATCCTGCCACTGACGAAAGAGCAGAAACACCTGACACAGATGGGTAAAGTTGTCTTCATCGAAGAGAACTGTATCGTCTACCGTGATGGAACCAGTTGTGGGGCTTGTTCGGAACATTGTCCTACGCAAGCTCTGTCGATGATTCCTTTCAAGGACGGATTGACAATTCCTCATATAGATACGGAAATTTGTGTAGGTTGTGGCGGTTGTGAATACGTCTGCCCTGCCCGCCCCTTCCGCGCCGTATACATCGAAGGAAATGCCGTACAGCAAGAGGCTAAACCCTTCACCGATAATCATCAGGAAGAAATTCAGGTAGATGATTTTGGCTTTTGATTAAATATTTTCCCGATTCCCACTGACGCCTGTCTTCGATTGTATAAATTGGGGGCAGGCGTTGCTTTTTCTCTATACTTAGCACATTTTTCTCCCTTTTTACTTTCAACCTACGATAAAATCACTAATTTCGTGGCGAACAAATATATGGTAGATTTTTTACATGGAGGCAACATCTAATAATTGGTTTACGAACAAATATCCTATAGGATATGCTTTGAGCGGTGGTTTTATCAAGGGTTTCGCGCATCTGGGCGTGATGCAGTCATTGTTGGAACATGACATCAAACCTAATATCCTTTCGGGAGTAAGCGCAGGGGCTTTGGCAGGCGTGTTTTATGCAGACGGCAACGAACCGCATAAAGTGCTGGATTACTTCTCCGGGCATAAGTTCCAGGACCTGACCAAATTAGTCATACCGAAAGTGGGATTGTTCGAGTTAGGCGAATTTATTGATTTCCTGAAAACCAATCTGAAAGCAAAGACGATGGAAGAATTGCAAATACCTCTCATCATCACTGCAACCGACCTCGATCACGGACGTGTGGTGCATTTTCACAAAGGGAATATTGCCGAACGTGTGGCAGCTTCCTGCTGCATGCCCGTTCTCTTCTCTCCTGTAAAAATAGAAGGAACGCATTATGTAGATGGTGGAGTGTTTATGAACTTACCTGTATCTACCATCCGACGTGTTTGCAGCAAGGTGGTGGCAGTAAATGTTAGTCCGCTATTGGCGAACAAATATAAGATGAATATTGTAAGTATTGCCATGCGTTCCTATCACTTCATGTTCCGTGCCAATACGTTCCCCGAACGGGAAAAGGCGGATTTATTAATTGAACCGTATAACCTGGAAGGATATAACAATACTGAACTGGAGAAGGCGGAAGAGATATTTATGCAAGGTTATAATGCCGCTAATACTCTTCTGGATCAATTGAAAGTGGATCGGGGAAGCATCTGGAAAGATGAAAGTAATTATCAAATCATAAAATAAAGAATAGAATGGGGAAAGATGAAAAAATGATTATCTATCAAGTGTTTACGCGCTTGTTTGGTAACAATCATAATCACTGCATCAATAGCGGGAGCATAGCGGAAAACGGATGCGGTAAAATGGCGGACTTTACTGCCAAAGCGCTCAATGAAATAAAGAAATTGGGAGCTACCCATATTTGGTATACCGGTATCATAGAGCATGCCACGCAAACGGATTATCGCCGTTACAACATACGTCCCGATCATCCGGCTATTGTTAAGGGTAAAGCAGGCTCTCCTTATGCCATCAAGGATTATTATGACGTGGACCCGGACTTGGCAAACGATGTACAGGAACGTATGAAGGAATTTGAAAATCTGGTACAACGTACTCATCGTAGCGGTCTGAAAGTCATTATCGATTTTGTTCCGAATCACGTTGCCCGCCAATATCATTCGGATGCACAACCTGACGGAACTTCACAGTTGGGTGCAAATGATGATCCTAATTACGCTTTCAGCCCATATAATAATTTTTACTATATCCCTCAATCCGAATTGCACGGTCAGTTTGATATGAAAGGATCGGCTGCTGAACCTTATAAAGAATGTCCTGCCAAGGCTACAGGGAACAATCGTTTTGATGCTTATCCCAACATCACCGACTGGTACGAAACCGTGAAACTGAATTATGGAGTGGACTATCAGAATGGTGGAACCTGTCACTTCAATCCCACTCCGGACACCTGGACAAAGATGCTGGATATCCTTCTTTTCTGGGCAGACAAGAATATCGACGGTTTTCGTTGTGATATGGCGGAAATGGTTCCGGTTGAGTTCTGGGAATGGGTGATTCCGCAAGTGAAAGAAAAGCATCCTGACTTGTTATTCATTGCAGAGGTTTATAATCCGGCAGAATATCAGAATTACATATTCCGCGGAAAATTTGATTATCTATATGACAAGGTAGGTCTTTATGATACACTTCGCAATGTGATTTGCGGCTATGATTCGGCTACGGCCATTACCCGTTCCTGGCAAAGTCTGGGTGGCATCGAGAAACGGATGCTGAATTTCCTGGAGAACCATGACGAACAGCGCATTGCTTCTGATTTCTTTGCCGGCAATCCACGTAAAGCCATTCCGGGATTGATTGTTTCAGCTTGTATGAATACCAATCCGATGATGATTTATTTCGGGCAGGAATTCGGTGAACTGGGCATGGATAGCGAAGGTTTCAGTGGCAGAGACGGACGTACCACTATTTTTGATTATTGGAGCGTAGATACCATTCGTCGCTGGCGGAATGGTGGGAAGTTCGATGGCAAGATGCTGACGGAAGACCAAAAACACATCTATAGTATCTACCAACGCATCCTGACGCTTTGCAACAAAGAAAAAGCAATCACTGAAGGAGAATTCTTCGATCTGATGTATGCCAACGCAAATGGCTGGCGCTTCAATGAGCATAAACAATACACATTCTTGCGCAAAGCTGGAAAAGAGTTATTGTTCATTATCGTGAACTTTGACCACATTTCAGTAGATGTAGCTATCAATGTGCCTTCTCATGCCTTTGACTTCCTGCAAATACCGCAGATGGATATTTATCCGGCGGTAGATTTGCTAACCGGAAAGACGGAAAGTATTAGTTTACTGCCTTATAAGGCTACGGAAATTTCTGTAGAAGGATATAGTGGAAAGATATTGAAAATCAAGTTATAATAAGATTTTCACCACGGAGTAACACAGAGTTCCACAGAGTAATCTTTATTCGAAAGAATCCTTATTACTCTGTGGAACTCTGTGTTACTCCGTGGTGCTTTCTCCTTCCAGTTTTTCCTTCAGTCTGTACAGACGCGTAATGGCCGGATTGTAAAACTCATCCGGATAATGCGCTTTGATATCGTTTATATTTGCCACTACGTATTGTCTAAGATTCACAATCTTTTCGGCCTCACTTAGTTGTAACTCTTTGGGTAACTGTGCGTTCTCAGCCCACTTCATCAAGGCATTCACACTTTCCTCATCATACTTATATTCCATATGTTCGTATAATTTTTCTACAAAGATATAAACAAATGATAAAAACACACATACCCCTTCGAACTTTTTCTGTGGAGACGTGTTATATTATTGTGTTTTTCATAGTATTAGATATAAGATTAATTAAAGGAGACTGTACCCGCTTGTGATAAGTAAGTACATCAAAAACAGAAGCGTCTGTTTGATTGATAAATGTGTAAGGAGCATCGGTTTACCAGAGCCGATGCTTTTTTTGTCCCTGTTTGTAGCATGTTAGGAAAATTATGCGTAATTTTGTCAGATAATAAGGAAAATACCAATATGAACATCCCTGTTATTTTTCAATTCTTGAAAGAAGTGTCCGCTAACAATAACCGCGAATGGTTCAATGCTCACAAGGACTTGTATGAAGAAGCCCGTGGGGAATTTGAGAACCTGTTATCGGCTATAATTACCCGTATCTCGCTTTTCGATGAAAGTATTCGTGGCGTTCAAGTCAAAGACTGTACTTACCGGATTTATCGTGATACGCGCTTTTCGCAGGACAAGACCCCGTATAAAACTCATTTGGGCGGATACATCAACGCCCGCGGTAAGAAATCAGACCACTGCGGTTACTATGTTCACATTGAACCGGGCAACTGTCTGTTGGCAGGTGGTAGCTATTGCCTGCCTCCTAAGACGCTGAAAGCCGTGCGACAGGCAGTGTATGATAACATAGACGAATTTCGCGGTATAGTTGAAAATCCGGATTTCAAGCAATACTTCCCGGTAATAGGCGAAGACTTCCTGAAAACAGCTCCCAAAGGGTTTCCAAAGGATTTTGAATATGTACAATATCTGAAATGCAAGGAATATACCTGTTATTGTAATCAACCGGACAGCTTCTTTCTGGCACCCGATTGTGTGGATCGTACAGCGGAAATCTTCAAGCAAATGAAACCTTTTGCTGATTTCCTGAACTACACGATTGACGACTTTGAATAAAATTTGATAATAATATAACTAACTTAAAACATTAAAGCTATGGTAGTAGATAGATTAGAAAATTTAGAAAAATATGCATCGTTGAACCCCTTGTTCGCCCAAGCTATTGAATTCTTGCAATCACATGACTTGAACGCAATGGAAGTTGGCAAAACCGAACTGAAAGGTAAAGACCTGGTTGTAAACGTAGCTCAAACTACCCCTAAAGCTAAAGAACAAGCCAAACTGGAAACACACAATGAATTTATAGATATCCAGATTCCTCTCTCCGGTGCGGAAGTAATGGGCTATACCGCAGGAAAAGATTGCGTACCCGCTGATGCTCCCTACAATGCAGAGAAAGATATTACTTTCTTCGAAGGACTGGCTGAAACTTATATCACTGTAAAACCTGGAATGTTTGCTATATTCTTCCCTCAAGACGGGCATGCTCCCGGCATTTCTCCCGACGGTGTGAAGAAAGTCATTGTGAAAGTGAAAGCATAATAATCCAATCAATCAAAAACTCATCCTTTATGGAAACATTGAATTTGATCAAAAACGACCCCTGGCTGGAACCTTTCGAAGATGCCATCAAAGGCCGTCATCAGCATGTATTAGACAAAGAGGCTGAACTGACGAACAAAGGGAAACAGACTTTGTCTGATTTTGCCTCGGGATATTTATATTTCGGACTTCACCGTACTGCTGACGGCTGGATTTTCCGTGAATGGGCACCCAACGCCACAGAAATATTTATTGTGGGCACATTCAATGAATGGAAAGAACTGAAGAAGTACAGTCTGAAACGTAAGGATTATGGTGTTTGGGAAATCAAACTCCCGGCAGATGCCATGAGACACGGCGACTTATACAAACTCATTGTACATTGGGAAGGTGGTTGTGGAGAACGTATTCCTGCCTGGGCAACACGGGTAGTACAAGACGAGCAAACCAAGATTTTCAGTGCGCAGGTCTGGTCACCGGAAAAGCCATATAAAGTAAAGAAGCGTACATTTAAACCTAATACGGATCCTTTGCTTATCTACGAATGCCATATCGGTATGGCGCAACAGGAAGATAAAGTAGGAACTTACAACGAGTTCCGTGAAAAAACTCTTCCGCGCATAGCTAAAGCCGGATACAATTGCATTCAAATCATGGCTATTCAGGAACATCCCTACTACGGTAGTTTCGGTTACCATGTATCCAGTTTCTTTGCCGCTTCTTCCCGTTTCGGTACTCCGGAAGAATTGAAGGAGTTGATCGATACCGCACACGGATTGGGTATTGCAGTGATTATGGACATCGTTCATTCTCATGCAGTAAAGAATGAAGTGGAAGGCTTGGGCAATTTTGCCGGTGATCCGAATCAATACTTCTACCCCGGCGCACGACGTGAACATCCGGCTTGGGACTCACTTTGTTTCGACTATGGAAAGAATGAAGTTATCCATTTTCTTCTTTCTAATTGTAAGTACTGGCTTGAGGAATACGGATTCGACGGCTTCCGGTTCGATGGTGTAACATCTATGCTCTATTATAGTCACGGACTGGGTGAAGCCTTCTGTAATTATGGAGACTATTTCAATGGCCATCAGGATGACAATGCCATTTGCTACCTGACACTTGCCAACAAACTTATCCACGAAGTAAATTCCAAAGCAATAACGATTGCCGAGGAAGTATCGGGAATGCCCGGCCTGGCTGCTAAAGTTGAAGACGGCGGTTACGGTTTCGATTACCGTATGGCTATGAACATCCCCGATTATTGGATCAAGACCATCAAGGAAAAAATAGACGAAGACTGGAAACCGTCCAGCATGTTCTGGGAAGTAACCAATCGTCGTAAAGATGAAAAGACCATATCTTATGCAGAAAGTCACGACCAGGCATTAGTGGGCGATAAGACGATTATCTTCCGTCTGATAGATGCCGATATGTACTGGCATATGCAGAAAGGTGATGAAAACTACACAGTGAATCGTGGTATTGCTCTTCACAAGATGATACGTTTACTGACTTCAAGTACTATCAATGGTGGTTACCTTAACTTCATGGGCAACGAATTCGGTCATCCCGAATGGATTGATTTTCCACGTGAAGGTAATGGATGGTCATGCAAGTATGCCCGCCGTCAGTGGGATTTGGTAGATAACAAGAATCTTACTTACCATTATATGGCCGACTTTGATGCTGATATGCTCAAAACCATTAAGAGCGTGAAAGCTTTCCAGGCAACACCTGTTCAGGAAATCTGGCACAATGACGGCGATCAGGTATTGGCATATATGCGTAAAGATTATGTCTTTGTGTTCAATTTCAATCCCAAACAGTCATTTACCGATTATGGCTTCCTGGTTTCTCCGGGTACGTATGAAGTAGTATTGAATACGGATAATCCTGCTTATGGCGGTAACGGATTGACTGATGACACTGTAAAACATTTCACTATTGCTGATCCTCTTTATGAAAAAGAGAAGAAGGAATGGTTGAAGTTATATATTCCTGCCCGTACAGCAGTAGTATTGAAGAAAACGAAATAAATAACATACTATAAATAAGAAAGCCGTGTCGGGAAATTCCAACGCGGCTTTTTTATTCTTCTTTTCGATAGATTATTTCAATTGCGCTTCAATTTGCGGCAATAGTTTCTTAATATTATCTATCATACTTTTTTCACGAGGTTTGTCTGCCGAGAGTAAGGGGAGTGCACGTTCCAGATACGTTTTAGCATTCTGGAAGTTTTTGTCAGCGATTTCTTTCTGTGCATCATACTTAGCTTTATCTGAATTAGCCAATGGTGCTGCATTCTTCAGAACTAAAGCTGCCTTATTATAAGAAAGTGTACCCAAGCTGTACAATGCGTTGGTATTCTTTTCATCGTCAGCAAGTACTTGTTTGAAAGCTTCCTCAGCATCATCCAGTTTATTAGCCTTTTGTGCTTTAATACCGGCGTTCAGATAATAATTAGCATGAAGTCTTTTCAATGTCTTGTTTTCCGGAGCTGCTTCTATACCCTCTTTCAAAGTGGCAAGATACTCACTGTCTTTTTTCAAATCCTTCAATGCACCGGCTTTACCTACATATGCATTTCCCAGATTGTATTTCTTTTGAATAGCAATATCAAAATACTTGAGAGCCTCTTCCGGTTTTTTGATTTTATCGGCACAAACGCCGCAGTTGTAAGCGATAACGGAGTCCTGATTGTTTGTCTGTGTCAGGTAGGTACTGAATTTTGTAAATGCTTCCTGGTAATTTTTGGCTTCGAGTGCTGCCTTTCCTTCGTTAATTAGATTTCCAGGTTCTGTAGTTTGCGCAAAAAAGTTAGTTGCTGCACAACACAGCGCAATGGATAACAAAAATTTTTTCATGTGCTTTAAATTTTAAAAGTTGATATCCCAAAATTAGTGTTCATAGCTATAGGAGCAAAACCATTTTAACTTTTTTGTAGTTTTTAGGACAGCTGTAACAAATGTTATTTTACGTAAATTTCAAGGGGGACTATCTAGAGACCAACAGCATGAGAAAAACAAATTGTGCACATGATCAAAATAGATTATATTTAGAATGAAAATAAATCATACAGAAAAATCCCCGTATTCTACAAAATTACCCTAATTAATGAAACAGAAAAGTCGCAAATGCTTATTTATTAGCGATTTGCGACTTTTCTTCTGTGATTCCGTTGCGATTCGATTTTTAAAATACCATAAAGGACAATATGAGCTAATAATATTGATTATCAATAGATATATAAAATATCATGTTGCATATCATTTTATTTCGTTGTGCAATATTGCAGTGATGTTGTGCAATATTAGTATATTTGCACAACCAATAATTGATGAGATATGACTACCGTAAAAGCATTCATCCGAACAGGAAAAAAAGACAAAGAAGTCAATATTAGATTTCGTCTGTCTGATGGAAGAGATGTACAATTATTCCATAAATCTGAATTTATGGTACTTCCTATTCTTTGGGATGCCAAGAATGAACAATATAAAGCTAAGAGTGTGATAAAACTGGAGCAAAGAACACTATTCAATTCCTCTATCAATGAAAGGAAAAGCCTCATCTTGTCTATATACGGTGGAGATAAATCTTTGACAAGCGAGAAACTTGAAGATCTGATAGACAAACATCTCCATCCTGAGAAATATGATATAACAAACAGAAAAGAATCATTATGCGAGATGTTTCAACGCTATGTTGATGGTTGGTTAGATACAGGTGTTATAGGTTCCGGAAGAAAGAAACACTATGATGTAGTTATTCGAGAACTAACACGATTTTTTATTATCAATGGTATTGACGGGTGTCCTGTAGAGGATTTCAATAAAGATAGTATTTTGAAATTCCGTGATTTTCTACGCTCCGAATACAAACTAGTAGATAAATATCCGGGACTATATGTGGACATGAATAGCAGAAATAAACCATCAAAAGAAAGAAGCCAGAATACAATAGCCGAGAAACTTCTGTTGCTTCAAGCATTTATGGTGGAACTTGAAAGTAATGATATTATCCCTGTATCCCCGTTCCGTAAAATAGGAAAAGAGAAGGAGGCGATAATGAAACAACAATATGATGAACCTATCTTCCTTACTAAAGCAGAATTTAATACTATTGTGACGAAAGATTGTCCTGAACCGCTTAAACGTGCGAAAGATATATTTATAGTACAATGCTGTTTCGGATGCCGTGTTGGAGACTTTAGGCGGTTTACTTTTGATAATATTGGCATTGAAGATGGAATACCTTTTATTCATTATCTCCCTCAGAAAACGCATAAGGATGGGCTTATACGTACTGAAATAAAAACTCCAATTATTCGACTTGCATACGATATAATAATGAAGTATCGAGGCGAATTATCAAACAATGCCTTACTTCCCTATTATCCAGAAGGAAACGGAGAAACCGGCTACAATTATCAAATAAAGCAATTACTTGAGTATTGCGAGATAAACCGGAAGGTAGCAATGTTTAGCACAACATTGGGAACCAATGAGTATAAATGCATTTATGAAGTTGCAAGTAGTAAACTTGCCCGTAAAACCCATGTTGATTTGATGAATAAAGTGCAGGTTGATAAATATGCAGCAGGACTTCACGCTAAGAATAGTAGTGCAGTAGAACGATACACCAATATGGGAATCAAAGAACGGTTTATACTGATGTGTGCTGCTTTTGGATGCGAAGGATATAAAGTTAACAACACACTTGACATAGTGCATAATTGATACCAATATGGAAATTACTAACATAAAACGTTTCTCAGAGGTATATAATAACCTTCGGGAATACTTTAATAGAGTTGAACCTTATACATATCAGCAAGAATCATTGTTTCCTCAAATAGCAGGTCCACTTGCAATTAAAAAAGGTTTTAATGCTAGTGACTGGGATATTCCATGCAGTAGTAGCACATTTAAAAATTTATATGATAGTTTTATAGATGAACTAAGCAATGCTGTTTTAGACTATTCTCAAAACACAGTAGTGACAATGCTTAAAGTTCATTTCGTCAGTATAAACTATGTATTTAAGGGTAGCCTCAGCGATGTATTCAAATTTGACCGTGAGGACTTAATAGAGCTAATCGAGTCATTTAATGAAGCAACAAAGCTACTATACAATTTCATAAATGATTCTGAAACAGCACATGATTATGGTCTAATAGGTTATTATGATTCTTTCAAGGAAGAATCCATGAAGAATAGAGAGAAACGAATATCTAGAATGCAGGTTAAAGAAGGATCTTATACTAATGAAGATTTTGAAAACCGTATTCAAACAATGTTTGACAATGGGGCTATTAATGAAATAGTCAATGAAACAATACGTGAGTTTTTAGATGTTGAGACCCTAAAGTCTATGAAAAACCAATCTTCAGAAAAGAGAATTGAACATTTAAAGTTGGTAGATTATTTTTATCACGACGAAAGCATAATGCAAGCTTTCCTCTCTAATGTTAACAATAAAGTAGGAAAACCTGTTGCAATTGAAATAAAAGCTCTCTGTGAATTGGGGAAGATTGACTTTTCTAACATGAGTGCCTTTTTAAGGTCAATAGGTATTGATAAATCGAAAGAAGATGCCATAACAAGATGTTTTCGCCAGTCTTCCAAATATTATTTAGATTCTTTCAATCAACATGTAATTGCAGCAAAACAGCATTACAAATAACATCTACTTCAAAGTTATTTTATAGGCATTTGTAGGGAAATGTAGTTGTTTATAGGACACTACATTTCCCTACATCTCATTTTGTTATATTCCGTTTTATAACTCATAATTTCGCCTCATCAAACAACCGATAGCAGTAGCTACCTACCGGAAAAAGATGAATCTAATAAGCAAAGTTATGAGTATCCAAGAAATAATTCAAAGCGGTGCCAATGTTTCAATAACAGTTGGGACCAATGATTTACTACAGTTCGCCAATCATCTCATTCGCTCCACAAAAGAAGAGCTAGAGAGCACCATCTTAGCCAAACAAAAGGAAACGTATGTCACGCCTGATGAAGCAAGTGTGCAATTACATGTTGATCGTTCCACTCTATGGAGATGGGCTAAGACTGGTTATCTTATTCCGGTAGAGGTTGGTGGAAAAAGACTGTACAAGCAGTCTGATATTGATATTATCCTCAACAAATAAATGGAGGCTAAGACCATGAGAGAGAATAGCCAAAGAGACACGTTTATCTTCTATCGCAGCTTTAAAGAAAGCATGAACGAACTTTCCGATGCTGATAAGTTAATAATGTACGAAGCTATTTCAGACTATAGCCTCGACATGAAAGAGCCGGAACTTACAGGCTTTCCCAAAGCTTTATTTTCCATCATACGCCCTATTATTGATGCTAATTGGAAACGATACCACAACGGCTGCAAGGGAGGTGCACCGTCTGAAAGTATGAGAGGTAATCAGAATGCAAGAAAACGAACCGAAAACAAACCAAAAACAAAGCTAATATATAATGATAATGTAAATGATAATAAGAATAAAAATATAGAGAAAGAGAAAATAATAAAAGAGAAAAGTCTTTCTCTTTCCGACCGAACCAAAAAGTTCAAAGAAGAATTAACTCCTTTTGTGGAGAAGTACGGCAAAGATATGATTTTCGCTTTCTTCGATTATTGGAGTGAACCTGATAAGGCTAAAAACAAGATGCGCTGTGAAATGCAAAAGACATGGAGTACTGCCGGACGGTTAAGAACATGGGAAAGGAGGAACAATGAAAAACGTTAATCACTACTTATCAGACAAAGAGTGTGAGTTATGTGTACTTGGAACTCTGTTAGTCGAGCGTAATGCTATACATCAAGTGAGAGAGTTATTAGCCCCTAAAAGTTTCTATATAAACTTCCATGAGGAAATATATTGCGCCATTCTTGCGATGACAGACCGAGGAGATCGGGCCGACATAGTTAGCATTATGCCAGAGCTAAAGAAACGTAATGTAGAATTTACTCCATTTGAGCTGGCCTCTATTACGCAGAATCATACGTTTGACCTTGTGCAGTACGCTTGCCGACTTAACGAATTGGAAAAGCGTAGAAGCCTTTACGAGTTAGGGCAATATCTTGTGTCCAATGGCAGTAATGAGTCAGAAGATATTGAGGAAATTGTTCAGTCTGCCAATGATAAACTATCGTCCATATTTGGAGGTTTGGAGAATCACGTTAAAACGGCATCGGATTACATGACCGAAGTTTATCAACGGGTTAATGATAATCTGAATAGCATTAGCACTCCTGGCACATTAACCGGATTTAGCGCAATTGACAGCAAAGGAGGGTTTCAGCCAACGAATCTGATAATTTGTGCTGCCGAATCAAGTCAAGGGAAAACAGCTTTTGCAAATGCGGTGACATTATCAGCGACAAAAGCCGGGGCAAAGATTGCTTTCTATTCAATGGAAATGAGCGGTTCCCAGTTAATGACAAGGCTTGCCGCCATTGAATCCAGCATACCAGTATCGGTACTGACAAATGAGAAACTAACCAGTGAGCAACTTAAAAACTTCGATGTGTCAGTAGCTTCTCTTTCCAAACTGGGTATTTACTTCGACGACCGTAGTACATCAAGTATTGAAACGATTCTTGCTTCTATTCGTTCGCTAGTGATAAAACATCAAATTCAAGGTGTAGTCATCGACTATATGCAAATACTCACAGTTAACAAGAAGGGAGGCAGTACGGAAGAATCCATAGCGGAAGCAGCAAGGCGTTTGAAGAATATAGCCAAAGAACTTAATATCTGGATTTTGGCGTTATCCCAGCTCTCACGCGACAGTACAAACCCAGTTCCAAGCGTCAACAGATTAAGAGGATCCGGACAAATAAATGAAGCTGCCGACATGACAATACTGATATACCGTCCGGAAGCCTATAACAAGCGTTATCCCGAACCGTTTCAGTCTACTAATCCAAAGGGTACGGCACTCATAGATATTGCTAAAGGGCGTAATGTAGGAGTATTCAAATTCATTGCTGGCTTTAATGCTGTTACTACCCATTTCTATGAGCTGAACGAAAGACCAATTTTGCCATTTACTGAAAATAAGTTGGACGATAACCCCTTTTAAAACTAGCACCAATAGTTATCACTATGACTGAAATAGAAAATTATGTCACAAAACGCTATTATAGATGGCTTGACTATGCTTCATACCATTGTGCTATAGCCGGTATAGGTGATGAGGCTACTGATGTGCTAAATGAAGTTATGTCGATGTTGCTAGCAAAGCCTCATCAAGATTTAAAGATCCTGTATGAAGCCAAGAAAGGACAATATAGAGAACTTGATTTTTTTGTCCTCCGGATGATAAAGCTAAATGCTACTTCAATGACATCGCCATACAGAAGCAAGAATAAGCCTTTGCCTGTAGATATAAACACTGATTATACAAGACTAAATATTATAGATGAACCAGACGATAGTATAGACCGCACCGAGGTAACCTTGTGGCGCATGCGAGTGATACGTTTCATTTTTGATCGTTTGGAACTGTCAGAGTTTGACCGAGCCGTATTTGAATATCATTTCTTTCAGGATAGAAAGTTTATCGACTGGCCAAAGATTGATTCATTAAAGAACCTGTATAGCAGCTATAACTACACACGTACCGTTATTCAACGTATAATATGCGCTTGTGGTATGGGTAAGCCCGTTGTACAAGCTAAAGATATTACCAAAACTATGGAAAGGCGTATTAGTGAGGCCTCACGCCAATTCATGGAAAAGATAGATAAGAGGCTTTTAAACCGTATAAAAAACATTGATTTTATGGAAGATGAAGATTTTTTGGAAGAACAGGAAGCACAAGAGTTTATGAAACGCACTAGCGGAGTGGATGATCCGTTGAGTGAGGAAGACTATCGTAAGCTAATGGACGGTGACGATTACAGGACCGTAGGCATTGCAGACATTGGAGTAACAGACAGTAGGACTAATTACCATCGGATAGGTGTAGCTAATTTAGAATTAGACGAGATAGAAGATTAACGCACTTGAGTAAATAACAATTAAATATTAAAATGATGAAAGAACAAGTTTTGATTTCAGAAGATACAGTAGAAATAAATGCTAAATTGAGAGAGATAGAGCGTAGTGTAGTTCCTCAGTTAGAGATTGTAAAAAAGGCTTTTGAGAAATTAAGTATTGGAACACTAACCAACTCCCGATTAAAAAGCCTACTGTTTGATGATTGGCGTATTCTAAGATCGGAATTGGCAAAAGAGATGACTGAACTTAATGATAATGTAATGTTGGATCAGGTGGTACAGAAACAAATAAAAAGCTCACTGGGGATACTAGGAAATAAACTACAGGAGTTTTCTGAGAGTGGTAGTGCATATCTGAAATATTATATATCCATTGATGAGGCAGGAAAGTTCTTTGTTCCTGACGAATCGATGAAAGAACTAAAAGATATGTCACGCGTCTATGTAACTAGTGCAAAAGGACTAGAGTTATGCGATGCTCATAAAGCAGCAGCCAAAGCTCTAAATGATTTCTACACATTGGCTAAAGAAGATATGACAGCTAATATAAGTTGTCTCATTAATCTTTTTGACATAGGAGAAGCCGGAACGGTTATTCCGGCAGAACAGGACTATGAAAGATATGTCTACGCCCAAAAAACAGGTAAAAAGAAAGGGAGATGAAAAGAACCTAACAGGCTAGTCCAATAAAATAAGCCATTTTAATTTTACTGTTGAAGCTAGAGTTGGGCATCTTATGTTATGGAATAGCCGTTTAATGTATCAAGAATGATCGGGAATGTTCTGGAATAGTCTAGAATGTTCCCAGTTTACTTTCATGTAGTAAGCTAAAAGTAAGTAAAAAGGTAAGTAATATCACCTTTAAACAGGGCTTGTAAGCTATGCTTAAGTGTTTAATCAGGGTGCGTTGTATGTGGTTACTGCAATGGAGAACTATCTTATTTTCTATTCTCACCGGTATTTCTTCAGTCCCTAAAACGCGCGCGAGAAATCTTTGTAGAATAGAGCCTAGGCAATACGGCAACTTTACGGCTACCATAAAGGAGAAATGGGGCTATTACGGGGCGGTGAAACTATAAATTAGGGGGTGGTTAGGGGAGGTAATGATGGAAAGATAACCTCGGTAATACCTAGGGCAGGTGATATGTTGAAAAAGGATAATATTACGATAAGGCTGGAAGAAGAATGTGTATAACTATCTGGATCCACCGGCAGCCGCTCCCGGGGAACTGGGAACTATTGAGCCTCAACGCATCATCATTACCAGAACCACCGTAAGGAATACCGTAGATAAGACTACCAATCGGCCATCCAATATAGCTATATCATTGTAGAATTAAAAACCGACTTTCCCGACACTGTTAAAAAGGCAACAGATATATGACCTCGTGAATCACGCCCCCACACGTATAGAAGTCTATAGAATGTTAGTATATGGGTGCTATTTGGCGTAGATGATGTTTAGCCATCGCTAAGTATACAAATCCTCGTTTGAAATATTATCGAGGCTTAAAACGGCTTAAAATGAATCTTTCTTTTTGATGAGGCTTTTGTTTTGACATTCCTTTTCACCTTCCAGAATATCAAACGGGATGCCAGCCGGATAGATGATACAAATGTACTTTCCTGAATTGAAGTATCGGCAATGAGTACATGAAGATGTGTATATGCTGTATATCTCATGCCGATCATCGAGTACGGTATATTGTGTTTTCTCGCTCATTGGGTGATGGTGGTTGCTAAAGGTTTTACTTAAGATGTTACTAAATTGATTTAAGTATAAGTAACCCGAACTAGTGCCCGGGCTGTAGCTTGCTTTGTGTAGATATTGTTAGTAACCATTTAATTACTCAGGCTCGTAACCTTCGTAATAGTAAGATTGTGTAATACCCTTGAATATAACTTCCCTATCGTTTACCTGATCCGTCAAACCTTGATGTAATAAGGTTCGTAGTTCTAAGTCATTGATAGGGCTTCGTTCCATCGCTTGCAGGTATAGAAACTTATCTACGTTCTGCCAATCAACAACCTTTGCCAGATTCTTCTTTAGCATCATATCAAGCCAAATACGCATAGTTCTTCCGTTACCCTCCATAAATGGATGAGCTATATTCATTTCAACGTATTTTGCTATGATTTCTTCAAAAGTGGTTTCCGGCATCTTTTCGATTACCGGGAGCATCACATCAAGATACATACAGTTAGCAAAACGAAAGTTTCCCTTTGCTATATTCAATGTTCGTACCTGCCCGGCAAACTTATATAACCCGTCGAACAAATAGTGATGTATGTCACGTAGTCCTTTTACTGTGCCCACTTCGATACGGTCTATATCTCCAGTCTCAAACAAAGTGTGAGCTTTTACAAGACTAAACTTATCTATTTCGTTTGTATTCATACTCATTCAGCTTTTAATGTTATTGACTTACCGCAGTGAGGGCAGGATAAAGATACGGTTCCGGTCTTTGGTTGCTCAAATAGCTCAGTGAATGGAACTTCCAAAGCAGTGGCTATCTTTTCCAATGTTTCAAGCGATGGCATAGATTTACCATTGACGATATTACTCATACTCGGTTGAGCTATTCCTATCATTCCTGCAAGCGATACAACGGTCACCTTCTTTTCTTTTAAGACATCTTTTATTCTCAGTTCCATATTATAACGTTTTAGATTATAATGCAAATATACAGCATTATAACATACAACATTATAAAAAGAAGTTAAATATTAGATCATTCATTATATTAATTACTTATTTGCTTTGTGATTATTATGTAAAAGGTTATATTTGCATCATAATAATTAGGTAAAACATTATAAAGATATGAAACGATACAATTTAAGCGAGATAATGAAAGGTGCCCATAATATGTATAGAACTGGTAAGTATTCCACGTTTGCCGATGCACTGCGCAAAAGCTGGAAAGTAGCAAAGTTCAATAAAGAGATTGCAGACCGTAGAGCTGAGACTATTGCTTACCATGAAGCAAAGAAACAGGCTGAGATAGAAAAGGCTGTATGGGTTGCACAGGTAGAAACTGGATCCAAAAGAAAGCAAGAAGAAATTGCAAAGGTTGAGGCAGAGTGCCAGGCATACGGCTATGGGCTGGGCAACCATTACTCAGCTTTCAGCGGATGGGGCAACTACTGTGGGGACTGATATCATGATAGAACTCATTACAATATTGGGTAGCCTCATCGGTGGCTATCTCCTGTTTGGGAAAGATGGAGAAGATTTATTTTACTAATTATCAATAATAATACTATTACAATGGAAAAAGAACAATTAAAACCGGGTACACCGGTAGTCACTTCTACAAAAAGAAAGCCAATGACTATTGATCCGAGATTACAAATCATTCTGGAAAATCTGAATGATGCTAAGAAGCGATTCAATGAAGTGTATAGTCAGGTGATATCGGAAGGGATTCACGTATATGAGTCTACCCAAAAGGACTTTATGACAGACATTGATAGTGCTATAACTAATACTACGTATATGGTTGCCCAAAAGATTGAGTTTGACTTAAGGGTATTATGTGCAAATGAAAAGCAGGACGGAGGCGCACTATGAAAACAAAATATACTAGTCCAATTGAGATAGCCGCTTTTAAAGCAGGACTTACACAAGGTCGCATTGAGGGCATGTTATCCTATCAAAAACACTTGCTCAGCCAAATACGAAAAGAGAACGAGCAACTGAATAGACAACTGCAGGAACAGAAAGGAGAAAAGTATGATTGATCGTAAATCAAAGAACAGCCTGACTATAAAGGAGCAGAATAATGAGATTCGGGAAATATTGGAAACCATAGATGAATTTCATGAATAGGCAAATGTTTCTTATTACGTTGAAACTCTTAAAAGTATGACTTATACATTTGCACATGACAGAGATAATGATCCAAAAGCAGTAGAAGATGTTGTATTTACCGGATTCTATATAGCTGAGTATATAACCAAATTAAAAGAGAACTTTGATAAACTCATGGAGTTATATCCGGAACTGGTGAAATGATAATATACAGAAATAGGATATGAAAGAAAATTGTTGAGTTGTGCAAATGTTGTGCAACTAGTAAGCCAAGAAAACCGCAATTGCTTGATATTAAAAGCATTGCGGTTTTATTCTGTGATTCCGTTGCGATTCGAACGCAAGACCCACGCCTTAGAAGGGCGTTGCTCTATCCAGCTGAGCTACGGAACCATCCTTAATTGCGGTGCAAAGGTACGCTTTTCTGTGAAATTTGCAAAGATTTTACGCAGAAAATATTTTGTAAACAGATGCTTTTATATCCGATTAGATGTTATAATCCTAATGGTAAACCAGTTACATACCATAAAATAAATAACAAAGTCCAGGCTAATAATATATATAGAGAGTATCTCCATGTATATTTCAGTAATGAACCATAGGTCGCTTGCTTATCATATTGCTGCATGTAAGTAAGGATAAGAGGCATGTAGAACATGAAAGGAGTGATGGCATTGGTGGCACTGTCGCCAATACGAAAAGCGCATTGCACCATATCCGGAGAAATCCCCATATTGGCAAAGAACGGAACAAAGATGAAGGACATAAAAGTCCACTTGGCAGTGGCAGAAACCATAATAAGGTTCACAAGTGCTGTAAAGAGAATAAATAGAATGAGTATCCATAAACTCCCAAGATGGATGGACGAAAGCATGTCCGCTCCCATAATGGCTATACATTTATCCAAATGAGAATACTCGAAACACGCAAACATCTGAGCAGCAAAGAAAGCGATAACAAAGTAAACACCCAACAATTTCATAGGTTGAGTAAGCCCCTCAATCACATCTCCATCTGTACGATAACGGCCGGAAGCAAAGCCATAAACCATCCCCATAAGCCCGATACCAAAAGAAAGCAGAAACAGAATGCCCTCTATAAAAGGAGAACGGATCAGACCACCATTCACACTACGCAAAATACCCCATGAAGAGAAAGTAGCCCAAAGAATCACGGTTGTATAAATCACCCCGATAGATACTGCACCTATCATAGCACGACGCTCTTTGCGGGATAATTGCTTATAACCATTGAAACGAATATGACCGGCATATTCCCCCAAAGCCGGAAGAAGATTACGACGGGTTACCTGATAAATAATAAAAGCCAGCAAAAAAGTAGATGCAAACAAGAAATAGTAATTGCATAAAGGCCCTGTATTTCCAGGTGATACATTTGCCATATCCGCAGCTTCCTGGGTAGTGGCAGCAAGCATAGGATCCAAAGTACTCAGCATCAGGTTAGCGCTATACCCACACGAAACAGAAACGTATGCCGTAATAATACCTGCAACCGGATGCAGCCCGACCGAATGGAATAAAGTTGCTGCAATCGGTAAAAGAATTATGTATCCGGCATCACCTACTACATTGGAAAGCAATCCCAAGAAAATAACCAGTATCACCATGCGCCATGGATTATGCTTACGACGTGCCCCACCGCGGATACAAGCATCTATAAAACCTGAATGTTGTGCCACCCCGATACCAAACATAGCCACAATTACCAAGCCCAGCGGAGCAAACCCCGTGAAATTAGTAACCACATGCCGCAACAGCCAACGAACACCTTCCGGACTAAGCAAACTTTGTACCCGTATCTCCTCCCCTGTTTGCGGTTGAAACACGCTCAGGCCGTAAATGTCAAATATCCATGATAAGACAATGACAGCCAGCGTCAACAAGAGAAACATTGTTGCCGGATGCGGTAAATGCCATTTGCTATTCATCATCTGCTTCCAGATTATCTATATCAAGAATACGGAGTTCCAAAGCACGCACAACCAGACGGGTTGCATTCACTCCTACCCGCTCTCCTTGTGGAAACAGACGGTTTACCAAATCATTCTGACGCTTTTCCAGAGATTTAACTCCAAAAGGCATACCTTTCAGGTTAGCAATCATATCTTTGGTATACCCCAATGCCAGATGGCGTAGGAAACGTTCGTCATACTCATCAATATCATAACTAATAACCGCTTCCTGACGTTTGGCATCATTCGCAACAGATTGCTTGAAACGGTCTACAATTTTTTCCAGAATAGGATAATTAAAAACCAGCTTCTTTCCATCCATTACTGCCTGTACATCTGTTTTCGTAAGCAGCTCACCTGTTTTCAAAATAATACCGTCAGCACCCGCATTCAGAACATCCACCCAAAGCTTTTCATTCAGAATTTCTCCGGTAAATATGAGTACGTGTACTCCCGGATAGCGCTTAAAGATATTCCGGCAGATATCCACACCAATAGTAGTAGAACCACCCAAACCTAAATCCAGCAATACCAAGTCAGGAACTCCGGCCTCTATCAATGTCCAGAATTCACTCTCGGTCATGGCCGTACCGATAACTTCTGCGTTGGGTATTTCATGGCGGAAGATTTCTTCCGTTCCTTTCAGTTCAAGCTTGACGTCTTCTACAATAATTACTTTGAATTTCTTGTCTTCCATATTCTTTAATTTTATTTTCTTCTCGGTATCGTGAAATAAACTGTAAATCCACCATTTTCAGCCGGTTCAGCATTAATGCGACAGCCACGTTTTCCGGCAAACTCATCATGGTCACGAATAATCTGCTTGCAGACGAGATACTCCGTACCTCGCAACTCTCCTTTTTCTCCTGTTGCCGTCATACGTTCCAGGTTTGGATAGAAAAGTTGATTTAATTCCTCACGAGTTTTCGTCCTTCGCATATCAGTGAAAAGGAAACGAATATATTCTCCGTCTACTGTTGCTGCCAAATGTATTTCTCCACCCAGAGGAACAGACAAAGCTTCATCTATCAGATTCTCCAATAAGAAGCGGAGTTGGATAAAATCTCCGACCACTCTTTCATCAATAGCTCTTGTAGAGAAAGATACAGCAACCCCTTTTCCCTTATTTGCTTTACGGAAATACTTTTCTGCCAGAGCAAACAACTCCGGTACAGAAATTATCCCGCGACGGAACGTAACTTCTTCCAACTGTCGCGATGCGCACGAACTCAATATGGTAAATATACCTTTATAATATTCTATCAATTCGCTGATAGCTGAAACCGTCTCTTTTTCTTCCGTTTCTGAGAGAATACCTGAACGGAGTTTACCAATGAGTTGCTTGATCTTATTCGGATAATAAATTGTCTCGTGCTTGATGGTGGAAAGACAATTATCAAGTACCATATTCTGCACATGCAACATACCGTCCTCCCATGACGCCCGGTGTGCTTCTTCATGTGCAGCTTCGATGTCGCGGTATTTTGTTGCCAGTTTCACAACTGCATTGAAGACCACAATCGCTATATACCGCGCAATCAATTCCAACAATAGATGAGCCGTCTCTTGATCGACATTCTCCTGCCGTTCAAGATATAACACACCCACACAGCGCGAATCACCCGCAGCATCCACTACTAAAGGCAAAGCTTCAAATCCCGGTGCGGACAGTTGAGTATGCTGTTCAAAACAGCGTTGAACTACTTCCTTCCAAAGTTCATCTTCTGCCGTAGATGTTCCATTATCTCCCGCAGAGGACAAGTCATTTTCTATAGAATTTGACGCATATTCCAGTTGATGTGTCGTTTCATTATAAACGGCGATTCCCAACCGATCAATACTTAGCAACTCATTTACGGCATCGAAGCCTTCGTCAACGATACGTTGAGGAATAGCTTTCAGGGTATCTTCTTCCCGTTGCAATGCCTCTTCTGTTTCGGGAACTTGTATCAGGGAGGCAGCAAATATCTGTCTATTGATTTCCAAAACCTGTTCCAGATTCCAACGGTTTACAAGACGTTTGCGAATATACAGGATGTAATATCCCAAGAGCAACATAGCTATAAGTCCGATAAACAGGATAACCCCCACCATCTTATTATTGGTGGAACGTTCCAGTTGACGACAATATTCCTCCAAAGACTGATCTTCACCCAGCAATTTGTACAAAGTCGTATAAGCAGCATTATTATAACTGTATGCATCCCATTGTTTCAACGCAAGAAAAGCGACAGCCGCCTCATTCCGGATATCCAGAATGACATGAAAGTCCGAATTGAAAAGATCATTCCACCAGGATAATTCCCCCGGCTCCCCTTCTCCTCTCAATGACATATAGCGCTGCGGCTCCCGGGCATACCTTTTATAATGCGCATTCAGGCAAGACATGGCAGAGTCTACATATTCCAAAGCCTGTTCAAAATTTCCTTCCACATTACTATAATAGGCATCATTAGCATAGTCTGACGCCTCATTCAACAGAGCTTCAAACTCATTTTCCGCAGCTAATGACAAAGAATCCTGAGCCGTTTGCGCATAGATTTCATCCGGTTGCATCACCGCTTCCTCCACTGCTTTATTGCATGAACTCATGCCTATAGAAAAGAATATGCACAGAAATACCATCAAAGTTTTACGCACTCCTGTAGGCAAACGGAAATAAAAACGGCTGCCCTTCCCTAAAGTACTTTCTACATTGAACAAACAGACTCTGAATACTTCGTTCGTCTTCCGGTATTTCTCAATGATACCTTTACAATTCATCAGACCGAAGCCGCTCCCTTTGTTTTTCAGCAGTTCTTCCCGGTCGGCAGCATCCAGTATGCCTATTTCCTGCGAATTATACAATTTCTCACCGACAATACGCGTCACATCTTCTTCAGAAAGACCATAACCGGTATCTTCTACTGAGATTTCCACATATTCTTCTGTCGGATTTGCATAGACCTTTACCTTACCTCCCTTTGGAGTATATTTACGGGCATTTTCTGCAAGCGTGTTTATCATAAACAGCGTCAACGCCTTGTCAGCTTTCACATAGGTATCCGTTGGTGTCACTTCCAGTTGTTGCTGTTTCATTTCGAAAGCACGGCTTCCTTTCCGTATCAGATCGAAAAGCTCGTTCAACCCGAATGTTTCTATATTCAAGCTCAGGCTACCCTGTTTCATTTTAATCCATAAAGCAAGGATATCATTGTATTCATTGATGGTTGTCACCAATTCGTCCATATATTGATACTTCTCGGCTTTGATGTGTTCGTCATGGATAAAACCCTTTTCCGTCAGTTTATGCACTTCATTAATAATACGGTCTATGTACGGATGAATACCGTTCACAATGGCCATACACGCTTTCTTTATAAGATTCTGACGTTTATTTCCGGCTATATGCTGTTCGTACACATACCGTTCTTTTTCCAACCGGCGGCGTTCGTCACCCAGCGAAATGGAAGTCATGCCATTATCAAGCGCCCATGTAATATAAGGAGCAATCACATGTAGTATTGCTTTCTCATCCTTCGTAAGACGTTTGGGTAATACCAACTGCCCATCTTCTATCCGGATGTCTTTTACATTGAAAAGTTCCTCTATATCTGTCTGCACAGCAGAAAGAATGGCATCTACAATCTCTTCTTCCGTCTGCGCGTCCGTGGGAATAGAAGCGGTTATTTTCTGGCAAATGTCCAACATCTGCCTCAAACGGTGCAAATGGACATGATTACGTTCTTTAGACCGTTTATTGAATATCCAAAAAAATAAAACCACCAGTATAAAACCGACAATCACGAAGAAGAGTAAAATATTAAGCTGTCGGGCTTCACTTTCCAAAGCCTGATAACGGCTTTCCAACTCCTTATCCTGCCGGGTATCTTCCAGAATATCCAGATAAATATTGCGATTATAATCGGAGTGTTGCTTCATTTCCAGTCCGGCATACGTAACACTCAGTTGTTCGCGAATACGTGAAATCCATTCCGGAACGGTTCGTAACTTACGCTCTATCCATGCTTTTTCTGAAGAAATGGTATCCCGTATATCATAGGTTTTCAACCAATCCAGGCTATCGTGGCAATCATAAAAACGGCGATGATGGCTGTTCACACACTCCAAGGCAAGCGTCAATGTATCCAATGCTTCGGCGTAGTTATCATGCGCATTCAAATATTTACCAATAGAAACATAGGCACCGGCAATCTGATACACATCATTATATTGCTTGAATTTCTTCAAAGCTAATTGTCCTAAACGCATGGGCAACAAAGAATCCACGGGAACATCAAACTGTTTCAATGCATGAGAACGCCTAACCTGGAAAAAGTCATAATTATCGGGAGATGCCATCAGGTTAGCAAGCCCCTGTACTCCATTACCTTCAAAATATAAGTATCCTCCGCGGGATGCCATTTTCCAAGTTGTATACAGTTCGTCGAATTCACGCAAACGACGTTCATCCGCCGTTTCACCATCACAAAGTGCTGCCGATCCTTTTATATAATGATAATACAGTAACTGGTTCGTATCCGCTACAAGTTCTTCCTGCGGATATATTTCGTTGATGGAAGCCACCGCTTCCGGACGTTGTTGCAGATAGTAGTAATAAACTGCGGAAACGATATAAAATTCGGAGCGTGCATAGTTCAGTCTTAACCGTTCGTGCTTATCTACGAAAAGTTTGTTATCTTCATCTATTCGTTTCATGCGGCGGAGGGCACTGTTCCGATAGTCATAAAATTCTTTGTTCATGGCCGTCCGCTGATAGATTTTCATCAATCCGATATCGGCAACCAGCAATTCCAGTTCATTTTTCGTGAGACTGTACACATCTTTATGAAACTTCTCCGCTTTCTCAAAATCCATGCGCATAAAAGCACAAAAACCCAGATTATTGGATGCTTCCGCTTTCCCTTGACTATACAGATTCACTTTTCCATAAGCTTGTGTGGCAGCATGACAAGAAGAGTCCAGGTCTTTATACCGATAAGAATAAGCCACTTGGTTGAGCGAATCGATAAGATGTACTTCCTTGGTGGGAGCAGTACCCACACAAGAAATCATTACTATGCAAAAACACAGTAAGCCCACCAATCGTATATGAGGAAACCGTTTCACTTAGCAAAGCTACAAATAAATCCGGGAAAGAAAAAAGATTTTTCTACAATAAGTCTTGTAGAATGTAGCGGGAAATTCATAACTTTGCAGCCGTATTAAACAAATAGGTAACATCTATTACAAAATGAGCGAAAAAGCACCCGTAATGGTATTCTCCGGAACTAACTCGAGATACCTTGCAGAGAAAATCTGCGCAAGCCTTGATTGCCCTCTGGGAAAGATGAACATCACCCACTTTGCTGATGGTGAGTTTGCTGTTTCCTATGAAGAGTCAATTCGTGGCGCACATGTATTCCTGGTTCAATCCACCTTCCCTAATTCCGACAATTTAATGGAACTTCTGCTGATGATCGACGCAGCTAAAAGAGCGTCTGCTAAAAGCGTTGTTGCAGTCATTCCATATTTCGGTTGGGCACGACAGGACAGAAAAGACAAACCTCGCGTTTCTATCGGCGCAAAGTTAGTAGCCGATTTACTTTCAGTAGCAGGTATCGATCGTTTGATTACGATGGATCTCCATGCTGATCAAATCCAAGGTTTCTTCAACATTCCGGTAGATCACTTGTATGCTTCGGCAGTGTTCCTCCCCTATATTGAGTCCTTGAAATTGAAAGATCTTGTAATCGCTACGCCGGATGTGGGTGGTTCCAAACGTGCCAGCACATTCTCAAAGTATTTGGGAGTTCCCCTGGTATTGTGCAACAAATCACGTGAGAAAGCAAACGAAGTTGCATCCATGCAGATTATCGGTGATGTAACCGATAAGAATGTAGTATTGGTAGATGACATCGTAGATACAGCCGGTACTATCACCAAAGCAGCTAACATTATGTTGGATGCCGGTGCTAAATCAGTACGCGCTATTGCAAGCCACTGTGTAATGTCCGACCCGGCGTCTTTCCGTGTACAGGAATCCAGTCTGACCGAAATCGTATTTACCGATAGTATCCCCTACTCTAAGAAATGCGCGAAAGTGAAACAACTCAGTATTGCTGATATGTTTGCAGAAACCATCAAGAGAGTGGTGAATAATGAGTCTATCAGTTCACAATACATTATCTAAATTGCCTTTGGCAATTTAGAAATTAAAAATTAATAATTAAAAATTAAAGGCTGCGCGATGTTACATTAACTGCGCAGCCTTTAATTTTTAATTATTAATTTTTAATTTAATTCCAGTCTTCCCATTTTGTACGTGCCCTTTTTTATTACTTTTCCGTTTTTATCCGTTTCAACAAAAGGACCGTGTTTTTTGCCTTGCTTGAAGAAGCCTTCGTAACGATTACCGTTTTTATCCTCTTGTATACCGTTACCTTCTTCCATACCATTCACAAAACCACCTTTATATTTAGTTCCGTCTGTCATAATCAGGGTTCCCTGACCATTGAACTGGTTGTTTTTCCATTCGCCTTCGTAGGAATCACCTACATTCCATTTATACGTTCCACGGCCGTCACGTTGGTTATCTTTCCAGTCGCCGTCATAGACCGCACCACTTGCCCAAGTAAACACACCTTTTCCGTGTTGCATGCCGTCTTTGAAGTTTCCTACATATTTATTGCCGTTGGCGTGATAATAAATACCGGCTCCGGTACGTTCACCCTGCACATACGCACCTTCATAGCGGTCGCCGGTGTGGAAGAAGTAAATACCTTTGCCATGTTGCATATCATCTTTCCAGTCGCCTACATATTTATCTCCGTTGGCATATTCGAAAGTTCCTTTTCCATCACGCACATCGTTCTTCCAGTCACCTTCGTATTTACAGCCGTCATTCCAGACAAAAGTACCTTTACCCTCTTTCTTATCATTCTTCCAGGAACCTTCATATTTGGAACCGTTTTTCCAAGTGTATGTACCTTGACCTTCACGTTTATCATTTACCCAGTCTCCTTCGTAAATGTCACCGGTATAGTAGTACATTGTACCTTTGCCTTGCTGATAATCCTGAAACCACATGCCGTCATAACGGTTGTTGTTCATGAAATAGTAGATACCCTTACCGTGTTGCTGATCCTGAAACCATTGTCCTTCGTACTTTTCGCCGTCAGGAAATGTATAAGTACCATATCCTTCACGTTTTCCTTTCACATATTCACCTTCGTAGACATTGCCATTCTTGAACACCGTCTTACCCTTTCCGTTGGGTTTACGTCCTTTCATTTCACCCGTATATACGGAGCCATCTTTAAAGGTATGAGTTCCTATCTTTATTTCAGAAGAGAAAGTTGTTTTTACTTTGTCGAAGAAACCGGATTTCTTTTCCTGGGCCGTCGCCCCGCCTTGGGACATGAATACCAGAATGAGTGCAGTATATAGATATTTCATTGAAAATTATAAATTAGCGATTTTAATAATAAGACGTGTAAACGCAGCAACTTGTTACACGCCTTATATAGTATTTGCACAAAGATACAATTAATCTGCTAAAAGGAAGGGGTATCACACCTTTTTTATGACATTTTTTTGCCGGATACGATTTCTTTTAATGTCTCTTTGCACAAATAGCGTGAGGCAAGTTCGCGTATCTCGACAGGAGTAATTGTCTTCACTGCTTCTACGGCATCCCTCACATACGAGTCCGGGAGGCCGGAAGTATGAATAAAGATCCAGGCATCCGCCAGTGAGAAGGCAGACTCATAGCTGCGACACATATCGCCCAACATATAGTTTCTCACCATAGCAAGTTCTTCGGCAGGTACGAGGTCATTTTGCAGGCGGTCTATTTCATGGTAAACTTCTTTGATAAGCGGCTCTACAAATTCATTGGCAGTCTCTGCATTGACAACCAACAATCCACTATCGGGATAAGGCATGATACCGGCAGATATACCATACGTATATCCTTTATCTTCACGAATATTAGACATCAAACGGCTACCGAAATACCCTCCGAACAAGGTAACCAGAACGCGAACTTTCAAATAGTCAGGATGGCGTCGATCCAAAGAAAGCATTCCCATACGAACAGCACTTTGCATTGCATCGGCACGCTCGGTAAAAATACGTTTCTCAGAAGAAGTTACCGGAACATAAGACCGTTTTTCCGGTTTGCGGAAATCTTTACCGAAAGGTTCACTTCCAAAAAGAGTTTCAATACGACGGATAGCGTCTTCGCTGACCTTCCCAGCAAGATAGATACTGCAATTTCCGGAATGATAATATCGGTCGTAAAACGATTGCAAGACAGAAGGGTTAATCAAATGATAATCTTCCTTCTGCACTAATTGCCCGCACGGATGCGTATCGCCATATACGGCATTTATCAAAGTGCGATGGGCCAGAAAGTCCACCTTGGAGCTGTTCACAAGAAATTGCTGGATATTGCTGTCGATAATCACTCCCAACTCTTTTTCAGGGAAAAGAGGTTCTTTTACGATAGATTCAAAAATATCTAAAGTTTCCGGCAGATATTTATTCAAAGAATAAAGGGTGATATAAGCATACTCGGACGAGCTGGAAAGCTCCAACCAAGCACCATAGTAATCCAATTTTTCGGCAATGGCCGCGGCCGAATAACGCCGGGTACCTTCGCGCAGCATCCGGTTGGTAAACAAAGCCTGCAAGCGTTGGTTCTGCTGCCAGCGTCCACCCTCTATCAACAGGTCAATTCGGACTACTTCATTATCCCCGGCATTGAGTATATATAAAGGTATGCCATTTTTCATCACCCGACATTCGGGAGATGGCACTGCCAATTGTTCCGGCTCACAAATACGGGGCTGGATAGTTCTGTCTAACATATTTTCAAGAATTCTTCAGCCTTTTCCAAATCCTGGGGAGTATCAATGCCGATGGTCTCTACTTCGGTAATACCGGCTTTAATGGTATAGCCATTCTCCAGCCAACGAAGTTGTTCCAGTGATTCTGCCAGTTCCAGCGAAGATTGCGGCAACGAAGTAATCTCTTTTAAAACTTCAGCACGATAGGCGTATAATCCTATATGCTTATAATAAGTGTGATTTTTCAGCCAATCTTGTTTTTCCGCATTTCGCTGATAAGGAATAATGGAGCGGCTGAAATAGAGTGCATTCATATTCTTATTCAGCACTACTTTCGGAGAATTGATATTCTCCAAAGCTTCAAATCCATTCTCAGGAGTAAAAGGTTTCACCAGTGTAGCAATCTGAGTCGTAATGTCGTCGAAGCAAGCTTTTACAGTTTCCAGTTGGGAGGGTTGAATAAAAGGCTCGTCACCCTGAATGTTGACTACGACATCAAAGTCTCCCCCTATTTTAGTATATGCTTCATAGCAACGATCCGTACCACTTTTATGATTAACGGAAGTCATCACTACTTTACCTCCGAAAGCTTTTACAGCTTCTTCGATCCGTTCATCATCTGTGGCCACATAAGCATCGTCCAGAATACCTGCCACTTGTTCATATACTCGCTGTATTACAGTTTTACCTCCCAGCATGGCCAGCGGTTTTGCAGGAAAACGCGTGGATGCGTAACGGGCGGGAATGATTCCTAAAAACTTCAACATATTTATATTTACTATTTTATAGATCCGCGTTCGTCCGCTTTATCCGCGTCGTCCGCGTACCCATTTTAAATTACTCTATTTCTTTCAATCCCCGGCAAATATAGTCCCTTTTTAAATCATCGGGTTTATAGACTGTGTCATCACATGATAATAAGTCCAGATCCAACCGGACTATTTCTTGCTTTTTCTCTTCAGGCATCCGCCCCGCTTCCCGTTCAATAGCTTTCAAACAAGAAGTTATTTCCGCCGCATCGCTACTGGAAATAAAACGTGCCACCTGATTGGAAAATAAGGATGAACGCCGGAAATAAAGCGGTTTAGTCTCTTCTTCCGTAGAAAAACGAATACCAGGAAACAGTTCTTTCAACCGCTTCCGCGCCAACGAAAGATTCTCTTTCTGTTGCTCGTTACTACCGATGCTGATTGTATAAACCACTTTCGAAATCAAGAATTTAGACCGACACTTGAACTTTAATCAAAGAAGTCATCCAAACCAGTTTCTGATGCCGATTCAAAATTAACGTCCCCATTATCCTTACAAGGATCGAAACCTTCCGGAAGTTGGAATGTCTCATTTTCATCATATCCCAGTGTCTTGTCTCCAAGCACTTTTACCATATATTTAGACCAGATAGGCAATGCCATAGAAGCACCTTGCCCATGCAGCATAGTATCGAAATGAATATCGCGCTCTTCTCCACCAACCCAGCATCCGGATACCAGTGAAGGAGTAAAGCCCATAAACCAACCATCTGCATTATAGTTAGTTGTTCCGGTCTTACCACCCATATCAGCTTTCACACCTAAGCGACGAACACGTCCACCTGTTCCCTCATTAATAACGGCACGAAGCATAACCAACATCTTATAAGCGCTGGAAACACTGATAACCTCTTCCATTTCCGGAGAGAACGTAGCTAATACATTTCCGTCATTATCTTCAATGCGAGTTACAAACAGTGGAGCTACACGGATACCTTTATTGGGGAATGCAGTATAAGCACTGACCATTTCTCCTACCGAAATTTCGCAAGGACCAAGACATAAAGAAACTGACGGCACAATTTCACGATTACGTACACCAAAACTTTCAATCAAGCGTTTCAGAGAATATGGGTTGAGCTTACTCATCAGATACGCTGTGATCCAGTTGTCAGAGTTAGCCAATCCCCACTTCACAGTTACCATTTCTCCATAACGTTTAGTATTGGCATTACGGGGCGTCCACGGTTTGCCGTTTTCATCAATTAAAGTATATTCCACATGACGCGCTTCATCACAAGGAGAATAACCACTCTCCATAGCTAATGTGTAGACATAAGGCTTAATGGTGGACCCCACCTGACGGCGACCTACCATTGCCATATCATATTTAAAATAATGATGATTAGGCCCTCCGACATATGCTTTCACATGCCCATTATGCGGATTCATAGACATAAAACCTGCACGGAGGAAGTGTTTGTAATAGCGGATAGAATCCATAGGTGTCATGATTGTATCCTTTTCACCATTCCAGGTAAATACCGACATTTCTTCAGGTGTATTGAAAGCTTTTTCAATTTGGGCATCCGATGCCCCGGCTTTCTTCATGATACGATAACGGTCGGACTGTTTCATAGTGCGGGTAAGAATTTCATCTACCTGCTCCTGCGTAATTCTGTTACTGTAAGGCGCTTTTTTACGTCCTTTCTTTTCTTTGAAGAAATAGCCTTGCAATTCTTTCAGGTGCTCTTCTACCGCCTCTTCTGCATATTGCTGCATACGAGAGTCAATAGTGGTATAAATTTTCAGACCGTCTGTATAAAGATTATATTTAGAGCCATCTTTCTTAGTATTCTTTTCACACCAACCAAATAAAGGATTATTTTCCCAGTCAAGAGAATCTTCATAGAATTTTTGCATCTGCCAACCACGATAATCTCCCTTTACAGGTTTCTTTGCATTCAATACACCACGCAGATATTCGCGGAAGTAAGTTGCCATTCCTTCATTATGATCAACGCGAGTATATTTCAGAACAAGCGGAAGGGCCTGCAAAGAATCACATTCTTCCGCTGTGATATATCCGGCTTTACGCATCTGATCAAGCACCACGTTACGACGCCCGCGTGAACGTTCATTATATCGTACAGGATTAAAATAAGATGGATTCTTGCACATTCCTACAAGCATAGCGGCTTCTTCTATCTTTAAATCATTTGGATCGCAACCGAAATAAGTATTGGCAGCAGTTTTAATACCTACTGCATTGTTCAAGAAATCAAATTTATTAAGATACATGGTAAGTATCTCTTCTTTAGTGTAATAACGTTCCAATTTCACGGCAATCACCCACTCGATGGGTTTCTGAAACAAACGTTCCATTACATTATCCGCACTGGGCGAATAAAGCTGTTTGGATAATTGTTGTGTAATCGTACTACCTCCACCTGCATTCGTCTGAAATAACAAACCACGCTTCACGATAGCGCGGAACAATGCGATGGCATCAATTCCGGAGTGTTTGGCAAAACGCACATCTTCCGTTGCAATCAAAGCATTGATAATATTAGGAGACAGATCATTATAGCCTACATACACACGATTCTCTTTACTAAAAGAATAAGTTCCGAGCACCTTCCCGTCTTCTGAGAAAATTTGTGTAGCAAACTTATAATTGGGGTTTTCCAGATCTTCGACAGGAGGCATATAGCCTATCCAACCTTTTGCAATGGAGAAGAAAACAGTGACGCAAGCCAATACTATGACGGCTAAGAATATCCAAAGGATTTTTATGATGTTCTTTATCATGTTTATTACTGTAAATTCACTAAATCAATAAAATAGATTACCTGTAAAAATAACAAGGCAAAGGTACGGAATTATATTGGAACACCCTTATAAATTCTATAGAAAACTCTTAAAACGCCACACTTTATCATCGGAAATGCCACATCTTAATGGGTAAAATGCCACACTTCAGCAAGCACAAAGTGTGGCATTTCGGAGAATGAAATGTAGCATTTCCGATGATAAAGTGTGGCGTTTGGGGGGATGAAACCTGGCATTTTGGAGGCGTTTTTTGTTTAGGAAACGGCCGATTCCAAGCTGTTTTTTGCAAAAAAACGCATTTTTTTGCTTAGGAACAAAGTGTGATCAAGAAGGGCAAAATACTATTATTCAACACTTTCACTAAAACAGACGATGCATTTTTCTTTCTTATATATTCTTTATATAACAACAACAGCAGAAAAGAAAAAGAAAAGCTACTGCTGATGCTGGTAATGATCCAAACAAATTCCGGCATTCATCTCACCGCATAAGAAACTTCATCCCGTAAGATTGTTTTTTCGCCCCACGAGATATTTTTTTCAGCTCATAGGGCAAAACTCTTTGTCCCATAAACTGAAGATCACCGTCTATGGAGACGAAAAAAACTTCTAAATTTTCTCCCGTCTTTCTTCCGTACTCCGCATCTTTTCCGTACCTTTGAACTCTCGAAAAGAATTAAAATAACGAACGATATGGAAAACAGAAGTTTAGTCACCATTGCCGAGCATAGCAAGGAAAAAATCCTCTACATGATCGAGATGGCGAAGCAGTTTGAAGCCCGTCCCAACCGTAGGCTGCTGGAAGGGAAAGTGGTTGCCACCCTCTTTTTCGAGCCGTCTACCCGCACAAGACTCAGTTTTGAAACAGCAGCCAACCGCTTGGGAGCCCGTGTAATCGGGTTTAGTGACCCCAAAGCAACGAGTTCTTCGAAAGGCGAAACCCTGAAAGATACCATCAAAATGGTGAGCAACTACGCCGATATCATCGTGATGCGGCATCATCTGGAAGGAGCCGCCCGCTATGCCAGCGAAGTAACCACAGTGCCTATCGTCAATGCCGGAGACGGAGCCAACCAGCATCCTTCACAAACGATGCTCGACCTCTACTCCATCTACAAAACCCAGGGTACACTGGAGAACCTGAATATTTTCCTCGTTGGCGACCTCAAATATGGCCGCACCGTACACTCACTGCTGATGGCAATGCGCCACTTCAACCCAACTTTCCACTTCATAGCTCCTGATGAATTGAGAATGCCCGAAGAATACAAAATTTACTGCCGTGATCATGGCATCAAATACGTGGAACATACGGACTTTACGGAAGAAACCATAGCAGATGCCGACATCCTCTACATGACCCGTGTGCAGCGTGAACGCTTCACTGACCTCATGGAGTACGAACGGGTGAAGAACGTTTACATCCTGCGCAACAAGATGCTGGAACATACTCGTCCCAATTTATGCATTCTGCATCCCCTGCCCCGCGTCAATGAAATCGCTTATGACGTAGACGATAATCCGAAAGCTTACTACTTCCAGCAAGCTCAAAACGGTCTGTATGCTCGTGAGGCTATCCTCTGCGATGTATTAGGCATTACACTGGATGAGGTGAAAGCCTAAATTGTACTTTGTAAATTGCTAAATTGTAAATTGAAAGATGAGCGAAAAAAAACAAGAATTACAGGTTGCCGCATTAGAAAACGGTACAGTTATCGACCATATCCCCTCTGAAAATCTGTTCACAGTAGTCTCTTTGCTGGGACTTGAACACATGAATAACAATATCACCATTGGCTTTAATCTCAAAAGCGGAAAGCTGGGTACTAAAGGCATTATTAAAATTGCAGATAAATTTTTCTGCGATGACGAAATTAATCGTATCGCCGTGGTAGCACCTAATGTGAAGCTGAATATTATTCGGGATTATGAAGTGGTGGAAAAACGTGAAGTTAGCCTTCCTGAAGAACTTCGCGGCATTGTAAAGTGTGCTAATCCCAAATGTATTACGAACAACGAGCCCATGGCGACGTTATTCCATGTAGTGGATAAGGAGAATTGTGTGATCCGATGCCATTATTGCGAGAAAGAACAAAACAGGAACGAAATTGAAATAATATAAGAGCTCGTAACTCTTTAGTCATGAAACAAGACTGGAAGCCCGGAACAATGATTTACCCGCTTCCTGCCGTATTGGTAAGCTGCGGAAGCATTCCGGAAGAATATAACATATTAACAATTGCATGGACGGGAACGATTTGTACGAACCCGCCCATGTGCTATATTTCAGTACGTCCCGAACGCCACTCCTACGAAATCCTGAAACGGAATATGGAGTTTGTCATCAATCTCACTACCAAAGATATGGCGCGTGCAACGGATTGGTGTGGCGTACGTTCCGGGAAAGACTACAATAAGTTTGAAGAAATGCATCTGACACCGGGAAAAAGCACTGTGGTCAATGCCCCTCTTATTGAAGAATCCCCTTTGTGTATAGAATGTCGTGTAAAGGAAATCATGTCACTCGGCTCGCATGATATGTTTATTGCCGATGTGGTAAACGTGCGTGCCGACGACCGGAACCTGAACCCGGAAACCGGAAAACTGGAGCTGGCGGAAGCTAATCCACTGGTTTATGTACATGGAGGATATTATGAATTGGGTGAAAAGATCGGTAAATTTGGCTGGTCTGTTGAGAAGAAAAGATAGTGATTAACGGTTAGTGATAAGTGATGAACAAAGTTTTGAAAATATTTATCCTGTGCCTTTTGTTTTTCCCCGCTACAACGTGGGGGCAATCTCATCTTGTGCCCGGTACAGCGGTTGAAGAACCACTGAAGAAACATCACCATGATCGTCCGGTGAACTTCGGTATTAAAGGTGGTTTCACCTCTTCCCTCTTCCTTGTATCTAATCTTACATTAAACGGAATCACCATAGACGAGGTGCAGAATAACTACAAGATAGGCTATTTCGGCTCTGTCTTTATGCGTATCAACTTTGAACGTCATTTCCTGCAACCGGAAATATCCTACAATATCAACCGCTGCAATATTACTTTCGAAAAACCTGCCGCAGAGGATGCTCCTTTGGAAATGGCATCTATAACTTCTGAAATCCACAGTGTAGACATTCCTGTGATCTACGGATATAATGTTATTAAGGAGGGGCCCTATAGTCTGGCTGTATTCGGCGGTCCTAAATTTCGTTATATCTGGAATAAAAAGAGCGAAGTTACTTTTGAGAATTTCGACCAGCAGGGAATCAAAGAAAGGCTGCGTCCGCTGAACCTCAGCTTCACCCTTGGAGTAGCCGTCACTATCTCCCGCATTTTCTTCGATTTCCGCTATGACATAGGAGTACATAATATATCCCGCAAAGTGACTTATGATGACGGCGTCGTCGAAGGTGATCCACCCGCTGACGAAATACGTTTCCACCGACGAGACAATGTTCTCAGCTTTTCCTTTGGAGTATTCTTTTAGAAAGTAAATTTCTGTCTTTTCTGACAGTTTATTCATTTTTTTACCGTAAATTTGTGCGCTTAATAAGAGAACACAGATTTATCAAACTTATCTAAGTAAGCAAAATGAAAAGAGACGATTTAATTTTCGATATCATCGAAAAAGAACATCAACGTCAGCTCAAAGGTATTGAACTGATTGCATCAGAGAATTTTGTAAGTGACCAAGTAATGGAGGCAATGGGCTCCTGTCTCACTAACAAGTATGCAGAAGGTTATCCCGGCAAACGTTACTACGGAGGTTGCGAAGTAGTAGACCAGAGCGAACAAATTGCTATCGACCGCATAAAGGAAATCTTTGGTGCAGAATGGGCTAACGTGCAACCCCACTCAGGCGCACAAGCTAATGCAGCTGTATTCCTCGCTGTATTGAATCCGGGTGACAAATTCATGGGACTGAATCTGGCTCACGGCGGTCACCTCTCACACGGTTCTTTAGTAAATACTTCCGGTATCATCTATACTCCCTGTGAATATAATCTGAATAAGGAAACCGGTCGCGTAGACTATGACCAGATGGAAGAAGTTGCTTTGCGCGAAAAACCCAAAATGATCATCGGTGGTGGTTCAGCATATTCCCGCGAATGGGACTACAAACGTATGCGCGAAATCGCAGACAAAGTAGGTGCTATCCTGATGATCGATATGGCTCACCCTGCCGGACTGATTGCAGCCGGATTGCTGGAAAACCCTGTGAAGTATGCTCATATCGTTACTTCTACCACACATAAGACTTTGCGTGGTCCTCGCGGAGGTATCATCCTGATTGGCAAAGACTTCCCTAATCCTTGGGGCAAAACGACACCGAAGGGTGAAATCAAGATGATGTCTCAGTTGATCGACTCAGCTGTATTCCCGGGTATCCAAGGTGGTCCGTTGGAACACGTCATTGCATCAAAAGCTGTTGCATTCGGTGAAATCCTGCAACCCGAATTCAAAGAATATGCTGCCCAAGTGAAGAAAAATGCGGCCGTACTGGCACAAGCATTAATCGACCGTGGCTTTACAATCGTTTCCGGTGGTACGGATAATCACTCTATGCTGGTTGACCTGCGTAGCAAATATCCTGATCTCACAGGTAAAGTTGCTGAAAAGGCATTGGTATCTGCCGATATCACTGTAAACAAGAATATGGTTCCGTTCGATAGCCGTTCTGCATTCCAGACTTCCGGTATCCGTTTGGGTACTCCTGCCATCACTACTCGTGGCGCCAAAGAAGATCTGATGCTGGAAATTGCAGAAATGATTGAAACGGTTCTGTCCAATGTAGAAAACGAAGCGGTTATTGCCGAAGTTCGCGCACGCGTAAATAAGACAATGGAGAAATATCCGCTGTTCGCATATTAAGAAATTTGTTTTTACGAGTCAGCCGGTTTTGTTTTTTCCGGCCGACAGGTATATACATTTTTGAGAAAAAATGTATGTATATAAATGATTAAATATATAGTTAAATTGTAAAATGGTCCGTAGCCTTTGTGATAAAGGCTACGGACCTCTTTTTTTTACGCATTGACACTATTTTTGTTGTATTGAAAGGATACTCCTGCTTGCATTTCCCTATTTTTGGAAACTACATTTATTATTCACTTTAAAACTTTAATTACTATGTCAGAAAACATTGGAGTAGCTACAGGTAAGATTATGCTGAAAATTGTTATCGCTCTTTTTAAAGGTGTATGGAATGTACTGACCTTCGGGTTTAGAGCTTACAAAGGTCACCGGGACAAAAAAGACGCCGAAATGCGTGAACAGTTAAGACAGGTACAAGCAAACAACAATTCCCAAACTATTTAATTCTGCAATACTATGAGCTCAGCAAACAAGAAACACATGCAGGGTGGTATGAACACCACATACAGCAATGTAAATACTGAAGACGAAAGAAACAAAAAAGCGGAAGAACTATTGTTCCAGGCATGGGAAACAGCCGGATATCATGGACAGCCGGATGAAGATTATTATCCTCGAACAGCCCAGGAAACAAGGGATATGGAAGATCTGCTGACACAAGCGGAAGCAGCCATTGATGACCCGTCGGATACCGAACTAATGGAGGTAATGGCTGATACGCGCGAAGTGCTGGAATGGTCCAAACAGCGACATTGGACATTCGCATGGTGGATCATCATCTGTGTAGCCATTATGGGATGTTATTATTTCTATCAGGCCGGAAGCGAACAGGATTATGTAGCAAAGAGACAGGCGCTGACTGATGAGCAAGTGCAGACTGAACTTAGCGAAGCCATCACCCGGCAACAAAGTTACATTGATACTTATAGCCAAAAGTTGGCAGTAGATACCATTTCTGAAGAAACACGCAGTCTTTATGAAAAATATATGGAAAATGCCACTGAAGAAATTAAAGAACTGAAAGCATATAATGTGGAAACTTATAAAAAGCACCTGGTAGATCGTGCCGATGCCGGAGTATGGCGTGAAAGATGGGAAGCGATCTGGTGTTTTATCTGGATCGTGCTTTATATTTTCGCCTGCCGTCCACGTGGATATATGATTACTAAACGTCGCCGTGAAGACAAAATGGCTACCGGTCTCAAAAAGATATTATTCGGCATTGCAGGAGCTTTAGTGGGTGCTGCCGGCGCTTTATATGTGACCACCACCATAACTAAATGGAGCGATGGAAGTAAAACCCGTGATGATGATAGCATGATTATCTATGCCATGAAGTTCGGTCTTATTGCACTGGCTGTTATCATCGTTCTTTGGGCAGCACGTATTGTTATCGTGATTGCTACACTTCTGGGACTATTGAGAAACTACGACTGGAAACAGTTGGCCAAAGACCCGAAAGCCATGTTGAATGATTTGAAATAAATGGAAAGGGGATGCAAGTATATACCGGCATCCCCTATTTCTATATTTGGTTAGCTCAATCCTTCTATATTTCCATCTACAATGTCGATGTGCATAGCTTGTGGCTCTTTGGGAAGCCCCGGCATGCGCAGAATTTCTCCGGCGATGGCAACAATCATTTCCGCACCGTTATTGATTACAATATCCTTGATATGAAATTCAAAGTTGTTCACCGCACCGTATATTTTCGGATCGGCAGAGAAAGAATATTGTGTTTTGGCAATGCAAACGGGATAATGACCAATGCCCATCTTCTCTATCAATTTGATGATTTTACGTGAATGGATACTGTAAGTCACCACACTGGCACCGTAAAGATTGCAAGCTATCTTCTCTATTTTTTGTTCTACACTGTCATTTTCACTATAACTGAAGTTCAAGGGTTCAGAAGGTTTCTTCTCAATAGTATCCACTACCAGATTAGCGAGCTCCACAGCCCCCTCTCCTCCTTCTGCAAAGGCATTATTGACAGCGAACCCTACACCTAATTTCTCTTCGCAATGCCGGCGGATTGTTTCTACTTCCTCGTCCGTATCACTGGCAAAACGATTGAAGGCAACCAGCACCGTCTGACCGAATGAACGTAGATTGCGTATATGTTTATCGAGATTGCCGAAGCCTTGTTGCAATCCTTCCATATTGGGTTCTTTAATACGATCCAGACTGACACCTCCATGCATCTTCAAGCCTTGTGCAGTAGCCACAATCACTGTCAGTTTAGGTTGTAACCCACTTTTGCGACATTTGATATTATAAAATTTCTCCGCACCAAGATCGGCACCGAAACCAGCTTCCGTTACAACATAATCTCCAAAAGTCATTGCCATTTTCGTTGCAAGAATAGAGTTACAACCATGCGCAATATTTGCGAAGGGACCGCCATGAACAAAAGCTGCCGATCCTTCGGTTGTCTGAACCAAGTTCGGATTGATAGCATCTTTCAGCAAGACAGTGATGGCTCCTGCTACTCCTAACTCCTTCACAGTGAACGGGCAACCATCAAAACGGAAACCAAGGATGATATTCTCGATCCGTCGTTTCAGGTCGTCTATGTCCTTTGCCAGACAGAGAATAGCCATAATTTCGGATGCAGGGGTAATATCGAAGCCGGATTCTTCGGTAATACCGTTCGTACTGGGGCCTAAACCGGTGACAATGCTACGCAAAGAGCGGTCGTTCACATCGAGCACGCGCTGCCAGATGATTTCTTTCAGCCCGAATCCGTCCGCCTGATGCTGATAAAGATAATTGTCGAGCAATGCGGATATCATATTGTGCGCCGAAGTGATGGCATGAAAATCTCCTGTAAAGTGCAGATTTATCTTTTCCATAGGAAGCACCTGGGCATAACCGCCACCTGCCGCTCCACCCTTCATGCCGAAACAAGGTCCTAACGAAGGTTCACGCAAAGCAACGATGGCTTTCTTGCCGATCTTATTCAACCCCAATGCCAGACCGATGGAAACCGTAGTCTTACCAATACCTGCTTTGGTAGCAGTAATGGCAGTTACCAAAATCAGGTTACTTTTCTTCACTTTTTCTTCATCAATCAGATGTGTAGGGATCTTAGCAATATACCGTCCGTAGTTTTCTACTTCTTCGCGTGGAATACCTACATTCTCGGCTACCTGCTTAATCTTCTTCAGCTCTATGCTGCGGGCTATTTCAATGTCTGATTTCATACAGAGAACTTCTTTAAATAAAACTTTCTTTTTGAAAGCTACAAAAGTACGAAAAAGAGTGCAGATAGCAAGATTTTAGGGAAAGAAAGCCTCTGTTATCTTATTCAAGTGTCAAAGCGATACCTTCTACACGATCCGAGTTTGAACCTTCCGGCTCAACCATATCGAAAGAACGTGTTCCGGCAGGCAGTGGAGCGAAATAAAGAGTATAATCGGCCTCTCCACTTTCCGGCATATAGAATTTCTCCCCTAAAGGAATACCTTCCGAACGAAGAACCGGACATACAGTTCCATTGTCCGCTACTAACTGGATATTCTTCATAATTTGTATCCAATATTTGGGTATATAATAGGCACGAATCCGCAAGACCGTAGCAGTATCCGTCAATACTACCTGGCGGATTTCAGGAATATCGTTATTGCTTTTCTTCACCGTCGGGAAATTCACCACTTTATGTCCATTCTCTTCCCCTAAGCTCATCACATATTCGTCTGCATTCAGTAGGCGGCGAAGTTTTCGTTTCAAGCTGTGTGCACTATATCCGAACCATTTTTCTACAATGCGTCCTTCAGGTGAAATAAGGACATAATTTGGAATTCCACGTACTCCATACTTGGCAAATAATCCATTACTTCCTTTCAATTCATTCAGATTCTGCCAAGTCATTTCATGCGTTTTAGAGGCAGTTTCCCAACCTTTCTTGGTATCGATGCTCAGACTTACTATTGTCAGGCGATCTTTGTACATCTCAGCCACTTCCTTCATTTCGGGTAGAGCCATAAGGCACGGACCGCAACCACGACTCCAGAAATCCAACATGATATATTTACCTTTAAAATCAGCCAGGCGGTGTACATTTCCCTCCAAGTCGTACAAATCAGCATCTGCCATTTCATCACCCACTTCCACTACTTGGGGAGGAAAGAGATATGTATATGTATTCATTGCCAAATCGGTCTGTTTTTCTTCATCGGTCAGCCCTTCATAAAGAGCAATCACTTCTTCTTTATAAGGATAATTTTCAGTATACTTTGCTGACATTGCCAACTTCTCCAATTGCTCCAGCCAAATATCGTCAACAGGAATCTGCTTCATACGTTTTATAGTGTTGGCATCAATACGGATCGTAATTTCATCTTCCAGCTTCCGTAAACTATCAGCTTGTGCACGTATCGCCTGTCTTTCTTCGTCCACCGCACTTCCTGCATACTTCCGGCGATATGCACGCTGCAACAAAGAATTGCGCTGATATTCATTCCACAATTCGCGTGAGTCGTTTATAAAAGCCTGATTAGCCACTTGTTCCGGAACAGTGCTTTTCACATCCCAAGTTCGTATCAGTGTATTTTCACCGCTTATCCGTATATTATCTCCCGGACGCACCCAAAGCCTTAAACTCATGGAAGGAAACTTGTCACTTCTTCCCATCATATCCACTATTTCTGTTTCGTTCCCCAATGTTTCTGCCTGAAAACGAAAATGTCCGTTACGAATCGTATCAACACCGATACTGCTACCCACATTTCCATCTAAACGAAACAAAGTGATTAAAGCTCCGTCTTCTACATTCTTTACTTGCCCTTCTATTGTAAAAGTCCCTTGAGCTTGTGCCGCCCAAACACTTGTCATTAAGAACAGCGTTACAATCTCTTTTTTCATATACGTGCTGTTTAGTTATAAAATTATATATCTACGCACAAAACTATATGATTTCTCCGAGATCAGCAAATAAAATTACGATTATTTCGTAATCATCTGTTTCCTTTAATATTAAGCATCTATCACCGAGTATTTTTACTTTCAGTCAATATATATCCGTCCATCATCCGTATGATTCTTTCTGCTTCACGGGCGTTCTCTTCGGAGTGCGTTACCATAACAACAGTAGCTCCATCACGATTCAGCTCTTTCAGGAGATTCATCACTTCATTACCATTCGTAGAATCCAAATTTCCCGTAGGCTCATCGGCAAGGATAATGCGGGGATTGGTAACAATGGCACGCGCTATAGCCACACGCTGCTGCTGTCCACCGGAAAGTTGTTGCGGATAATGCTCGGTGCGGTGAGCTATCTGCATGCGCTCCAAAGCCTCATTGACACGCTTCACACGTTCACGGGTAGAAACTCCGGCATAGAGCAAAGGAAGTTCCACGTTTTCAAAGACTGTAAGTTCGTCTATCAGGTTGAAACTCTGAAATACAAAACCAAGATTTCCGTTACGCAGGTCTGTACGGTCGTTTTCAGAATAGCGGGAAACTTCCTGATCCATAAACCAAAGCTCGCCGGAAGTGGGGTTATCAAGCAAACCTATCATATTCAGCAAAGTAGATTTACCGCAACCGGAAGGTCCCATAATGGCAACAAACTCTCCCTGACTGATTTCTAAACTTACTTCATTCAATGCAGTGGTCTGTACGCTTTCCGTACGGAATATTTTGGTGAGGTTAATTATCTTAATCATAATCGTATATTGTATTGTTATTATCTTAAACATTTATTTATTCATATCTCAAGGACACTACCGGATTTTGCGAAGCCTTCCGCCAGGTTTGCCCAATGACCGTAAGCAAAGTAACCCCTGTAATGACTGCTCCTGCCAATATGAACAACCACCAACTTATGGCAGTCTGATAAGCAAATTCGCTCAGCCAACGGTACATAAGGTAATATCCAATGGGAGATGCCACAACAAAAGCAATTCCCACCCATTTCAGATATTCCATACAGAACATCTTTACAATCCGGTTGGAATGGGCACCGTTCACTTTACGCACACCGATTTCTTTTGTCCGCTGTTCCGTGGAGAGGGCAACCAGTCCAAATACACCCAGCATAGCTATAACGATGGCCAATACAGTGAAGAATAGTAACATCCGGCTTTGTTGATGTTCCTTGGTATAGTTCTTATTCAATGCATCGGAAAAGAACTGATAACTGAAATCCTTTACGAACAAATCATCCTGTACGGCCATCTCTTCGTATTTTCTCTGAATGAATTTCAGAGTCTCCTGCCGATGTTCGGGAGCTATCTTTATATGCATATACGATAATGCTTCCGGAGAATAATAAAGAATAGCAGGCTTTATCTTTTCGCGCAGAGACTGGAAATTGAAATCTTTCACCACTCCTACAATATGCATCTTGCCCCAAGTATTCATTTGTAACTCCATACCGATAGGATCAGCTACCTTCATACCCTTCCAGGCAGCCTCATTAATTACAATACCGGGATTCCTGTCTCCCCAGTATTTTCCAAAATCAGATTCCAGCAATTTCCCTTTTATCAACTCCAAACCAAATGTCTTACTAAAATCCCCATCGGCAAATACTATTACCATTTTTAGTGAATCTTCCTGCCCGTCTATATTTGTCCAACGGAATAGGCTACCGTCTCCATGGGCTTCACCTTCTCCAAGGCTCTCGATAGGTGCTCCCATAGATATACTTTTCACATTTGGATTTCTCAATAATTCTTGCTTGAATCCAGCCACATTATACCACAAACTGGTATAGACGGATACCACATTTTCCTTGTCAAGTCCCAAATCTTTGTTTTGCATATAGTGGAGCTGTTTAAAGACGATAGCAGTCAGCAACATCAGCGTAAGAGCTATAAAAAACTGTATGCACACCAATCCTTTGATAAGTCCTCCTTTCTTTCCTGTTTTCTGTCCACCTTTAAAAGCAAGTAATGGATTGATGGAAGAAAGATAAAAAGCCGGATAACTTCCTGCCAGACAGCCTATTCCCACTATGCCGAACAATATATAAAAGAAGACAGCCCAACTCAGCCGCAGTGAGATTTCCGTATCCATGAACTTATTGAATAACGGCAACATCAATTCTGTCAAAGCTAAAGCCAATATCAGAGATATAAATGCCTGTACCAGACTTTCCGAAAGAAACTGTGAGATCAGAGTCTTTCGCTTGGCGCCTGTTATTTTGCGTACTCCTATTTCTTTATAACGCATGGAAGCCCGTGCCGTAGAAAGTGTTGTAAAGTTGAAGGCTCCCATAAAGATAACTAATATAGCCAGAGCTGTAAACAGATAAATAGTGGCCATGTTACCATGATTCTTTACGCAAGGATCGGGAAAAGTAGTATGCAGATGAATATCTTTGACTGATTGAAAACGCAACAAAGTTCGCTTTTCCCCAAACTTACTAAGTGCCCGACTCATGCTTTTCAATTCCTGCTGATACATTTTTCCTTCGTCACCAGCCTTCATCTTTACATATACATGGATACTCTCACGAAAATGATCCCAATTATGGCCCATCATCCCCATGCCATAAGCCTCCATCGGATAAACAATATCAAACTGGATATGGCTCTTTGAAGGTATCTTCACCACTGCAACTACATTATAGATTCTTTCTCTTCCATATCCGCTATAAGTTAATTTCTGTCCTACTGCCGGTTTCTTACCAAACATTTTCCGTGCCGTCGATTCCGACAAAACGACATTATCAGGATTATTACTTATATACTCCGGATTTCCTTCCAACACCGGAAAAGGAAATATTCGAAAGAATGCAGAATCAACATATAGCCCATGTCCGCTGATTTTTTTATGACTTTCCGTCTCAAATGTATGCAACTCTCCATACTTAATAGCTGTAGCTTCCTCTACTTGTGGAAAGTCTTCACGAAAGACTTTAGTAAGCGAACGTACCGTCGAAGGAGACTCCTTTATTTCCCCACTCGGCTCCCGTTTCACCTCGATAGTCCGGTAAACGCGATTCACCTCGGGAAAGCAGTCATCATACGTCAGTTCGTCTACTACCCAAAGGTAGATGAGGAACGCCGCCGCCATGCCGAATACAAAACCCAGCATATTGATGGAAGAAAACAAGAAACTCCGCTTTATAAGCCGAAGCGCAACTTTCACATAATGCTTTATCATCTGTTATTCTCCTATTTTAATTATTCTATGGTTAACACTATTAATTCATCATCCGGCACGTCCTGCCCTTTCAGAGCATCCGGATATTTGTCTTTCATATTCATTGCATCGAGACAGGTGAAAAGTATATTTCCTACTGCTCCTTTGGGATAGAACGACACATTCTGCTCGCCATCGGCTGGGAAACACGGAAAATCGAGTTCTACCTTATCAGCTTCATGAGGCAGGGAAAAGAAGTTTCCGGATGTTTTATCATATATCAACGAATAAAGAGAAACCGATTTTGCTTTTCGTGCGTTAGGCGAATCGTATCCTTTCGTAAGCCTGATAAACAGGTAGCGATCCGTCTCCAACCACTGATCTACAAAATAAAAATCATCCACATTACTGCCACCTATAACCTTCTGTCCAACGGCACGCTGCAAAGAGCCAAAATCCAATCGATAAATAGCCTTCAGCGTGGAAGCGTTTTCCAATTGGTAAAGCGTATTATCATAAGCCAGGCGTATCCGCGTTTTGCCTTGATAATCATAAATATTCCATGGTTCTCCGCTCCGTACCGAACCGGATCTTCCCGAAGGGGCATAGTCAGGCAAATGGGTAGGATCAAAATAGCACAAGGTATCTCCTTTTAGTTCATTGGTGTAAAAACGACTGGAGTAAGGTATGCCACGCATGAAACCCTCCGTCGTAAACTTAAACAAAACCCTATGGCCCAGATTCCCCTGTAGAGGGATACTGTTTGTTATATCTTTCTCTATCAAAGGCTCTGTGGCAGCTGTTAAAACATCCCAGGGAAGAAAGGCCAGAAAAGTCCGGGAACTATTCCTCTCATGCTTATATACTGTATACGCCCCCTGAACTTGCTTGTGAGTTGCATTATAATAGACACTCTGCAACAGGGCGTTCAATTGAAAAAAGAATCTTTTCCCATTGCGTTGAAATTCAACATCATTTTTGAACAACTGCTTGATAAGCTTAAAGTCCTTATCCAACAAGTAAATTCCTTGATAACTATTCAATAAGTAACCCTCGTCCACTGATATCAAACTACCGCCCATTGGTACCAATGCTCCTGTACGGTGGATACGAAGTGTACCGAGCTCACTAACTTTCATAGAACGTACATTCTTCAACGCAGCCTGTACATCAAGGGTTTTCACTCCGGCAGTTTCTATTTTAGCCCGATATTTTATTCCGGCAGGAGGTGTATAATCTTCCGTAACTTCCGGCATTGCAGCAGAAGCCGCCTTCACGGCGGTTTCATGTTGCATGGCTTGCTCGTCCAAAGTCCGGATAATTTCATCCTTATTCATACCCGGATTCTTAGAGCTACAAGCTATAAAAGAAACAATTAATACAATATAAATCAGTTTTTTGTGTAGCATATGTTTTTCGTATTCGTTTACTTTAAATATAGATGGCAACAACCATACCAAATGGTTAGATAGTTAATATACAAAGATTTATCTAAATACTTTCTACGCAAAATTGCACGATATCGTACACCGAATGCACGCTTTCGTACACTACTATCTCGAAAACTTTCTATATCTTTGCAATGGGTACGCGTACCAATCTTCACCAACAAGTCAAACCAATCCTTTCGAATTATGATGAAACGAGGTAAAATCTTAATCGTAGATGATAATGAAGACATCCTCTTCACCCTGAAAATGCTGCTGCGCCCTATTGCAGAAAGCATAACCACTCTAAATGACCCAAGAGAACTGTTACCTATCATTTCACGAACCCGTTTCGATGTTATCTTGCTCGACATGAATTTCCGTCAGGATGCTGTCAGTGGCAAAGAAGGATTTCATTGGTTAGAAGAGATACTGAAGCTGGATGCAAAAGCAGTCGTTATCTTTATCACAGCCTATGCAGATACAGAGAAGGCTGTACAAGCTATAAAACAAGGTGCCACAGATTTTATTCCCAAACCCTGGCAAAACGAGAAACTGATAGCCACCGTCTCCTCCGCACTGCAACTCAGTTTCAGCCGGACGGAAGTAGAAACCCTGAAACAACAGAAGGAGACTTTGAAAAAACAAACAGAAGCTTTGACTCTTCCCCCTGAGCCAACGCGCGTCATCGGTGAATCTGCCGCCATGCAAACTATTTTTCAAACGATAAGAAAGTTCTCCGAAACAGATGCGAACCTTTTGCTCCTGGGAGAAAACGGAACGGGAAAAGACTTGATTGCCCGCTACGTGTACGAACAGTCCCCCCGCAAGAATGAGATATACGTACCTATCGATTTAGGAAGTATTCCGGACACATTGTTCGAAAGCGAATTGTTCGGATATGAAAAGGGTGCATTTACCGACGCCCGCAAGAATAAGCCGGGACGTGTGGAAGTGGCTTCAGGCGGAACGTTGTTCTTGAATGAAATCGGTAACCTGAGTTTTCCACTCCAAGCGAAGTTGCTTTCAGTCATTGAACAGAGAAAGAGTTCACGGCTCGGCTCTACAACTTCATATCCTGTAGATGTAAGGTTGATTTGCGCCACGAATACGGACTTATATACCGCTATCGACAACGGACAATTCCGTCAGGATTTATTGTATCGCATCAATACGATTGAAATCCGTATTCCGCCTCTGCGTGAACGTGGAAATGACTTGTTCCTCTTGGCTGATTTCTTCCTGCAACGCTATCGGAAGAAGTATAAGAAAGAACTTCGGGGAATTTCCAGAGAAGCACGAAAGATGCTGCAACTTTACCGCTGGCCGGGCAATGTGCGCGAACTGGAACATGCCATCGAACGTGCCGTCATCCTCTCCACCGGAACCATGCTGACTCCGGATGATTTCATGTTACGCAGCCCCCGATCTTCCAATACTGTTTCTGAGAAAGATAAGTATAATCTGGAACGAATGGAAAAGGATGCAATCAATGAGGTAATGAGAATGTGTGGTGGTAATATTACATTGGCGGCAGAAATGCTGGGAATCACAAGAACTTCACTTTATAGAAGGATTGAAAAGTTCAGATTATGAAAAGACAAACTTGGGTAAGAACGCCACTTTGGCTCACTATCGCATTACTGATATGCTGCCTCATTACGGCCTGGCTGGCTGTGCATGGGTTTTATTATAGCCTGTTCGTGGCGCTCTGCCTCACAGCATTCGTTGCTTATGCCATATATAGGTATATCTTACGCTCAGCCCGCGCCATGGCTCAGTTTATCTGGTCTGTGCGCTACTCTGAGTTCCTGTCTTCTCCTACTTCCAATCCGAATGCCACACCACCCCTTCCCGAAGAATTGCTGACCGAGATGCAGGATGCTCTTGAATATTATCGGAGCAATCTACAAAAGAAGGAAAGCGAATTGCAGTATTTCCAGGCTCTTGCCAATCATATAGATATGGCCATCCTTGTTTATACGCCCGACGGTCAAATAGAGTGGATCAATGATGCGACCAAACGCCTGATACATATCAATCGTCCGCATACGGTAAATGATCTTATAGATTTTCATCCGGAGCTCCCGGCAAAGTTACGTACACTGAAAGCTGGCGATTTGTCTGTATGGCAAATCAAACAGGAAGAAGAGACCGTACAATTCGCCCTTTCCAGTATGGAGTTTATCATCCAGGGCAGGAAGCTTTTGATTGCGGGAATGAAAAATATCCATTCCGCCTTGGATAACCGTGAAACGGAAGCCTGGCAAAAGCTAATCCGTGTGCTGACACATGAAATTATGAATTCCATCACTCCCATTATTTCGCTGACAGAGCTTCTTACCAAATATGCCGACAACCTGGAAGGTGACGAAGATACCAAAACGGAAATCAGGCAGATGCTGCAAACCATTGGTCGCAGAGGGAACGGGCTGGTACGCTTTATGAATAGCTACCGGGAAGTATCGCATCTGCCCCACCCTTTATTGAAACTTTATAATGCCGGAGAATTACTGAAAGAAGTTGTTCAGTTAATGCAAAATGATACAAATGATCTACACCTCTCTCTTCCCAACATTCCGTTGCGCTTGATTGCAGATAAAGAGCAAGTAGAACAAGTACTTATCAACCTGATACGGAATGCCCGCGAAAACGAAGCGACACAAATCACTCTTTCCGCGGGCATCACCTCAGGAGATCACCTTTTCCTGCGTGTTACTGATAATGGAACCGGTATCGATCCGGAAGTTCAAGAACGTATTTTCATTCCATTCTTCACCACAAAACCTACCGGTTCAGGTATCGGGTTAACCATCTCCCGCCAAATCATGCACCAGCATCATGGCAGCATTACAGTGCAATCAAAAGTGGGAGAAGGAAGCACATTCACGCTTCTGTTCCCGATAGTTTAATAAATGATGCGAATCAGGAGTTACCCTTTATAAGGAAAAGTAATAAATAAAATGATGAAATACTATCTCAATTTACTTAATATTGGAATTAGCATTTAATTCATAACCCGTCCTAAAGACGTTAATTCAACTACTGATTCGCATAAATGATTAATTCCTAATCACTCTACAACGCTTTTTTATATAAATCCAGAATAATCTCCTTCGTCACCTCGCGAGGATTGCCCGGTGTACAAACATCGGCAATAGCAGCCGTAGCCAGCTTATCGAGATCGCTTCCCTTGATACCCAATTCAGAAAGGTGTTGCGGAATACCTACTCTTACTGACAGTGCTCTCACCGCATCCACGGCAGCACGTGCAGCCTCTTCCTGGCTCATTCCTTCTTTATATACTGTCATCGCCTTAGCAATTTCCACATACTTATCAAGCGCAGCAGGAGCATTGAATTCCATAATGATAGGCAGCAACAACGCATTAGCCACACCATGAGGTATATCGAAAATAGCACCCAACGGATGTGCCATGCCGTGAACAACGCCCAAACCTACATTAGAGAAAGCCATACCTGCAATATATTGTGCTACCGCCATACCATTACGCGCTTCTGCATTTGTCGGCTCAAACACAGCCGTTTCCAGATAACGGGTAATCATTTCGATAGCTTTAATTTCAAACATATCGCTCATTTCCCAAGCTCCCTTAGTAATCAGACCTTCAATAGCATGTGTCAATGCATCCAGTCCCGTAGAAGCAGTCAGCCCTTTAGGCAAAGTGTACATCAATTCGGCATCTACAATGGCGATGGCAGGAATATCATTCGGATCTACACATACCATCTTCTTTTCATTCACTTCGTCGGTAATCACGTAGTTGATAGTCACTTCGGCAGCCGTTCCCGCTGTAGTAGGCAGAGCAATGATAGGCACGGATTTCTTCTGAGTCGGCGCCACTCCTTCCAGAGAAACCACATCACTGAATTCCGGATTATTAGTGATAATGCCGATAGCTTTTGATGTATCGATGGAAGAACCACCACCAATAGCCAGAATAAAATCGGCACCGGATTCTGCAAACGCTTTCACACCTGCATTTACATTACTGACCGTAGGATTTGGTTTAATATCGCTGAATACAACATAGGGTATGCCTGCCTTATCCAGTACGGAAAGCACCTTGTCGGCTACACCAAATTTAATCAGATCTTTGTCGGTAGATACAAAGGCTTTTTTCAAGCCGAGACGTTTAATTTCCTGTGGGAGCACTTCGCGGGCACCCGGTCCGAAGTAGGATACTTCGTTCAAGACGAATCTGTTAATCATAATACGATAATTTAGGTTCCGCAGTGTCATTTTGAGATTGAGTGTGCGGAAGGTTGATACTTCATTTTGTTCCGACAAAATTAAGAAATATAGAGGAGGAAGGGACAAAAGATTCTGATTTTTATAGTATGCGGAATGTTTTTAGTAATCATAAAAAATAAGTTCTTCATTTAAATGACAGCAAATCATTGAAAGATAAAGCAAACATGCTATATTTGTACTATCATTGAAACGATTATTAAAAACGATAGATATGGGAAAGAAAGAGACCAAAAAATATTCTGATATTCCGGTGCAACAAACGAACGCTTCCGAACCGTTAGGTATCTACGGAGATATTATTGCACAAAAAGATAAATTTGAGCAGGAATGGGAACAGGGACTAACCGTTGAGGATTTCCGCATGCAGTGTAAACGCAAATTAAAAGAAATGTATGCTCGCAACTAAAATCCTTATACACCCTTCTGTTTCAGATTTTTTTAGAGGAACTTCCAACAGCAGTTCATTACCACCTCAGCCCTTCAGCCGAAAGCCATTTTTCCCGTTACGGAGAAAATATGCAATACACTTTTTTCAAAAGAAGCAAGTCACCCCGTACAACATGGTATATCTTTTTCATTAAACAAGACGAACGTATTCTGGTTAAGTATATAACAAACAATCACAAGGAAGGACAATACATACGTTAAAATTTGCTACGAGCTACCAGTAACGAATTGCTGCGCTGTACTCGTAGGCGAATAATTATTCGCCCAGCTATCACACTGAAAGGTACTTGTCACTGGTAGCTTGTAGCTCGTCACTATTTAAACCTCGACGTATCCACTTCCTCCCTCTTCTTCTCCCTGTATCCTCCGAATTTATACGTAAACGACACCCCGATTT
>OLSP01000095.1_pt1 | contig 71841 bp, 56 predicted proteins | sample 1672941 | NCBI WGS metagenome assembly OLSP01 (sample SAMEA3136739, study PRJEB25190) | human gut metagenome | reverse complement strand
CTGGTGTAAAGTCTTTCAGTGTCAAAAAATTTCTGCCTTTTAAGTTCATAATAATTCTCCTCTTTTGTTTATTCTTCAGTCTTCTTCTCATCCACTACAACTTCCTTCAAAGAAGCTGCAAGGCCCGCCAGGTTCTGAATCTCGGACGGGATAATGATCTTGGTAGACTTGCCGTCTGCCACTTTTGCAAGTGCCTCGAAGCTCTTCAGGGTAAGGACTGCACTGTCTGCTCCGGCTTCCTTAATCATGCGAAGACCTTCTGCATTTGCCTTCTGAACCTTCAGAACAGCCTCTGCCTGACCTTCAGCTTCCTTGATCATGCGCTCCTTCTGCGCCTCTGCACGAAGAATTGCAGCCTGCTTTTCGGCCTCTGCGTCAAGAATGGCTGATTCCTTTTTACCTTCTGCTACAAGAATAGTAGACTTCTTCTCACCCTCTGCAATAAGTATAGCTTCTCGTCTCTCACGCTCTGCCTTCATCTGCTTCTCCATTGCTTCCTGGATCGCAGCTGGCGGAATGATGTTCTTAAGCTCTACACGGTTTACCTTGATTCCCCACGGATCTGTGGCTACATCAAGTGACGCGCGCATCTTGGTATTGATAACCTCACGGGAAGTCAGTGTTTCATCCAGTTCCATATCTCCGATGATGTTACGCAGAGTAGTAGCGGAAAGATTCTCGATCGCCATGATCGGGTTCTCTACGCCATAAGCATAAAGCTTCGGGTCTGTGATCTGGAAAAATACAACGGTATCGATCTGCATGGTTACGTTATCTTTGGTGATAACCGGCTGAGGCGGGAAATCAACAACCTGCTCTTTCAGGTTAACCTTCCTTGCCACACGCTCAACAAATGGGAGCTTAAAGTGTACGCCAGTTCCCCATGTTGCCTGATAAGCGCCTAAGCGCTCAAGTACGATCGCATATGCCTGAGGTACGATACGAATGCAAGATGCAAGGATCCATAGCACCAGAACAATGACGATCAGTAAAACTATCACTTTTCCCATATTTCCGCCTCCTGTTTTTATTTAGGCTCCACGATCAATTTGACGCCATGAACCGCCTTGATCGTTACTACAGTGTCAACCGGAATTGTTTTGGTATCATCGGATGTCCGGGCCATCCATTCAATATCATTAATGCGGACCTGTCCGGTCTGTGCCAGATTGTCGATTTTTTGAATCACAACAGCTGTTTTGCCCAGAAGACTATCCACATTTGTTTTCTCTGTGTTCTTATTCATAAGCTTCATGGCTACCGGTCTTGTGAAAATCAGAAGCACAAGAGAAACACCAAAAAACAGAAGAAGCTGAGGCACAATTCCAACCCCAATACCAGCTGCAATGGCCGCTGCCAATGCGCCGCCGGCAAACCAGATGGTAGTAAGTGCCGTAGTAAGCCCTTCAATGACCAAAAGCACTGCCAGGATTCCCAGCCATATGATTGATCCCATAAGACTCCCCCTTTTATCGTCTCTGCCTTGCTGCCTCATACATCAGTATTCCTGCTGCCATAGCTGCATTAAGAGATTCCACTTTCCCGCACATTGGAATACGGATAAGACAATCCGCTGCTTCTGCAGCTGCTTCTGTCAGCCCGTTTCCTTCATTTCCAATCAGAAAAGCAGTGCCACCCTGATAATTTTCCTGATCATAGGAATTTTTTCCCTTCAGATGGGCAGCAAAGGTACGGATCCCTTTTTGCTTCAGTTCTGCTTTTAATGATACCACATCCTCCACATATAGAAAAGGCATTCTGTAAACAGATCCCATAGTGGAACGAATGACTTTTGGATTTGTGATATCCACACATGTTTTTGTGAGAAAAACTCCGGATACTCCGGCTCCTTCTCCGGTTCTGAAAATAGTTCCCGCATTTCCCGGATCCTGCAGATCCTCCAGTATCATAATAAGAGGAGAATCACCCTTCAGGATATCCTGCATTGTCCACACAGGCTTTCTCAGCACAGTAAGAATTCCCTGCGGGGTTTTGGTATCACACATCTGACGAAAAACATGATCTGCTACAATCTCTGCTTTTCCCTCAGGCAGCATGCTTATCTGCTCCATTAATGAACTATCCGAAGTCAGGGATTCCGTTACATAGACTTTAGAAATCCAATCCCTGGGAGCCTCCCCGAACATCTTCCGTCCTTCTGCTGCAAATAACCCCTGCTCTCTGCGGGCTTTTGCTTTCTGATTCAGCTGTATAATGTTTTTTACCTGTGTATTGCTCGCACTGGTTATCATAAATTATCCTCTGATGCTGGTACAATGAGCCTTAAATACCTAACCTATTGATTTATCTTAATTTTCATCATACCCGGTTGTTAGTTTTATTTAAATCATATGGTACGTTTCACCCGGTTCAGATCCTGATTTTTTCCGGCTGCGACCAAAACGCATCCTTCTTTCAGTTTCTCTGCGGGATCTATGTTTACATTCACTTCGTCGCCAAGCTTCACAGCCACTACATTGATTTTATATTTCTCCCGGATTTTCAGCTCCGCCAGACTTTTCTCTGCCCAATCCGCCGGTATACGGAATTCAGCCATACTGAACTCTGATGATAATTCAAAAATATCTTCAAAACCATCGGAGGTCAGATTTCGTGCTACTCGAAGCCCCATGGAACGCTCCGGATAAATCACCTGATCGGCCCCGATTTTTTCCAGAATACGTCCATGAAGAGTATTCATAGCCTTGGAAATAACACAGGGAACGCCTAAATCCTTAGCCTGCATTGTTGCAGTAATACTGGCTTCCATATTTTCTGCAACAGCAACAATTGCCACATCCACATTCTGTACTCCAAGAGACTTCAGTATATCTGGTTCACGCACATCTGCCCGTACCGCATAGGTAACAGTCTCCGCAATCTCCTGAATATTTTCATCCTTATCATCGATTGCCAGCACATCATAATCTGCATTCGCCAGTTCTCTGGCAAGTGTCATTCCAAACTGCCCTAATCCGATTACTGCAAAAGATTTTGCTTTCATGGTCTGCCCTCATGTTTTCATAGTATAAATGCTTTTTAATGATTTTATTTTCTGGTTATCCAATCATAATATTTTCTTCTGCCAGATGTACCTTCTCAGATTTCTTCTGTGCACGAGATACAACAGCTGCACCTAATGTCAGCGGACCGATTCTTCCAATGTACATGGTAAAAATCACAATCCACTTGGCTGGTGTATTCAATACAGAAGTCAAACCTCTGGAAAGTCCTACCGTTCCCACTGCTGATGTCAGTTCATAAAGTACATCAATAAACGGAGCATCAGGCATTACTGCAAAAAATGCCAACAGGGAAACAAACAAAACACTCACTGCCATTCCTGCGACCACAAGTGCTGAACGGACATAGCTGCTTCGAATTTTGCGACCACAGACCTCCACATCCTTCTTTCCGCGAAGGTTCGTTATAATGCTCAGCACCAGAACTGCAAGAGTTGTCGTCTTTATACCACCTGCTGTTCCCATCGGAGAACCTCCAATCAGCATAAGAAACAGACAAAGCATTGCAGTTCCATTGGTAAACGCAGCCTGATCAACTGTAAAAAATCCTGCGGTTCTGGTTGTTACAGCCTGGAACAGCGAAGCCATCAGTTTTTGTCCCAATGTGAGTTTTCCTATTGAAGCCGGATTGTCATATTCAAACAGAAAAATCAGGAAGGTTCCTCCCACCAATAAAATGCCGGTGGTCACAAGCACGATCTTGCTCTGTAAATGAAGTGTTCTGTAGAATCTGCCAAAGGAAAGCTTTTTCTGAAAAATCAGCTTAAAACGTTTTCCCAAATCCCACCACACTGTAAAACCAAGCCCGGAGGCAATGATCAAACTGATGGTAGTAAAATTCAGCAACGGATTCGTCACATAATCAGCCAGACTATTATCTCCCAACAGATCAATTCCTGCATTACAGAATGCAGAAACCGCAGTAAATACAGCCTGACCGGCGCCCTTCACCAAACCAACTCTGGGAATAAAATAAATCCCATAGCTAATTGCTCCGATTCCTTCTGCTGCAAACACACACAGTACAACTTTCCGTACAACCTTTACAAGACCTGACATCTGCTCCAGATTATAGGATTCCTGGATCATTCGACGGTTTTTCATGCTAATTTTCTTATTTAAATAAATGAAAATCACACTTGCCAGCGCAATCAAACCAATTCCGCCAATCTGTATCAGCAGCAAGATTACCAGCTTGCCGATTAAGCTCCAGTGGGTAGCTGTGACTACAGTTACCAAACCGGTAACACATACGCATGTAGTTGCTGTAAACATGGCATCTGAAAATGATGTGGTTTGTCCCGGTGCTGTACACAATGGCAGCCACAAAATTAATCCGCCTACAAAAATTACCCCCGCAAAGCTGAGGGTAATTATTTGTGCTGTATTCAGTTTATGCAATTTATATTGCAGATTTTGAATAAACATAAAATTCCTTTATTATTTCTTATAGTTATGAGAAAGGGACTCACAAACTTCCCACATATATGGAGTTACGCTCTTCTCCATTGCAAGAGCTTCGTTAATATCAAAATCAACGAAATCGCCATGACGATAACCAACGACACGGCTCTTCTTGCCCTCAAGAAGAAGGTCTACTGCCATAGCACCCATCATAGATGCATATACACGGTCTTTACAGGTCGGGCTTCCACCACGCTGCATGTGACCAAGAATTGTCGCACGTGTCTCAATTCCTGTAGCAGCCTCGATACGCATTGCCATAGCCTGTGAATGGCCAATACCTTCTGCATTGATAATAATATGATGCTTCTTACCCATCTTACGGCTTTCAATAATGTTATTGATCAGCTTCTGCTCATCATAGTCATATTTCTCAGGAATAAGAACATCCTCAGCTCCGTTGGCAATACCGCACCACAGTGCAAGCCATCCGGCGCCACGTCCCATAACCTCGATGATACTGCATCTCTCATGAGAAGTAGATGTATCACGAACCTTATCAATTGCTTCCATAGCAGTGTTAACAGCGGTATCAAAACCAATAGTATACTCTGTACATGCAATATCAAGGTCGATGGTTCCTGGAATACCAATTGTATTGATTCCAAGATTTGCAAGCTTCTGAGCTCCGGCAAAGGAACCGTCTCCACCAATTACTACAAGTCCGTCAATACCATGCTTACGGCAGATTTCTGCACCACGCTGCTGTCCTTCCGGTGTACGGAATTCCGCACATCTTGCAGTGTAAAGAATTGTACCGCCGCGCTCGATTGTGTCAGATACATCTCTTGCTGACATATCGATGATTTCTTCACTTAAAAGGCCATTATAACCTTTCTGGATACCTTTTACTTTAAGTCCGTTGGAAAGTCCACGTCTTACAACTGCACGAATTGCAGCATTCATTCCAGGAGCGTCACCGCCGCTGGTAAGGACACCAATGGTCTTAATCTTGTTTTCTGCCATAATAATCTCCTCCATCTTATGAATCGTCGTGAGCTGTGTCTCCATTTTCATTGGAAACGCCCTCATTTTTCTATACACATATTCAGCATTAAGTTTATAGCATTTTCAAAGGTTTTTCAAGACTCTTTCAACAACTTTAACATTGTTATTTCCATATTTTTTACACATCTGGGCAAGCCAGTCATCCTGCACATTCACATGGTATGCTGCGGACAGTTTTTTCATCGCTTTTACGTCTTTTAAATAGACAATAACACTGTCCGTTCCCTGGGACTTTCGCAGATCCTCCAACAGTTCTTTTTCCTTCTGGCTGTAGTCTGCCTTGCTCTCAAACTGGATCCACAGTTCTTTTGGAATATCGGAAAAAGCGCGGACTTTTTCGAGAATCAGCTTGCTGGCTTTATCTTCCTCTGCTGATACACGCCCCTGAATAAAAACACGTGCATCCTCATTGATCATGTTCTGCCATTTCTCATAGTCTCTTGGAAAAACCATAACCTCTACAGTTCCAAGCAGATCTTCTACCGTAAGAAATGCCATGACTTTATTGGTCTTGGTGTACTTGATGTTTTTCTCCACGATCATGCCGCCGATGATAACCTTCTGGTTGTCTCTCACATGATTTTCATCTTCTTCATCCTCGTCTGTCGGCTGGAAATCTATGGTTCTGGCGGAGATCATTTTCTCCATCATATTGCGGTAACGCTCCAGAGGATGACCGCTTAAGTAAATTCCAAGAACCTCTTTCTCGTAGGCAAGAATGGTTTCTTTATCGTACTCTTCCACATTTGGCATGCGGATCTCAAACTCTTTTTTGTCCTCTTCGCTTGCAATGTCAAACAGGCTGAGCTGGCCTGCCATGGACTGCTTTTTGTTACGGGAAATGTCATCTACGATCTGACCGAAAACAATCATTTTCTGATGACGGTTTCCTTCCAGGCAATCCAATGCTCCAGCCTTAATAAAGTTCTCAAGGGCACGTTTATTAACCGCCTCTATATTGCGCTCAATAAAATTTTTCAGGGAAAGATACTCTCCATGTTCCTTTCGCTCTGCAACAATGGCATCAATTACCGGGCGGCCCACGCTTTTGATTGCGGAAAGAGCGTAACGGATAGAACCGTCTGATACGGAAAATCCATATTCTCCACTGTTAATATCTGGCGGCAGAATCGGGATGCCCATCTGACGGCAAACCTGAATATACTCGGCGACCTTGGTTGGAACATCAATGACAGAAGTCATCAGTGCTGCCATATATTCTACCGGATAATAATATTTCAGGAAAGCAGTCTGATAGGTTACATACGCATATGCCGCTGCATGGGATTTGTTAAAAGCGTACTGGGCGAAATCAATCATCTCGTCATAAATTTTGTTAGCCACTTTTTCATCAATTCCGTTTTTAATGCAGCCGGGAACTCCCTCTTCTTCATTTCCGTAAACAAATGCCTGACGCTCTTTTTCCATGACATCCAGTTTCTTCTTGGACATGGCACGGCGCAAAAGATCGCTTCGCCCCAGGGTAAAGCCGCCAAGACTCTGCACGATCTGCATTACCTGCTCCTGATAAACGATACATCCATGGGTTGCCTTCAGAATCGGCTCCAATTGCGGACAATCATAATGGATTGTATCCGGTCTGTTCTTTCCTCTGATGTATTGAGGAATAAAATCCATAGGGCCCGGACGGTACAGGGAAATTCCGGCAATTACATCCTCCAGGCTATGAGGCTTTAGTTCCTTCATGAACCCTTTCATTCCCCCACTCTCCAGCTGGAACACGCCATCTGTGCGTCCGGTTCCCAGAGAGTCCAGTACTTTCTGGTCATTGTAATCTATTTTTTGCATATCCAGAGATATGCCGTAATTTTTCTTAACATTTTTTACTGCGTTGTTAATAACAGTCAGGGTACGAAGCCCCAGAAAATCCATCTTCAGAAGGCCAAGCTCTTCCAGAGTGGTCATTGTAAACTGGGTCACGATAGTTCCGTCCTGGGCACGGGAAAGAGGAACATACTCGGAGACATCCTTCTGGCTGATTACGACTCCTGCTGCATGCATGGAGGTGTGTCTTGGAAGTCCCTCAAGACGTTTTGCCATATCAATGAGATGATGAATATCTGGCTGCTCGTCGTATGCCTTTTTCATCTCCGGATTTACTTCCATAGCCTTGTCAATAGTAACTACTTTCACACCCGGAATCTTAGTTGGAACCATTTTGGCAATGGTATCTACCTGTGCATATGGCATATCAAGGACACGTCCCACATCACGGATAACTCCCCGGGCCGCCAGGGTACCGAAGGTAACAATCTGAACCACACAGTCTTTGCCGTATTTGCGCACAACGTAATCGATTACTTCCTGTCTTCGCTCAAATCCGAAATCCACATCAATATCAGGCATAGATACACGTTCCGGATTCAGAAAACGCTCAAACAGAAGGTCATATTTGATGGGATCCAGCAAAGTGATCCCCAATGTATACGCTACAATACTTCCTGCGGCAGAGCCTCGTCCCGGTCCTACCTCGATCCCGTTCTGCCTTGCATAATGGATGAAATCCCATACAATCAGGAAATAATCTACGTATCCCATATTTTGAATGGTGGAAAGCTCGTACTCCAGACGTTCCCGAAGTTTTGGAGTAACCGGATTGTAAAGTCTTTCCAGGCCTTCAAAGCAGAGCTTGTTCAGATATTCCCAGGAGGTATAACCATCCGGCACATCAAAGCGCGGCAGCTTGGTAACACCAAATTCAATTTCCACATGACAGCGCTGTGCAATCTTATGAGTATTCTCCAGTGCTTCCAGTGCATATGGAAAAAGAGCTGCCATCTCTTCTTCTGATTTCACATAATATTGTCCGCCTTCATAACGCATACGGTCAGTGTCAGACAATTTCTTTCCAGTCTGCAGACAGAGAAGAATATCATGAGGATCTGCATCCTCTGCATAGGTATAGTGGATATCGTTGGTGGCAACCAGATCGATTCCTGTTTCCTGATGCATGCGAAGCAGCTGCTGGTTTACATTCTGCTGTTCCGGGATGCCGTGATCCTGAAGCTCCAGGAAAAAGTTCCCCTTACCAAAGATGTCCTGGTAACGAAGTGCAGCCTTCTTAGCATCCTCATAAAGACCTCTGTTAATAAAACGGGCCACTTCACCAGCGAGGCAGGCGCTTAATGCAATCAGTCCTTCATGGTATTCCTGAAGAAGCTCCAGATCCACTCGTGGTTTATAATAGAAGCCTTCCTTGAAGCTTTTTGATACGATTTTCATAAGGTTCTGGTAGCCCTGGTTATTCTCTGCCAGAAGCACCAGATGGTAATAACGGTCGTCGCCGCTGCCGATTTCCCTGTCAAAACGGGAACCCGGGGCAACATAAACCTCGCAGCCCAGAATCGGATTGATTCCTGCGGCACGGGCAGCACGGTAAAAATCGATGATTCCGTACATAACGCCATGATCAGTAATGGCGGCACTGTCCATCCCAAGCTCTTTCACACGGGCAACGTATTCTTTTATTTTGTTGGAACCGTCCAGCAGACTGTATTCTGTATGGACGTGAAGGTGCGTAAATGCCATTTGTTATCTCCTTTTGTTAAAAACAAAATAGGAAAAAATTGCATACCCCACTCCGCGATTTAACAACCAGAATAAGGTATGCGATTTTTAATATTTTTCTCTTTTAGTATTCTTTCTTATAGATACGTCTGTCTCTGATTTCAATCTTTCCTTCTTTCAGAAGGTGACCAACTGCACGCTTAAATGCATTCTTACTCAGGCCAAACTCTCTCTTGATCACATCCGGTGAAGCCTTGTCGTCAAACGGAAGAACACCTGCAAATTCTTCAATTACACTCAGCACACTCTCTGCATCTTCGTTAATCTGGAGATATGCTTTCTGACGATCGGTAACATTCATCTTGCCGTCTTCTTTTACTTCGGAAACGCGAAGGTCAAGGATTTCTCCCGGGCGGTATTTCCCATTGGCTTCTCTTGCCGGAATTAACGCAGAATATTTATCATCAACCGCTACAAATACCCCGAAGCGGTCACTGATCTCATATACACGCCCCTTTACAGAGTCTCCTACTACATACGGAGTTCTGGTGGAAAGATAGTGATATACCTTCATAGTGGCACAAAGCCTGCTGCTTTTGTCTACATAAAGTGCCACCAGACATTCCTGTCCCTCTCTTACACGGCTGGTCTGCTCGTGATAGGGAAGAAGAAGATCCTTCTCAAGCCCCCAGTCAAGGAATGCACCAATCCTGGTTACCTGAAGTACTTTCAAAACTGCAGTCTGTCCCACCTGCAAAAGAGGTTCCTTCGTAGTTGCAATAAGACGGTCTCTGGAATCTTTATAAATAAATACTTCCAGTGTATCGCCTTCTTTCGTTCCTTCCGGAATCTGTTTCCCGGGAAGAAGCACTCGCTCTTCCTGTCCCGCATTTTTATTCTCAGCCAGATAAACACCAAAATCTACGGTCTTCACTACAATAAGCTTCTGTTTTTTTCCTATTTCGATCATGAATTCTCCTTACTCAATATACTGAAATGCCTTTGCCAGGCAGTCTTTTAGTCTTTTTTCAGTATAGCACACATTTGCCTTCACTGTGAACACCAACTTATTGAAGTCAATATAAAAAATGCAGAAAATCGACTGGCGCATCTCTTCCCTTGCGCTCTGCTTCTATGATTCGCTGCATTTTCTATAAAATAACCGTACATGTAAATCTAAGCATTTCTAAATCGGCTTAGGAATTCCTTTGTCAACTGATCCTTCGGATTTTCAAAAAGCTCTTTTGGTGGGCGGTCTTCTACGATGATCCCGTTCGCCATAAAAATCACTCTTTTGGAAACGTCCCGGGCAAATGCCATTTCATGGGTTACAATGATCATGGTAAGTCCTTCGTGTGCCAGGTCTCGCATAACCTCCAGAACCTCACCTACCATCTGTGGATCCAGTGCAGATGTGGGCTCATCAAAGAGCAGGATTTCCGGTTCCATAGCAAGTGCTCTTGCAATTGCCACACGCTGCTTCTGACCGCCGGAAAGCTGTTTCGGCTTAGCATTAATATATGGTGCCATTCCAACCTTTTCCAAATAATACAGTGCTTTTTTCTCAGCCTCTTCTTTACTTTTTTTCAGGACCTTTTCCTGACCGATGGTACAGTTTTTCAAGGCAGTCATATTGTTAAACAGGTTAAAGTTCTGGAAAACCATTCCTACCTTGGAACGATACTCAGGGACATTTACATTTTTACTGGTAATGTCTGTTCCATGATAGTTTATCTCACCGCTGGAGGGTGTTTCCAACATATTCAGGCAGCGAAGCAAAGTGGATTTACCGGAACCGGAGGGTCCGATAATACAGGTTACATCACCAGCGCTTACAGAGAAGTCGATGTCGCGCAGAACCTGATTACTTCCAAAGGCTTTTCCCAGATGCTTTACTTCAAGAATTTTTTCACTCATGATCATTTCTCCTCCTTCTTTTTCGGATAAGAATACAGACCACTTGTGTGCGTCAGTGTATCCGTTGTCGCCAAATCATAGTTCTGCGGTCCTTCCATTTTATGTTCCAGAAGACGAAGCAGTCTGGAGCAGACAAAGGTCAGGATAAAGTACATTACCATGGCGATTGTAAATGCCTCGAAGTAGGTATAATATGCACCTGCAACGCCTTTTGTGGTGTAAAAAAGCTCTACAATTCCGATGATGGAAAGTACACAGGTGTCCTTAATATTAATGATCAGGTTGTTGCCAATCTGAGGCATAATGTTTCGCAGTGCCTGTGGAAGAATTACGTTTATCATAGTCTGCACGTGAGTCATTCCAATGGCTTTGGCAGCCTCAGTCTGGCCTTCGTCAACGGAAAGGATTCCTCCCCGAACGGTTTCTGCCATATAGGCTCCTGTGTTAATAGAAACTACGAAAAATGCAGCAAACCACATGGACATGTTAATATTGAACAGGTAAGCACTTCCATAATAAATGAACATTGCCTGTACCATCATAGGAGTTCCGCGGAAAAATTCCACGTAGCAGGCCATGATGAATTTCAGAATTCCAACCAGTGTTTTCTTTACTGTGGAATCTCTCTGATCTACTGGAATTGTCTGAATAATTCCAACTATAAAGCCAATGAGGCACCCTAAAAAGGTGCCTACAATTGCTATGATCATTGTATTTCCGGCTCCTGACAAAAATGAGGTGCCGTATTGCTGGAGCAGATACTGGATCCGTCCCCAGAAGCTTTCAGGAAGCATAATTTTTTCTCCTCCTTGCTACATTATTCTGACAGCGGCTGTACGGAAATTGCCTCATCCATCATCTTGGTATAATCATCCTCTGTCATTTTGTCCAGAACACTGTTTAACGCATCCAAAAGCTCAGTATTGCCTTTCTGTACGGAAATACCGATGTTGATGTCCTCATCAGATACATCGAAATCTCCGTCTGTGCCTGAGAAGTCAAGAAGTTTAAAATCCGGATAAGCTACACATGCTGCCATTCCGGTTGGCATATCGGTTACAACGGCATCACATTTGCCGGATTCCAAAGCCACCAGCATAGCCGGTGCACTTTCCTGTGCAGGAAGGATATTTGCATCTTCAATCTGCGGCAGGCAGGAATCATACCAGATGGTGTTCTGTTGGGAAGTACAGGTTACTCCTTTTAAGTCTGCTACGCTTGCTGCATCAGCGTAATCTCCATCACTTTTTACCAATGTGATAATGGACGCATAGTAATATGGCTCTGTGAAATCTACCATCTGCTGACGCTCAGATGTAATTGACTGTCCTGCAATAACACAGTCAACTTTTCCGGACTGTACAGCAGGTACCAGGGAATCCCAGTCCAGCTTTACGATTTCCAGGTCATAGCCCAGCTCGTCGCAGATATGTTTTGCCATCATGACGTCATAACCATATGCGTAGTCAGAGCTTCCTGAAATGGGAACTGCTCCGTTGGAATCATCTGGCTGAGTCCAGTTGTATGGAGCATAGCTGCACTCCATAGCTACTTTTAATGTTTTCTTTTCTTCTGCCTGTACCATTGTAAGTCCAAGTCCCGGCATTGCAGTTACTGTAACCGCAGCTGCCATAAGACCACTTGTCATTTTTCTCCATAAATAGTTCTTCTTCATGTTTGTTTCCTCCTCTTAATAGCTTTTTATTAATCATATAACATGAGGTTTTTCGCCCCTTTTTCTTGTTTCAGGGTAAAAAAAATGCAATGGCGGCGTTATCTTGCTAACGCGCCATTGCGTTGTAGTTCATATTACTCTTGTTTGTGGGAGAAGTCAAGAGGGGAAACGGAATACATTTTAAATTCTTTTCCATAAATAAAAGACATTTTCAGCAAACGAAAGGTCTGCTCCACGGCAGCTGTCATGTTCCTTATTGCAGTGGCAGGGGACATGGCGGCTTCCAATGTGGTTACCTGACGCAGTATGGGAAAAAAGGCGTCTATTCCGGCTTGGTTGCATGCAGCGGCATCCTCAGTGACTGCGCCAGAGAAGGCGATGACGGGCTTGCCGTACTTTTTGGCAAGTCGGGCAATGCCGATAGGAGCTTTACCCATGACAGTCTGTCCGTCAAGACAGCCTTCGCCTGTAATCACAATGTCGGCATCTTTTATTGCTGTTTCGATTCCGATTTCTTCCAAAACAATATTAATTCCGGGTTCAAGCTTTCCACGAAGAAATGCGCGGAATGCAAACCCAAGACCGCCAGCGGCACCACAGCCAGGGTAATTGGAATCGTAGTTCTGCCTGGTACCAGCCATTTGGAAATATTCTTCTGTCAGTTTTGCATATTTCCTCATCCACTGATCCATCTGCTCTGCCATCCTTGGAGTTGCACCTTTTTGCGGACCAAAGATGTGGCTGCAGCCATTTTCGCCGCATAAGGGATTATCTACATCACAGGCAATTCGGAAGTCACATTCTTTCAATTCAAATAATATATGCTCACAGTTGATTGACGCCAGTTTTTCCACACCTCGAGCTCCAAACGGTACCTGTTTTCCACCTTCATCCAAAAATTCTGCACCTAATGCCTGAAGCATTCCGATTCCGCCATCGTTGGTTGCACTTCCGCCAATTCCGATAATAAAATGACGGCAGCCTTTTCCTATTGCGTCTTTTATCACTTCACCAACGCCGTAGGTTGTGGTGTTCAGCGGATTGCGAAGTTTCGGTTGAACCAGAGTAATCCCAGCTGCTCCTGCCATTTCTATAATTGCAGTTTTCTCCTCCACAATTCCATACTCACAAATTACAGGCTCTCCCAACGGTCCTGTCACCTTTACTTTTTCCAGTTTGCCGCCAAGCCCTTTCGCCAAAGCCTGTACCGTTCCCTCGCCACCATCTGCTAACGGATACACGATTGCTTCCGCATCCGTAAACACTCTCCGAATCCCTTTCTCTGCTGCCTCTCCCGCCTCTATAGAATCCATACTTCCTTTAAATGAATCAATTGCAATCACTGCTTTCATAAACTGTCATCCCCTTTTTCAGTCCTATCCACTCGTATATGGTGGAGCCTGCGTTTATATTAACATATCTTCTTCTGTACATCCTCAAATTTATTATATTTTTCCTGATATCACAAATCTCTGTATTCCCAAATTTAACCAAATAACTGCTTCCAAAACATTTATAGTTGACATTATGATATCTAAATGATATCATATCAATATCCAAAGGCAATATAAGACAGCTATTCCGTATCATAGCTGTCACATACATTCAGGGATATCTGTTATAATCGTTATCCCGGTCAGGAGGCTTATTATGCAGGAAAAAGTTTTGGATAACAAGAAAAATGGTATGGGTATGATGGTATTGTTTATTCTGCTTTACGTAGCAGCTGCTGCCTTTACTACAATCGGTGCCATGTTTTACTGGATTCCATTGGTGGTCATTGGAATTATTTGGCTATCCCTGGGATGGATTCCCTTTTGCGGATTAAAAGTGCTGAAGCCACAGGAAGCTCTGGTACTTACTTTGTTTGGTAAGTATGTGGGAACTCTGAAGAACGATGGTTTCTACTGGGTAAATCCGTTCTGTACAGCAGTGAACCCGGCAGCGAAGACCAAGCTGAATCAAAGTGGAGATGTAGACGGAGGAAACACTGCCAAGTCAGTTCTGACTCTCGCAGCAGCAGGAACCACTGCTTCTGCAAGCAGCTCTTACGTAAACAAGAAGATTTCCCTGAAGATTATGACTCTTAACAACAACCGTCAGAAAATCAATGATTGTCTTGGTAACCCGGTGGAAATCGGAATTGCGGTTATGTGGCGTGTGACCGATACAGCGAAAGCCGTTTTCAATGTTGACAACTACAAGGAATATCTTTCCCTGCAGTGTGACAGCGCACTTCGTAATATCGTAAGAATTTATCCTTATGATGTAGCTCCTAATGTGGATACTACCGGAGACGGAGTTGCAGATGAGGGAAGCCTTCGCGGTTCCAGTGAAATCGTAGCCGGGCGTATCCGTGACGAGATCCAGCAGAAGGTTGCAGAAGCAGGTCTTGAGATTATCGAAGCACGTATTACATATCTGGCTTATGCACCTGAGATTGCTGCAGTTATGCTGCAGAGACAGCAGGCATCTGCTATTATTGATGCCAGAAAGATGATCGTAGACGGTGCTGTTGGTATGGTAGAAATGGCGTTAGAACGGTTGAATGAAAATAACGTGGTAGAGCTTGACGAGGAGCGGAAGGCTGCCATGGTTTCCAACCTTCTGGTAGTGCTGTGCGGCAATCATGACGCTCAGCCGATAGTCAATTCGGGAAGTCTCTATTAATGGCAGATACCAGACCGAAGAAACAGATTCCCCTCAGGCTGTCTGCCAAGCTGTATGACCAGATTGCGGCCTGGGCTGAGGATGATTTCCGCTCCGTAAACGGTCAGATTGAATATCTGCTTACCGAATGTGTCCGGCAGCGCAAAAAGAACGGAAAATACGTTTCCGATACAATGGATGAACCGCCGGAACTGGATATTGAATGAATTTCATATTTTTCAGAACAGGGAGTGCCCCAAACTGCGCTCCCCTTTTTCTTATCCTTACTTATTTTCAAACATATGCTTCATCCAATCCCCAGCCAGCTGGATCCAGCTTTCGCATTCGGGCTGGATACCGTAGCCGTTGGGGCAGGCGGTTTCTGCAGTGGCAAGGCCAAGGCCGTGACCGCCTACTGGATAAATATGCAGCTCTGCCGGAATATCCAGTGCATGAAGTGCCTGGAAAAACAGCAGGGAATTCTCTACCGGAACGGTGTCATCCGGAGCGGTATGCCACAGGAAAGTCGGCGGTGTATCCTTGCTGACACTATATTCCAGCGATAAAAATCTGCGCTTCTCTTCATCTACATAGTCCTCGCCAAGAACTTTTTCAAAAGATCCCTGATGAGCCTTTTCCCCGGAAGTGATAACCGGATAGCTAAGCATCAGTCCATTAGGACGGAATTTCCCGGCATCCATTCCCAGAGCCTCCGCTACAAATGGCTTGTTCCAGAACACTCCAAGACTTGCTGCCAAGTGTCCTCCTGCGGAAGATCCCTGAACTACGATCTTGCCTGTATCAATATGCCACTTTTCTGCATTTTCACGAAGCATTGCAACTGCTGTGGCAAGCTGCAGAAGTGCTTCCGGGAACCGTGCCGGAGCTACGCTGTAGCGCAGAATTGCCGCATGATAGCCCATAGCCATAAACTTAACAGCCAGCGCCTCCGCCTCACGATCTGAAGTCATCTCATATCCGCCTCCCGGACAAATCAAAACAACCGGCCTCTTTCTCCCCAAATCAATCTCCGGTGAATTATCCAGGAAATAAGTGAACAAATTTGCCTTAAATTCTGAGTCCTTTAACTGGATTTCTATTTTTTCATGAATCATTGGTACAGCCTCCTATATATTGAATGATTTTTCAAACATAATTCTAACCCTATCTTAATACCAATTCATTAAAAATCAAGGGAAAATTGACACTCTGCGGAATGTTGCGACGACCTGCGGTGAATATACATTGCAAACGCACGTCCAGCAATCCACCGTCAATTTTCCAACAACATAACCCCTTTTGCCTCCAGCGTCACCACCGTTCCGCCTTCATACTGCTCCCCAGTAAGCAGATCTTTCCGCGCCTCATTCAGCACAAATACAGTCTCCTCATCATTATGGTTCAGCACAAACATCACGCCTTTTCCATCTTTAAACCTCTCCGTTGCCTCAACTCCCTCCGGAGCCTCCAGAACCGGAGAAATCCCTTTTTCTTCCATACGCTCCCGCATAAACATCCGGTAAAATTCCTGTGAAGACCGGGTTCCCACATAATACGCCTTTCCAGCCCCAAAGCTGTTTTCCGTAATCACAGGCGTGCCCGCGTAAAAATCTTCTTCATAAGAAGCCAGCTCTCTGGCCCCCTCCAAATGCATCAGATCACACAGCAAAGACGCCTCACAGGAAACACCGCCATACATAAAGTGATTTCTCTTATCCCGGGGAAGGGCATCGGACTCCTCCACCCAGATTCCCAGAATATCACGCAACTTTCCCGGATAGCCCCCTGTAATAACCAGGTCATGCTCATCCACAATGCCGCTGAAATAAGAAGTAATAAACGTGCCGCCCTTCTTCACAAACTGGCGGATCTTCTCATCCGTATTTCCCTTTGTCATATAAAGAAGAGGTGCGGTCACTACTTCATACTGCTCCAGATCGTCCTCCACGCCAATAATGTCCACTGCATAATTCTGTTCCTCCAGCGCCCTGTAATATAGAAAAACCTCGTCCAGATATTTCAGATCACGGCTCGGGCCGGCAGAGTACTCAATTGCCCACCAGTTGTCCCAGTCAACCAGAATCGCTGCCTTTGCCCGGCTTCTGGCACCCAGAGTCTTATCCCCAAGCTGCTGCAGTTCCTTTCCAAGCTGGGAAATTTCACGGAAAACTCTGGTATTCTCTGTCCCAACATGGTCAATCACTGCACCATGATACTTTTCACATGCACCAATGGAACGTCTCATCTGGAAAAACAGCACCGCATCTGCCCCATGCGCCATTGCCTGATAGCTCCACAGACGCATAACTCCAGGACGCTTCAGTGCATTATACGCCAGCCAGTTGGTCACACTTGGCGTCTGTTCCATCAGCACAAAAGGCTGTCCCCCTTTGATTCCCCGCATCAGGTCATGATTCATGGCAATTCTGGAGTAAGGATCTTCATTTGCCGGATAATTGTCCCATGAGATAAAATCCATGGATTTTGCCCACATCTGATAATCCAGCGGCTTATAAAATCCCATGAGATTAGTTGTAATTTTGGCATCCGGAACCACAGAACGGATTGCCGCAGCCTCTGCCTGGTAACATTTCAGCATCCCTTCTGAATTGAAACGGCGGTAGTCCAGGGAAATCCCCTGAAAAGTAGTGCGGTCTGGCTCAAAATGTTCACTCAGCATATTTGGCAGCACAATTTCGTCCCAGTCATAGAAGGTATGTCCCCAAAAGCTGGTATCCCAAGCTTTATTTACTTCCTCAATGGTGCCGTATTTTTCCTTCAGCCAGACCCGGAACTGCTTTTCGCAGTTTTCACAGTAGCACTCTCCGCCATACTCATTGCAGATGTGCCAGCCAATCACGCACTCCCGTTCTCCATACCGCTCTGCCAGCTTTTTCGCCAGAAGAACAGAATACTTCTGATAGGTTGGACTGTTCTGGCAGGAATTGTGGCGGCTTCCAAATTTTCGCTTCATGCCGCTAAACTCGGTGCGCAAAATATCTGGGTGGCGTTTCGCCATCCACGCCGGATGAGCCGCTGTAGAGGTGGCAAGGAAAACCTTCAGCCCATTTGCCTCCACCAGATCCATGATCTTATCCAGTTTTTCAAAATTATAAGTATCCTCACTTGGCTGCAAAGCTGCCCAGGAAAATACATTCAAGGTTACCTCATCAATTCCCGCCAGCTTAAAAAGCCGCATATCCTCTTCCCAGATTTCCTCCGGCCACTGCTCCGGGTTGTAATCTCCGCCATATAAAACTTTATTGATTCTGCTGTCCTGAAACATTTTTTCTCCTTTTCAAATATGCCGCATTTAGTTTACATAATTCTAGTTTTCCAAATTTAAATAATCTCCATTATAAACAAAAGCAGGAGAACCCCTTTACGGATCCCCCTGCCCTCGTTTATAAATCCGGCATTTATTTCATTCTGATTTCAACTACTGCCTTGCACTGCAAATCTGCTCCAATTATCTTTATTCTTCCGGAGCCTCAGTAACCTCAGCCTCAGCTGTATCTGCACTATCTGCTGCTGTATCGATCCCTGCAGATGTATCAGCTTCCGCACTGTCATCTGCACTTCCGTCTGCAGTCTCTTCAGCAGCTGCATCAGTTCCGTGCTCTTCCTCATACTGTTTTACAGTAGCTACGCGGGCATCGTTCTGAGCCTTTGCGCACTCCATGTCATAATCCAGTACAGTCTGATAATCCAGGCCTTCCAAAGTATCCTGCATTTCTGCAAGAAGAGAATTAAACTCATCTTCATTGGACGCAAATACCATCTTCCAGGAATAATCTACGATAGAAGCCTTACACTGACCGCGAAGCGTACTAATCTGAGAGTCTTCCTCAGGTACTGCATATCCGCTTCCAGGTGCCACCAAAATCTGGTCATGGCTTGTAAGGTAATCCATTGTTGTCTCTGCTCCCGTCTGAGTTTTCCAGTCAGCGTAGAGAGTATTGTCCTGATTTTCAAGAACAGAACTCCAGGTTGTATAATCATAACAGATTCCAGTTTCCGGATTCACATCAAGCTGGTTTACTGCTTTGTAATTCAATGCGGAAACACCATCTTTCCATGTACCACCGCCCCATTCGTCCGGAACATTTACAGTCTCACCATAAAGAGCCTGTTTACCAAAATCTGTAATAACCGGCTCACCATCTTTCATTTCCCAGGTAAGGCCTTCTGGCCCACAAGTACTTGCTGTCTGTGCACAGGATTCCATGATTCCCTCCGGAGAATACAGCCAGTCAATAAAATCTGCCAGTCTCTGCGGATCCTCTGCTTTACTTCCAATCATAATTCCAGCATTTCCACCGTTTCCGTTGACCTGACATCCATAAGAGAAAATACATTCATCTGCGATTGGAGCAAGCATGAAGCCTTTTCCCTCAGCTTTATTGGCATCTGTATTGTACGCAGACTGACCGAGCCATGGATATGGGGAAAACAAGATCTGTCCGTCCTGATATTTTGCAAACAGAGTGTCATAATTTTGAGTTGTAGATTCCGGATCTACAAGTCCCATCTGATTTGCCTCAAACAGGAATTTCAGAGACCTTACATATGCAGAATCACTGTCAATAAAGCTCTGATAATCAGAACCGTCTGCTTTTGCAAGCACGAAACCGATCTCATCATATCCATAAAGGCTTGCTTCTGGCTTGGCATTTGACATCAGATTTCCGTCCCAGTCTTTAAACAGGGAAATGGCATAAGTCTGTTTTCCGCTATCACTGGTCGGTACTGCCTCCTGCATTTTCTGAAGTGCCGGAAGAAGATCCTCCAATGTGTTCAGTTCCGGATATCCGGCTGCCTTGTATGCATCCCATCTGAGATAAGCGCCATAGTTTGGCTCAAGACCTTCTGAAGAGGTTGTCGGGGAGTTACTGGAAGATTCAGAAGGAATTGCCCAGATTCCATCTTCTTCTACAAGCTGACTCGTTGTTTCAATTGCGCTGTCATATCTGTGAACGTTCTCAGCATCCTTCAGGTAATCTGTCATATCAATAACCAGACCAGCTGTTACCAGGTTCTGAAGACGTCCATTTCCGCATCCTGTAATAATCAGGTCACCAAGGTCTCCTGCCGCAGAACGTGTCTGGAAAAGAGTATCACCGCCGCCGGCTACGTTCTGTGCAATAATATTCAGTTCCATATTGAATTTGTCTTTTACGATTTTTGCAAACCAGCCAGACTGGATTCCCTGATAGTTTGCCATGCTGTCAAATACATCAACTGTAATAAAGTCCTTGTATTTGGAGTTTCCTTCGGTCTCGCCATCACTGCTGTCCGCACTTTCTGTGCTGTCGCCTGCTGTGCTTTCTACGGCAGTGCTTTCTGTGGAATCACTGTTGTCAGAACCGCAGCCTGCCAGAGTTCCGGCAATAAGTGCTGCACTAAGCATGCGCTGATTGCTTTTCTTTTCATGTTTTCCATCCTCCATTGATGTTTTCATTTTACTTGCTATGTATAAGTTTGTCACTTATTTTTTATCAACCTTTTACAGAACCGATCATAATACCTTTGACAAAGAATCTCTGGAATAATGGGTAAATAAACAGGATCGGAAGTACAACGATTACGGATACGGTCATACGGATTGAGGTCGGGGTCTGCTGAGTGGCAATGGCCGCCATATTCAGTGCACCGCCGGTACTGTTCTTAACCATTGTTGCAAGGGAACTTGCCTGGTTGATGTAGGTGTACAGAAGATACTGCAGAGAGTAAAGCTTCTGATCGGTAATGTAGATCAGGGTATCCTGGAAAGAGTTCCACTGTGCAACTGCCGCGAAAATAGCAACGGTTGCAAGGATCGGGGTACAAGCCGGAAGAATGATCTTGTAGAAAATCTTAAAGGTTCCAGCTCCGTCAATCTCAGCAGCCTCCTGTAAAGCCTTTGGAATGGATTCCACATAGGTTTTAACCAGAATAATGTTGTACGGCTGCACAATTGCCGGAAGAATGTAAACCCAGAAGGTGTTGTTCAAATGCAGGGTTTTCATGGTGATAAACATTGGAATCAGACCTGCGTTAAAATACATGGTGATTACAATTACACGATACCAGAAGCTTCTTCCCCACATTTTTTCCTGCGTAAACATGAACCCAAGGAATGCACTTGCCAGTACGGTAAGTCCGGTTCCCAGCACGGTTCTTGCCACGGAGATCAGCGCCGCAGTAGAAAGACCGGAAAGCTGAAGTACCTGCTTGTAATTTTCAAAATGGATTCCTTTTGGAATCAGGGTAATCAGACCGTTGGCACTTAAATCGTTGGCACTGATGGTGTTAATGATCAGATAATAAAACGGATACAGGCAGATCAGTGTCAAAAGGCCAAACAGCAGATAGTTAAATACGTTAAAAACCTTATCGGAAGCAGACAGAGGTTTTTTCTTTTCTTTAAATACAACTTTTTCTTTCATCTCTTTCTCCTTCCTTTTAGATAATGGATTCTCCACGGGTCTTCCTGGAAACAAAGTTTACAACGAACAGCAGTACCACACTTACCACACTCTTCAGCATACTGATCGCAGTTGCAAGGGAAAGGCTTGATCCGGTCATACCGATGTTATATACGTACAGGTCAAGCACCTGGATATGAGCCTTGTTGAAAGAGTTCTGGAATACGAAATACTGGTCCATACCATTGTTCAGGAAGTTTGCTACGGAAAGCATCAGCATTACGAAGTAGGTTGGAAGCAGCGCCGGGAATGTAATCTGACGCATGAGCTGGAAGCGGTTTGCTCCATCCACTCTTGCAGCTTCGTACTGTTCCTGGTCAATTCCTGTGATAGATGCCAGATACATGATCGCGCCCCAGCCAAGGCCTTTCCATGTATTCCACAGAAGCATTGTCAGCCATGTGTGGGAATCACTGTCCAGGAATTTAATTGGTTCGGAAATCCAGCCAAGGTTCTGCAGTAAGGTGTTTACCATACCAGTGTTGGAAAACAGACAGAACGCAACGGAATATACCATAACCCAGCTGATGAAGTTCGGCAGGGTTGTCAGGGTCTGTACCATTGTTTTGAACCATTTGCACTTGATCTCATTTAATAAAATTGCGAAGAACAGCGGGAGCATAGAAGTTGCAATTCCCAGCAAGCTCATTGCAAAGGTGTTCTTCATAACCTGGATCATCTGAGCAACCTGTGTCTTATTTCCAAATAGCATCTTAAACCACTGCAGTCCTACAAACTCGCATTTGCTAAGTGGAAGCGGCGGTTTGTAATCGTAGAATGCATAAATCCAGCCATGCAATGGGAAATAAGAAAACAGAAATACTAAAATTACAAAAGGTATGATCATAAGAGTCAGTTTCTTGTTTTTCTTAGAACCTTTTGGTGTTGCGGTTTTTGCCGCGGATGTAGCTTTCGCCATCTGTTTTTTCCCTCCTTCTTTTTAAAGATCTGTTTACCGCAAGTTGCAGCCAGCTGCTGCTTCTGCGTTCACAGCTCTCTTTTAGCTGTTGTCATGGTAGCACTAATTTTTATTGGAAAATACGGTGAAAATTTGACATGGTTTATGGAAATTTTAGAATTAATTCATAGACAAATGAGAAATCACTATTTTTTGCTGTACCCAAGATATGATTTTTACTGTAGACCGTAAAATTCTTTCTATATAATATGAGGGAGTAAGAACTCTAAATGAAACAATGTCATTAAGTAACATTGCTGAACAGTTGAGCTATTTACATCTGAATACTCTGGAGGTAAAACATTATGAAATTCAATCCCGACAGTCCATTTTTTCAGTTTATGAATTCTCTGGCGGCATTTATCGGACTGAACGTGATCTTTCTGATTACATGTCTGCCGATTTTTACCATAGGCCCGGCTCTGACGGCACTTTATACGGTAACCTTGAAAGAAGCACGCAAAGAAGGCGGATACATTTTCTCCACCTACTTCAAAGCATTCAAAGAAAATTTCCGCCAGTCTGCTGCGGCGTTTCTGATTCAGCTGGTTCTGGCACTTGTGTTTCTTTTTAATGCACATTTCTGGGGCGAACAGAATACCGTACTGGGAAATGCACTTATGTTTGTAATGACTGCACTTCTGGTTGTCCTTGCACTGACCTTTCTGTACTGCTATCCGCTGATGGCAAGATTTGAAAATTCTGTAAGGCAGTCCATGAAAAATGCATTTCTGATTGCAGTCACTCACCCGAAATCCACGCTGGGACTTGCCGGAATCCTGGCTGTCTGCCTTTTTTTCTGCTTCGGCTTCCCGGCCTTTTCCAAGGTATTTATGATCTTACTGGGATTTTCTTTTCTGGCATATTGCAATTCTATGCTGCTGGTAAAAGTATTTCGTGATTACGAAGAGGATTCTGCGGAATGTATTTTAGAATAATTTTTGTAGAAAAAACAGCCTTCCGGTAATTCGCCGGAGGGCTGTTTGCGTTCTTAGATCTGCACAGACTCTTTTAGATTTCCAAGGTTCCCTGTCCGTAATAAGCATTCTCGCCATGTTTTCTGTAATAATGCTTATCCTGAAGCTCCTGCGGTGCCGGTTTCACATCCGGATTGATCAGCTCGCAGCGGGAAGCCATCTTAGCAACCTCTTCCAGTACAACTGCGTTGTGAACAGCTTCATGAGCATCTTTTCCCCATGTGAAAGGTCCGTGGTTCTTGCAGAGAACTGCGGGAACAGCTTCATAGTCTCTCTTCTTGAAATAATCTGCGATCAGGATACCTGTATTTCTCTCATATGCTTCTGCAATCTCGCTTTTATCCAGATTACGGACACATGGAACTTCTCCGTAAATGTAATCTGCATGGGTAGTTCCATAGCAAGGAATTGCGCGTCCTGCCTGTGCCCAGCTTGTAGCCCAGGAAGAATGAGTATGTACGATTCCGCCGATTTTTGGGAATGCATTGTAAAGCACTACATGAGTAGGTGTGTCAGAAGATGGATTATATTTTCCTTCTACTTTATTTCCCTCTAAATCCACCACTACCATATCCTCTGGTGTCAGCTTATCATAATCTACGCCACTTGGTTTTATTACAAAAAGACCCTTTTCACGATCAATTCCGCTTACATTTCCCCAGGTAAAAGTAACCAGACCATATTTCGGCAGATCCATATTTGCTTTGTAAACTTCTTCTTTTAATTTCTCCAGCATAGTTGTGTCCTCCTTTGCACGTATACTATTATCTATACTATATCACTTGTACAGACGTATTTCCACTTGTATTTTGTATATTTCCGGTACTGTTTCATTATTGGCTGTAAAATAGCCAGCGGTCTGTTCCTATTATGTTTCAGCCTGGCTGCAAAATTTTTCTCTGCCTGGCAATACAATTGGCAATATATAGAAATCAGGCTTCTGTAAATTCTACCACAGCGTAGGGTTCGCCGCCTTCTGTGGAAAGGGCGACGGTAACTTTCCCGGTTTCCTGCTTCACTGACGGGTAAAAAATATCTCCCAGCAGTGCCTGTTTCTTGTACTCCGCTCTCATCTGACGGATCACAAAGCCCTCCGGCAGATAATCTGCTGCCATGCGGATATACTGGCAGTTGTTTACATGATGATGGGTGTCCAGATGGTGCTTCTGAATAGCAAAGGGTTCTTCCGCAGTCATGTTCTCCGGCAATGCAATTTTGCGCGGAGCATAATCCATGTCCAGTTTCTCATCCAGCACATAGCCTCTGGTATCTTCATCTGTAAGGCGTGCCGGCAGCCCGGTCTGGGTGTCAATATTTGTCCAGATGCTGTTCGCCCAGGATAAACGCTCCCCATCTTCTGTTTCCAGGGTAAAGTTACGCATTCCCAGGAAGCCCTTGAAACCATATGGGGCTGTGGTGGCAATGATGGATTCACCCATCTTGGGATAGCGTTCCACTATGATCTGCCAGGAAGAAAGTACCCAGGCTCTCTGGCGATTCTCAAGAACCTCCATTCCCTGTCCAATGCTTTCAGACTGGAATGTGCAGCAATCCTGATAATAATCCTGAATCCCCGGCAGGGTCAGGCATCCGTTCTCTCCTATTTCACTGTATCTAACACGGCCTTTAAAGCTGTAGCTCATATGATGTCAATCTCCTTTTTTTGCGTAGCGTAAAATCGCTTCCGTGACGGGAACCGCGAACTCCGCTTCGCTCCGTTTGCGTAGCGTAAAATCACCTCCGTAATTTTACTTCATTATATACCAAATTCTGTGACAATGGTATGAAAATATGGCGAACATTTGTGAAATTTTTCTTGATTTGGCATGCAATTCTGTGTACAATAAAGTTATAAAAACAAAACAGCGAACGCTTATATATGTCCATAATCCGGTTGGACGTTTCTACCAACTACCCTAATAGTTGTCTATAAGCTGCATGCGAGGAGGTGTGCAGGTGTAGCATATTGCGGGTGGTTTTTTATTGGTCTGGCTTTGACTGAAACTGCACAGCCAAAAACTTCTTCCCATTATGCTTGGCACTTCTGTCGCGGAAAGGATGGTTTGATATGAAAAAAGAATTGTTTGCTTTAAAAGGTATGATCTGTTACAGCAAGAATCAGCGCGAAATGGTTTTCATGGAGGACTCCTATGTGGTCTGTGAAAACGGCATCTGCGCAGGTGTTTTTTCCCAGCTTCCAGAAGAATATAAGGATGTTCCAGTGGAAGATCTGGGCAACCGCCTGATTATCCCGGGATTTACAGACTTGCATCTTCATGCTCCCCAGTACGCTTACCGGGGAACCGGAATGGATCTGGAACTTCTGGACTGGCTGAATACTATTACCTTCCCGCAGGAAGCACGTTATGCAGATCTTTCCTATGCGAAAAAAGCCTACTCTATTTTTGTAGATGATCTGAAGCACAGCTTTACTACAAGAGCCTGCATTTTCGCCACCCTGCATCGTCCGGCTACCGAACTTCTTATGGATATGCTGGAGGAAAGCGGTCTGGCAACTATGGTTGGAAAAGTAAATATGGACCGCAACGGCTCACCAGAGCTTCAGGAAGAAAGCGCACAGGCATCTGCGCAGGATACCCGCCAGTGGCTGGAAGATATTAAAGGGCGCTACGATCATACTTATCCGATTCTTACCCCGCGTTTTACCCCATCCTGTACGGATGAACTGATGACGGAGCTTGGTAAAATTCAGAAAGAATATCACGTTCCTGTGCAGTCACACCTGTCTGAGAATTTCGGGGAAATCGCATGGGTGAAGGAGCTTTGCCCAACCAGCCGATTTTATGGGGACGCTTATGACATGTTTGGACTGTTCGGAACGAAAAATGCAGAAAGCGAACTTGATTACACAGCAGCGTCCGCAAACAGCAATTCCTGCCCCACAATTATGGCGCACTGCGTCCACTCCACAGACGAGGAAATTCAGATGATCAAGGATCAGGGTGTTTACATTGCTCACTGTCCGGAATCCAATACCGACATTGCGTCCGGCATCGCGCCAATCCGCCGTTATCTGGACATGGGCCTTCACGTAGGCCTTGGCACTGACGTTGCCGGAGGTTTCTCCCTCTCCATGTTCCGCGCCATCGCCGACACCATCCAGGTATCCAAGCTCCGCTGGAGATTAATGGACCAGAACCTGGCTCCTGTCACTCTGGAAGAGGCCTTTTACATGGCCACCATCGGCGGCGGTTCCTTCTTCGGAAAAGTAGGAAGCTTCGAGAAAGGCTACGAATTCGACGCTATGATCCTGGACGACCACAACATCCGCCACCCCCAGGAAATCTCCACCCGTGATCGACTGGAGCGACTGGTCTACCTGTCCGATGACCGGAATCTGGTCGGAAAGTATGTGCAGGGACGGAAGGTAATTTAACATTCAAAACATCTTGACATTTTATTAAATATTGATAATATAAAAAAGAAACGAGTTTTACAACCGTACAGCTATTGCTCAAGCGGCCAGCTCGTTTCTTTTTTTCTTTATATATTTGTGGGAATTTTTACCAAAGTTTTTTCTATTTTCACCACAAAAAAACGAGCCAGGATTTCGAAATCCCAGCCCGCTTTTCACCTTGCCTTCATGAATTATTTTTCCAAATATTCTCTAATTCTATCAATATTGTACAAAGGAATGTTGGTCATCCATTCCTGTCTCCGATAATCCGACATTGATGTTCTTACTGCGTATTTCGGCTTATATTTTTCACAAAAAGCTTTAAGACTTTTTGCCCGTAAATTTTCTTCTGCCTTTACTTCCAATGGAACAATAGAGGTTCTTCCCTGTAAGAGAAAGTCAATTTCTCCACTGGAATTTGCTGTAGAATAATAGTATGGCTCTATACAATCCAGTGCGACCAGTTGTTGTAAAACATACTGTTCTGTTAATGCACCTTTAAATTCTGTAAAGATACGATTTCCATCAATAATTACCTGCGCGTTTATGTCTGTCATGGCCATCAACAGCCCCACATCCAGGAGATACATTTTAAAAACATCCAAATCCAGATATGCCTTCAGCGGAAGTGCAGCTTTCCCTGCCCTCTGTACCTTATGAATAAGTCCGCAATCCAAGAGCCATTGTATTGCCAACTCAAAGTCTTTCGCTCTGGCACCTTTCCGCACCTGTCCATAAATGTACTTTTTATTTTCCTTTGCAAGCTGCATAGGAATTGAATTCCACACCAGATTTAGCCTTGGAACTAAAGAAATTTCAGCATGTTTCGAAAAATCCTGCTGATAATAGTTCAAAAGGTTCTTCTGTATCTCTCTGACACGGTTAAAATCTTTGGTTTCCGCATATGTCTGTACTACTTCCGGCATACCTCCTACATAATAGTACTCCCGTAACCGATCTATATACTTGGACTTGAACATAGTCACCATATCGGTATCTGGTCCCTGCAGAATTTCTACAAAACGTTCTTCTCCCAGAGCACATAGAAATTCCTGAAATGTCAACGGATGTAAATCCATAAAATCCACTTTACCAACCGGGAAAGACGTTCCTTTGTGCAGTGCTACACCAAGAAGGGAACCAGCTGCCACGATTGCATATTCAGGTGCATTCTCACAAAAATATTTTAAGGAAGATAATGCCTTTGGAACTTCCTGCACTTCATCAAATATCAGCAGTGTATTTTGGGCATCAATAGAGATTCCTGTTTCCGCACTGATTGCCAGCACAATTCTCTCTATGCTGATTTCCCCTTCAAACACTTGCTGCATTCTTGTATTACTATCAAAATTTACATAAGCAACATTCTCAAAACAGGTTCTTCCAAACTCTTTCATCAGCCATGTTTTTCCCACTTGCCTGGCACCCCGGATAATCAAAGGTTTTCTGTTTGGTTTGGTTTTCCACTCTTTTAATTTTTCCAATGCAAAGCGTTTCATCTATTTCCCTCCCCATTGATTGTGTTAAATATCCATATGAATATTATATCCTGCTCTTTTCATTTTATTACCATCTCATGCTTGAGTCAACACTTTTAAGGCTGAGTTTATGTTGTAGCAAAACATTTTTAAGGTCGAGAATATGTATTATTAGAACATTTTTAAGGTGATATCATTATTCTGCAAGGATTCTACCCAAATTTTTCTATGGCTACGGCAACTGAAGTCAGACAAAATATACCGCGCAGTATTGGAAGAATTATTGTCGATTTTGATAGCATAAGAAACGAATATTTACTGGAAGATATAAAGAAATACGGAAAGCAAATTTATTAACCGATATAACATTTTGGGGAAGATTGCCGCAGAGCAAACACTTCTGCGCTGCCGCAAATCTCTAATTATTCCCTTTCCAGATACCCCCGTATCCGTTCTTCGTTCATATTCTCCCCGATCACAATCACCACTTCCTGGCCTACAGAAATTGGCCTCAGGGAAAATTCCTTGCGGGTGGCGTTGAGCTCCAGCCACTGGGCTCCATGGTCAGGAACGCCAGCTGGCGTCTTTGCCTCCTCATCACAGCTAGTATCCACCTGCTCAGCCAGCTTCACGAATCCCTTAATTCGAAAAACATCCCCGCACTTCGAATCTTCCAGGATCTCATGGGCCGCCTTTTCCAGCTTCTCCTCCGAAATTTTCAGTTCCATAAAATACAGTGACTGGAATCCCTCTTTCTCATCAAAGCACTGCTTCTCAAAGTCCTCCATCACATACCCACTGTGAAAAATCCTCTGGAAATCCTCATCCGTAAACTGCTCCCAATCTTTACATAGCACGTCCTGTTCTGTAAAACGCCGCTTGCACTTCACGCTCTCCAGTGCCCGGTTCAAATGCTCCACCGTTCCCGTAATTTCCTCTGCGGACGCCTCCTGGCTTTTACTCAGAACAATGCATCCGGCATCCGCTGCCTCAGATGCCAGCAGATATTCCGCCTGTGGCTGTAGCTTCTTCTCCAGCCTTGCGTCAAGAATGGTGATTACATTTCCAATCTGATACCATTTGTCCAACGGTTCTTCATAAAGCGCATCAAAAAATTCATCCACATCAAAAATTCCAGACGGCTCGATCAGCACCCGGTCATAACCGCACATTCCCATTGCGATCAGCTTGGTCTTAAACCTTCTTCTGTGGCAGTCCTTGTCACATCCGCCGGAAACCATTTCCAGCTCGCAATTCTCGCCTTCCAGATCATGAAGCAGCATCATATCCACATTCACTGCCCCGAAATCATTTTCCAGAATCCCAATATTCTGCCCCTGCTTCATCAGCCAGGATGCATATTTCTTTATAAATGTAGTTTTCCCTGAGCCAAGAAAACCTGTAATTAAGTCAACCTTTACCATTGTAGATTACCTCTTATCAGCCATATAATTATATTTTAGTCCAACATTTCGTTTTTTCTTAATTTTCCCACTCTTGTTATACCATTCACAACATTATTTGGAAAGGATTTTTCCACAATATGAGAAATATTCTTCCACAAATAAAAGAAGCCTCCGAGATTCATGCCTGATCCCGGAAGCTTCTTTTATTTATTGCTTCTTTTCCGTGCAATTTTTATTATTTTTTACTGAATCGTAACCTGTGTATAAGGTGTCAAAGTAACGCTTAATAAACCATCATAGAATGCCTCTGGATCCTCTGGCTGCATAAATCCGGTACCATACCAAAATCGCGTCCTTCATAACCGCTGTTTGCTGCGTACATTCTTGCATATAATGTTGTGGAAAGCTTAATGGTCAGTGTGTTTTCTCCAGAAACAAGATATCCGCCAAGATCCACTCTGTCACTTGCATTATTTGCATCCAGAGCAGTTCCATTAATTGTGATCTCACCGATCTGATCCTTTCCATAAGTTACATCCAGGTATGCTCCGGTTGTATCGCTCCAATCCTCTGGTAAAGTAAAGGTTGTCGTATACTCACCAACACCGGAAACATAAAGCATATCGGTTACGCCCAGCTCATTCAGCTGGTCTTCTGTAGCTGCAATATCTTTCCACTTACCAAGCTTCTGCTCGCCAAAATCAACGTCTGTGATCTTGCTTACACTTGGATCATTTTCATCCTCTCCAGGTCCATAGCTGTGAATGAGCAGATTCCAGGAAGCATCTGTAAGATCCAGAGTATCCAGTGTCTTTTCCACATCTGCAGAAGCTTCTTCACTAAGAACAGCCTCCCCCTTAAGGCTTTTTCCATTTGGTTTTGTTCTATGGTTATTTTTTATGGTAATACGAACATTATCACATATTTTTTGTGAAATCTACCCATTTTCGCAACTGGTCTTTTTCAGGCGCAACTGGAAACGCACAAGTAATCTTATACGTTTGACTTTTTATAAGTAATTTTATACAATATCGTTATCCATTTACGCATTCCCAGCATGCAGCATTTACGAACAGAAAGAAGGAATTTTATCCATGCATATTTTTATCTGTGATGACGACCGGATATTTGCAGACAAATTTGCAGAACTGGTTAAATAAGAACTACATAAACATCAGATTGATACAGACATCCATACCTTTTTATCTGCATCCGCACTCACAGATGCCTTTCAGAAAAAGCAGCCCTGTGATATTCTTTTTCTGGATATTGATATGCCCGAAACCAATGGAATTGATCTGGCTGTTTCCTTAAAAGCATACGAGATTAAGCCTTATCTTATTTTTGTCTCCACTGTGGAAAGCCTTGTATACCAGACCTTCAAGGTAAATCCTTTTTGGTTTATCCGCAAGCGTTTCTGTGAATCGGAATTACCGGAAGTTATCACTGCACTGCTGGCAGATATGCGCATCCATCTGCTGGAAACGATTACCCTGAATTGCGCACATTCCATTTACACGCTCCACCCGCTTAGCATTTGTTATGTGGAATGTCAGAACAAAATCCTGCACATTCATTACGCAAATCCGGTACAGAATATTTCCATTCCCTATACGCTTTCTTCCTTGGAAAAGGAGCTTTTGCCCTATGGTTTTCTTAGGGTGCATAAAGGTTTTCTGGTAAATTACCGCTACATTTTTACCATCAACCGACAAGACATCCAGTTGGACAACGGGGACCACATTCCGGTGAGCAAGCACCGTGTGGATCCATACGAAGACCAGACGATGTTTTTCCCTTACAGGAAGGTACACCCAATATCCGCCCGTTAATGCTTCTTATTTTTGCAGTTTTTATGGGCTGTCTTCTGACAAAAGCAACCTTAAGCCATCTGGTAATTCTGGCTCTTTTTTATATCCCGGTAAGCGGTCAGCTTCACCCGCTTTCCTATACCATTAGTTATCTGTGGCCAGCAGACTTGCTTCCTGGCTGGAATATGATTTATGTGATTCGTGCCCTGTGTATTTTGGTTTTGTCCGTACTGCTGACCTGGATTCTTATCAAGCTTGGGCGATTACTTATAAAGATTACAGACCCCTTTTTTCTGTGTCTGATTACGGTCTGCGCCCTTGGATTAAACATTGCGGATATCTACCTTGGTGCTATTATGAATTCTATGTTTATCCTGAATATCACCTACACTTTGCTGGTAATTATCTCCCTTCTAATCTTCCTTCTCATCGGAGAATCTTCCCGGCATCAGGCAGAAAATCAGCGACTTTTATTTCAGCAGGAAATCGAAAACAGCTATCGCAATTATATTTTTGAACTTGAAGAAAAATCCCAGCAGATCCGTCTTTTCCGGCATGAATACCAGGGAAAACTGCTCCTTATGAAGACTCTTTTGAAGAAGCAGGATTACCAGACACTGGACCAAGAATTGCAGGATATGCTTGAGGATATTCCCACAGCGGAACAGCTTGTAACTTCCGGCAATGTACTGGAAAATAATCCAGACCTGAAAACCACCAAAAGCAACCCCAGCTACCACGGCTACGGCATCCGTCTCATCCGCCAGATTGCCGAGAAATACAACGGCGCAGCGGACTTTTCCGCCACAAAAGAGTCCTTTATCTGCCGGGTCATGCTGACGCTGGATGGCGTGGATGAAGAAAAAAATACACCTGTATAAGGAAAAAAATGGCGGCAGCATATCGCTTTATGCTCCGCCATTTTTTGATTCTGTTAGTATTATTTTTTCCAATCTATTTCTTTATAATCCTAATCGCCATCCACTCTTGTCCTGGAAGCTCGACTTTCGTAAAGCCACTATGCACACCAGTATCGGTAATCGTCATGTTCCAGGTATCAATAACCTCAACCTGATAAGAGGCATCCTCCGGCAGTTCCAGTATTCTGTATGCAGGTCTTCCGATTCCGAAATAATGAAGTTCATAGCTGCACCATGTGGTTTGCATCCAGTTGCAGATTTTATTTTCCTCTACCGGAATACTGATTACTTCGTCAAAGGGTTCCTCATTGATTGCCTTCAAGCATCCCCCCGGTGTTTCATCCCAGATTTTTTTCAGGAATTTAAGCCGTGGTTCGCTGTCGCCATGAAGCACTCCACCCTTAGCCCACCAGAGAATGTCCTCTGGATGAATATATGTCTCTCCATGTCCGGCACATCCGCCTCGCAATACGCTCTCCCAGAACCGCCTAACCAGCTCCTGCCCGGAAATATTCCCCCAACCACGGTCAACATTTCCTTCATAGCCAATTTCATCCCATACTACTGGCTTTTTATACTTTTCCAGATGCTGTTCAGTTTTTTCTACATGTTCGTAAGTTGTATTTTTCTGCATACTGCAATGAGTAATCCAGTCTTCTGTATAGTCAAAAAATCCCATACAGTTATGAATAGAACATAAATGTCCGTATGCATCATTCTGGCGAACCAGTCTGCCATAATAATTCCATTCCTCTTTCGTAAATGGCATCAGATCATATTCATTTGCCATAGACCACCACACGTTGTGATATGCACTGTATCTCGCCACCATATATTGCAGATATTGCTCATTACAAGCCTTCTCCATAGTAGAAAATCCCCATTTGTCATAAGGGTGAAAAAGAATAATATCCGCTTCAATCCCAAGGTCTCTGAGCTGAGCAATTTGGTCGTCCACTTTTTTAAAATATGCAGAATTTGGTTTATAAAAATTAAAGTCTCTGATATCCTTCGCTTCTTTTGTTTGCGGAAAAGTAATTGGAATTTTCCCTGCAGCCTTTTCTTCATCCTGCCCTCTGCTTATTCCTCTTTCAAAAGGATAATACTGTGGTTCATTCTCGTTGAACTCATAATATTTGGGAAATATGCAGAAACGTATTTTATTGAAACAGCTGTTCTTCAAAGTTTCCAATGTCTGGCGCTGCAGTTCCTCTGTCTGATAAAGCCAGGCGTAACAGGTAGTTCCAACACTGTGATAAATAGTGCCATCTGCATATGCCAGATATCTACTGTTTTTAACCTGCACAGGGCCATGATTTCCACCGTCTGCGGCAATTACCTCAAATTCACCCTCATATTTGTCAGATTTCTTATTCAGCTGATAATTTCCAGTTTCAACTTTATAAGTATAATGGCCTTCGTAAGACGGCATAAAACGAACCTTGTAAACGTTGCCGCCATCATAAAAGCTTTCCACTTCCACAGTTTCCTTTTCCCCGTGGAAAGCCGCTTTCAAAGCTCCTGCCTGAACAGGCTCTGACATATTTTCTACACAAAAAGTCAATTCAAATATATCCCATTTCTTTACACTTTCCATTCTACTCCTCCAATGTTGCCCGTACTCTGGAATTTTTTATTTTCAGAACTGCAATTTACCGGACATTTATTCCTCCAATGTCAAAAGTTCTCCAAAGCTCTTGATTTTCTTATCCGTAGCTCCATATCCAGCTGCATCTCCAATTCCCACAGCCTGCATGCCTGCACTTTTTGCCGCGTCAATTCCTGCATAAGCATCTTCCACAACATAGCATTCCTCTGGCTTTTCGCCAAGAAACTCTGCCGCTTTCAGAAATACTTCCGGGTCCGGCTTAGACTTCGTAATATTCGTTCCATCAGAAATTGCATCAAATGCACCCAGCAGCTCTACCTTTTCCAGAATAAATTTCGCATTTTTACTGGAAGAGCCAAGTGCCAGTTTATAGCCCCTGTTATGCAGCTCAGCGAGTGTATTTCTTACTTCATCTGTCACATCATCAGGTGTCATACCACCTAGAAGTTCCTTGTAAGTATTGTTTTTGCCTTCCATTAATTCTGCTTTTTTCTCCTGAGAAAGAGCTGGTCCCTCATATCTCTCCAAAATAATTTCCAGGCTTTCTGCACGGCTTACACCGCGGAGACGGTTATTAATCGTCTCGTCAAAATAAATCCCCATCTCATCTGCCATTTTTTTCCATGCCAGGTAATGAAACTTATCTGTAAATACAATAACACCATCCAAATCAAAAATAAATGCTTTCATAATATACTCCTATTTATAAATTACATCTAACTGTAAAAGTTCCTCTGCAGCGCTCTGTACCATATCCGGATGAAAGCCCAGAAAAAACATATATTGCAGTTCGTTCAAACTCAGGTTCAGGTCCTCCGCATCTTTTCCCTGTATTTTTGCCAATGCTAATGGCATTTTTCTTTCCAGAATTTCCAGTGCCCGGGGATCATTCTGCATTTCCTCCAGACGGGAATCCATGGTGTACGCTTTTCTGTAATCGCGCTTCGTTCTGTATCGGAACTCATGAACACCAGGCTCCAGCTTTATCTCCTCCTGCAGATTTTTCTTTTCTGTTTCCGCCACTGACGGCAGTACTGCAGTTGCATGGCAGCCAAAGGGTACCTCAAAACGAACGGTTACCGAACCGTCCTCATTTACCGACCATGCAGAGGTATATTTTCCACTTACGGAATCGTACCTGTATTCCACAAATCTCAGTTTATTGTTCAGCTGCGGCGCAAAATGAACTGCTCCAAATCCAGCCTGTGTTTCCTGAATTCCAGCCATATAGCGGTACACATACTCCATAACAGAACCATAAGAATAATGATTCAGGGAATTCATTTCTGTTCCACTGATAGTTCCGTCATCCAAAATAGAATTCCAGCGTTCCCAGATCGTAGTTGCTCCCAGATTTACGCAGTGCATCCATCCCGGGAAGCCTTCCTGGAAAAGAATGTAGCTCGCCACATCCTCAAGTCCATTCTGTGCCAGCACCTGACAAAGCATTGTCGCGCCTACAAATCCGCCTTTAATCTTATAACAATCTTTTCTTAATCTTTCTTTTAGTCCAGAAATCAGTTTATTTTTATCACGATACACGCCAAAATTCAGACACATGAGATATGCTGTCTGCGTATCCACGGCAAGTCTTCCATTTACTGCAAAAAACTCATCCAGAATTGCTCCCTGGATTTTCTCTGCTTTCTCGTAATAATATTCTGCCTCCATCTTGTACCCCAGAATTTCAGCCGCCTTTGCCACTTTTCCGGTTGAAGCATAATAGTACAGAGAAGCAACCAGGGTATCATCCGTGCCACCCTTCATGCTCTGCGGACTAATTCCATCCTGTGCCAGCCAATCTCCAAAATGAAAACCGAAGTCCCACAGGTTGTGATTTCCATTTTGCTCCTCGCTTCGGATAATCCAGTCTACCCATTCTTTCATCATAGAATAATTTCGTCTCAGCTCATCCTTATCGCCATAATGCTGATACAAAACCATAGGCATAAAAGCTGCCACATCTCCCCACACACTGGAACCGCCCGGAAGGCCGCCTAAATTTGGAATAAAATTTGGAATTGCTCCGTTTTGTTTTCTCTGCTCAATGTGCAAATCCTTTAAAAACTTATGATAAAAAGCCCTGGTATCCATGTTATAACAGGCAGTTGGCGCAAAAACCTGCGCATCCCCAGTCCATCCCAGTCTTTCATCCCGCTGAGGACAATCTGTAGGCATATCCAGGAAATTGGACTTTTGTCCCCACATACAGTTTTTCGCAAGGCGGTTTAACTGAGCAGATGAGGAATTAAAATATGTGGTTGTTTCAAGATCAGAATACACAACACAGCCTCGGAAAGCTGATGGTTCTACCTCTCCTGGCCACCCATTTACACGGACATAACGGAATCCCAAAAAAGTAAAATGCAGGCGAACCGTTTCTTTTCTGCCATCTGAAATGTATTCGAATCTTGCTTTTGCAGTTCTGTAATTATCGTTATAGAAATTTCCATTCTGCAGTACTTCTCCAAAATCTAAAGTAACCTTTGTGCCTTGTGGAAGCGCAGACTCAAACTCCATAAATCCCACCATGTTCTGTCCCATATCCAGAACAGTCTCTCCTGCAGGCGTATGAATTACTTCCTGAACTGCAAGTTTTTCCTTTACAATAACCGGAAGACTGTAACGTTCTGTGAGGTGGGAAGGAATTAGGGAAATATTTCCCATCAGAGTTCCCTCATCCCGCTCAATTAATTCAGCCTGCTTCCATGGATTCTCCGTATTCTTCCACAACTGACGGTTTAATACTTCCCCGTCATAAATATCACTCATCTCAATATCACTGCCGCGATATTTCCATGTCTCGTCTGTTGCAATTACATCTTCTCTTCCGTCTTCATACCAGATATGAAGCTCCGCAATTGCAGCAAATCTTGTACCATAGCACTGGGATGCACCATCGTAACCCAGTCTGCCCTTGTACCAGCCATTGCCGCAGTAGATGGAAATGGAATTATCCTGACCAGAGCATAAGCAGTCCGCCACATCATAGGTCTGATATTGTATCTTCTCACGATAATCGTTGCAGAATGGCGCAAGAATATCATCACCAGCTTTTTTTCCGTTAATATATGCTTCGTATAAACCAAGACCTGTTATATACAATCTCGCCTGTGCAATCCCTGGCACAAAGCCATTTTCATTCTTTTCTGTTACCGAACTACTCTTAATTTCAAATTTCTTCTCAAACACCGGAAGAAACTTATCCTCTTTCGCCGTACTGATAAACTTTCCGTTCCATGGCTTCCTGCCCTTTCCTCTTTCGAAGAAAGCTATGCCAGACGCCTGGTCCCCCTTATCTCCAGTCACTGTAACCCGGCAGTAGTAGCGTGTACAAGGCTCTACACGCACCCCAATTTCCTGTCCAATACTTTTCAGTTCTGCCCCATCCTTTTTCCAGATACAATCTGAAAAATCCGCCTTTTTACTCACTTCAATCCTAATATTCTCAGCCCGGCAGGACTCACTTTCCCGTACCTTCCATGAAACCTTCACCTGATCCAGATGGAATCCTACTGGATTTGTAATGCCATTAATTTTAATATCACAGATTTTCATGCATTGTTTCCTCTGATTTTTCAAAGTCTCGTTATTTTTAATATTTCAAATACTCTTTTCCGCAGAACGGATCTACCGGGCTTTTTCCTTTAAATTCAGATCTTCCCATCAGCTTCTCCACGCACGCATCAATCACATAATCGTTGTTTGAGTAGCAGTTAATATAGGTCTGAATCTGCGGTATGTCTACAAGAGAATAAGGATTGGCCATACTTATGTAAACAACCGGAACCTCAGCTGTAAACCATGGACAATTGTCTCCATTGCCCCAGAATGTGTACCACTGGTAACGGTTTGTCACCTGATTGGATGCATTTTCCATATTTCCAACATAGAGAACAAGATCGTATTTGCTTACGAAGGTTCCAACGGAAAAATCAGGCGCAGATGAAAAATCTTCTTTCTCATATACAGAAACTTCAAAACCTTCTTTTTCCAGTAATGCTTTCCAATGCTCTGTAACACGGGTGCTTGACGGATAATTTCCCAAAATTTCCAGCAGAACGCGCTTTGTTTTTGCGGGAGAAAGAGGCAGAATGTTTTCGTTATTTTTTACCAGCGTCACAGATTTATCCGCACACTCCTTCGCCCAGTTTTCATATGTTTCATTGCGAAGAATTCTTAAGTCTTCTTTTCCTGGAACCAACTCTTCTTTTGTTTTTTTATGTAAACCAATTGCGGCTTTCGCAGCCAGAATTCTGGTCACAGCTTCATCCAGTCTCTTCTCTGAAAGAATGCCTTTCTTATAGCCTTCCATCATGTACTGATAGTCTTCATGAAGATCCTTGTTGAAAAGGAACATATCACAGCCTGCCTCAATGGAATATGGAACTGCCATTTCACGCTTCATTCCAACTGTAAAGCCAAGCATACAGGTGGAATCTGTACTAATCAGTCCATTAAAGCCAAGCCTGCCTCGAAGCAGTCCCTGAAGAAGCTCCGAGCTTAAAGTTGCAGGAACCAGTTTGTCTGGAAAATCCGGGTTGAAATGCTTCTGGTATGCCGGCTGGGCGATATGGCCAACCATTACCGTAAGTGCCCCATCATCAATTAGACCCTTGTAAATTTTTCCATAAGTTTCATCCCACTCTTCACAGGAAAGATTATTCACGCTTGTGAGAATATGCTGGTCAACTTCATCGCAGCCATCTCCTGGAAAATGCTTAATAGAAACTGCCACATTTTCCTCATCTGCGGCACGTTTGTATGCAAGTCCGCATTTCAATACAAACTCCGGATCATCTCCATAAGTACGCACGTTTGTAATGGGATTTCTCCAGTTTCTGTCAATATCTACCACTGGTGCAAAAGCCCAGTTACAGCCAACCGCTTTTCCCTCAGCACAGGAGACTTTTCCGAGACGGTATGCCTGCTCCGGATCACCAGTTGCGGCAATCTCCATCTGTTTTCCAAAAGAGGTTCCATCCGTTGCAATTCCATCACCGCCAGCTTCCAGATTGGCTGCAATAAACAGCGGGATTTTGCTGTGTTCCTGAAGCCATCTGTGGCAAGCCTGCATTTCCTCGCTTTCCCCACAGCGGTATAAGATTCCTCCAATATGGTGATCCAGCATTACATGCTGCAAATATCCCGGATCAGCAGAATATCCAATGGGAATCATTAATTGCCCGATTTTCTCTTCCAGGGTCATATTCTGTTTTGTCTCTTCTACCCACTTCACACCCTCGTCATCCAGGTTGAATGGTGCCGCTTTAATATCTATCATCGTTTTTTTCATCCTTTTTCACTAAATTTGGGTACAAAAATACTGCTGCAAACAGAAGCTCGCTTTTTCCGTCCGCATCTCCATTTGCAACAGTATCTGATTTCACATTTTATGCATGCGCTGCTTTTCTCTTTTCAAAGAAAGCTGCAATTTTTCCTGACTGGGAAGAAAAGGTATAGAAGCCCAGTACGAAAACTCCCATAATAATCTGCTGCCATCCGCCAGCTCCCAGATTCAGGCAGTTCAGACCATAGTTCATAATCTGCATTCCAATTGCTGCAATTGCGATTCCAATCACATCATTGCTTGCCAGTCCAATAAAAGTTCCCATAAATACCGGAACAATATAGGAGAACATAATGGATGAGGTTGCCAGGCCAGACTGTGGAGTGACATCATTCTGTGAGATGTACACGATTGCAGCCATTCCAATAATCAGCCCGGAAAAAATATAGGAAGTAAATACGTTTTTATTCTCATTGATTCCAATATTTACTCCAGCGCTCTGATTGTTTGCGAGAATTTTTCCTCTTCTTCCTGAAGCTGTAAAGTATGTATATACCACAAAAATGAGCATTGCCAGCACTGCTGGAAGAAGAACCAGCGGCATACGTCCCATTCTGGAAAGAGTCGGCGTGGAGTAAAACCCACGGATTCCCTGACCCCCAAACAGCAGATAGGTCAGTGATTCATACAAAAGTGTCATTCCAATGGTACAAATGATGATCGGAAGTCTTCCCACAATATATACAATGGCTGTTCCCATAGAAAGAACCACGCCCAGAGCTACGGCAACTGCAAATGCAGTCCACATGCTTCCCGTCTGCTGTCCCGCATAGCCTGCACCAATTGCGGCAAGTACCATGGAAGCACCTCCGGAAAAATCAAAGCGGCCGTTTTTTAGCTGAAGCCAGATAGCAAGTGCCACACATACTGTCATGCAGCTGTTGATCACAACCTGCTTGACCATATCTTTTCCCAGGAAAATATTGTGTCCATTTACAAAACATTTATCGCTGTTCATGGTGATGACAAGCATCACCACAAACATCAGCACTGGAAATGCCAGTGACAATAATACTTTTTTTACAGCTTTCATAGCATACTCCAATCGTCAGCCTATCTTCTCCTTAATATGTCAGAGTCTGTACAGCTTCTACAAGTCCGGCATAAGTCGCATCGGGATTTCCAAATGCAGTCATATTTAACACATCCTCCGGTGTATATGCTGCATTAGCTGCATCAGCGGTATTGTAAAGGGAATTAACATAAAGCTCCATATCCTCATCACTGTTTACAATATACAGTTCCGTGCTGATTCTCTCTGCCTTTTCTGGCATATCTGCAAATTCAGTATCATTAATCTTATTTAACATTAATACAAGCGGATAAACAATTGACTCTGCACCAGTAAATGCAATCTGCTGATAGGTCTGTGTTCCTGCGGATCCAAAGTTTGTTTCCTCTCCGCCGTCTGCACCAGTTGTAAACAGCTTAATATCGGAATCTACACCAGCAGAAACCATTGTAGGATATACAAAGCTTGTTCCTGCTGCGAAGCTCATAATTGCCTGTGTGTCAGGGTGTTTGGAGAAATAGGTGCTGTCAAGCGGAGCAAAGTTTAATACATCTACTTCTTCATCCAATGGATCTACTGTAATCGGTGTTTCAGCAGTTTTATTATACTCTTCCACATCGGCAACAAACTGTTCAGCAGCAGTTGTCTGTGCCGGGAAAGCCCATACCGGGAAAACCGCCATTGAAACATGGGTAAGCGGCGCATCCGCATTTCTTTCATTATATTCGATCAAGCTGTCAAAGAACTGATCTCCAATATTGACATCATCCGGGGCATGTCCATCAACAACTGTTCCAAGGAAGTTGGAATTTCCGAATACATCATCATAAGCAGTTGTGTAAGAAGTATCAAAGTCGCAAAGATAACCTGCATAATAAATTCCGGCCGCCTCACATTCAGAAAGAATGGACTGTGTTCCAAGATCCATAGTGCCAATGATTCCGTCTACACCGGAAGCAATTAACTCCTGTACCTTTGTAAGGTTTGCAGCTTCATCAGTCTGGGTAAATGTACCATATTTAAATTCTACATTTAATGTGTCAGCCAGGGATTCCAGAAATGCTTTTGTAGCATTCGGAGCCTTTCCTGTATCCTGGTAGAAGCAAACGCCAATTGTCGCTTTCTTTGGCTCTGCGGATACGGATACCACGCTTACAGAAGAAGCAGCCAGTGCACCAGTCAGTGCAAGTGCCATAATTTTCTTAGATGTTTTCATTTGATGATTCCTCCTTGAATTGTTTTTATTGTTATTGTTGTTATTCTTTTAAATTGCATTATTTTAATATTTCAGAAAGTGTTTCCTCAAACACAGGTGTCCACAGTTCTTTATAGCCAGTTGCATTTGGATGAATAGGATCTGGTTCATTTTCTGTTCCATATTTTGTCTTCATATAAGAATTGATTTCTCCTGAAAGACACATATCTTTCAGTTTTTCGTTGTTCCATAAATCAACTACATCAATATCCCATTTGTCTTTAAGTTCAAACAGTTTATCCACCATTGCCTGATATTCATCTGACTCAAAATATGTGCCTGTGTAGAATACAACCGGACAATCCCAGGTGCTTTTTACATATGAGATAATTGTTTCCATAGCACCAACTATAGTGGTATCATCGTATTCATCACTATCACTGATTTCACCTAATGGCATTCCATTTGTAGCATCATTCGTAGACAACTGTACCACAAAAGCATCAATATCCATATTCGGGTCTATTTCTTTCATTCTCTCAACATAAGAAGAATCTGAAGTATTAGTAAGCATAGTTCCGGAAATTGCATATTTATATGTGGAAACAGCACTGTGATTTTCTGCAACTGTCTCTGCCATACTATATCCATTATCCCCAAATGTAACTGAAGAGCCTAGCCATACAATTGTTTTTCCGGAAATAGGATCTGCCTCATCTGCATCTGCATTATTTTCTTGCGGAACACTGGCGTCATCCCCATAGCCGACTGCCACAGCGCTTCCAGCTTCATACAGATACATATTTCCCATTGGAGGCAATGCACAGGACATGGTTCCTCCCCATTCCATAGTGTATCCTGGTTTATAAGACACGGTAATTTTCTCACCGGCTTCTACTTCAACAGCTTTATCTACCACAAAAAGTCCTAACTCATTAATATCTGAATAAGTCTCATTACAATATTGGATTGGAATAATCGGCACATATTCTCTGGCATCACCAACAGTAATACCTACATAAGTTGTACCTGCTGCGTAAGGTGATTTACCAAGCTCCAAATAAACATCATATGTTCCCTCTACGCCGTCCGGAACATCAAATACCACCTCAGTATTATCTCCTACCTGTGTAATAACCCCAAGGCTTTCGTTATACCCGGACTCTACTTCTTCTCCATTCTGATCATAACCAGTTCCACTAACTTCTGCGTCAGAAGCTTTCAGCTCCACATTTTCCATTGCCTCAGCTTTAACCTGGACTCCAAACAACATAGATAAACAAACACCAGCTAAAAATAACTTTCTTTTCTTCATTTTCTTACTCCTTACATCTAATTTTATCTTGGAAGTACTCCATCACGCTTCCGGCAGGTTATCATAACAATAATGATAAAAATCACTGCTTTCAGGAAGTTGATCATATTCAGGTCAACGCCCATTGTGGTAAGGTCATTGCTGAGAAGCACGTAGGTAAAGGTTCCCACTAATGCACTGCTGACCTTTGACTTCATTCCGCCTGAAAGAGGCATTCCACCAAGGATCAGGCAGATCATAACGTCCATTGCAAAGCCCGTTCCAGTTCCTTTTCCAGCACTTCCTGTACGGGTAAGCATAATAAAAGCTCCAATTGCTACAGTCACGCCAAATGCCATATATGCAAATACCTTCCACTTTGTAGTATTTACGCCGGACTGTTCGGCCGCAATCTCGTTAGCGCCAATTGCTTTGGTATATTTTCCAAATTTCGTATATTTGAAGAAATATGTAACAAGCACTGCCACCACTGCAATTGCAATAATCAGCATAAGTGTGTACTGATTTCTGTCCATTGGCTTGATTTTTGCCTGAATGGAAATACTTGTATTTCCAGTTCCCTCCATGAGAAGCAACTGCGCTCCTGTGAAGAAGAACATCAGAAACAGGGAGGTTACGATTGACGGAAGCCCCAACCACACTGCAACAGCGCCGTTAAAAGCGCCACAGGCAAGGGCGATTGCCAGAACTACAATAAACGCAACCGCTACACCAGCAGTTGTTCCACCCATTTTGTTGGAGATCAGTATGTACAAAATCGCATATACACCAACCTGCTGACCAACGCTGACGTCCATAAATCCCATGGAGTAAACAAACACCGCTCCCAAGGAAATGATTGCATATGGCGCAACAGTCTGTAAAACTGTGGTCGCATTGTACATCAGCTTATCTCCGCTGAAAATCAGAAATAAAATTATCGTAATTACCAGTCCTGCATAAGCAGCCACATCATAAACATGTCCTTTCAGCCAGGAGGCTGTTTTATTTTTCTCTTTTTCCACTTCTTTGCCTCCTTATATCATGTACTCGATAATGTCGGTCTCCTTCAGTTCCGGAGCACGCATTACTTCGCCTGATTTTCTGAAATCTTTCATAATAATAATCTTATCTGCCATACCGATCAGTTCCGCCATTTCTTCACTGATCAGAATGATTGCCTTTCCTTCTTTCTTCATCTGGGCAATCAGTGCATACATAGACTGTTTCACGCCAATATCAACGCCTCGGGTAGGACAGTCCATAATCAGAACTTCCGAGCCTCTCGCTGTCCACTTTGCAAAAGAAACCTTCTGCTTGTTTCCACCGCTCAGAGTATTTACCCACTGTTTTCCAGTTCCGCATTTAATTCTGAAAGAATCAATTTCTTTATCTGCGCGATCTTTTTCAGAAGCCGGGTTTATGAAGGTTCCATGCTCCAGTGACGGAAGCAGCGGAAGTACGATGTTATCCTGAATAGAACCGTCCAGTATCAGTGCCTCTTTGTCACGGTTCTTGGAAATATATCCGATTCCGGATTCAATCGCCTGCAGACAGGTTTTAATCTCTTTTCCGTTTCTCACAACACTTCCAGATTCAAGCTTCTCTAATCCAAATGCGGCTCTTCCAACCTCATGCATTCCACATCCGGACAGACCGCCGAAACCAAGAATCTCGCCTTTATGTAAGGTAAGTGAAAAATCTTTAATCGGTCCAAAGGAGACATTTTTCAGTTCCAGCGCAATCTCATCGCTGTGGCTGGTATCGTAATCCTCGCGGTAATAAGCCTCTCCGATTTCTCTTCCAACCATCATGTAACGAATTCTCTGGACTGCATCCGGTGCATCCATTTCTTCCCGGTTCAGATGTCCGATAATATTTCCATCACGAAGAACCGTCAAGTCTGTACACTGTTCCAGGATCTCATCCATATCATGGGAAATAAAGATCACACATTTTCCCTTCTCCTTCAGCTCATGAATCAGCTTATACAGAATCTGACGACCTTCCAGGGAAAGAGCTGTTGTAGTCTCATCCACCACGAAAACTTCTGTTTCATCAGATACGCATCTCACAATCTCAATCAGTTTTCTGTCCTCGAATGTGAGCTTATTAATGCTGTCTTTTGCATGAATATTGGTGATTCCAAAGCTCAGAAGCATTTTCTCAGCCTCAGCATTTGCCTTTTTCATGCTGACGAATCCAAACTTTGAAAATTCATCAAATCTTCCAGCCAGCAAATTCTCTGCCACTGTACAATCTGGAATCGTGTTTGCTTCCTGAAGTACCATGCTGATTCCGGCTTTCTGAGCCTCCACCATATTTTCAGGTTTCCAGCTTTGCCCTTTGTATGTCATGGTTCCTCCGCTGGCAGCCTGCATTCCTGCAATAATTGAAGTAACCGTTGACTTTCCGCTTCCGTTTTCTCCGATCAGGCCGCGGATCTCTCCGCGGTAAAACCTCATGTCTACTCCTTTCAGAGCCTGAGTCGGTCCGAAAAACTTTGTCATATTTTTTACTTCAATGAGTAACTCTTTTTCCATAGTTTCCTCCGAATTGTTTCACTCCTGTGTCTCTTGCTTTTCATGATTATATTGTACCGTTTTCGGTCATGGTGCTTCAAGGCTACTTTTTTGCATTGAATCGTACACTTTTTAATAAAAATCATAAAATTTCTTCATAGAGCACCTCTTTCATCTTTTTTCACATAAAAAAATGTACATTTTTATATTTACATTTGGAAATACGTATATCATAATGAAGGTAACATAGTGCGGCACAGCCTACTCAGGCAATTGGTTAACATAATTTCATTTCGATTTTTAGGATAATCGCCGATGTTTGCAAAGAAATTCATAGAAAGGACATTCCCTATGTTAGACGAACGCCACGAAATAATTGAATTTGGCCCACACATTCCCCTGAAAATATTCATTCATAAGCTTGGCTCCGTTTCCAAGCACTGGCATTCCAGCCTGGAGCTGCTCATGGTACTGGAGGGAAACATTTCCATTACTGTAGATGGGGAAACCTGGCAGCTGAAAGACGAGGACGTAATTCTTATCAACTCCAACAGCATCCACGAAATTCATTCAGAAAACGGTGCTGTCATGATTGCAGTCCAGATTAAGCTTTCTTTGTTCAATCAGTTTCAAACTGATCTGACTTCTATTGTTTTTGACTGCAACAGTGCAACCACACCGGACTTCAAGAGGTATGCCAACATCCGCTTTGCTATTGCTTCTCTGATTCAGGCAAATTCCTATCATTCCGATGGAACGGACTACATGAACTATTCTCTCAGCTATTATCTGGTCTCCCAGTTACTGGAAAATTTTAAATCCAATGCTTCGGAGACTTTACAGAAACAGCAAAAATACATGGAGCGTCTTACCCGAATCATCAATTTCATAAATGAGCATTATGCGGAAAATTTTTCCCTCAGTGACCTTGCCGCCATGGAAAATCTGTCTGTACCTTACCTTTCTCAGTTTTTTGACAAATATATGGGAGTAAAATTTATCCAGTACTACACTGGCATTAAACTGGAACATGCAGTAAGTGATCTGATTTCCACTAAGGATTCTATTGAAACGATTGCTATGCGAAATGGTTTCACAGAATCCCACGCTTTTATCCGCGCGTTCAAAAAACAGTATCAGATGCTTCCAAGTGCTTTTCGCAAGCAACAGGCCCAGAATCCTACACTTACAGCCCACGCAAATGATATTAATTATCTGCTTCTTGAGCCAAGCAATTACCTGCAGGCACTCACCAAGTACCTTTCCACCAACGACCTTTCTGCTCACTCCATGCCGTCCGCGGTACACAAGGAACTGGTCGTATCAGACATTCCGGTAACCGAAACACTTACACCCCTTCGGCATACCTTCAAAACTTTCACAAGTGTAGGCCGCGCTGCCGAGCTTTTGGACCGGAATATTCAGGAAATGCTTATTGATCTACAGAAAAATGTGGGATTCCGTTATATAAAATTTCATGGGATTCTTTCTGATGACATGATGGTGGTCAGCCGCATCGGGCAGGAGCTTCGTTTTACCTATACTTTGGTAGACCAAGTTCTGGATTTTCTTTTGTCTATTCAGTTGAAACCCCTGATCCAGCTTTCTTTTATGCCAAAAGAATTAGCGGAAAATCCAGATAAAACGGTATGCTATTGTCCTTTTATTACCAGTCCGCCTGCTGATATGAAAGAATGGAACTTTTTAATTGAGGACTTTACCAGGCACCTGATTGAACGCTACGGACTTGATGAGGTGAAGCAATGGCCTTTTACTGTATGGAACGAACCGGTTACTTCCAAAAAGATGTTTGGCTTCGGAGATGATGCACTGTTTTTCCGCTTTTATAAACATACTTATGACACTGTGAAATCAGTTTGCCAGGATATTCAATTTGGAAGTCCTTCCATGCTGTATATTGAAAACCTTGGAAACGCGGACTAGATTTATCGTTTTGTAGGGTGGTGCCAGGAAAACAATTGTCTTCCGGATTTTATGAATATTCACTATTATGCAGATATTATTCTGCCAACATCCGGGGATGATTTTTTTCTTAACAAAGCAACCGCATCCTGTTTTCCCCAAATAACCGACGATTTCAGTCTTTTCATAGGCGGTGTCAAAAAAATATTTAAGACTCTCGGACTTCAGGATAAGCCGGTATACATGACTGAATGGAATTTCACCATGTCACACCGCAACCTGATCAGCGATACCAGTTTCAAAACCTGTTATATTATGAAAAATCTTCTGAAAAACTATGACAGACTGGATTCCTTTTGTTACTGGAGCCTTACGGACCTGATCCGGGAAAATCCGCTTCCGCCTAATCAATTCCATGGCGGACTTGGAATCTATACAAGCAGCGGACTGCGCAAGGGTGTATTTTATGTTTTTTATTTTGCCAATATGCTTGGAGATGAATTGATTGCTTCCGGAGATGGGTATTTCATCACACGAAAAGGCGACAGCTACCAGATTATCACTTATCATTACATCCACTATGGTGATCTTTTTGCTGCCGGAGAATTGTTCGATATTACAGAAACCAACCGTTATACCGCTTTTGATACAACGAAAAGCTTCGATATTTCTTTGCAGTTAACGGAGGTTGCCAACGGAAATTACAATGTGAAAGAGTATTTTGTAAACCGCCATCATGGAAATGCTTACGATATCTGGCTGGAGATGGGCGCTATTCCGCTTTCGCCCAAAGATACGGATCTATTCCGCGGATTATGTGTCCCAGGATTCCACCAGAGCAGGCTCTACGCAGAAAAACACGCGCTTACATATACTGCAGAGCTGGAACCTTTTGAAATTCGATTTGCGGAAATAAGTCCTTTGTAAAAAGATTTCGTTTTATCAAAATATATTGCGCTATTTAGAAATGTTTTATATCGTTATAGCATCAATCTTTCTGTATGTCGAATGGTATTTCGATATACAGAAAGACTTTTGCATTGTTTTACGTTTTTCAGAATTAATTTTATATCATGTCGTTCGTTTTATCGAATCATCTTTCGTTTTATAGAATATGTTCGCTACATATTTTTCAGCAGAAAACTGGCCTGGAACCGGTTTCCGTCGGCCTCAAACTTACAGGTGCCGCCGTTTTTCCCGCACAGCTTTTTGATGGAAAGGATTCCGATTCCTTCCTCTCCTTTTTCCCGCTTTTTGGAATAAATCTTATCTTTCTCCTGGAGTAAAATTCCGTCAAAGGAATTGTCTACTGTAATCAGCAGCATGTCGTGCTTTTTCTCTGAAAAAACTTCGATATAGCGTTCCCCCTCATATGACCCGGCTGCGGTTACTGCGTTGTCCAGTGCATTTCCCAGAATGGTGCAAAAATCTGTGTCCGGGATTGAGAGGTCTTTCAGATGACAGCACACGGAAAAGTCAATGTTTTTCGCCTTGGCAAGACAGCCGTAATGGTAGAGGACACCGTCTGCCGCAGCATTTCCCGTGTATGGAATATCCACTTTTCCCATTTGTTCCAGTTCCAGATTGTCACAGTAATCCCGCAGGCCCTGAAGGTCGTCAGCGTCAAGAAGTCCCTTGATTGCCGCCACCTGGTGGCGGAAATTGTGGCGTGCTTCCCTTTCTGCAAGAACCTGCCCGGTAAGTGCCTGGTAGTAACCTTTCTGCTGGTCGATCTGTTGATTCATCTTTTCCTCATTGCGGAAGCGCTGGTGATCGCGGGCAATGGCGATGCAAAGCAGTATGGTCGCCGCACCAATCAGACACTTGCTCAGCATCTGTCCAAAGGTGCTGGTATAAACGTCTGCGCTATCCGAAAAAATGCTTGCGAAAAACAAGGCAATGGGAATAAACCAGATAGAATCCCAATAGTTCTTGCAGTCGATTTCCAGGAATGGGGTAACGGTATACCTCATCAAACGTCTAAGCAATGGATACAAAACGGCATAGATGATAATCGCAATCACACTGGTCTGGGCAATCCCTGCTGCATCTCCCTGCATTCCAAGATGGGAGCTGATATACGCTCCAACGGCCAGTGTAATCATAACAATATCCGCCACAATTCCAAAGACAAATAAATGCACTTTGGTGTATCCGCGGACGATCTGCACATTTACCACTGCCATAACAATGCAGAAGACAATCAGATTCACCTTATAAAAAGGCACATCAATTACCTGATTGATTCCCATCCACATGCAGATCCCGAAATCCACAGCCAGACCAGCCAGATAAATTGCAGTTAAACGGCACTTGTCTTTAGCCGAAATTTTTTCATAAAATGGGACTATTCGCAGGAGCAGACTGGGGACGTGGGCAAAGATGCAAAGCAAGCTTACGACACCAATCATGAGTGTATTTTCCATATCAATATTTCTCCCTTTTTCGATCCTGTGCTTGAAATCTTTCGCAGCTATTCAGCCGCACTATTGCGCAAATCATTTTTTTGTAAACATAGTTCACAGAACGCCCAAGATGTACAGCGCGGATTTTCAGGCAGACCTTAACTATTAATTTCTTGTCGGTTGGTTTTCCATCCGCTTCAGCTCTGGCAGAATCGTTGCCAGCATGGTAACAAAACACAGCCCTCCGCCAATCACATTTGACACTGGCTCCGCCAGAAATACTCCATGTGTTCCCATGTGAAACACATAGGGAAACAGATAAGTAAGCGGCACCACGATCACAACTTTCCTCAGCAGGGAAAAGAAAATTGCCTGTTTTTTCTTATTCAGGGACTTGAAAACAGTCTGTCCAATGTACTGCAGATCCATGAAAATAAAAGCGGCAAAATAAGTTTTCAGCGCCGGAACCGCATCCTTCACAAGGAGCTTATCCGAACTGAATACTGCAATCAGATAATCCGGTGCAAAAATAATCACGCTCCACATTACAGCCGTGTAAACCAGAATCATCATAGCCATTGTCACCATAGCTTTGCGCACAAGTGCAGGACGATGAGCTCCATAATTATAGCTTAGAATCGGGGAAGTGCCCTCATTGATAGCATAAATAGGCGTCTCCACCATCTGCCGCACACTTGACACAATGGTCATAACCGATATGTACACATCCCCGCCAGTCACGCCAAGCACATTATTGCAGCAAATCGTTACCAGACTGTTGGTCAGCTGCATAATAAAGCCCGCCGTTCCAAGGCTTACAATATTTTTCGCGTATTCCACACAGCTGTGCAGTTCCTTTTTCTGTAAAAGCCGCGCCTTCATCTCCGCCTTTCGCTCCAGGAAAAGAAGCACATATGCTGCGGACAAAAACTGGGAAAGCACCGTTGCAATTGCCGCACCTTTGATTCCAAGTCCAAACACAAAAATAAACAGCGGATCCAGAATCAGATTGGCCACAGCTCCAATTGCAACAGACAGCATTCCCGTAGTGGCGTATCCCTGCGCATTGATAAACGGGTTCATTCCCGTGGCAATCATAGACGGCACCGTTCCGATCAGGTAAATCATCATATACGGGTACGCATGCACCAGCGCCTCCTCGGACGCCCCGAACATCACCAGCAACGGTCTTGCAAACAGAAGGCCAATCACCATCAGCACCACACCGCTTGCGCAGACCATAGTAAAGGAAGTGTTCATGACCATCTGCGCCTTTTGGTTCTCTTTCATTCCTCTGTTAATGGAAAATAAAGGCGCGCCGCCGCTTCCAAACAGATTGGCAAACGCCGTAATAATCATAATCAGCGGAAAGCAAAGTCCCACCGCTCCCAGCGCCGTCGTTCCCACTTCCGGAATCCTCGCAATATAAATACGATCCACAATGTTATACAAAAGGCTCAAAATCTGTGCCACCAGCATAGGAATCGCCGCACTGAAAATATTTCTGGTCACAGTACCGTTTTCAAAATCAATACGTTTCATATTACATCACAGCTTTCTATTATTACTTTTTATATAAGATAATTTTGCACATTGCAGTTAGAATTGTCAAGTAAGGATGTTCACGTTCTAGAGCCTGTTTGAAAAATCATTCCTGCAATCTGCACGCCCTAGCATTTCAAAGCTTCTCCAATATTACTGTCCGGTCATTTTTCTTTAGTCCGGATTTTACTACTTCAAGTCCATATATAGATTTTCTAATCTGATATTTTCGCGTATTATTAAATCAAAGATAAGAATTCATAAATGAAAGGAGTCCTGATTATGCTACAGTATAACATTCATTTAAGAACCGTAAATGACTTTAGAAACTATGCAAATATGATCGTCCGTTTCAATATTGCCGGATTTGTAAGAGTAAGAAAGGAAGAAATCAACATGTACGATATCCTGGAAATCATGTCCCAGGGGCCAGTGGATTCCATGATTCTGAACCTGACAAAATATACTCCGGCTCAGATTCCGGAACTTGAGCATTATATGGAGGAAGCCAATTTTTTTAATGACTTAAATACAGAGGATGTCAGTAACATTGCCTGATTCTCCACCACTTAGACCAAATTTTACAATCCGCTCCGGTACTGCACAGGCGTAACTCCGGTATGCTGACGAAATATCTTTCCGAAATAACTCAGTGAGCTGAATCCGCACATTTCACTGATTTCCGTAATTGTACGGGTGGTTGAGGTCAGCATCTCCTTAATCCGCGCAGAATCTTCTCTGTGGGAAGAAGGTTCGATCTGCACCGCAGTTATTTTATCAAGCAGCCTGCACCAGAATTCTTCCAGCTGGGTGCGCACCCGAATTTCATAGTACTGCGGTTCCTGAGATGACAGACGGATCATTTCTTCAATATACACAAATGCCGGATCTGATGCTGGAATTTCCACTCCGGAAATCTCTGAATTCAGCACCGGGGCAACATACTTCCGGAAAATTTCTCCATTGTACTGCCCGGCAAGCAGCACAGGCTCGAAAAGAAGCGCATAAATCCTGCACTTCACAGGATTTTCCGGCTGATAGGCATGAAATTTCCATTTTTATTACATCCACATAAAACAACATTACCCTCCACCACAAACGATAGAGGGTATGTCATATTTTTACATTCTGTTAGATTCACTGGCTTTTTTTCCCGAAGGCCCAGTCTCAAATTTACTCTTCCTCGAACTCCAGATCCTTGCGGCTCATTTCCTCGATCAGCTCTCTCTTCACCTCGAAAAGCTTCGCGGAAAGATCCACATAAACCTTCTGCGGATTGGAGAATCGTCTGGACTCATCCCAGAGTGTACTCTGCTCCTTCTGGCAAATAGCGCGCAGTTCCATGACAGACGGGGAAGTGTAGACGCGTTTGCCCTCTTTGATAACTGGTACCAGAAGCTCACGAACTTCATAAGTTCCGCCAAGAATTTTGGTCTTCTTCCAGGTGTCAACCGGGTCAAATACAACCATCGTCTCATCCGGATTGATCTTCTCATCTGCAAGACAAATCAGATCGGCCTTAATCTTGCCTGTGGATTTGCTGTAAATACGGTATACGGTCTTATTGCCAGGATTGGTTACTTTCGCAGTGTTCTCGGAAAGCTTAATCTTCGGCACAAACTCACCTGTCGTCGGGTCTTTCACTGCTGCCAGCTTATAAACACCACCAAATGCCGGGTTGTCATTGGAGGTGATCAGACGTGTTCCAACGCCCCAGGAATTAATCCTGGCATCCTGTGCTTTCAGGCTCTCAATCAGGTACTCGTCCAGATCACTGGACGCGGAAATGGTGGCATCATCAAATCCGGCTGCAGACAGCATCTTATAAGCTTCCTTGGAAAGATAAGCAAGGTCACCGCTGTCGATACGGATTCCATATTTTTTCAGCTGAATGCCTTCCTCCCGCATTTCCTCAAATACACGGATTGCGTTTGGAACGCCGGATTTCAGCACGTCATAGGTGTCTACCAGAAGGATGCAGGCATCCGGATACATTCTTGCATAAGTCTTAAATGCGGTGTACTCATCCGGGAAGCTCATAATCCAGGAATGTGCATGGGTTCCCAGTACCGGCACGTCAAACATCTGTCCGGTCAGCACGCAGGAGGTTCCGATACATCCGCCGATCACCGCTGCTCTTGCACCGAAAATACCAGCGTCCGGTCCCTGGGCACGGCGAAGTCCAAATTCCATAATTCCGTCTCCCTTAGCAGCATAGCAAACACGGGCTGCTTTGGTAGCAATCAGGCTCTGATGGTTCATGATATTCAAAATAGCAGTCTCTACAAGCTGTGCCTCCATAATAGGCGCAACCACCTTCACCATAGGCTCTCTCGGGAAAATAACGGTACCTTCCGGGATTGCATAAATATCACCTGTAAAATGGAAAGCGCGAAGATATTCCAGAAAATCTTCTTCAAATATGGAAAGACTGCGCAGATATTCGATATCCTCATCTGTAAATCTCAGATTCTCAATATACTCAATCACCTGCTCCAGTCCGGCACAAATGGCAAAACCGCCTCCGCATGGATTATCACGGTAAAACATGTCGAAAACGACAGTCTGGTCAGTTGGGTTTTTAAAATACCCCTGCATCATGGTAAGCTCATAAAGATCCGTGAGCAGAGTCAGGTTATTTGCTCTCATGTTTATTCTCCTTATTAATGAAGCCAGTCTGAGAATCAATTACCTGAATAATTTTAAACAGGCTCCAGACAGGCTGTTTAATTATAAAAATTTCATACGGTAACCATAGACTCACAGGAACAAAGCGAAGTAATTTCCTATAAAGTAAAAAAGTTTCTGGCACTACTACCTTAGAGTGTGTCGAAAAAAACTCCAAAAGCTTCCCGCCAGCGACCTATGCGATTCCGTATATTTTGCTTGATTATAACACATTCATCTCAAAATGCACAGGAAAAAGAAAAGCGAAATCTTAATTTTTCCCCGAAAAATCAAGGCTTCACAGAAATTGAATAAATTTTTAAAAAAATTTGAAATTTAATGATTCCATCATATACAGAATGCGCTGTGATCCTTCCTTTGTGCAGTTCTGCAATCGTTTTTGCCGCAGAAAGTCCGATCCCATACCCGCCGGTTGCAGAGTTTCTCGACGAATCTGCCCGATAAAAACGCTCAAATAATTCGTCGTGTTTTCCTTTTTTCATACCTGCTGCATGATTTTCGATCTCAAAAACGATATTTTTTTCGGTTTTCTTAAGGCTCACAAAGATCATCGTACCATCATCTGCATATTTGACGGCATTGTCAAGCAGGATCGAGAACATCCGCTCTAACATATCGGCATCTGCCTGTATCATAAGTGCCGGATCGATATCTGCTTTTAACTGCTTGTTATGCTTATCTGCAACTGTTTCAAACTGTTCGCAGACTTCTGTGACCATATCTGACAAAATCACTTTATCGGTTTGTGAGAGTTTTTCAAATTCCTCTAACTTTGCAAGCATGATAAGCTGTTCCGTCAGCTTAGAAAGCCGTTTGATCTGGTTACGGGTACTTCTTGTCCACTCACTTTCTCCGGTTGTTAATTCAATCACATCTGTATTGGCATCAATGATCGTCAGCGGTGTTTTGATCTCATGTCCGGCATTTGTGATAAAAGTTTTCTGTTTCTCATAGCTTTCCTTTACCGGTTTTACCACATAACCCGAAAAGAGCCAGACGGGAAAAATAAGAATTAACAATTCCACTAAAGCACTAAATATATTATTTTTTATAAGTGTCTGACATGTCTTAAGCTGTCCTTTTGCATTGACAAACACATAGATTGTATTTTCTCCTCTGTTTACCGCACGATATTTCCGATACTTATAATATCCCTCTGTTTTATGTTCCCGATACAGACCGGACACGATTTTTTCTGCTTTTTTTTCATCTACTGTTCTTGTATTATGTGTATTGGCTGCTACCATTTCCCCTTCTGCATTGATCGTTACTGTGAAGAAACGGACACCATTTAAAATTTCATCAATTTCATCCTTTCCCTCATTATCCCGGTTTTGATATATAGGTTTTTCTGTATCACCCTCTATATCAGTTTTATATACATGAGCTTCTGCATGTTCTATTTCATCTAAATTTTCAATAATGACGGATAAATTTTCTTCGATTTCCTTTTGGACACGCACATGATATGACAGACTTGTCAGTCCCACAATCAGAAATACCACGATAAAAAAGGAACTCATTGCTATAAAGATAAACCGTTTTCGTAATTGTTTAATCATTTTCCCTCTCCAATGCGAAACCGATTCCCTTTGCGGTACGGATCACAGCTTTTGAACCTAATTGTTTTAAAATTCTCCGCAGTCTTGAAATATATGTCCAGACCACGTTATTTTCCACATCACTGTCACAGCCCCAAGATAGGAAGAGCCCCAGACTGCTTCAATAAACTGCCCTGCTGAGAGCACACATCTGGGATTTGCAAGCAGCATTTCCATGATCTGGTATTCTTTGTTGGCAAGATATACCCACTCACCTTTACATCCTAACTGAAATGTCGTTGGTGATAATTCTAAATCTTCAAATGTCAGTTTTGTATCCAGTTCTGCAGTCTTTCTGCGCATCATCGCCCGCACGCGTGCTAAAAGTTCTTTCGTGGCAAATGGTTTTGTCAGATAATCATCTGCTCCGCAGTCTAAGCCAAGCACCTTATCCTCAAGTGCCGACTTTGCGGATAAGATCAGCACCGGCACCTGATTGCCTTTTGCACGGATTTTTTTTAATACGGAGATACCGTCTAATTTCGGCATCATCACATCTAAGATCACACCATCATAACTGCCATTTTCTAAATATTCTAATGCTTCCATTCCATCATAGACTTCATCTACGGAATAATGGTTATATTTTAAAACGGTCACCAATGCTCTCGATAATTCTTTTTCATCTTCCGCCAATAACAGCCGCATGTTTTACCTCCTGAGCGTGTCATATATACTTTCGTATCTTTCTTAGTAACTATTCAGAACCCCACTCATATATTCGCAAAACCGCACGATAAATCGTGCTTTACCGCTGCTTTGCAGCTATTTTGCTCATATATGGGGCGGTGGCTCTATTCGAGCCACCTTACGAATCATAAAAACTGCTACTTACATGCAAGCATGACGTATCAATTTTTATGATTCTAAGGGGTTCTGAATAGTTATCTTTCTTATTATAATATATTTACTTAAATACAACCTAAATTTTCCTGTTGCATTATGCGAACATATGTGCTATTATATGTCTAGAACGTATGTTTGTAAGTATTTACATGTATTCAAGTTACTGTCTGATCAATACATCTTATTAAAAAGGAGTCTGCCATGACCGCTGCTGATAAAACACCTGCACTTTCTGCATCTGCCTATAAGAATATTCCTTCCGTCCACTTCTCCCCTACCCTAATGGAGAAGCTTGCGATCTTAACGGATGCGGCAAAATATGATGTTGCCTGCACCTCGAGCGGTGTCGACCGGCGGGGAGATGGAACCGGCATCGGCAATACGATGTCCTGTGGTATCTGCCATACATTTGCTGCCGATGGACGATGTGTTTCCCTGCTTAAGATCTTATTTACCAATGAATGTATCTTTAACTGCTCCTACTGTCAGAATAACTGTAATTCTGATATTCCGCGTGCAACTTTTACACCGGCGGAGATCTGCACGCTTACGATTGAATTTTACCGCAGAAATTATATTGAGGGACTTTTCTTAAGTTCCGGCATCATCATCAGTCCGAATTACACGATGGATCTGATCTACCAGACGCTCTACCGTCTTAGAACAGTATACCGCTTTCAGGGTTATATCCATGTCAAGGCAATCCCAGGTGCCGATCCGCTTCTGATTGAAAAGACCGGCTATTTAGCTGACCGTATGAGCATTAACCTTGAACTTCCAACCAGCGATTCCCTACGTAAACTTGCCCCCTGCAAATCCCGCAATACGATCTTAAAGCCGATGCGGATGATACAAAATGGCATTACGGATAACAAGCAGGAATTGACAGTCTACCGCAAGGCTCCGAAGTTCGTTCCTGCCGGTCAGAGTACCCAGATGATCATCGGCGCAACCCCTGAAAATGATTTTCAGATCATGAGTGTTGCAGAAGGACTCTACCGGAATTTTGACTTAAAGCGGGTATTTTATTCTGCTTTTGTAAATGTCAACCATAACTCTGGCCTTCCCGTCTTACCGGGTGGTCCGCCGCTTCTTCGGGAACACCGTCTCTATCAGGCAGACTGGCTGCTCCGTTACTACCATTTTACCGTAAATGAACTCTTATCGGAAGACCGTCCGAACTTTAATATCTATTTAGATCCGAAATGTGACTGGGCATTACGGCACTTGGAATATTTTCCGGTAGAAGTTCAGACTGCCGATTATAAGACACTGCTCCGTGTGCCGGGGATCGGTGCAAAGTCTGCAAGCCGGATCGTAAAAGCCCGCCGGGGCAGCCGCCTGGATTTTCCCGACTTAAAGAAAATGGGCGTGGTTTTAAAACGTGCCTTATATTTTCTCACCTGTTCCGGACGTATGATGTACCCGACAAAGTTAGATGAAGACTATATCTGCCGGAATCTGCTCTCCGACCGCACACAGATCCCGCGGGATCTGCGGGAGAGTAATTACAAACAGTTATCCCTGTTTGATGATATGTCTATGATCTCCTGAATCATAGTTCAATATACTAAAAGCCCTCCGGGCATGAACTAAAGTACATTCTACCAGAAAGGAGCCGCCATATTATGTACATTTTTCAATGCGAAGACAGCATCGACGGTATTTTTACCGGCGTGTATGATGCATGGGCAAGCCATTATGGTCACAAACACATACAGCTTAGTTCTGATAACAGTGGCAATCTTATGTTATTTTCAGAATATATACCGGTAATTCCTGATAGTGACAAGAGCCGTAAAGTTTCCCGGACAATGATCACACGTTTAGGAACGGATTTTTATGAAACGATCTGTAAGTGTGCCATGGCAGACAGCCATTGCCGGAAACTGACAATGGATAAAGCAAATGCGATCTATCAGACGATCGTTATGGCACTTGCACTGCCGGAAGGTGCAAAAGTGTTGGAATATCTGAGTGAACCCTGCATTTCCTGCATCTTTGAACTCTGCAGACAGACTGCGAATGAAGGTCATCACCTCTTGGAATTTTTACGTTTTTCTGAACTTAAAAGCGGAATTTTGTTTGCACAGATCCATGCGAAGAATGATGTCCTTCCTATTTTAGCCACACACTTTACCGACCGCCTCCCATTAGAGAACTTTATCATCTATGATGCCTCACATCAGATGGCTGCTGTCCATAAATCATCGAAAGATTATCTGATCGTCGATGCCAGCTCATTAAATTTAGATTTAACAAAAGAATATTCTTCTGAAGAAGAGGGATTTCGCAAACTCTGGTGTATTTTTTTTGATTCGATCGCCATCGAAGCCCGAAAAAATCCAAAATTACAGAGCCAGAATATTCCCAAACGTTTCTGGGATGATACAGTCGAACTGAAATAAACAAATCTTATCCGTTTCTTTACTGTTTTTTTTCCTATAGCGTGCTATAATGTAGTGGGTTATCTGTAACCCTTTTTTTTAGTAGAACGTAACCTTACAAAATACAATGGTTGCACAAGATTATATCATGCCATGGAGGAAGATTATGTTAAAGGCAAAAAATCCCGGCAGACAGGGATTAAATATTATTATTGTAGGCTGTGGAAAAGTAGGTTCTACACTGATCGAACAGCTTAGTAAAGAAGGACACGATATTACAATTATTGATAAAAATGCCCAGAAGGTTCAGGAAATTGCTAATCTTTATGATATCATGGGTGTCGTTGGAAATGGTGCAAGCTACAGTGTACAGATGGAAGGCGGCATTGAAAATGCCGATCTGATCATCGCTGTTACGAATTCCGACGAATTGAATCTGCTTTGCTGTACAATTGCAAAACAGGTTGCTAACTGTGCTGCGATCGCAAGAGTCCGTACACCGGATTACATCAGCGAGATCAGCTACCTGCGTGAACGGTTAGGTCTTGCTATGATCATCAATCCTGAATATGAAGCTTCCAAAGAAGCTGCTCGTATTCTCTATCTGCCAACTGCATTAGAAGTCAATTCATTTGCACATGGACAGGCAGAACTGATCAAGTTCAAAGTACCTAATGGTAATACCTTACATGATATGACGATCGCCCATTTAGGTAAAAATATCACCTCTGATATTCTGATCTGTGCAATTGAACGTGATGGTCAGGTATATATCCCTTCCGGTAACTTTCTGATCAAGTCGGGGGATATCATTTCCTTTGTTTCCACACGTAAAGATGGTAAGCATTTCCTAGAGAAGATCGGTTTTAAGACACATCAGGTAAAAGATACCATGATCATTGGTGGCGGAAAAGCTGCTTACTATCTTGCAAAACAGTTATTGAATATGGGAGTCTCCGTAAAGATCATTGAAAATGACAGAAAACGCTGTGAAGAATTAAGTATTCTCCTGCCCAAAGCCATTATCATCAATGGTGATGGTACAGATACCGAACTCTTAAAAGAGGAAGGGATCGAATATGCAGAATCTTTCGTTGCCTTAACAGGCATTGATGAGGAAAATATCCTTCTGACACTCCATGCAAGACAGGTTTCCAATGCGAAAGTGATCACAAAGATCAACCGTATTACCTTCCATGACGTAATCAGTAATTTAGATTTAGGAAGTGTTGTCTATCCGCGCTATATCACTTCCGAAGCGATCATTGCCTATGTACGTGCTAAACAGAATTCCATGGGCAGTAATATTGAAACACTCTATCATATGTTTGACCACAGAGTTGAGGCGATCGAATTTCGTGTAGATGAAGAATCAAAAGTAACCAATATTCCACTTATGAACCTTTCTTTGAAAAAAGATCTGCTGATCTCCTTTATCAACCGCAGCGGTTCCATCATTATTCCAAGTGGTCAGGACTGTATTCAGGTCGGTGATACCGTGATGATCGTTACAACACATACCGGATTTAACGATATTTTGGATATATTAGAATAACGGAGGATGGCATGAACAGTTCAATTATTCGATATATATTAGGAAGTGTACTGAAAATAGAGGGTTTATTTTTATTTCTGCCGGCAGGAATTGCCTGCATTTACCATGAACAGGAAGGCTTTTACTATGCAGGGGTTGCAGCTGCCTGCTTTCTGCTCGGCTTTCTTATGACCAGATGCAAACCGCAAAGCCAGGTATTTTACTTAAAAGAGGGCTGTATCACTACTTCCTTAAGCTGGATCTTACTTAGTATCTTCGGATCCCTGCCTTTTTATTTGAGCGGTGAGATCCCATCATTTACAGATGCTTTATTTGAAACGATCTCCGGTTTTACAACAACCGGTGCAAGTATCTTAAGTGATGTAGAAGCACTCTCCCACTGTGCTTTATTTTGGCGCAGTTTTACACACTGGATCGGTGGTATGGGGGTTCTTGTCTTTTTACTTGCGATCATTCCGTTAAGCGGTGGTTCCCATATCAACCTGATGCGTGCAGAAAGCCCGGGACCTTCTGTCGGGAAACTGGTGCCAAAGATCAAACATACCGCAAGGATCCTTTATATCATCTACTTTATAATGACCGTCCTTGAGATTATTTTTCTGCTTGCCGGAAAAATGCCTTTATTTGATGCTTTTACTACAAGTTTTGGCACTGCGGGAACCGGTGGATTTGGTATTAAAAATGACAGTTTTATGAGCTATTCCCCATATCTGCAATGGGTTGTGACAATCTTCATGATTTTATTCGGGGTCAACTTTAATGCCTATTATCTGCTGATATTCGGAAGTGTAAAAAAGGCTTTATCTATGGAAGAGGTCCGTGGATATTTTGTGATCATTTTTGCATCCATTGCCATTATCTTCTTAAATATCTTACAGATGTTTGATAATGCCTTGGATGCTCTGCGGCATGCGTCTTTTCAGGTCGGCTCTATCATAACCACAACAGGATTTTCATCTGTGGACTTTAATCTTTGGCCGGAAGCAAGCAGGACGATCCTTGTACTTTTAATGTTTATCGGTGCATGTGCAGGAAGTACCGGTGGTGGAATCAAAGTTTCCCGTGTCATGATCCTGATCAAGACCATTATCAAAGAACTCAACTCTTATATACACCCTAAGAGCATCAAAAAGATCAAGTTCGAAGGAAAAGCAGTGGAACATGAAGTTGTCCGATCGATCAACGTTTACTTCATTACCTTTATGCTCCTGTTTTCTGCATCTGTATTTCTGATCTCCTTTGAGGGAAAGGATCTGATCACAAACTTTACTGCCGTAGCCGCTACGATCAATAATATCGGTCCGGGACTTGAAATGGCCGGTCCTGCACAGAACTTTGGACATTTTTCGATCTTTTCTAAATATGTCCTGATGTTTGATATGCTTGCCGGAAGATTAGAGCTGTTCCCATTGCTGATCTTATTCCATCCTGCGGCATGGAAGGATCTGTTTACAAAGAAATTTATACAAAAACAATAATACAATTTGCAAATGCAGAATTCTCTGCCTGGAAATCTTTTTATAGAGAGTTTCGACAAAAATTTTACTACATAATAAACAACCCGAATAAAGTGGTTGATGATAACCACTCCTTTCGGGCTGTTTTTGGATATCTGCTTGTAATATTCAACGGCATCATCGTGATATTACTATCATCTATGCCAACAATAAATACATTCTGACTTTACCAACACTATCTGCACGCTTCTTCGATTGCATCTAATTCCTCTTTTGTAAATTTTGTATTTCCAACGATCTTGACATTTTCTAAGATCTGTGACGGTTTCGATGCTCCGATCAGTACGGAGGTTACTTCTCCATCACGTAAGATCCATGATAATGCCATCTGTGCTAAGGACTGTCCTCGCTCTGAAGCAATTTCATTTAATTTACAGATCTGTGCAATGCGTTCCGGTGTGATCGCACTTTCCTTTAAGAACCTGCCGTCCCGTTTGATACGGCTGTCCTCTGGGATTCCATGCAGGTACTTGTCTGTCAGAAGTCCCTGTGCTAACGGACAGAATGCAATGATACCACAGCCATTCTCTGCTGCAAAATGTTTCAGACCATCGGTTTCAATATCACGCTCAAACAATGAATAGTTTCTTTGATTAATGATAAATGGCGTCCTTAACTCCCTCAAGATCTCCATTGCCTGTTTTGTCTGCTCTTTATTATAATTCGATATTCCGACATATAATGCTTTTCCGCTTTTTACAATGCCATCTAATGCAAGCATGGTTTCCTCTAACGGAGTTTTGGGATCTGGTCTGTGATGATAAAAAATATCCACATATTCCAATCCCATCCGTTTTAGACTCTGGTCTAAACTGGCTACCAAATATTTCTTAGATCCCCAGTTGCCATACGGTCCCGGCCACATATCAAAACCGGCTTTTGTAGAAATGACCAGTTCGTCCCGATATGGTTTCATCACATCTTTTAAGATCCGTCCGAAGTTTTCTTCTGCTGCACCATAGACCGGTCCGTAATTATTTGCAAGGTCAAAATGTGTGATTCCTGCATCAAATGCTGTCATACACATATTTTTCATATTGTCATAATCAGCATTTGATCCAAAATTATGCCACATTCCCAAAGAAACTTCCGGCAGTTTCAGGCCACTGTTTCCACAACGGTGATACTGCATCTTATCATATCTTGTTTCATCAGCCTGATACATATTGTTACCTCCTGCAATCATCCACGTAATATTTTGAATAACTATTCAATATCATTTAAGATCATAAAACCTGATACATCATGTCTGCATATAAAAAGCAGTTTTTATCATTCGCAGGGCAGCTCATGCAGAGCTGCTCTATATATTAAGCTGCCGGACTCCTTCAATGATCTCCCTACAGATCTCCTCTATGGATCTGTCGTCTGTTGCAACGATCAGATCTGCCGCTGCTTCATATTTTTCCCGGCGTTTTTCCATCAGTTCACGGATATATTCTACATTCATATGTCCATTTAAAACCGGACGGTCGGTACTGTCCTTGATGCGCTCATAGATTGTCTGCGGTGTTGCCGTCAATAGTACGATCTTTCCGCTCTCTTTCATATGGGAAATGTTTTCCTGCCGTACCACGATGCCGCCGCCACAGGATACGATCGCCGGTTCATGGTCTTTTAAGCCGATCAGTGTCTGTGTTTCGATATCCCTGAAATGATTTTCTCCATATTTCTCAAAAATTTCAGAAATCGGCATCTTCTGGCTCTCAACGATCATCTGATCCATTTCTAAGCATTCTCTGTGCAGCATTTCCTTTAATTCTGCGGAAATCGTGCTTTTTCCTGTTCCCATAAATCCGATCAGAAAAATGTGATGTGTGATTGTTTCCATTTACAGAGTCCTCCTTAGCCGAATAATAATTTTTTTACGCCTTCTACCGGCATTTCTTTTCCGGTATATAGTTTAAAAGCTGCTGCACCCTGCCATACTAACATGCCTTCTCCGTTGATACAGATACAGCCGGCTTCTTTTGCTTCTTTTAACAGCTTTGTTTCCTTTGGATTATAAACAGCATCGCATACGACAAGACCTTTGCGGAATGCACTTAAGTCTTTTATGACACTTTCATTCTCCATCGGTTTCATGCCGACGATCGTTGCATTTGCAAATATTTCACTGGATTTTATCTCTGCTTTCATCTTCTGCTGATCAGCAATGTCATATACATTTACCGTACACTCCGGACAGGATTTTCTGATCTTCTCTGCAGTATCTAACGTTCTCTGGAAAAATTCGTCCTTAATATTAAAAATCGAAATCTCTCTTGCACCGGATAACGCAGACTGCACCTGAATTGCCGTTGCTGCACCGCCACCACCGGCAACAGTGATCTTCTTCCCTTTGATATCGATTCCATGATCTTTTAAATTATCTACAAATCCTTCTCCGTCTGTGATATGTCCGACTAATTTTCCATCTTCATTTACGATCGTATTGACTGCACCGATGATCTTTGCCGCCTCGGAAAGCTCGTCCATGTATTTTACGACTTCTGTTTTACATGGCATGGTCACATTACAGCCTCTCATATGAAAGGTGCGGATCGCTGTGACCGCATCTGCTACCTGTGGAATTTTTACATCAAATGCAAGATATGCATAGTCAATCCCTAATTTTTCAAAACAGTAATTATACATAGCCGGAGAACCGGAATGTCCTACCGGAGAACCGATCAGCCCTAATAAACCTGTTGTTCCTGAAATTCTTTTTTCCATTTTATGTATCCTCCTAGATATATTGTAAGCAGTGTCTATGCCCATTCTACAGGCTTTTTTATGATTTCACAAGTGGCAGAAGATCCGGTGTATCTCCACAGAAGAAACCGCCAAATGCCTGTATCACTTTCTGCATTGCCGTCTTAGCCGCTTCGTAATCGAGCGGATCGATCGATACTAAAAAAACCGTTTTGATATCATGTTCCTTCATATAAGCATCGGTCATCTCATCGGCACGGGCCATATCCACTGTTTCAAAATCCACTGATGATGCCGTTTCCGATGGCAGTTCTACTTCTAACACACCGGCTTCATCCCAGTACTCCATCTCATAATCCTCTTCTAATGCCTCTTTGATCTGTGCTAATCTCACTTCGTCCCGACACATATACATCCACTCTCTTGGGTATGTGGGAACACTTTTTTTCCTGATCTTTGCAAGTTTTGACTTATTTCTCATAAAAATCTCCCAATCTGTTTATTTATTTTTTAGAAACTTAAGGAAATCTTACCTTTTTATTCAAATTCAGAACACAATTTCCATATATACTATAAACATAAACAAAGGAGTTGTAAAGTCCTGTGGGGCTTGGTCGACTCCGTCAAAAAGCAATCCCGAAAGGGTTTACATATATCATACTTTTCTCCTTTTCCCTGATTCGGCAACAGCCGGATACAGGGAATACTTTTTTCTTTCATTACTCCGTATAATTTCCCCAACGGCAGACCATACTAAAAGCGATAAAGCTAGAAACTTTTTAGTAAAGGAGAAGCCCTATGATATTAACAGAAAAAGAAACACTTGCACTCAAAGAACTGCAGCAACAGGAAAAAGTCTGCATGGAACACTATACGCTTTATGCCAATACTGCCAAAGACTGTGGTCTGCGTGACTTATTCTCACAGATTGCACAAGACGAACAGGAACATTATCAGATGTTAGGAGAGGTATTAAAAGGCAAAATACCTTCTTTTTCTCATGCTGCTTCCAAAGCAGATGCATACCATCCAAAAGCTGCTTATGATTCTACCTCCAGTCAGACAGATAAACAGCATGATGCCCTGCTCTGTGCAGACAGTATCGGAAATGAAAAATTAGTTTCCGGCGACTACAATACCAATCTGTTCCAGTTTGCTTCTAATGATGTCCGTAAATTGCTGAATCATATTCAGACAGAAGAACAGGAACATGCTGAAATGATCTATAAATACAAACAGATCAACAATATGGCATAGCCTGCATCCTATGAGGAGCAAAACATCTTTTGCTCCTCATATCCTAGAATAGGTATATGTTTCCTGACTACCTGTGTTTTCTTCCAAACGCATGCAGTCTTAACATATGCCGGAAACACCACGGACTCTGCCCATACAAAAACAGCATCTTACCGGTCATTCTCCTGTATGGCCAGGTTATCATATGGTACAAGATACAATACATACCGTTGACCTGCTGTATCATCCAGCGGTATAGAGCGGTCATCTTTCCATAATGTGCTCCGTCACACAGTACAACCGACACCTGCTCTCCCTGTATCTGACAGGCATCAGCCGGTATCTCTGTTTCTTTTAATCCATTCCAGAATGCCTGTGCCATCGCAGATGATCCAAATGTAAGACTTACATACATCTTTAGCGTTTCCGGTGGTCCGAATACTCCCATAGCAAAAACTGCCAGCCACCAGTGGTATTTTTTTTCTGTGAAAAGCTTTCTGCCATTTTGTTCCAGACAAATACCGATCAATGGCATTTCATCATCTGATACGGCATTATAATGCACTAGTTTTCTCTGACCTTTAGGGATCAGACGGTTTGCATGGTAGATTCCTGCTTCTGCTCCTGTATTGATCCCATATTGTCCTTTCCAGAATTCGATCAGCCATGTCTTTCCCTGATAATCAAAATAGACCGGATAATGATCGAAGATCATATTGAAATGAGGGGCAAGGGCATCATACAGTGCTTCATAACCGTACTTCCTCTGCCAGGCATCCTCTGTACTCACCAGTATCTCCTCTTCCGGTTTACACACAAATCCAAACGGTTTTGTCAAAACGGACAACTGCCCTGCTCTTTCTTCTTCTCCCATCTGTCTTAACTTTATCCTGCTTCTGCACCTTCTTGCAGCCATGCAGATGACTATAAGGATCACCAGAACTTCCATTGCACATACTATGATCTGAGCCTGCATATCCTGCTCCTGTCTTTTTTATTAGAATATGCCGGATCTATCTCTGTTGTTCACACAACCCTATTGATACTCCCCCTGACGGATTGTGATCACATCATCTAAAATATAATGAAATGAGGGTGCTGAACTTTTTTCATTTTCCTGATAGCCTTTCCTTAGATCGATCTTATCTGACGGATCATTGATATCCGTTCCGGTATACTCTCCACAGAAGACCTGCAGCTGTTTTCTCTTAAACTTCTGTACCAGTGTATCTATACATTCCCTGCTTCCTTCTGCTGCTGTAAATTCATTCAATGCAAGCATCTGTATCCAATCCTGCTCAAATCCGGCAGAAACATCATTCCCATGAATATTCCCATTTATACAATCCTCAATATTTTTCTTTTTCAGCACTGCTGCTACCGCCTGTTCGATATAAGGTTCCCAGTTGATCTTTGTACCTGTCAGATACGTCGTCGGTGCAATATCTGCCATACTGTCATTATAACTGACATAATAAACCGGACGGCTGCTGTCTGTTTCTTCACAGGCTACTGCCGGACCTGTTGTATCAGAATGCTGCGAGATCACCACACAGCCTTCATCGATCAGCTGTTCCGCACATACCTTTTCTAAATAATAATCCTCCCAGATATTTGTATACTGCACAGTCATTACTGCCTCCGGCACAATGGAGCGTATACCGATAATAAATGCAGTATATCCGGAAACAACTTCCGGATTTTCATATGCCCCGACATATCCGACTTTTGCCTGCTCCTTTGTGATCACTCCATTCCCGATCAGTTCTTTTAATTTCATACCCGCTATCACACCTGAAATATATCTCCCCTGATAGATCGTACCCATAAACGTATGATAATTTTCATAGACCGGGCTCACATTTGCATTGTTACAAGCCGCCTGACAGAATTCTACATCCGGATACCGTCCGGCATATTCCTTTACCGTATCTCCGTAACCGTAACTGTTTGTAAAGATCAGTTGACATCCCTCTGTGAGCAGTTCATCTAAAGCATCTCCCACAAAATCCTCCGGTACATTAAACTTCGTGACCGTTTCTATCTGACTGCCATACTTCTGTTCTACTTCTTTTTGGGCTTTTACAAAATTTCCTGTATATCCGGTACTGATATCCCCCACATAAACGAATCCAGCCTTCACTGTCCGGTCCGCAACTCTTCCATCCGTTATCTTGTGAATACCATAGGTTAACAGGATCATTATCACTGCGGTCATCGCAGCAAGCATATATAATCTGATTCTATCACGTTTCATCTTCCTGCTCCTTATCCTCTGCTCTTGTATACATATGAAGCACATCTATGGTTCCATTCTCAAGCAGATTTAAGAAAATATCTGTAAGCTGTGGATCAAACTGTGTACCCCTTCCTTTTTTTAATTCATTCAGAACATATTCCATATCCATCTGTTTCCGGTAGATCCGGTTTGCCGTCATTGCATCAAATGCATCTGCTATTCCGATAATACGCGCATTTAATGGGATTTCATCCCCTTTCAGTCCATAAAGATATCCGCTGCCATCATATCTTTCATGATGATAAAGCGCACCATCTGCCACATGGTCGATCAGAGTAAAATTCTTTAAGATTTCTGCTCCCTTCTCTACATGGGACTGCATCAGCACATATTCCTCTTCCGTCAGCCTTTCCGGCTTATTTAACACACGGTCTGGTATTGCGATTTTTCCGATATCATGCAGAAGTGCCATTTTCCTTAAATCCTCACATTCCTGCCTGCTATAACCTAATTCTTTTGCGATCAATGCTGAATAGTCCGCTACCCGCAGGGAATGTTTACTTGTACTTACATCTTTTGCATCTACTGCCTGTGCAATCGTAAGGATGGTTTCATTTCCCATCTGAAGCTGTTTTTTTGTCCACTCGAGTTCCATCCTTTGTAATTTTATAGTCTTCTGGATCTGTGTCCTGAAAAACATCCAGCCCAGATACAGTATGATGACCATAGACACAACTGCTGCATAAAGCTGAAACCACCAGTTTTCATATATTTCATGTTCTTTTTTTACCGGATATGTTGTTTCCGCCATGACACGCTCACCCTTTGTATCAAGAACTGCCACATGGAATGTATAATCACCGGAAGGCAGATTCGTATAAACAACACTGTTCATGCTGCTTTGATAGAATTCTTTTGGTGATCTGTCAAATCCTTCTAAATACACCTGTATCTTTGGATCATTGATCGAATAATTAACGATCTCCGGTAATAGTTCTATGGTATTTGCTCCCTGTGGTATGGTTATGGTCTCACCTTTTTCAACTGCATATTGTTCACCATCTACCTTTATCTTCTGCAGAAGCATACGATAGGAACGGTTTTTGATATCATACTGTTCCAGATTGATGCTGACCACTCCCCTGTCACCGGACAGATACAGATTTCCTGCATCGTCTGTGTAATTCCATGCATTTGGCGTCAGGGACAACCGCAGTCCCTGTTTGACATCGAGAAGTTCATAATTTAATTTTTTCCCAGACAGCAGTTCCTCTTTATCTGCCACATAGATCCCCGCAGAACCTAATACAAAGAGTTCTCCTTTTCTGCCTTCTACAAGATCATAGTTATTATAATATGGGAATTGTCCGAAATAACGGATCTTTCCCGCTGCATCCTGATAACACAGCCCGCTTCCTGTTACAATAAACAATCCCTCGTTTTCTTTATCCGGTATCATTCTTAATATGATTTCCGAACTCAGGCCGTTCTTCCGGTCTAATATTTCTGTGACCTTATGATCTCTGATAACTGCAATCCCATTCCCATCTGTCCCAGCATACAGACTGCCATCATAATTTTCATAAACAGACAGTACTTTCTGATTCTTCAGTCCCTGTTCTTCTCCAATCGTGTCATAGACATTTCCATCTTTGATAAATGTAATACCCCCATCTCCACCTGCAACGATCGTATGGTCATTTAGCTCTGTGACAAACCGGAACTTCTCTCCTGAGGTTCCTTTCTGTTCTTCATGGTCCACCGCTGTTCCGTCTTCATTTATCTCCCACAATCCCCTTCCAAATGTACATACCCAGAGATGGTTCCGGGAATCCACAAACAGGCATCGTACTCTTGCGCCTTGAAATATCTGTGCAACAGGATCATCTTCTATTATATTGTGTTGCGGATCGATCACATCTATCCCATGATCTGTCCCAAAATAAAGCCTGTTTCCCCAGCCAGTTACCGTATTGACTACCTGTTCCGGAATATCGGCTTCTTCATAGATTTCTGTAAATGCTGACGGACATAACCTCAACAGGCCGGATCTTGACGAAGCAAACCAGAGGTTTCCCTGGTAATCAACTAACATACTTTCGATCGAACTGTTAAAGTTTCCGGTATCGATCACATGATATGATCTTTTTTCATCCAGATAACCTGCCCCATTATCTGCACAGATAAATATCCTGTTATCTTCCGATACATACAACGCATTGATCTTTTGCAGCTCATTACAGCTTTTTGCAGATGCTTTCCATAAAGAATCCTCCCTGATCTGATAAACTTCAATACTGTTTCCGGACGTTCCGGCATACAATATTCCTGATGCATCAAATGCACAGCTGTGATATGATTTTCCTTCTTTTTTCAGAGACTGTTTTGCAAGGATCTCTGACCCGCGTACAAGATAAAGTTCACCTGCTTCTGTAACAACTGCAACATTTCCATCTGCATCCGCACTGATACTGTCTGCGTATGTGATCTCCGGTATCACCGTCTGTACCCTTAATCCTCCGGATAAAGTCATAATGACCAGTCCATCCGTCGTCCCTACATAATAACAGCCATTTGCACTCTCTGTGATACAGTGCACAGAATCCGATGGCAGACCATTGTCTTTATTGACAATATTTGAAATCTCCTGATTGATACAGATTGATAATCCTCCGTCATTTGTCCCTATCCACAGCCGTCCCGCAACATCTGTATATAAACAATTGACATTCTTAACTGATGGGAAGTCTTTGATCAGCTGAAACTGGCTTCCACTATACCGATATAGTCCTCCATACGTACCGATCCAGAGTACACCGTCTTTTGTCCGGGCAATATCATTTGCTTCTCCTCCCAGCAGACCATTCTCTCTGGCGTAGACTGTCTGTACATATCTCTGGTAATCCGTATTTAATTCTTTTGCTGATGTGGTTTCCGGGAGCATAAAAACAAGGAATACCGGTATCCACAGTACTCCTATGCCCTTTAACTTCTTTTTTTTGAAATTCTGTACAACAAGATACAAAAACATGATCACTAAGACTTTATCTAAAAAGTCAAGATAAAATTCTCCTAAAATATGGCTTATGACACTGTTGAGTCCCAGTTTCATAAAAAGACAGGCAGCTCCATCTCCCCATTGGTTGCCGGTAGATCCTCCTGCAAAGATATAATTAAGCGGCGTAGATATAAGTGTCGATAAGGCTGCTACTGAAAATGCGGTTGACATTGCCCCAAACAACGTATTCAAATATCCTTTTTTGGCACAGATGCCAACGGCAAAACCGACTGCTGCATTGGTTAATGCATAAAATACTGCTGTTTTTACATGAATGCTGTACATGATATTAACTGCTGCCCCTGCGATCGCTCCACAGACCGGTCCATAAACATAAGCAGCTATAACTGTTCCCACAGAATCAAACCATGCCGGAAGGTTCAATATCTCTGCCGCCTTTCTTCCAATATAATTGATCAAAATACATCCTGCAATAAAAAAACAAAACTGACAACAGATCGGAAGAGCG
>OLSP01000092.1_pt1 | contig 72222 bp, 61 predicted proteins | sample 1672941 | NCBI WGS metagenome assembly OLSP01 (sample SAMEA3136739, study PRJEB25190) | human gut metagenome | reverse complement strand
GATCGGATCCGGATTGGGATAATAAATTAAATCGTTTTCAAAATCCTTCATGTCTCTTTTTTCCTCCTGTTTAACCTAATTCAACAATAGAATGCACGCTCTGCGAGCATTCTATTGTCATGAACAAATGGCGTCCCGGGATCGAGACGCCACCTGTATTTTTAAGATAATCAAATTTCAAAGCTCTGCATTTCGCATTTTACTGCTGTGCATCTAATTCTTCCTGAACCTCTTTTGTAATCTCATCACCGCCGGATGCTTTCCATTCCTCTACAAAGGAGTCAAATGCATCGATTCCTACTTTTCCTGTGATGATCTTTGCAAAGGTTTCTTCCTCCAGCTTTTTCAGGTTTGCCCATTTGGAATCCATTGTCTTGGTTCTGCCGTCATAGCTGTTATAAATCGGAACATATTCCTCATTTACAAGGGGTGCATCACCTACCATAATGGAAACCAGACGAGGCAGATTGGTCTTTGCCAGATCTTCATCTTCAAAGTTCCAATATTCCAGACTGAAGTCATCATAAGGCTCTTTTTTCAGCTTTGTGATCGCTTCCATATCGCTCTTCAGAAGCTTATGGGTGCTGTAATCCACATCATCAATTCCGATTTCGCCTGCAAGATATTTCTTCAGGCAATCATAGGATACTTCGATTTCATTTGCATTGTCATATACGTTGTATAAAGGATATAAATCTGAGGTGCTAAGTCCATTTGTTATACCCGAATCTACCCAGCCCTGCTCATACTCGATCAGATAGTTAATGATCTTAAAGGCAGCTTCCGGATTTTTGCATTCCTTGCTTGCTACAACATATTTCGTTGTGGGCTCTGCCATATGGGTATAGAATTTTCCGTCCTCTGCAAGGGGTGTGAAATATGCCTGCCAGTCAGCTTCCTGTGCCAGAGTTGCATCGCCAACGGTATATCCGCACCACCAGGGGCCAAAGAAGATACCAACCTTTCCTGCAAGCAAGGGCTCTGAACTGTCGTTTCTTACCAGGATCTCCGGATCGATCAGTCCATCTGCATACAGACCTGCAACCTTTTCCAGTGCAACCTTGGTTTCTTCTGTAATAGAACCGTAAACAACATTTCCGCTATCATCCTTCATCCAGTATTTCGGATAAGACTGAAAAGCGCTGAACAGAGGATCCAGACCATAGCGATTACCGCCGTTTCCGTTTACATAATCTGAATTCGCAGGCCCAAGGATACCGATCGTATCATTTTCACCATTGCCATCCGGATCTTCTTTGACAAATGCTTCTGCAACAGCAACCATCTCATCCCAGGTTCTGGGTGCTTCCAGACCAAGATTATCCAGCCAGTCCTGGCGGATCCACATTTCATTTACACCGCCCGCTGTAATGTTGGGTGCCGGAATCGCCATCATCTCGCCGTCTTCATTGCAGATAACCTTCTGCAGTGCTTCACCGCCGGATTCCACATAGCTCTTCAGCTTGTCTGATGCATAGTCTTCATAGTAGCTTCCGATGGGCTGGATCAGATCGTATTTTAACAGTGCACGATACTGCTCTGCGTTTACATTCATCAGCTCCGGAATCGTATTACTGCCGATACACAGGTTCATCTTTTCATCATAATCGGAAGAAGATGCAACCCAGTCATATACTACATTGATGTTCAGATCCTCTTTCAGCATATCCAGAAAGGTGTTGTCCTCATAGGTCATTCCTTCCGGTATTTTTGCATTCGGATTCATGCCTCCGCCAAGATGTACCGTAACCTCTTCCGGATACTTTGCTAAAGGAAGATCTTCCTTTGCAGTTCCCTCTGCTTCCTGCACTCCCTGTCCACCGGCCGCATCGCTTCCCGTACTTGCTGCGGACGATCCACAGCCTGCCGCTGAAACCAGCATTGCTGCAGCACACAACCATACCAATACCTTTTTCGCTTTCATACCCTTCTCCTTTTCCTTTATTTGCGCCGGCAAAGCCTGCCGGAAATCACAACAACCTTATCCTTTTACCGATCCAAGTGTAATACCGGTTACAAAATACTTCTGTAAAAACGGATATACTGCCAGCACCGGAATCATGGCGATCACGATTTTCGCCGCATCCAGAGACTGGTTGTTCAGTTTCTGAACCTGCGCGATCTGTTCTACGTTCATCGTCGAAAAATCATAATTAACAACCAGCTGCTGAATATACGTTTGCAGCGGATAATTGGACTGATTTGTACTCAGCACCATTCCCTGGAAGAACTCATTCCAGTACTGTACGATGGTAAACAATGCGATGGTCGCTATTACCGGTTTGGCCAGCGGAATAAAAATCGAAGTCAGACACTTCCAGGGTCCGGCACCATCCACCAGCGCCGCTTCCTCCAGCTCTGCCGGGAGATTTTTAAAGAAATTCACAGCCAGGATCAGATTGTATACATTTAATCCCATACCGAGCACCAGACCCCAGATGCTGTCTACCAGACCATAGCCCTTCATTGTAATATACCACGGAACGGTTCCTCCGTTAAACAGCATGCAGAATACCAGGATCCACATAAAAATGGATCTCTTTGGAAACTGCTTGGAGGTTTTCGACAGGGGATATGCCGCAAGCAGGATACAGAACATGCTGACTCCGGTTCCTAACAGCACTCTCTGGATCGATACCCAGAAGGAACGAAAGAAATCCGATTCCCCAAGGATCTTCTGGTAAGAGAACAGGTTAAATCCAACCGGCCAGAAGGATACCAGACCTGCATTAACCGCTTCCTTGCTGCTCAGGGAAACACATATTACATACCATACCGGAACAATACAAAGCAGCGCACATATAATCATAATGATTACATTGATCACATCAAATATTTTTGAACCGAGCGTTCTATTTTCAATCATTTTTGTTTCTCCTTGCCTTCTGCTGTTTAAAATAGCTTATATCCTGTAAATTTATCTGCCAGCCAATATCCAAGTGTGATCAGAATCAAGCTGATAACAGATTTAAACAGACCAACCGTAGTTGCAAGTGAAAACTGCAGGTTCTGAAGACCATATCGGTAAACCCAGGTATCAATAATATCACCGGTAGAATATACGAGCGGATTATACAGGTTATAAATCTGATCAAAGCCCGCATTTAAAATATTACCAAGTGCCAGGATCGCAAGAAGTGCCACCGTCATTCGGATACCCGGTAAAGTAATGTGCCAGATTCTGCGGAAGCGTCCCGCTCCGTCTACTGCTGCTGCTTCATATAAGGTAGGGTCAATTCCAAGAATCGCCGCCAGATAAATTACTGTATTATAGCCGAAGCTCTTCCAGATATCTGTGCCGATGACCAGCGGTCGAAACAGGGACGGCTCTCCGAAAAACTGAACCGGATCCTGACCAAAGAATCCAAGGATCTGATTGATCGGTCCTGTATAGCCAAAAATATTTAACACGATCTTTGCCAGAATAACCCAGGACAGGAAATGGGGCATATACACAATGGTCTGAATCGGGCGCTTTATCTTTTTTAAGCACAATTCATTCAGCAGGATCGCAAAGGTAAGCGGCACGATGATATTGCCGATAATCTTCGCCACAGCGATGATCACCGTATTTACAATCGCCTGTCTTACATCGCTGATCTGCAGCATATACCGGAAATTCTCCAGTCCGATAAAAGGCGATTTCAGCATTCCAAGTCCCGGATTGTAGTCCTCGAATGCCATAATAATTCCGAACATCGGAACGATACTGAAGAAAATAAGCCAGAGAAATGCCGGAACCAGCATCACATAATAGTGTTTTAAAAACTTTTTAATATACACCTTCATTCCCTCCTTCACTTTGTAACTGCATTATACTGTTCCGCTCTTTTGTCAAACAGCGCAGATCATTCTTTCTTTATTGTTCTTTTTTTGTACACAAAAAATGTCCGAAATAAATCGGACATTTTTTCATCTTCCTTTTTAAAACTCTCCCGGTGTACATCCGTACTCTTTTCGGAACAGCTTGGAAAAGTAATAAAAATTATCGTACCCAAGCTCCAACGCGATCTCGGTCATACTCTTCTCTCCTTTTCGGATTTCCTTTGCCGCCGTTTTCATTTTATATCTTATCACACAATTATGAAACGTTTCTCCCGTCACTTCCCGGAATTTGGTGCTGAAATATCCGCGGCTCATTCCTACTGCATCTGCCGCAGCTTCCGCCCGTATACTTTCCGTTACATGCTCCTGAATGTATTGAACTGCACGGATGCAAAGACTGATATCATCTGTTTTACTGTTGCTGTTTAAATAGCTGTCCTGCAGCCAGCTGTGGATCCAGTTTAACAACTCCGGCATTGTTTCAAATACCGGAATTTTATCCCGCTGCGACAGCTGCAGGTGGTTAAAGCTGCTTACCAGGATCCGTTCCGCATAGCGCAGCGGCAGCTCTGAAAGCTGCTCTGACATTTTTTCCAGCTCGTTTTCATCAAAGATCCATCGCCCCGATTTAAACTCTTCTTCCAGCTTTCGAACGTTTTCTCCTTCCCAGTCTTCCTCTGTCCGCAGATTTCGTTCTGCCTTTTCCCGCCTTTTATTCTGATATTTCTCCACGATCTTTTTCAGAATAGCATCGCATTCCTCCGGATCAAATTCGATTTTGGAAATATAATCCAGTGCTCCCAGACGCAGCGCCTGTCTGGCAAAAGAAAAATCCTCATATACAGAAAATATGACAAAATCTGTTTCCGGATAGTTCTCCTTACAGATTTTCATCAGCTCCAGCCCGTTCATCTCCGGCATATCAATATCTGTAAAGACCAGATCCACCGGATGATTTTCCAAAAACTCCAACGCTTTTTTCCCATTTTGCACATCGCCGACAACACAAAGTCCATACTGTTCCCAGTCGATCACTGCGATCAGTCCCTTTCTGGCAAGCTTATCATCATCTACGATCAAAACATTCATGTTCGTCCACCTCTTTAGCTGCAGGTAAAATAATTGTGATCTTTGTTCCTGTTCCCCTTTTGCTGTTTACAAACAGATCCGCGTTTCCCTGATAAAATGTACTCAGCATCGCCTTGACATAGCGGATCCCGATTCCCCTGTTCTCTTTTCCTGTATTCCACCGATATCCGAAGGGTTCGTTAATTTCATCAATTTCTTTTTGACTCAGTCCATGTCCGAAATCTTCGATCGTCACAGCGACCAGGTTCCGTTTTTTGTCAAAAAACGTCTGGATCGCAATTTTCCCTTCCTCCCCAAGACCGTACCGGATCGCATTCTCCACCAGAGGCTGCAGCATCATCCGCACGGTCGGTACATTCAGGTACTCGCCTTCCTCCACCGAAATATCTACCTCAAAATCATAGCGCTTCTGCTGCAAAAAGATATAATTTTTTACCATCTCGATCTCTTTTCGGAGCGTCGTTTCCCTTCCTTCCTTTCCGAGATTATACGACAACAGCTTTTTCAGTGCACTTGTGTATTCTCCGATATCCTTCTGATGACTCATCTGTGCCATCCACTGGATCGAATTCAACACATTCAGTAGAAAATGCGGATTGATCTGGTAAACCAGCTTTTCGTATTCCATCTGCTGTGCTTCCTTTTCCTGCTCTCTTGACCGTTGGATCAGCTCCCGGATCTGCTGCTTTATATCCTCTACATCTCCCAGCAGCTGATCAAATTCTGCGATTCCGCATTCCGGGATCACCTCATCCTGCAAAGAGCCCTGACCGATCCGTTCTATCTGGGTCCCAAGCTCCTGAATAGGCTTTCCAATTAAATGATATAAATACAGCACAAAGGACATAAACAGACTAAAAATGATCAGAACAACCAGGATCGTTTTAAAACGCCATGCATAAATTTCATCTGTATAAGTTCCTTTGGGCAGCGACAGGGCATTCATATATCCCAGCTTGCTCCTGTAAATCAGAAAACGGTAGCCGTCTTTTTCAATTACCTTGCTGGTTTCTTTTTCTATTGCTGTATCAAGCAGCTTCTGCCCCTTGATCACTTTGGGGTTTGTGCTATAGGTCACAACTCCGTTTTCATTCAGCTGTAAAATACTGTAATCATAACCCTGTCGGTTCATTGCCGGACTGATCTCATATTCCGACTTTACCTCCGCATAACAGTCCAGCAAGGTTCCGTCGCCGAAGCGTTCCCTTCGATATGCAGAATAAACCGGCATCTGATTCTGATAAAACACAGATCCGTGGATTCCCTGAAAGGTATTTACCGTTGCCTCAAATAAAACCGGTGCTCTTTTATATTCCATGGAAATTTTGACATTTGCATAGTTCGGCACAAGCTCACAGTTCCGATACGGATCATAATAAAATGCAATTAAGAGACTCGGCGAGCTGCTGTTCAGACTCACAAGCTGTGCGCGGAGATTTTTCTTATTGACATACTGATCGTAATGCTCCTCCTGTGTCAGATACTTGTCCACAGCGCTTCCAACCATACCGTCTGCGCTCATCTGATTCAGTACACGAAGAAGCTTATAACATGCTTCATCCGATTCTTTTGTAAACTGATACAGATTCATTTTCATATTATCTTCGATATTATTCTGATTCATCAGCTGCAGGGAGGAATAAGAGGTCAGTATAATAGCAACTGCACTCGTCAGACATCCGAGTATCATCAGCAGAAGAATGATTTTCCTTAACGATATTTTTTTCTTTTTCATATACAGATCGATTTCCTGTCTCCCATTGTGCTTATTTCGTAAGAACTTCTTTTGTATCCTCTGCTGCGTATCCCCGGGCATATTGTTTTGCCCGTTTCTCTACATACATCATTTCATCTGCCCGTTTCATAACTTCTGCCAGGGACTCGAAATCCTGTACCTGCTCATAGCCAATGCTAACACCCAGAAACTCCGGCTTTTCTCCATCCCGGAAGCTCTGCAGATAGCATTCCCGAAGAGCTTCGATTTTCTCTGCCGGGCCTCCGCTGTACAACACCGCAAATTCATCACCGCCCGTTCGGTAGGCCTGGCCATTTTGCTCTGTCATTTCTTCCAGCATCGTCCCAAAGCGCCGCAGATACTGATCTCCGATATCATGTCCATACTGATCGTTGATCGATTTGAAATTGTCCAGATCCAGACAGACCAGCCATAAAGGATCCGAAAGTGTTTCCAGCATTTCCTGAATATCATTCAGCATAGCACGCCGGTTTTTCAAACCAGTCAGCGGATCCATGGATGCTTTTTTTCGCATCTCTTCCGCCCGCACATGCTCCTCCGCGCCCAGGAAAGAGACACCGTAGCCACACGCAGGAATGATGATCGCCGCAAAGTTCCGTGCTGCATTTACACCTGTCAGCGGCTGCCAGGGTGCCCAGGCATCCACCAAGAGCAGCGAACCATAATAGCTGACAAAGGCAAAGGCCGCCAGCAGTCCCATCCTGTCCTGAAAGTCGCGCAGGACACATCGCATTTTTCCCCGGGCCCAAGTGCGATACAGCACCACCACCACTGCCAGAGACAGAACATAAACACACAGGATCGTCTCCTGATCCGGTAGTCCAAATAACTGTACCAGCAGCATCGCCAACGTCCTGGAAAACAGGATCTGCAAAATCAGCACGTTATCCGCCATATAATAGTAGAAAATGCACGCCGGCAGTCGTGCTTCCGGATATAGAAACCGGTATGCAAAGATCGCAAGCGGTGCGATGAACATGTCGATCCTTTCATGCGTCATATTCGGAAACGCCGAATGGTTTAAAAAGCAGGCATCCAGGAATGCACCGGCTGTGATCCAGAATAAATATACCAAAAGCCACGTGCAAATACATTGCCATAGCTTTCGTTTTGACTTTTGAAACGTATGTGCAAAATAGATCCCTATCAGAGAAAACCCCAAATTCATAATCGTCCTGGTCAGATCTGATAATTCGTATATCATACCCTGTCCCCACTTTGTATTTCTAAATGCCGCCTTTGGCGTCGCTTGTTTTTCTCATCCACATTATAGCACAATTTTCCATGCGATGACACCGCTGAAAAAGGCGCTGCATGCCTTTTTCGTTGCACGCAGCGCCTGTCTTTTGATTGAATTTAATATGCCTTGCCCCAGTAAACCATCTTCTTTGCAGGCTTTCCGCAGCATACACAAGTATCGGACAATGTTTCCTGCTCGAACGGCATGCAGCGGCTTGTTGCTGCAAACTGCTCTTTGATCTTGTCCTCGCACTCCTGACATCCGCACCACATCGCCTTTACAAATCCGGGAGTGTTATTTAAGATATTACCCATTTCTTCCATATTCTTTGCAACATAAGTATGGGATTCTCTGTGCTTTCTTGCTTTTTCCAGCATATCCTTCTGGATCGTTTCCATCAGCTCTGCAATCTTTGCTTCCAGCTCGTCTAATGCGCATTCGAGCTTTTCACCGGTATCTCTGCGTGCCAGAACGCATTTGCCTGCTTCGATATCCTTCGGTCCGATCTCAACACGAACCGGAATACCACGCATTTCAGCCTCTGCAAATTTCCAGCCGGGGCTCTTATCGGTATCGTCCACTTTTACGCGGAAGTTGGAAAGACGATCTTTTAATTCATATGCCTTATCCAGTACGCCCTCTTTTCTCTGCTGGATCGGAATGATCACAACCTGTGTCGGAGCAACCTTAGGAGGCAGAACCAGACCGGAGTTATCACCGTGTACCATGATCAGCGCACCGATCAGACGGGTCGTCACACCCCAGGAGGTCTGATGCACATATTTCAGCTTATTATCCTTATCTGTAAACTGAATACCGAAGGCTTTTGCAAAGCCGTCGCCGAAGTTGTGGCTCGTACCGGACTGCAGTGCCTTGCCATCATGCATCAGCGCTTCAATTGTATAAGTTGCTTCTGCACCCGCAAATTTTTCTTTTTCCGTTTTGCGTCCCTTGATCACCGGAATCGCAAGTACCTGCTCAGCAAAATCCGCATATTCATTCAGCATCTGGATCGTACGCTCTTCTGCTTCTTCAGCAGTTGCATGTGCCGTATGGCCTTCCTGCCACAAAAACTCTCTGGAACGCAAAAACGGACGGGTTTCTTTTTCCCAACGAACAACGTTACACCACTGATTATATACCTTCGGAAGGTCTCTGTAGGACTGGATATCATTTTTATAAAAATCACAGAACAGTGTCTCAGAAGTCGGGCGAACGCACAGACGCTCCTGGAGCTTCTGCAAACCACCATAGGTTACCCATGCAACCTCGGGCGCGAATCCTTCTACATGATCCTTTTCTTTTTCCAGAAGGCTCTCCGGAATGAACATGGGCATATATACATTCTGTACCCCTGCCGCTTTAAATCTCTCGTCGAGCTGCTTCTGGATCAGCTCCCAAATCGCATATCCGGCTGGTTTGATCGCCATACAGCCCTTTACGCTGGTATAGCCGATCAGCTCTGCCTTCAGAACCACATCGGTATACCACTGTGCAAAATCTTCTTCCATGGACGTGATCTGTTCTACCATCTTTTTGTCTGCCATGTTATTTCTCCTTTTCCATGTAAATCTAAACTGGCGGTTTTACATTTTTCTTTCAAAAACAATAGAATGCACACTCTGCAAGCATTTTATTGCCATGAATAAAAAAAAGATACCTGATCCCCAAAGGGACCGGATATCCGGCGGTACCACCCCAATTAACATGCACTCTGCATGTTCGCTCTGCATCCGTTAACGCCGGACCTACGCTGCCTTATTGGGGCAAAGCTCCAAGGGTCGGTTCAAAATGTTCTGCACAGCTGCTTCCACCATTGCAGCCTCTCTGAAGTGCGCTCCCATCTCTACTATTCCTTTTCTGCGCTTCTTTTCTATCTGTTATTGATGATAAAAAAATTCTCCGGATTTGTCAACCGGAAAACGAAAAGACGTGTAAAAACCATTTTCTGATTTTTACACGCCCTTCGTTTTCTTCTAAAAAACAGGCAAAGCAATATATTTATCCCACAAACTCATTATCACCACACAAATTCCCCACATGCTCTGCTTGTTTTTTATGCCGTTTCCGGCAATGAATAAGGCTTCTGAAGCGTTTTATGTAATCACCCTCCTGCCTTATCTGTCTCACAGTGTAACACAGCCTGTCCATACGCAGGCCAAAATTTCCTGAACGCAGCGAAATTCGTCTTAAACGCTTATTGCAGTGCATTTTCTTTGCGCATTCAAAACAAACGTTCGACAATTTCTACTTTCCGCATCTCATTTTATGTGTTACATCTGCATTTCCGTAAGTGCCTTCTTTACTGCATCTGTTGCCTCATGCTCATACAGCATGATAACATACTTCTTGTTTACCGCATTTCTTGCGGAAGCAACTGCAATCTTTTTTACCATCTTTGCTACTTTGTTCTCTTTTTTCATAGTAGATTCTCCTTTTTCAGTATTATATTTTATTCCTTTTGCAAGGAAGAATACTGAGCATTTCAAATATGACTGAAATTAACATAATATTCTTTAAATAAGAACCTTTTAGCACAACACTTATTCCCCATAGAAAAATAAGGAACAATACGGTCGCTGCTTTTTTCCTCCAGATCTGTTCCTCTGTAAATGCTTTTGTAGTTTGCCCCGGTGCTTTTACGCCCCCAATCAGAATGCATGTCCCCCATAAATAGTTTATGACTGATGGAGGACTAATTATTCCAGAAATATATTCTCCTGTATAAACACTTAACAGGCACAGCAGAATCATTGCCAGTAAACATCTGAAAGTAGTTTTACAATGAATGCCTCCTGCCCAATACCGCAATCCGCAAAAGCATACTAGACACACCGCAAACTCTTTCACCCTATTGAAAGCAAATGCAATACTCAACAACACAATAATTTTTACACATCCATCCAGAAAAACTTCCATTCCAAACTCGATGACTTTTCTCTCATTTTCTGAAAGCCCCAGCTTTTCTTTGTTCCATTTTGAAATATAACAGGCTATTGTTTGAATCATTTTTTTCTCTCCTTGCAGATAAGTCTACATCAAATTGAGAATTTTGAATCAAAATTTCCTCAACGCTGCATTTTTCATCCTGAACGTATTCTATCTGTTTGTATTTCGCGCAATTCTTTCTCATATTACATTCTTCACCTTTTTCTTTAAGCATGTTAAGATACAACAAAAAGAGGTTTTTTCTATGAAAGATTATTCTTATATCAGCCAACTTACCACAACTTTAATTTTCCTCTGCATGTGCAGACTGGTACTTGTCGATTCTTTTTATAAACGTACCGGCATAATATTCTATCTTTATATCGCTGTTTGTTGTCTCATTATTGCCCCGTTTTCAGGACAACTTGGCACACCGCTTCTATTGATTGGCTCTTCTCTCATTTTATTTTTGATATCAAAAGATTCGAGAATAATCAATCTCCTGCTTTTCCAACTTCTCTGGTTCTGGAGCGTCTTGACGGATTATGTCATTACCATTCCTCTCAGTTTACTTGATTATTCTTTTGCAGAACTTCGCACATCATTTTTGTTAAACATGGTATTCTCCATCCTCCACGCCCTCCTTTGCATCCTGCCGTGTCTGTTTATCGGCAACCGTCTGCACCGGAAGCTGGTCACAAATCAGAATGTAATCCCTCCGCGGATTCAGCTGCTTTTGTTTCTGGAGGTCACAATCTGTTCCTGTATTTTCCTGATCAACATCATTTTCGGCAGTCTGCTTCATTATCCGAGCGATATTCTGTTCTTCAACGGAATCCTGATTTTCTGCTTCGCAACAGCAAACGTCCTGATTTTTCTGATGCTTTACAACACACCGCAGGCCAACAAAAAGCTGGAGCTTCAGGCCCGTGAGCAGGAAAATCTGACACACTACATGGCACAGCTCGAAAATCATTATCAGGACATCCGACGGTTCAAACACGATTACCTGAACATTCTTTCCACCATTACCGGCTACATCCAGGAAAACGATATGGACAAGCTTCGGAATTATTTTGATTCCAGTATCGTCACGAGCAGCAGCATTCTGGTCAATCAGGACGACACCCTTGCGCGTCTGTCGCTGATCAAGGTGACGGAGATCAAAGGTCTTTTGTATACAAAAATGGTACAGGCAATGAACCGTCAGCTGGATGTTTCCTTCGAGCTGACGCAGGAAATCACAGAACTTTCCACCGATTTGCTCACTCTTTCCAGAGTGCTGGGTATTTTTCTGGATAACGCGATCGAAGCTGCTTCCGAAACCGAACAGAAACGGTTTCATATTGCAATCGTGTGCAAGGTGCATTCTGTTATTTTTCATATTGAAAACTCGACGAAGCCGCTTCTTTTCCCTCTGGAAGAGCTTTTCAAGCCAAGTATTTCTTCCAAAGAAGCGCACAGCGGTCTTGGACTTCCCACCGCAAATATGCTGATCGCCAATGCGCCGGAACTGACCTCCAACACGATCTGCGAAAACGGTCTTTTTAAACAGATTCTTGTTGTTTCCAACTTCAAAAAGAATTATCATAATATATCGTGAGCATAGCTCACTCAATAATTTCGCCGTTCGCGATGAGCAGGCTTCGCCTGTTCCCGCTCTCTTGCGCTCATTAAATCATAAAGATTTCATGCCGCTTCTGCGGCAGAATGGGGGATGACATGATACCGATTTATTTATGTGAGGATAACACGCTTCAGCTTGATCTTCTCAAATCCATGATCGAAAAGTACATTTTCATTCAAGCTTACGACATGGAGATTCGACAGGCCGTCCACACGCCGCATGAGCTGCTGGATCTGCTTCCGGATCAGCCCGAAAATGCCGTTTATTTTCTCGACATCCATCTGCACTCTGACATGGATGGAATCGAACTTGCCTCAGCAATCCGCCAGAAGGATCCGCGCGCATTCATTATTTTTACTACGACGCATTCCGAAATGGCAATGACAACGTTCCGCTACCAGGTAGAACCGCTGGGTTTTTTAATCAAAGACGATCCGAACTACACCCTGCAGATTCTTCACTGTTTGCAGAGCGTTCTCGAGAAAAGTAAAATTCCGGCTTCTCCGAACGGTCGGCTGCATTTCAGGATGCCCGATCAGGATTTATTCATACCAATCCATGAAATTCTTTATATCGAAGCGACCGGTGCGCACCGCATCACCGTCCATACGACGACTGCGATCTACCAGTGCAGCGGCTCCTTGAATGAAACGCTCTCCAAACTCGACCAGAGCTTTTTTCTCTGTCACAAATCCTGCCTGGTAAACACTGCACATATCCGCACGCTGTATCGCCGCCCCTGCCAGATTGTTCTGGATAACGGCGCGGTCTGCCCCTGTGCACAGAGGCGTTTCTCTCAGCTGCAGCACCTGATGGGAATTGAATAACCTCAGCTTCTGCAGAAAATCTGCCGCAGTCCTTCTGTATACAGCACTGTATACAACGGTCCCAGAAAAATGCCGCCGGCTCCAAACACTTTCACACCTGCATAGACTGACAAAAGCATCAGCACCGGCGGCAGACCGATCTGCGCACCCAACAGGCGCGGTTCCAGAAGCTCCCGTGCTGCAATACACGCGACGTAGGTAACCGAAGCAAATGCCGCACCCTGAGGATTTTCATTCAAAAGCTGCCAAATTGCAGTCGGAATCAGCACAATGCCGGTTCCGATCATCGGCAATGCATCCAAAATCCCTGCCAATAGTCCAATCCACAGACCATTTCTGACTTTTCCAATCCAAAGCCCCACAACTGTAATTCCTGATATGATCACCAGAATTTTCAGCTGCGCCCTGCAGTAACCGCCTGTCATCCGTAAGATTCTGTCAATATTTTCCCAGATCTCGCTCTTTTTCATCCATTCCGAAAAACGCGCATAATCCTTGCACAGCCAGAACGCCGCGATCATCCCGATCCCCCAGAACGCTCCTGTCCGCAGCGCAAAGCTGCAGGATTTCGCCGTCCAGTCCGCAGCCTTTGGCAAAATCTCCCGACCGACAGTTTTCGCCATTTCGTCCCCCTTATCCTGAAAAAACGCTCGAATTTCTCCCTGTTCCCTCCCAAGAAGCTCTTCCGCCCTGCAACAGCCATTTTCAAACGCCATATTCACCTGATCTTTGATCGCGCCTGACTCACTTCCGATTTTTACCGCCCATGCAGTTCCCTTTGACAGCAGAAAAAAGAATCCAGCCGCAAGGATTCCGGTCAAAAGCAGCAAAAATCCTGCCATCAGGATGTCTTTGCGAATCCGCAGCCTTTTCTCTGCCCGGCAAAGCTGCGGATATAAAATTCGGACAATGAAAAAAGCAAACACAAACGGCGCAACAAGCGGCAGCAAATATCGAAGCACTGCATATAACCCGCCTGCAAGCCCTGCAGCATAGAGCACTTTTTTCCTGCAAGACCGGGCATTCTCTCTATTTTCCTCTGCATCCGCAGCGTTATCCTTCTTCTCCAAACAGCTGTTTTTTTCAAAAAAATTACCCATACCATTCTCCGTTCCGCAGATGTTTTCCCATCTCCATTGAGACTTAGTATGAGTAATTTCGACATTATTATGATATCAGGATTCAAAAAGCGATTCGTGATATTGAGCATTCCTTTCTACTATTTTTCTGCCGCTTCCCGCACCAGATTTTCCGACATAGCGATCAGCAGAAACAGAAACGGAATGCAGCAAACCTGCTGATAACAGAAAAAGTTGTGCGCACCGTAAACCAGCACCGCCAGCAGCCCCATCAATGCCATTGGCTCTTTTTTTCTGTTTTTCCAGAAGCGACACACCGCAGCAGCCAGAAATCCGACAAATGCTACGAATCCGATCCCGCCGGTACAAAACAGCTGGTTTAAAAATTCATTGTGCGCATTCGTCAACGTCTGATTCTGCCCGAAATAATGATGCAGTCTGCCCGCAAGATCTGCGTCCGCATAGCAGTAAACCGAATAACAGTCCGGTCCAACGCCCGTAAGTTTTCTCCACAACGGCAGCTTTTCAAACGTTTCCGCCGTGATGCTCCAGGAAAAGCCGCGGGAATTTCCCCAATATTCATTAAATAAAAGATACTGGCCCGTACTGGAAACCCCGAACCATTTCTGCAGCAGACCGGTTGTATTCGCCCAAATCGTCACAGCCAAAAGAAGCAGCAGACCGACCACACCGATCACTGCAATTTTTCGCAAAGTCCGCCCACAGCGGATAATTTCTGCTGCTTCATGCTTTTGCCGGTACAGCAGCAAAACAATGTACCCCATGCACACGATCAGGAAAAATATCCACGTCGCCGTGCTTTTTGAGAAAAATTCCGAAAGGCTGCCGAGCTGTTTTGCTTTCGCCGGGAATAACTCCTGCAAAATCCCGATCAATTTAAAGCTTCCAAACATCAACAGCAGCGTTTCCAGAAACCGTTCCATCCGATCGAAGCTGTCGCAGCCTGCAAGAAACAATCCCAGGAGCAAAAACGCCATCGCAGCAAAGGCACTGTCGCTGTTCTGGGTCACAACCGTTCCAAAGCCCAGCATGCAGTACAGCCCTGCTGCCATGCGGATTCTATTGTCTTTTGCAATAAAAAATACCGCAGCTCCAGCTGTCAGTGCCACGCAGACATATCCGGAATACCAGGACGCCTGCCCGATCGTCGAAAGAAACAACAGCTGCCACGACTCATCCAGACCCTGATACATTCCGAGGGGATCGATCGAAAACCGGTGCAGGATCCCCAGCAAAAACACTCCGCCGGACGCCAGCATATGTACTGCCAGCAGCCCCTTCCACCAGATCAGATATCTCGATACCAGAAAATACATCAGCACAAGAAGTGCCTGGGTCCGCAGCCCCATCGACCAGCCATCTGTGCCAGTCCATGCCGCCGCGCGATCGACACTAAACAGCCACGAAACGAAAATCGCCGCAAGGTAACACAGCATGGCAACATCTAAATTGCTGAGAGAACGAGCGGCTGAATGTGCCTGCGTCTGCACACCTTTCTGCGCCTGCCCGCCTGTCTGCGTCTTTGCGTCTGACTCTGGCTTGTGCATCCGCCAAAACACCTTCGCTGCAAAGGCTTTTCCCCAGCTTCCAGCCGCCAGCACGCCTGCAGGAATCAGGCACACCAGACTGACCGTCAGGAAAAACGAAAACTTCCACACGCCCATCTGGGAATAGTGATTCTTCATATAATAAGGAAAAACCGCTGTCATCAGAAAAATCCACAGGGCAGTCAGCCACGAAACCGCAGATTTGCTTTCAAAGCGTAAGTTTGTCCGTAAGCTCATAACATACCCTTTTCCCGCTTGTCGGATGACAAAACGCAAGTTTTACCGCCTGCAGGCGGATTGTCCGAATCCCAAGCTGCCTGGATACCTCCCGGCTTTCTTCGCTGCCGTAGCGCTGATCGCCAAGCAGCGGCATTCCCGCATGCGCCATCTGCACCCGGATCTGATGGAATCTTCCCGTTTCCAACTCCACTTCCAAAAGCGCCCGATTTCCCTGACATGCCAGACATTTCCAGGATAAAACCGCCTTTTTCGCACCGGCCTGTGAAGCATCACAGACACAAGCAGCAGAAGCTTCCTTTACCAGCCAGTCTGTCAGCGTTCCGCATTTTCCGGTCAGGTCTTCTTTTGTATACACGACTGCGTAGTAGATTTTGTTCATCTGATGCTGAGCAGTCTGAGTGCTTAACGCACTTGCGGCTTTTTTATTTTTGGCAAAAACCAAAAGACCGGAAACCGGCTGATCGAGCCGGTGCACGACACCCAGATAGACCGGCTGCGGCTTGCGCGCCCCGGCGGACATCGATGCCGATGCTGGCTGTCGGGTGCAGCCGAGCGCTGAGATTTCCGCAGATTTACCGGGCATGCCCGCCGACTGCTTCCCCGTCAGGTAGTTTTTCAGCTCACTGACCATATCCGGCTCAGAAATCCGGGCGCTTTGAACCGCCAGTCCCGCCGGTTTTTCGCAAACCAGAATATCTTTATCTTCGTATATAATTTTTACTGCCACATTCCCCTCATTTCCGGATATGCTTCAGACCTTGAAGCGATATCCAACTCCCCAGATTGTTTCAATATACTGTGGATTTGCGGTGTCCACTTCGATTTTTTCACGGATTTTTTTGATATGGACGGTTACGGTCGCAATGTCACCGATCGATTCCATATCCCAGATTTCCCGAAACAGCTCTTCTTTGGTAAAAACATGGTTCGGGTTCTCTGCAAGGAAGGTCAGCAGGTCGAATTCCTTTGTCGTAAACGCTTTCTCTTCGCCGTTAATCCATACACGTCTTGCCGTTTTATCGATTTTCAGACCGCGGATCTCGATAATATCGTTCGTTTTTTGATGGCTGCTCGTCAGTCTTTCATACCGCGCCATATGCGCCTTGACGCGCGCCACCAGCTCGCTCGGAGAAAACGGCTTCGTCATATAGTCGTCTGCCCCCAGACCCAGGCCACGGATTTTGTCGATATCATCCTTTTTCGCACTCACCATCAGAATCGGGACATTTTTCTCCTCCCGGATCCTGCGGCATACCTCAAACCCATCAATGCCGGGCAGCATCAGATCCAACACGATCAGGTCAAAATCCTCTTTCAGTGCGCGTATAAGCCCTTTGTCACCCGCATATTCGATCTGTACCTCAAATCCGCTCAGCTCCAGATAATCCTTTTCCAGATCTGCAATTGCCACTTCATCTTCGATAATTAAAATTTTACTCATCTGCTTCCGCCTCCCTGTATTTTCTGATCACAAAATGCAGACATGTTCCTTCTCCCTCTTTGCTGGTCGCCCAGATGTATCCGCCATGATCCTCGATGATCTTTTTCACAATGGACAGCCCGATTCCGCTTCCGCCTTTCATGGAGTTGCGGGATGCGTCCGTCCGGTAAAACCGCTCAAATATATTGCCGAGGTCTTTTGCCGCGATTCCCTTGCCGTTGTCCTCGATTTCTACCCGGATGGAATCCACCTCATCCAGCAGGTGAATATCGATCACGCCTTTCTCTTTGTCCATATATTTGATGCTGTTGCCGATGATATTGTTGATGACTTTTTTGAGTTGCTCCGGATCTGCGATAATCCGGGTGTCGGGTTCCACCAGATTGGAATAATTCAGCTGGATATTTTTCGATTCCAGGTCAAGCCCGACGTCCTCTACGCAGTCCGCGAAAAATTCTGCAACGTTTATCCGGTGAAAATTATACGGAATACGGTTATTATCTATACTGGAATAATAGGTCAGCTCATTGATCAGCCGATCCATGTCGTTCGCTTTTGTGTAAATCGTGCGCAGGTATTTGTCCCGACGCTCCGGTGTGTCCGCCACACCGTCGATAATTCCTTCCACATAGCCTTTGATCGCCGTGATCGGAGTCTTTAAATCATGCGTGATATTGCTGATCAGCTCGCGGTTCTGCTTTTCATTCTGTATTTTTTCCTCTGCAGACTCCTTTAACCGCAAGCGCATGTCCTCATAGTTGCGGTACAGCTCGCCGATTTCATTGTCGTCCTCGGATTCCAGCATGTAATCGAAGTTGCCCTCTGCGATTTTCTGCATCGCAAGATTCAGCCGGTTGATCGGAGCAAATACCTCCTTATGGATCCACTGGGTCAGCACCATCGCCGTAAGCACCAGTATAAATATGATCGCCAGAAACATATCCAGCAGGAATGTCTTGGAAAAGATACTCGTGATCCGCGTTACGATAAATGCGCTGCCCTCTGTCCCGTCTGCAAACTGAAAATCAATCTGTTTTACCAGCTTGCGCATATCATTAAAGTAATATGCGGAATCCGTTTCCTCGCTCTCCAGCCCATATGCCGGCAGTCTGGAAAAAATCTGCTGCGCGGCAGCTGCATTTCCGGCGTAGTAAATCTGATCCCCTTTTCGGATGATAATATAGGAAGATTTATCCGCCGCTTCTTCATTTAATTTATCCAGATACGCCTTGTCCTCCAACCGGTGCGTATTTTCCCGCGCCTGCTCCTGAATCGTATCGAACAGCTCATCCGTCGCCTGACTGAATGCATCAATCGATTCCGACATCATGCTGTACGCCCGCATACCTTCGCCGTAGGTCGTCTGACCTCCCGACCGCATCATGACCGTCCCAATGCCCAGAAACGCGCACAGAGATAACAAAACCGGAAGCAGGATGATCGTCAAAAATGTGATTGCAAGCTTTGTCTTAAATTTCATGATCTGACAACTCCCTGTCTTTTGCTGCAGACAGCCTGCATTTCCCGACTGCGCTACATTACTGTTTTCAGTATACCACATCCTATTTTTCTTTTTATAAAATAGAAAGAATATATTTCTAAAAAATGTATAAATCTAAAAAATGGTGTTGACATTTCCGGATCTGTGACCTATAATAAAGCCATGATAACAATAACGATTATCGTTATCGGATAGGAGATGAAGTAATGCCGGCTTTGAAGTACAGCCGTCAGCGGGAAGCGATCAAATGCTTCCTTATGACACGCAAAGATCATCCGACCGCAGATGTGGTATATCACTCTCTCCGCGCAGACTTTCCAAACATCAGTCTTGGAACTGTCTACCGGAACCTGACGCTGCTTGCTGACCTCGGTGAGATCGCAAGACTCCGGCTTGGGGACGGTGTGGATCACTTCGATGCTGATACCAGCCGTCATTATCACTTTATCTGCTCGGAATGCGGCAGCGTTCTCGACCTGCACACCGAATTTCCGGATTCCTTCGATTCTCTTCACAAGACATTGGTGAATGGAAACCGGATCGATGGACATGCAGTGTATTTTCAGGGGATCTGCCACTGCTGTTTAAACAAACAGCGCAGTTAATTTTTCACAGCAAATCAGACAATGAAACCCATTGTCACAAATAAGAAAGGGGATTAAAATTATGAAATTCGTATGTTCTGTATGTGGTTATGTTTATGAAGGTGAAAAGGCTCCGGAAGAATGTCCTATCTGCCATGCTCCCGCTTCCAAATTCGTCGCTCAGTCCGGCGAAATGAACTGGGCTGCTGAGCACGTTGTAGGCGTTGCACAGGGCGCTCCGGAAGATATCATCGCTGACCTGAGAGCAAACTTCGAGGGCGAGTGCTCTGAAGTTGGTATGTACCTGGCTATGGCAAGAGTTGCTCACAGAGAAGGCTATCCCGAAATCGGTCTGTACTGGGAAAAGGCAGCTTTCGAAGAAGCTGAACACGCTGCAAAATTTGCAGAGCTGTTAGGCGAAGTTGTTACCGACTCCACCAAGAAGAATCTGGAGATGAGAGTAGAAGCTGAGAACGGCGCTACCGCTGGTAAGACTGATCTGGCAAAGAGAGCAAAGGCTCTGAACCTGGATGCAATCCATGATACCGTTCATGAGATGGCTCGTGACGAGGCAAGACACGGAAAAGCATTTGAGGGTCTGTTAAAGAGATACTTCGGTTAATTGAAACTCCGATATTTATCAGGTTTTACAAAAATTCTGAGGTGTGGCGTCAAAAGCCACACCTCATTTTTTCATGATAATAAATGATTGCTTGTCTCCTTCAAAACCTTTTCTCAATTCGCAAACTTCCTCTGTTTTCCCGTCCTCTGCTATGCTATACTGTGCGTAGACAATGAGCCGTGCCTCGGCTCCATATCACCGCACGTCATCATTTTTCGCGTGCATTACAAACGGGAGGGACTTTATGAAAATATCGACAGAAATCGCCTCGGCTGCAGCGCTGGTCGGCGAAGAAAAGGCTGTAGAATATACCGCCAAAGCAGGCTTTGACGCATGGGATTTTTCCATGTTCGACATGTGCAAATATGATTGGAGCACCGGATGCTTTTTACCCAATGACAATCCGCTCGCTTCCGACAATTATCTCGCTTTCGCACGCAGATTAAAACAGATCGGTCTCGACAACGGCATCCTCTGCAATCAGTCGCATGCGCCGTTTCCGTCCCGCGGACCGATCATCCCTTACTTAAAACGCGCGCTGGAATGCACCGCAGAAGCAGGCGGCAAAATCTGCATCATCCATCCGGACAACTACCTGTCCGCTCAGGAAAACGCGGAAATGTACTTTGATCTGCTGCCGTTTGCAAAAGAATGCGGCGTTAAAATCGCAACCGAAAATATGTGGGGCTGGGACAAGGAAAAGGATCAGTCCTCTTTCGCGGCATGTGCGACCTCTACAAGCTTTAACGAGCACCTCGACATCGTAAATGACGACTTTTTCGTTGCCTGCCTGGATATCGGACATGCAGAAATGCGTGGCTCCGGAGAAGGTGCAGCCAACATGATCCGCGCACTCGGAAACCGTCTGCAGGCGCTGCATATCCACGACAACGACTGCTGGCACGATTCCCATCAGATTCCGTTTTCCATGTCGATTGACTTCGACGCTGTCGTAAAGGCGCTCAAGGACATCAACTACTCCGGTTACTTTACCCTGGAAGCCAGCAGCTACCTCGACGCATTTACACCGGAAACGACCCAGAAAGGGCTCTGCGACCTCGCAGCATCCGCAAAAAGACTTTCCAATATGTTTGAAGCACTGTAAGATTCCAGACCCATCTTATAGATTCAGCCGCTCTGCATCGGGTTTTCCGGCAGCAGCGGCTGTTTTTATCTATCTCCAAGCTCCTCTTTCGCCTGGTGTACACTCTCAACATATTCCTGTCCCGGCGTCTGCATCAGATACTTCGGCGCCAGAAATGCAGCGTCATAGAGCTCTTCAAGCGCAGCCTGCTGCTGTTCCGTCGGCACCGTCGGCGCTACTACCCGCGTCTGCCACACGGACATGCAGCCGGTGTATTCCACCAGCCAGAACAGCGGCTCCATATTTTTTTCCATTCTGCCGTGCAAAGCGCCGGCATCCATCCCGGTCAGCTCGACCAGCCTGCCAATATGTGAAGGCAACGGCTCTTCCACACTGCCGTCCGGCAGAATCAGACATTCCCCGTTATCCTCGTCGTTCTGATGTTTGTGAATAAATTCCAACGCTGTCATGTCGTCCCCTCTCTCCGACGTTTTTCTGCTCCCATCGTAACAAAAGCCTCTCACTTTTTCAAGCCAAACCCCCAAAAGCCTTTTTTCAAATAATGCCGCATAGCTCATTTTTTTCTGCACATAATAAAAAAACGGAGGCATAAAGATTGAAAAATAAAATTTTTTAATCGCGAGATTTGTGTCTGCGCGCACCTGACACAAACTCGACATGCGCAAAAAACGTGCGCAGAAATGAGGGAAATTATGAAAAAACTTTCTTTTGCAAGTCCCATTCTTTTAACCACGATTTTGCTGTTCGCTGCGGCATGCGGCAAAAACACTGCGACCGAAACCGTTCCGCCGCCCCATACCGCTTCGGAGGCTGATTTTTCCGAAGAAACTTCCATGAGCGGACAGACCAACTCCATCACGCCGGAGAGCAGCGCTGCCGATCTTATCGGAAACGATCCTTCCGAAACAGCGTCCGGCTCCAACTCCAATGGAAACAGCGCAGCCAACGGAACTGCCGCCGAAACACAGGACGGTCTGATATCCGGCAAAACATCCACCGTAACCGGCAAAATTCAGGAAATAAAGGACTTTATGTTCGTCGTCGTTTCCGATGACGGAACGCCTCACGCATTTTCCTATGATTCCGACAAGCGCCCGGACGGGCTCGATCAGATCAAATCCGGCGACCGCGTGACCGTCACCTATACCGGTATTTTATCCGAAATCGAAAGCTTTACCGGTGAAATTATTTCCATTGAAAAAGTAAAACAGTAATAAAATTTTCACAGCCGCTTCCCTGCTGCCGCATCTGACAGCGCCGGAAAGCGGCTGTGTCCAGGATTTTAATAGATACTACAATTATGGACTTATTCCGTCCCTTAACCGGAACGTCTTCCGGCATCCTGTACAGGAGCAGCTTTGTAATTCTGCTTTCATTAGGAAAACGAATGGCAGGGGCAAAGTGTTGTAAAAAATTTACACAACCAGGTTGCGTCCCTCTCCGCTGATAAATGCTGCGATATTTTTACAGGTTTCCTCCACGCAGCGTTCCCGCGCTTCGATGCTCGCCCATGCCATATGCGGTGTCAGCTGCAGCTTTCCGGTTTCTTTCAGCGTCGCCAGGGGATTATCTGCAAGGATCGGCTCCTTTTCGAACACGTCCGTGCCCGCTCCTCTGATCTCTCCGTTTACCAACGCCTCATACAGCGCATCCGTATCCACAACCGCACCGCGCGCCACATTGATCAACACTGCGCTCTTTTTCATTTTGGAAAAAGCGTCCGCATTCATCAGGTGAAACGTTCTGTCGCTCAGCGGACAGTGCAGAGACAAAATATCTGACTGTGCCAGCAGGGTATCCCAATCCACCCGTTCATAGTCCCTGCAGTCGCTGTGTCCTGAGGTTGCAAAAAAAATAACCTTGCAGCCCAGTGCTTCTGCCGCCTTCGCAACCCGTCTCCCGATATTTCCCATTCCGGCGATGCCCCAGGTCTTTCCCTCCAGCTCATACCAGGGTTTAAAATGAGCAAACCGGGGCTGTGATGCATACGCGCCGGATTTTACGTAATTGTCATAATACGGCAGGTTTTCCAGCACAGAGAGCGCCAGGGCAATTGTATGCTGCGCAACTGCAGCCGTCGAATAATTCCGCGCGTTTGCCACATGGATGCCTCTGTTTTTACAATATTCAATATCTACGTTATCATAGCCGGTGGAAAGCTGACAGATCATCTTCACCTGCTTTGCATCCTTCATTGTGGATTCATTCATCGGACTTTTGTTTGCCACAACGATATCTGCGTCCGCGATCCGTTCCGCCACCAGCTCATCCGGTGTGCTATTGTAAAAATCCACCTCACCAAACTGCTTTATCGCTTCGACGGAGACATCCTCACCGACACTGCTTCTGTCCAATACTACAATCTTCATGTGTTCCTCTCATTTCTGCGGCTCGTTCCTTCGACCGCCTGGGTTCTTTTTCATCCGGCGTATTCGCGCCGTCTGCTGTTTTCCTATAAGAGTAGCAAAAAACGCACAGCACTTCAAGCCAGAAACTCCTGCAAAAGCTCTGTCAACTCGGACTCAGCTGCCCTGGGCTCCTGCATTCTGCGGACAGCAGCGGTTTGCTCCACGCTCTCGCCCTCTCTACGCACCTCCCGCTCCTGCTCATCCAGATAGTCGTTATCCCGCTTTACCTGCGCCAGCCGCTCTGACATACGGTTTTCCAGAAAATCCGCCAGCGTGATTTTCAGTTCCTCTGCCGTCGACGCCGTATCGATCATCCCAATCACCGCAAAATACAGATACAGACTCAAAAACGCCTGCAGATAAAACCAGATCACATTCCCAAGCGTCTGTCCGCCCATCAGCCCCATGCAGGCTCCGATTCCGTCTGCAAAAACAGACAGAAGCAAAAGCTGCCCGCCAAGTCTGTCCCAGAACCGCAGGCTGAACCGTCCGAATTTCAACTGTCGCAGAAATTTTTCCACATAAACCGATGTGTTCATCCTTCCGCCGTTTAATTCGCACAGGCTGCTGTATTTCAACACGCATTGTCGTAGAATTGTATTCGGTGAAACAGAAAGATTCGCCGTTTCCCCAAGCAGCCGTTTCAGCCGCATACCCGGAAAAAATCTGCATAAAATACTAAAAAACAAAAGCGCCGCTGCTGTTCCCATCAAAAGATATCTTGTCATGCTTTCCTCCATCCTGCTTTCCTGCGTCCTGATGCCGCGCAGGTTCCGCTTTTTCTTTAGTATAAGGCCCCTGGATTCCCGGCTGCAATCCTCGCAGGCGCACAATCGATTTCCAATTTCCGCCTTTCTTTTTCACAGGAAAACTGCTATAATCCCTATCGGAACAAGAAAATCGAATTTTCGACGGCAAAACAAGGAGGATTCTATGACCTACAAGACAAAAGGTACCTGCTCTACCCTGATCGATATCGAGATGGAACCAGATCAGCATACAATCAAATCTGTCGCTTTTACCGGCGGCTGCAACGGCAACTTAAAAGGCATTTCCAGCCTGGTAGTCGGCATGAAAGCCGAGGACGCAATCGCACGTTTAAAGGGCATTAAATGCGGTTTCAAGCCCACGTCATGTCCTGATCAGCTCGCCCGCGCGCTGGAAGAAATCGTGCAGGCGCAGTAATTTTTACGACAGAAAGTAATTTTGAGGAGATCCCATCATGAGTAAAAAAATCGTACTTACCGGTGGCGGAACAGCCGGTCATATTACCCCGAATATTGCCCTTCTTCCCGAACTCGAAAAAGCCGGCTACGAGGTATTTTATATCGGTTCCTATGACGGAATGGAAAAACGCCTGATGGCAGATTACCACATTCCTTATTACGGCATCGCTACCGGCAAATTCCGGCGGTATTTTGACCTGAAAAACTTCTCAGATCCGTTCCGCGTACTCAAGGGATTTTCCGAAGCCCGTAAAATTTTAAAAGAGCTGCAGCCGGACGTTGTTTTTTCCAAAGGCGGATTCGTATCTGTCCCGGTTGTGCGCGCTGCCGCTTCCCTGAAAATTCCATGCGTTATCCATGAATCCGATATGACACCCGGTCTTGCCAACAAGCTCTGTATCCCGGTTGCCCGAAAGGTCTGCTGCAACTTCCCGGAAACCTTAAAATCGCTTCCGGCTGAAAAGAGTATCCTCACCGGCTCCCCGATCCGCGAAGAACTGCTGCACGGAAATAAAGAAGCAGCAAGGAAGCTCTGCGGTTTTCATTCCGACAAGCCGGTTCTGATGATCATCGGCGGCTCCCTTGGCTCTGCGGTCATCAATCAGTCCGTCCGCGAAGCGCTTCCAAAGCTTCTGGATGATTTCCAGATCGTGCACATCTGCGGCAAGGATAAAATTGACAACCTGTTATTAAAAACACCCGGCTACAAGCAGTTCGAATATGTAAAAGACGATTTAAAGGACATCTTCGCCATGGCGGACATCGTCGTTTCCCGCGCAGGTGCAAATGCAATCTGTGAGCTGCTCGCCCTCAAAAAGCCCAATCTGCTGATTCCGCTTTCTGCAGGTGCAAGCCGCGGCGACCAGATTTTAAACGCACGCTCCTTTGAGGCACAGGGCTTCTCCATGGTGATCGACGAAGACTACCTGTCACCCGGTCTTCTGATAGAAAAAGTGCATGCACTGTACTGCTCCAGACAGACCTATATTGACGCGATGGAAAAAAGCCGCCAGACCAATGCAATTCCTTCTATTCTGGAAATTATAAACGAGATAACGGGCTGAACATGAATAAAAAGCGCTGTGCAAATGAACGATTCGGCAGAAAACAGCCTTTCCTTTTAGGAACGGCAGTTTCCAGACTCCGGATACATCAAATGCACAGCGCTTTTTCCTGATATTTGAGAGGATGAACGTGCGTCTGTCTTATCCAAGAATTTCTTCTTTTACAGCTGCCAGCTCTTCTGCGGTCGGGCTGGTCTGCTTCCAGTTGATCGTCTGTCCGTCATTTTCATATCTGGGAATCAGGTGGATATGGAAATGAGGAACAGTCTGTCCTGCTGTCGCACCATTATTCTGAACGAGGTTAAAGCCATCGCAGTGCAGCTTCTCCGTCATCTGACCTGCCATCTTTTTCGCCAGGGAAAATGCTTTCTGACACCAGTCATCCGGCAGCTCATAAAGATTTCCAAAATGCTCCTTCGGCATCACGAGGGCATGTCCCTTTGTCGCAGGTCCAAGATCCAGGATCACGCGGAAGCTGTCGTCTTCATACAACGTATTGGACGGAATCTCTCCGTTTGCAATTTTACAGAAAATACAATCATCTTTTTTCATGTGAAAATCCCTTCTTTCTAAATACCGGCGGTATAATGCTTAATAAAAATCCAAGAAGAAAACCGCTCAACAGTCCGCCTACATGCGCCGCATTGTTCACATACGCACTGCCAAACCCTGCATACAGAGACAGGACAACGGCGAATACCGCTCTTTTCAGGGAAATTCCCGCAGCCGCTCCTTTTTTGACAATTACCAGAAAAAGCAACGCACCCGTCAGCCCGAAAACCGCTCCGCTGGCTCCGATCGATTCATAAAAGCTTCCAGTTGAAAGCTCATATGCCGCAGAAAGCAGATTTCCGAAAATCGCAGAGCCAAAATACAGGATCAGAAAGCGCACCTTTCCAAGGCATCTTTCCACCACATCGCCGCAGCAGTAGAGCAGCAGCATGTTGTTGAGCAGATGCTCGATGTCGGCATGCAGAAATGCAGCTGTAATCAGTCGATAAAACCCGCTGTGCTCATAGAGAAGATACACCACGCTGAAGCAGCCCTCCGATTCCATCCATTCTCCTGCTTTGGGCAGGATCAGTCCGATCAGAAAAAGAATGACATTCAACGCTACCAACACCACTGTACAATAAGGGATTTGGTTCTTTGCTCTACCAGCTTCCATCCCGTTGTTTTCCATCGTTTCCCGGTATGCCATAGCCGTTTTCCTCCTGAAATGAGGGTATCACTTACCTGTTCTGGTGTCAACGCTGTTCCTGCACTCTTTCATACCGAAAGCGCTCTCTTCCAAAGCATACCATATCCCCCTCCTGTAACTGCACGCTTTCGTTCGGAGAAAGCTTACGTCCATTGACGCTCGTTCCATTTCTGGAATTCAGGTCGCGCACACTGATTCTTCCTCCGTATCCCTCCAGCCGTGCATGGATTCTGCTGACCGATCGGTCTGACAGCACGACGGAAACTCTTCCTTTCAGCTTTCCGATCGTAAGCGGAAGTCCCTTTAGCACAAGACGCTGCTCTTTCCCCTGCGCATTCAGGCAGTACAGCCCATCGTACTGCTCTGTCATGCTGTCCAGATCGGCAAAATAGACCGTCTCCTGACTGCCATTTTCATACAGCTGCTGCTCATAGCTGTCCCATACCATCTGATCCATCCTGCTGACCGACACTTCCTCGCATTCCTCCCCGACAGACTTGCTCTTCCGAAATCCTGAAAACAACCGCTTCCACCAGGGCTTGTGCGTTGCTTTCTGTTCATCCCCCTCTGTCATGATATCTGAGGCGTATTCAGCGTCTTGATAAGAAACGCCTGTCAAAGCACCTCGCTGCCCTACAGCTCCCGACTCTGACGTACTTTCACTTTTTCGCAGCTCTACAGGCCATTCGCCATCCGGCGGCGTTATGCGCGCCCCAACGGTACTCCTGCAGCTCCAATCTCCCGAATCTCCCTCTCCGCCGTTTCGTCCACCGCTTTCCGTGTACGCCCCTGACACGCACCAACCGTGCTCCTTTCCCCGCCCGGTCTGCTTCAAAGCCGCCATCTCTTTCTCCAGAAACGGTAGGAAAGAGGACAGCACAAAGTAATCCGCCTTGGAAAGCTTATAGAATTCATACGCAAGGTTTACTGCCTGCTCCTGTCCATGATCGATATGCTCCAGAAAGAAATCCGCCAACTCCGTATACTGTTTTCCAGTCTGTAGTCCGCCTGGATAAAAAGCAAAATAAAGCTCTCCTGTCTCCACATCCGCAAAAATTACCTCTTCCTCCAGAAGAACCCCAGACTCATCCAACATGTACTCCCCCAGCTGTGCCTGTACCGCTGCTGTATCCCGGATAATCCGTTCCAGGTCTGCCGCCTTCATCCTCCGGCTTTCATACAGCCGTGCAAGCGGCTGGCGGGAAGTAATGTCATAGTATAAAAGCTCTTCCCCATCCAGATACCGCAGGCTGCACGGAAGCAGCCCTCCAATTCGGTTGTGCTGCATAATCCGGTAATCATACCGCTCCGCCATATCCTTGTCCTGGCAGGGTAATACCATATAGCTATGGTTCAATTCCCGTTTATAGATCACGTTTTCCGCAATCCGATCCTGTCCACTTTTTCGCTCTATCTGCTTATTCATCCCCCAGTTCCTTTCCTCTTCTGATTCCTCTGATATAAGCCGCCGCATTCCTGACATACGCAGTCTGCTTTACCTTCAGCCGTCCTCTGTCGCCAACAGCCGCCAACCGTGCAAGCGGCGTTTCCCGTTCCAAAGTCACTTCAACCCGAAGCATTCCGGCTTTGATCTGCCTTTCTTCTTTTCCAAAAGACAGAACCTCCCCCTCCAACAGCTGATTTAACTGCCCATCCGCATAACCGGCGTCCGGGCGTTCCTGTGCCGCACTCCGAAAAGCCACTGTATATGCCGCCTGCATCAGAAAACAGCCCTGATACAGATAACTGCAAAGTCCGATCAAAAGCACAATGAAAATCGAGGCAAGCGGAAGAAGCACCGCCGCTTCTACGACCACATAACCGTCTGCTTCTTTTTTTTTCTGATATTGGTTTTTTTCCATAATTTTCTCATCTTTACGTCTGCAACAGCTGCGTAATCACCGTCGCAGCAAACAAAAACGGGGCAAACGGCAGCCTACTGTTCTGATGAAGCACACCGATCCCTATTCCGCAGCCAGCTACAACACCAATCAGCAGACAGCCCATGCACAAAATTGAAACGCATGCTTTCCACCCCAGCAGCAACCCGAATACCAGCAGCATTCCCGCGTCTCCGCTCCCGACCTTTCCGGCAGTCAGGATTACAACGCTTTCCAGACATACCGCTGGAAGAATTGCTGCAAGCATTTCCCAAGCACTCTCCGTTCCCTGCCAGATACGAATCCCGGACAGAATACATCCTGCGGCCGCGCCAGCCAAAAGCACCGACAATGTAATCTTCCGCCTTTTGCAGTCCGTTACCGAACAACACACTCCAAATAAAACCGCCAATCCTGTTTCCATATTTTTCTCTCTGTCATCCGCACCGTGGACAGGCATGTCTGCCTATCTCCAGCGCCTGCATCAGCGTGACGCTTTCAATCGTCCGTCTGAGCCCGCTGCAGCTTACTGTATTATGATATCTGCTTCCTCCGTCCGTCACATAAATCAGCCGATTTTCTAACCGTCCCCTGCCGACACATACGCTGCATGGTGTATAATCTGCTGTTATTTCCTCCCGGTCTGCAAGGCGGATGGACGGATTCAAATAGAGACAGCTCCGTTCCCGGTGATAGGCTTCTCCTGATTTTGTAATATAAACCAGCTCTTCTTCCTGCCGTTCCCAGTCTTCTCCCGTCCCGTCCCCGCTGTAGCCAATCCATTTGTGCATCACGCACCCGTTTACGACATAGCTGCTCCGAAAAGCGGCTGTCCCAAATGGCGCAGAGACCGGCGTCAGCCGCATCAGCCGTACATCCGGTTCTCCATCCTCCTGCCCATAGGCATACAGCGCAAGCTGACGGGCCGTCTGATGCAGCTGCGCTTCTTTTGAGGAATACGTCCAAAATACCAGAAACAGCGATAAAAGATTGGCAACTGCAAACAGGAAAACCGGCAATACAACTGCTGCCTCCACCGTCATGCCAGCCGGAAGCGCCCGGCGAGATGCCTTTTTTCGCCCCGGACAGATCCACCTGCGTATCCATCCGGCAATTCGGTCTTTGGGCTTCCGGGAATTGAGAGCATGTTGTCCGTATTTTATACTGCTGTCCTGGAGAGAAAACAGCAGCGCATTCGATAATAGGTTTCTCCAAAAAGGCATCCGGCCCGACCCTCCCCTCTTAATCGCTTATTCATACTCGTACCGCCTTGTGATTTCATAGCTTCCGGTATAGCCGCTGACTACCCGGATACATGCCTGCATCCCGTCGATCAGCCCATCCAGCCGAAAATTGCTGTTTCCCGGCGTCTGCCGGATATCGCTCTCCATCACATCCATCAGTCCTGCAATCGCCTTTTTTGCACCGTGACATACCAGCAGCGCGCCGAGATAATCCTGATAGCTCATCCCGTCCGCAGACGAACGATAGGAATCCAGATGGCTTCTGTAGGTCAACAGCTGAGAAAACGGCGTATTCCAGCTTCCCTCGCTTTTGACAAGCGGAATCTTATCCCCCCGCAGCAAAATTCGGACATCCTTGACACTTTCCGCATATGCCCAGGCAAATAAAATCACGGTCGCTGCAAGGTCTTTTATCTCAGGCAAGCCAAGCAGTATGGCAATAACGCCCGCTGCGGTTTCCGCCTCCGCTTTTAAGCTGCTTCCAAATAGAAAGGCTGCGTTCACAGCTTCCCGAAGCAACAAAATCTCCTGCAGCGTCTTTTTCAGATTTTCCCGATCCTGCGTCTGCTGCTGCAAAATATATTCCACCTCGTAAGCGAGCGCGCTGTTTTCTTTCTCCTGCCCGAAGCTGCCGCATTTTTTCAGGATATAAGCATACAAAAGCCCCTGATCGACCAGGCTGTTCACAGCTTCCTTTCCATCCGACAAACCGGTTCCACTGTTTAAATGCCGCACAGACGGTCTGCCCGCCCCGGGAATACACGCACTGGAAAGCTGCATTCCCTGCGCCGCTGCTCCCAGAATTCCCTCGCTGCGCGTCGCCCGCACCGCATCCGACGGTGTTTCCGGAATTTCTCCATCCCAGTCTTTATCCTGAAGCTTTTTCCGGCGAAAAATCTCTTCTTTCAGCGATTCCTCGGCAGCATCCCACTCTGCTTCCAGATCGCGTCCCTGCAAATCTTCCAGCTGGTTTCCCTGCTCCAGCAACGTTTCCGCCAAAGAAAGCCCGGAAATATCCTTCATATACTGGACGATATGATACTGCAGCACCGTCCCGCCATCGTCAGTTGCAACGCCCGCCTGCAAAAGCTCCACAGCTTCTGTCGAAAGCCCCAGCAGGTCTTTTGCCCCTGCTGTTGGAAATTCCTCCTGTGGACGCAGATTCCGCTCCATATAACGGAAAATATGTTCTTCCGTCCGATGATAGGATGGATCGCCGGTCTGATACGCCGTATCGATAAAAAACAGGTCATACTGATCCAACATTTCCCGATGATATTCCGCCAGCGCAGAATCCAACGCCATATCCGCACAGCACTCTATATACATTCGAATCGTGGAGATTCTGACCGCCGTCAGGACGGCCAGAATCAGCGAAAGCAAAATGCCCATAACAAGTGCAAGATATACCGTCATATAGCCAGGCGTACTCTGCTTTCTCTCGCTCCAGGGCTTATCTGCACAGGATACAGCACGATACACGTCTGCGTACTTTTCTGCTTTCTGCCTCATATCTTCCCTGCCTGGGACGTGATTTTGCCAAAAATATTCGTCACAAGCTCGGTAATTCTGTCTTTGAAAATCAGCACAAGTCCAGTTGCGACTAAAATCAATAACACGACTTCCACAGTTCCGACTCCATCTTCATTTCTGAGCACCTCATACACTCTTCTCTGCAGCTTCCATACTCCATTCACTGCACGGTTTTTCCAATACATCAGCATATTTGTTCCTCCTCGTCTTCCTATCATTTATCGTTTCTTACTGCACGTTCGATGCAACGTTTCCCAGGCACCGTCACAGTCCTCCGAAGGAAAGCCACGCCGGTACCAGAATCAAAATCATCACCACACTCAGCATCAGCAGCATCGGAAATAACAATTTTGTCTGTGCTTCCTCTGCTTTTCTCCGCGCGGCAGCTTTCTGTTCCTCGAACGCATTCTCTGCCTCCTGTCCGAGTGCAGTGATCAGTTCGCCTGTTCCCCTGCGGATGTTCTGGGCCAGCAATGCCGCGCACTTTTTATATTGCGGCAGACGGGTGCGTTTTCCAAAACGTTCCAGCGCTTCGGTCTGCGTCATTCCGCTTTCCATTTCCCGAAATGTCCGGCGCACCTCTTCGTAAACAACACCATTCTTTTCTTTGGAAAGTCTCGCAAAAATCTGTCGGATCGGCATTCCAGTCTGCGCAAGCAGCGTCAACCGCGCTAAAAAGGACGGATAGGCCAATGCGAGCTCTTCCTGCCTCGCTTCTCCTTCTTTTTCCAAATCGTGATCATATGCAAACGAAATCAAACCTGCCCCTGCTATCGTCAGACATAAAATCCACAGCCCATATGGTTCCTGATGCAGCCGCCATTTTACAGGCTGCTCTTCCAGTGTTTCCGGCAGCGCTGCCGACGCTTGCTGCAGACTGCGCTCTGCTTCCAGCTGCCGTCCGGTTTCGCGCATCAGTCGATCTGCCAGACTGTCTCCCTTTGGCACAATCCGCACTGCAAAGGAGCATTCCCGCTCCTGCTCAACACACTGCAGTCGGACGCTCAGCACTACCAGCTCTCCGCCTTCCTCCACCCACTGTTTCCGAATCTGTCCGGAAGCATCCATCAGGTCATAGCAGTCACTCTGCCAGCTTCCCGTCACCAGCCCGCCGCAGAATCTCTCCGGCAAGTCCAGATCGTCTTCCACGCTGTCCGGGTTTGGAATTGCCGCTGCCCAGCGCTCCAGCTCTACCTGTGCCTGATCCAGAAGCGCTGATGCCTCTTCTTCTGACAGCTCCTGCTCTGGCACCGATACCGAAATCCTCCGCAGCTTTTCGTCTCCGACCTCAGCATCCAGTACATACGTCCGGTCTCCTTCCCCGCTGTCCGGGCGAAGCAGTTCTGTCAATGGCTCTAAACCCCCTGTCGTCAAAAAAATCTGACAAAGCAGTGCCATCGCCAGCCCGGCGGACAGGATCGCCAGCAGGCGCTCTGTTTTTTGAACCTGAAATTCCCGATATTTGAGAGCGCCTGTTTCCCGCCCCCAGATCCGGCACAAAATTTCCTGTCCCTGCCTGTTTCCCGTTTTCCTGCCGCCTCGGTTTCGTTCCATTTTTTCCTGCAACACTACCAGCCGCAGCGCACACGAATGAAACAGTCCAACCTTTTTTCCTTTTTTCTGTTTCCGCATGTCCTCTATCACACCCGAATATCCATAATCTTCTCCGCCAGCACGCACGACGCCAGATACAGCCCGAGGCAGACCGTCATAATCGCGATTCCTGCCGGGTTATGATACAGTCCGTCAAAGAATCCCTTCGACGACACCTGCATATAGCCGTAGAGTAAAAACGGAATCAGCATCATCACCTTCTGCTCATATTTTCTCGATGCCAGCATCGTCGCAATATCCCGCTGCGTTTCCATCCGCTGTCCCGTCAGGTCTGCCGTTCTCTGAATCATCTCCTTTAAGTTGCCGCCCAGATGCCGCGCTGTTGCAAACACCTCTGTAAAATCCCGGATTTCTTCGATGCCGCTGCGCCTGCCAAAATCCAGAAGCATCTGCTCCAGCGCCACCCGGTTTGTCAGTCCCTTGCGAATCAGTGCAAGCTCCTGTCCCATCTCGCTATTTTGTCCGTAAAGGACGCCGATTTCGCGTTCCACATCCAGGAACGCATTTTCTATGGAGCTCCCTGCCTGGATACCTGCCGTTACCATCAGGATAGTATCCTTAAATTGCAGAGAGAGTCTTTCCTTTCTTTTTTGAATTCTGTTCTTTTTGTCGCGTCCGTATAAAACCTTCCATACTGCCGGAAACGCCAGCATTCCAAGCCATGACCGGTAGAACATCCCTGTAAAAGCGCCTGTTGCAAAAAATGCTTTGAAAAAGCAGAGCAAATATTCCTGCCAGGAAAACCGGTATTTGGAATAGTCTGTTTTATTCTCAGCCAAAGCCCGCCGCTTCCAGCTTTTCCACATGACAAAGTTCTCCTTTCTTTTCCAGTTTGCCGCTGACCTTTTCCCGCGTACTGTTTTCGTCCTCTTCAAAGGCATACAGCGTCCTGGTCGTAATCTCCCCTTCCGAAAATCCTGTAATTTCTGCGATTTCCAGTACCTTTCTGGTTTTGTCCCGCATCCTTCCAAGATGCACTAAAATATCAATTCCCGATGCGATCTGTCTTCGTATGGCAGACAATGGAATGTCCATTCCCATCAGGAGCATGGTCTCCATCCGAAGCATCATGTCCCGCGCTGTGTTTCCGTGCCCGGTCGACATACTCCCGGCGTGCCCGGAATTGTAGGCGGTCAGCAGCTCACAGATCTCTGCACCGCGAACTTCCCCGACGATAATCCGATCCGGCCGCATTCTTAAACTGCTGCGGATCAGATCCCGCACGGAAATCGTTCTGCATCCCTCCATGTTGGCGTTTCTGGTTTCGAGAGAAACCAAATTTTGCGCATATTTTAACTGTAGCTCCGCGCTGTCCTCGATCGTCACGATTCGTTCCTCCGGCGGAATCGCCTGCGACAGCGCATTTAAAAACGTCGTCTTTCCGCTCCCCGTACCCCCGCTGATAAAAATGTTGTACCGGCACTTTACCAACAGTTCGAGAAAGCTTTTGCATTCTTCTGTAATCGACCCAAGTGCCACCAGCCTGTCCAGCGTCATTCCCTCTTCCGGAAACCGCCGGATTGTCATCGCAGGACCGTTTAACGCAACCGGAGAAAGCACGACGTTTACCCGTGAACCATCGGAAAGCCTTGCATCCAGAATCGGAGACGCCTCATTGACAACCCGGTTGCAGCCCGCCGCGATCTGCTGAATCACATCCAACAGCCGTGCAGGACTTTCAAACCGTCCCTGCCACTGCGTAAGCCTGCCGTCCTTTTCGATAAAAATCCGATCCGGCCCATTGACCATGATCTCCGTAATCCGCTTGTCCTCCAGAAGCTCCTGCAGTACATCGAAACCCCGAATCGCCGCAAACAGCTCTCTGCCGAGCTTTCTTCGCTCTACCACGTCCAGCCTGCCGATACAGTCGCTTCTGCAGAGCCTTTCATCTATCAGCCGTCGTACCTGCCCATCCGAAAAATCCAGTCCGCAGTCCAGCTTCTGCAGAATTTCCTGCTTCACCTGCACGCGGAACTGTTCATACACCGCCCTGCTCATCTGCATCCAACACTTTCTTCGTATATTCCGCCAACTCCCCGGACGACAGATTTCCGATGTCCTTGGGCAGTTGACAGAAAAATGGCAATTTTAACTTTTTCGAGCGCTCCCAGACGTCCGAATAATCCGTCCGTTCCAGCGTCTCCCGATACTGAGCAAGCTTCGCGGCGGCAAAGCCGTCCTCCCGTACGATCGTGTAAATCCTCGTACAACGCCGCAGGACATCAAATAATCCCTGCACCCCATCCGACAGATCCAATAGAATGACGTCATATTGCCCGTCATCCAATAAATCCAGCAGACGCCGCCATTCCTCTCTGGCGATTCCGTACAGATCGTACCCGCATGACGCCGGAAGAATGAAATCCATTCCGTTAATGCACTCCGCTGCCTGATACAGTCTGCCTAAAAACTGCTCCTTAGACTCCTGCAAATAGTACAGCAAACTTGCAAACTCCGTGTTATCCGCCTGTTTTCCAAGCATCTCGGTCAGCCCTGCACAGCACTCAAAATTCAGATACAGCACCCTCTTATTTGCCGCCAGAAGCTGTCCCATCGTCAGCGCAAGCGTTGTCTGCAGGCTGCGTCCTACCGGCGTATAAAATCCGTACACGCAAGCCTTCCCTACCGTCTGCAAAAATGGCAATTTCTCTGTTTGCATCGCCGTCTCCGTGACTTTTTTGGCAATCCGGAGCACACTGCTGTACTTGCTCACGCACGGAAGCTCCTGTACCGGGCTGTTTTCTTCCTCCTGCAGCAAAATGACATGCCGTACCCAGTCCTTCATCTCTTCTCGAAAAAGCCCCTGCGCGATCAGCAAAATCTGTACCGGCTTTCGGGCGAGAGAATCCTGTAAACGCTCTGCTCCCGTAAAAGCCAACACCTCAAACGGAAAATCCTCCCGTCTGCTCAGCGCATCCATCAGCCTGCATGCATACGCCTCCTCCGGATCGCAAATCGCCAATGTCCGTCTATTCAATTGTTCGTATTCCTCCTGGTAATTTCCTAAACAATAGAATACACGCTCTGCGAGTATTCTATTGTCATGAATAACAGAATACAGAATTCAGAAAATATAAGAACCGCTAATCAGCGGTATGGACCGGGATCAGATGCCTCTGCATTGATCCCGCCTGATGGTAAGACAAAGTATAGACCGGATTTTCTGTACTGTCCAGCGCAAGATAGTACCTTAAATGTTACTTGTGACGTTTTGACAAACCTGGTATGCAATCTTTATGTATTTTTACCCCATCAAATACACCCGCACGCCGTACAACAATGCAACACCCGGTAGTCCGAGAAATCCAGACGTCAACGCACTCAGCGCATTGATTCCGACGCACGCATCCAGTCCTTTTTCCTGCAGATATCCGTTTATCAGAAAAATGGCGATCATTCCAAAAACCAGCCGCAGCATAAAATTCAGCGCAAGCTCCGCTCCCTTTTTCATAAGCCCTCCCGCCCGGACTTCGTTGATCTATATATATTCCTGCCTGTCACGCAGATATTCGTATCATACGATGGAAACAACCGCAGATATTTTTTCTCCCTGCCCGGATATTCATTGTCCGGATGTATATTTCTTCCAGTTTTTCTCTATACTGTAACAAACTCCCCTGCCAAAGCTGTCAGAATACCGGGGATTTCGAACGTTACCACTTTATCTTTCCGGGAGGAACACACATGAAAGTTTCTTTTCGCATCGGCGGCAGACCGTCCGCTGAGCTTGCCTCAAAAACGCCCGAAGAAGCCTTGAGAAACAATCTGCAGCTCGCCAAATGGGAGCTGGACAATGCCTATGCCGGGTTCGAATACGCGACCGATCCCGATCTGATCGACTGCTACATTTTTCAGCTCAATGCCGCCATGAAACGTTACCGTTATCTCCTCAATCAGTGGAACGGGCTCGATAAAGTCTCTGCAGGAGACGTATAATTTGGCGCATAAGATCCTTCCATTCCGCTGCAGTGCGATCCGCGCGGAGCGTTTTTATTTTATAGGACGCATTTTCCTATGAAACAATAGAATGCACGCTCTGCGAGCATTCTATTGTCATGAATAAAAAAGGACCTTGGATTCCCCTTGGAACCCTTGGTCCTTTTTTCTCTCTAACAATATCTGCAATGCGTGTATTCTATTGGTTGCGGCATCAGAATACCCGCACAACGCATTTCTCAGAATGCAAATACCAGTGCGCCATATGCAGGCAGGTCAAAGGTGATCCGGTACGGCTTGTAGTCGCTGGGCTCTGCAGTTGCTGTATAATCGGTTTTCAGTTCTTCTCCGCTGCCGCCAAAGCGTTTTTCCGCGCTGTTTAATACCAGCTTATATTTCTTCTTTTCCGGTACCCCAACGCAGTAATCCTTACGCTCTACCGGCGTCATATTCAATACAAAAAGCAGTCTCTTTGTCTTTTCTCCACTGGTTTTACGAATAAAGCTGTAAGTGCTGCGATCTGCATCATCCGCATTGATCCACTCAAAACCGTCCCAGCTGTTGTCGATCTCATACATACAGGGATATTTTCGATAAAGCTTTAAAAGCTCTGCCACGTAATCCTGCAGTCCTTGATTCAGCTCATTTTGCAGCAGGAACCAGTCCAGCTCACGGGCCTCACTCCATTCGCGCTCCTGTCCGAACTCCTGTCCCATGAACAAAAGCTTTTTGCCGGAATGTCCGAGCATATAAGTATAGCCGACGCGCAGGTTTGCGTACTTGTCCACCTTGTAGCCGGGCATTTTGTTGACCATCGAGCATTTCAGATGTACGACCTCATCGTGAGACAGAGGTAAAATATAGTCCTCCGCATCGTTATAAGACATCGCAAAGGTCAGCGCATGATGATCATTCTTCCTAAAATAAGGATCCAGCTTCATATATTCACAGAAATCGTGCATCCAGCCCATATTCCACTTAAACGTAAATCCAAGGCTGTCGCTGCCGATTTTTCCGGTCACGTTTGGCCACGCCGTAGACTCTTCTGCGATCGTCATGATACCCGGATAAGTTCCACGGATCACGGAATTGAAATGCTTGAAAAATTCGATCGCGTCCAGGTTTTTATTGCCGCCGTAACGGTTCTGTACCCATTCGCCGTCTTTTCTGCCATAATCCAGATACAACATAGAGGCAACCGCATCCACACGCAGTCCGTCTACATGGAATTCCTTAATCCAGTACAGGGCATTTGTGATCAGGAAGCCCTTAACCTCGCTCTTGGCATAGTTGAATACTTTAGTTCCCCACTCAGGATGCTCGCCCATTCTGGGATCGGGATATTCAAACAGCGCCTCACCGTCAAAATCTGCCAGACCGTGGGCATCCTTGGGAAAATGGGCGGGTACCCAGTCCAAAATGACACCAATCTTATTGCGGTGCAGCTTATTGACCAGATATGCAAAATCCTCCGGCGTTCCGTAACGGGAAGTCGGTGCATAATAGCCGGTTACCTGATAGCCCCAGGAGCCGTCAAACGGATGCTCTGCGATTCCCATCAGCTCGATGTGGGTATATTTCAGTTTTTTCAGATATTCTACGATACGATCCGCAAATTCTCTGTAATTATAAAATCCATCCTCCGTTTCCGGATGCTTCATCCAGGAACCAATGTGACACTCATAAATTGCAACCGGCGCTTTTTCCGGATCCTGCGCGCTTCTTTCTTCAATCCACTTGCTGTCCGACCATTTAAAATTGGTAATATCTGTCGTAACAGAAGCAGTTCCCGGACGTACCTCCCCCTGGTTTGCAAACGGGTCTGCCTTGTACAGCTTTCTGCCGTCCGGCGTGATAATCAGAAATTTGTAAAGCTCTCCCAGACCAACGTCCGGAATAAACGTCTTATAAATTCCGCCGGGTCCCAGCTTTTCCATCTGGTTTGCAGTCTCATTCCAGCTGTTAAACGTTCCAATCACAAAAACGCTGGCTGCGTGCGGTGCCCAGACGGCAAAGCTCATTCCTTTCTTCCCGTCTTCTACAGACTGATGTGCGCCCAGCTTTTTGTAAATATCGTAATGCGTCCCCTGAGCAAACAGATACTGGTCGGCCTCCGAAATGTATACCGTTTCCGGCACTTTCGCCGCTTTTACTGCTTTCGCTGTCTTTGCCTTTGCCATAATAACCCCCTGTTTGGATATATTTGAAACGCTCAGATAAAGTCTTTCTCCCGCAAAATAATCATGTCATCTTCATCGTAGCGTCTCCGAAGCACAATATCTATAAAGTGTCCGATCGTCTTACGGTTTGCATGAGCAATCGCCTCATCCACGATGTCACGCACTTCCCCCACCGTAACGGCATGCGAACTGGTCTGCATATCCTCGATTCTGGTATGCAGGGCGAGCCTGCCGAGCTCGTCGATCGAATACTCCTGTGTATATGCGTACTGACAGCCGTATTTTACCAGCGTTGCGCTGTCCAGCGCCGCGATATCAAACCGCGCGGTAAAGCTTTCCATCAGTCTTCCGTTTTTCTTATATAAACGGTCGATCGCCCGTTTTTCATCCAATACAAATACAATGATGCCGGTATGTTCCTGATTCAATGCGTCTGCAAGCTTCTCACATCCCTCGTTGGAAAGCTTTCCGGCTTTCTCAATGACGAGCGCGCCGTTTGCAACCTTTTCCACAAGCGCTTTTGCATCTTTTTTATTGATCAGCTCCGCGTTCACTTTGGCAACCTTGCCGGAGAAGTTTCCGTCGGACGCCTGAATTTCGCGGATCATACATTTTGTCAGTTTCAGTGTACCGGAGCCTGGCATACCGGTAATCACAACGTTTCCGGTGTACGCAGAAAGGCTGATTTCATCCAGCGCTGCGACCAGCTGGCGCATTGCGCGTTTGGTCGGAATGAACTGGGCAAAAAGCTTGCGTTCTGCCTTTGTCATGCTGCGCACACGCTCGGCTGCCTGCTGTTGAGATACTCGCTCCTGCAGCTGCTTTTCTTCTCCGGAGGTCTCCGGCTGCGGTGTAGGTGCTTCCTGACGCGGTGCTTTGGTTTCTTCTGTTGCAGGCGCTCCGATCCTTTCCGGTGCGGACGCTTCCTGACGCGGCGCTTTGGTTTCTTCTGCTGCAGGCGCTTCGGTCCTTTCCGGCGTAGGCTGTTTCGCATAACGCTGTACCGGTTCTGCATCCTGCTCTGCATAGCCCTGTGCAGCATCCGCCACCGGCGGCGCTTCCTCGATTTCTTCGAGTTCTTCCGTCTCGGTTTCTCTGGATGGATCGACAAGCGGTGCTTCTGCTGCAGTCGTCTCTACAGCAGCTCTGTCTCCTACAGGCGCTTCCTGATTTTCAGCATTTGCAGGAGCTTTCTCGTCTTCTACCGGCAGGGATTCTTCTCTCTGCAGCTGTTCCAGCACGCCGTTTCTGGAGCTTTCATCAAAATCATCAAACAGGGAACCTGTCTGCTGGAGCATCCACTGTCTGGTTTCCTGTTTTCTCTTTTCTTCATTTTCCTTTTTCAGCCGTTCCCATTCCTTGAGCACCTCTTCGATGTTCATCTGGCCGGTCGTCTGGCGTTCTATCTTAGTGTTTCCCACAACAGCCTTCCTTTCCGGCTGTCTTTCCGGGACTGCCGCAGCCTTTTCCTGTATTTCCACGCCCTGTATGTGTTCGATTTTGTCGGTTTCCATCGGCATCCAGGGAGTCTCCACCACCGCCGGATGGATTTCCTGCATTCCGGCATCCGCAGGATCTGTCACCGCAGGAGTCTGTTCCGGCGCGGGCTGCGCCGCGAGGATGGGTGCCTCAGGCTGCGCGTTTACCGGCTCGGCAACGTAAGCGCATGCCCCGCTGGACGATGCGACAGGTAATGTCGGTTCTACATCAGCATACACCTGCGGTGTGCTTTGTGTAGGCTGCACGCTGACGGACTCTGCCGCGTGCACTGCATCTGCCGCCAGCTTCGTCTCTTCCGTATCGAGCTGTCCCGTTGCCTGTGCGTCCCACTGGTCAGATTCTTCAAGGACACGGGAAATGTCTTCCTGATATTCTCCATTTCCATTTTCTGCAGCGTAAACGGTCTGCTGATTTTTCATCAGGTCAGGTTCTTCTTGCTCAGGAGAAGCCGTCTTTACCTCTTCCCTGTCAACCGCAAACACGTCACGCATGCTCGCGGCAAGCGCTTCCTGTAAATTGATCGTATTATATTGTCCCATATCCATCGGTTTTACATGGATATCCAGATCTGCTTTTTCTTTGCTTTCAGCAGACCGGACTTCCTGAGTCTGTTCCTGTGCAGGCGCTTCCTGCGGTTCTTCCTCTACTGCGTTTCTGCCGCCGTACTGACTGTCGTAAAGCTGCTGCTGTGCAGGCGAAAGCGGTACATACAGGCGCTTTAACTCCATCGCCTTGAGCACATATTTGCCCTCACCGAACCAGAGGATCAGCTGATCGCACTCCTCTACACACTCCGTGGCAAGTCCGACCCTGTGATACAAAAATGCCAGCTCATATGCCCACTTTTCATTATATTCGCGTTTTTTGTACTCTTTCAAAACAGCGATCCGCTCTTCCAGGCTGATATCCTGTGCCTCATAAATTTTATACAACAGGATATACTTACTGTTATCGTTTGGCGAAAGCTGTACAAACTGCTTATAATATTCCACAGCTTCCACAACCTGGCCGGTCTTGATCGCCAGATCGCACAACGCATAGACAATCCGCCTGTTCTGCGGACTTTTTTCATTTGCCAGAAGCAGGATCTCCCTGGCGTCGTCAAATCTTCGGTTTATCTTATAAACATCGCTGATAATTCCAAGTGTGGAGGTATTACGGACCTTTTTCCAGTCGATCGTATCCGCAATCTGTGCGGACTCCTGAAAACGGCCCTTTTTGTTCAGCGTCTTGATCTCTTCAAGGCGCAGCTTATATTCGTACTTATCCAAGGTACTCACCTCATGATTTTATCTTATCGGTCAGGTATCCGCAGCTGTGTCTTCGGTACAGAATTTCAAAATATTCCGCGAATGTTCCATTTTTCCGTCTTATACTTTTTCAAAATCGGGTATATTGCCCCACTTTTTACTTTCCTAAGTTTAACATAGCGCCTATACGTTGTCAAAACAAAAGAGACCGGATTTCCACATCCGCCCTCTTTTTTTTACTCAATTTTCCACATTTTCCCCTGCATATTTTTGGTAAAACCGCTTTAAAGCTTCTTTGGGCTCCGAAAAATCTGCTCCGTCCTCCTTTTCCGGCAGCGATTCCAGCTCATCCAAACGCTCCAACATTGCCTCCACTTCCGTCGCGTTAAACTCCCCATCCTCCGCTTCCAGCGTATACCATTGCAGCTTTTTCTGCAGAATACGTTTCTCTTCCAGTGAATTCTTCTTTTCAGACACGTTTCTGTCCTCCTTCTTTGTTGCCCGTCATACGTTGCGAACAGCTATCCTTCCAAAATCATCCCCGGATTCTTCATACCCCTGCCTGTCAGATTACTCCTCCATACAGCTTTTTAATTTTTGTCGCATTCGGAACAGCTTGACTTTTGTGTTGCTTTCCGATATTCCAATCTTTTCCCCAATCTCCGCACAGGAAAATCCGTTTTCATAATAAAACTTCCAGATCAAAAGCTCCTGCATGGAAAAAATCTGCTCCAGAAAGGCGTTCCATTCTGCCTGTACATAATATCCTTCCTGACCGGAATCCGGCCTTCGGGCAGCTTTTTCTTCCTGCCCTGGGCCTTCTGTCTGTATTTTTCCTTGCTGCTCATACCATTTTTTCAATTTATTTTTAGCTGTCAGCAGCAAAAAACCTTTCTGATTCGGATGTCTGCGCACCTCCTGCCATTTCTGATATGCAACCAGAAACACCTCCTGTGTTACATCCTCTGCTGCCGCCAGATCTTTTTCAACCATATGACGGACATATCGGTATACAAGCCAATAACAGTTTGTATACAGTTCTTCAAAGTTATCAAACGAATTTTTCTCCCCACTCATCATGGTCCCCCTTTGTCTCGAAACAGTCGGTCTTCAGTACAGGCGTGAAATACTTCTAAGTACCTCCTCCAGGGCCTGCTCCTTTTCTCTGGGACAACCATCAAAAATTTCATCATAAACCTTGTCTGTCAGGATTTCTCCGGTCAGAAGATAGGTAGGTTCAAGGTTCATCTTTTCATAAACGGTCAGAATCCGCGGAATTGTCAGTTTGCGGTTTCCACGCTCAATCTCCCCATAATAGGTGGTTGATACTCCAAGAAGCTCTGCTGCCTGCTCCTGCGTCAGGCCCATTATCCTGCGTTGCTTTCGGAGCCGTTCACCAATTTTGACATAAACATCCTTCTCCATGATGTCCACCTCCAGAATTTAGTCTGATATTCTTATCATACCTTCTGGCTGCACAGATGAAGAGAAACTAACTGTTTGTATTTTCCAGTATTTTACAATCAGTTAGTTTGTATTTTGTCAAGATTTTACAAACTATTTGTATAGATATCGAAATGGAAAGATAAAAAGCTCGTCTTGCCATAAAATTTATTCGTTCTGCCTTTTAAACATATCCGGGCATAAACTTTAAAAAGGACAGTCAGGCTCTTTATTGCGCCTGCTGCCCTTTTATCTTCGTCTGATATTTTGAATCGCCGCTTTTCTGCCGCTTTTCTCAGGAAAATCAGTCTTCCTCATCGTCTACATCCGCCGCTACTGCCGATGTCACAGAGGAAACAACCGCCACAATTACTGCAAAAAGAATGATCAGCAGTCCGCCTGCCAAAAGAAAAAATGTTCCGTCCATCTTCCGTCTGTCCTCCTTTTCCTGCCTGTAAAACAATAGGATGCACGCTCTGCGAGCATTCTATTGTCATGAATTATGATGTCTGAGTCAAAAGCCTCAGCCTTAAAGCCTGCTTCACAGAGTTCTCCACCGCTGTGTCTAAACTGTTATCAGTTTACCACAAAATCAGCTCTGTGACAATCATGATGTCAGAATCACAGGTTTCGAAAACAACCTGTGGCACACAATAAAATCTTTATAGCCAAAGGTCACGGTTCAACCTGAAATTCTGCGGTCAGCTCAGTCTTGCGGCTGTTTTCGTCGTCAAAAATCCGGCATTCTTTTTTCAAACGATACTGCCCTGCCTCCAGCCGGATACCATCAGCAGCCAAATCCAGTGTTCCTTCTTTGGTTTCTCCTGCGACCGCCTGACTGCTTTCTTTTTGTGTTTCTAAAGCTGCGTCGGAATTTTCAACCATTTCCCAACCGTTTTCTGTGAAACGTTCCAGCGTATAATCTGTTCCCCAGCCGACGGTTTCTGTGTCGCTTTCATTGACAATCCGCCAGGTAATTTTTTCGTAGTTTACCTTTGCAACCTCTAGATAAATTTCTGCGAAACAGGTCTCTGCGTTGTTGGCCATACGTCCCTGTACCGCATTCTGGTCGGCTGCCGCCCCCTGATTTTCGCCCGCATCCGGAGCAACAGCCGCTGCATCTTCTGCCTGCAGTGCGATTCCATCCTCCGCACTCAGCCCTTCCATATCATAGGCCGCCATCTCCGGTCCGGGTTCTTCCGAATGCAGCCGCCACTGTGCAATTCCGGCTGCGCCAATGCAGATAACGAGAGCAGCTGCTGCCGCCACTGTGCGCCGCTGTCGGTAAAAAAACAATTTTCCTTTTTTGGGCATCACCGCTTTATTTTCATCCGAAGTCCCTACGCTTTCCTGATACATCGGTTCCAGCGCCTCCGCAATATATCGCTCATCGATCTGTCCGATGGCATCGAAAAGCTTTTCATTCTTTTTCACAGTGCAATCCCCTCCTTTTCCAGATGCATTTTCAGCTTCGCCCGCATCCGAAACAGCTGCGACTTTACCTTGCCTTCGCTGATATTCAAATTGCCTGCCAGCTCCTTAACCGGCTCTGCCCAGAAATACCGCCGGACAAATATTTTCCGGCTTTCGGCGTCCAGTGTTTCCAGAAAACGATTGATCGCTGCGGCGGTTTCCCTGCCCTCGATCTCGTCCTCTACACTTTTGCCGGATGGAATACATTCTTCCAGTTCGTCCAAAAGCGCCTGCGTCTCGCCGCTTCCGCGCTTTTGGGCATGCCCTGCCCGATATTTACTGATCGAAAGGTTTCTCACTATTTTTCCCAGAAATCCCGCCAGAAATTCCGGTTTCCCGGGGGGAATCGCGTTCCAGGTATGCAGCCAGGTATCGTTGACGCATTCCTCGCTGTCCTCTTTATCGTTTAAAATCCGGAAAGAAATGCTGCGGCAATAGCTGCCGTATTTTCTGTCCGTTTCCGAAATTGCTTCTTCCTTTCGCGCCCAGTAAAGGGCGATGATTTTATCGTCCTCCATTGTTCCTCTCCTCTTCCGCGACTGCGGCCTGCTTTTTTGCTGAATCAATTATGCTGCCTGCAGGGGTTCCGATCGTGTAAACCACGCGGGGTCGCAATTCTGCATTTCCCGGCGCAATGTACGTTCCTACTCCTTATAAACGCAGAATTTTCCTCCGGCGTTTCCCTGTTCAGCCATTTTTTGAATCTGTTTTTCTAAAAAAGAATGCACGCTTTGCGAGCATTCTATTGTCATGAATAAAATTTTAGGAGAGCCATGCGACTCTCCTAATTTTCGTTCTGGCACGCTCAGATCAGTTTTGACGAAACCAGAAAAATAAACCACGCGATACATCCGATGATTCCGATCAGGGATACCAAAATCATGATCCCGGCGCGTTTTTTACGAAACGCGCGGATCAGTCCTGCAAGCAGCAGTACAATGGATGCCGCTGCAAGCGCGATAAAGAACCATACAAACAAAAATCCGTACAATCCCACCTGATCAATCGCAAGCACAATAAACGTCACAAGCATGATGAATTCCACGATATGCCAGAGCAGTCTTATTTCCTGTCCGCGTTCCTGGCGGACGCCCTGCCGGTATTCTTTTTTCTCCTGGCGGCGCTGCAGCTTCGCAGCGAGCGATTCCTCTTTTTCGCGTGCCTTCTGCGCTTCTGCCTCGGCTTTTTCCCGTGCTTTCTGTGCGGCAGCTTCAGCCTTTTGCGCTGCAGCGGCTTCTTTTTTCTGACGCCGCAGTTCTTTGCCAGAAAGCGGTTTGTCAGGCTGCAGCGGCACCACGGCTGACGACTGCGCATCAGCTGCCTGATCGCCTGACGACTGCAGATCAGCCGTCTGATCGCTTATGGGTTCTGCAGAATTCTCTACGTTATTCTTCTCTTCTTCCATCATCCGGATTCCTCCCCGCTTTTTCTTCCGCGATTTTTTCCAGCGTCTTTTCTACTGCCAGCCTCTGAATTTCCTCCAAAATCGGAAAGCCCTTGACGCTTTCCGCTGCATAGGTCTGCTGCAGCTCATATTCCAGCGGCAGCCAGGTGCTGATGTCGCTTTCGTTATGGGCGATCACAGCTTCCAGCTTATCCAGCGCTTTGTAAACCTTCGCTTCCTCTGTCTCGAGCGCATTCATCTCTGTAAAAAGCACTTTCGCCTCTTCACCGGTTTTGCCCGGAAGCATCGAAAGCAGTCCATCCACGGCTTTTCGCTCCACGCTGCGATCCTGTTCCTTTTTTTCAAATGCAGGGATATCGCCCGTTACCGCTTCTCCGAGATCGTGCAGCAGACACATATGGATTACCTTTTCCATATCGACGTCCGGCAATTCCTCTTTCAACAGCCACGCCATCAGAGAAACTCTCCAGCAATGTCCCGCGACCGTTTCCCGCACGCCTTCCGGTGTAATGCAATGCCGCGGCACCGATTTTAACTTTCCGGCTTTTTCCAAAAACTCAATCAGCCATTCTGCCTGTGGTCGTTCCATACTGTTTCCACCTTTTCTTCAGTTTACATAATACTGTGACCGTGCATCGTATTACCGTCAGTATAGCGCCATTTCCCGGTTTCGTAAAGCTGGGAAATGAGTTGACAGGAAGGATAAACGCACCATAAGATAGAATAAAATAGTCGCGCCTTTCTAATAAAACTTCAGGAACTGATTCTTTAAGGAGAACCTCTTATGAATTATGAAGGAATTTTGGAATTTCACGGAACCTGGCGCAGCTACCAGGCGCGGGTTCTGCAAAATGTCAGCCGCTATCTGTCCGACGACAAAATCCACATCGTCGCCGCGCCCGGTTCCGGCAAAACGACCCTCGGCATCGAACTGATCAAACGCCTGAATGCGAACACGCTCATTTTGGCACCCTCCATCACGATTCGGGAACAGTGGGCAGCAAGGATTCAGGAAGCCTTTTTATGCGACGGATACACACTGGAGGATTACGTCTCCCTGAGCCTGAAGCAGCCGAAGGCCATTACGGTCGCAACCTATCAGGCGCTTCACAGTGCAATGACCCGTTTTTGCGGCACGGAAACGCCCGGCGAGGATACCGCCCCGACCGACCGCGAAGAAGTCGATTATTCTGACTTTGACTTAGTTCGAACCATGAAAAATGCCAACATCGAACTGCTTTGCCTCGACGAATGCCATCATCTTCGCAGCGAATGGTGGAAATCCCTCGAAGCCTTCCAATCGCAGCTTTCTTCCCTGAAAACCATTTCCCTGACCGCTACCCCGCCCTATGATTCCACGCCTGCGATGTGGACGCGCTACATGAATATGTGCGGAGATATCGATGAGGAAATCACGATTCCGGAGCTGGTAAAAGAGGGAAGTCTCTGCCCGCATCAGGATTATGTCTACTTCAATTATCCGACCACAGCGGAAACAAAAGAAATTCAAAAATTTGAAGAGCGCAGCAGTCAGATGCTGCAAAGCCTGATGCAGGATTCCCAGCTGCTCACTGTGATTGAGACACACAAAGGTTTAAACGGTCAGATTTCGGATGACCTTCTTCTCGATGACCCGGAATATCTCGAGGCAATTTTGATTTATCTGCAGAGCAAACATACAGCATTCCCTGCACGTCTGCAACGGCTGCTCGGGGCAAAAAAACTGCCCTCCATGGACGTAGAATGGATGGAACGGCTTTTGCAGGGCTTTTTATACGATGACACCGATTCCTATCTATGTGATAAGGTTTACCGGGAAATGCTGATCGACCAGCTAAAATCCCAGGGTCTGATCGAAAAGAAAAAAGTCATCCTGACCAAAAGTGCAGCAGTCGAAAAGCTGCTGACCAATTCCCTCGGCAAAGCCAACAGCATCCGGGATATCGTATTTTCGGAGTACGATTCGATGGGCAGCTCCCTGCGCCTTTTGATTCTGACCGATTATATCCGAAAAGAATATGAAAAGGCCATCGGCAATCCCGAAGCGACGATCGCGTCCCTCGGCGTTCTTCCCTTTTTTGAAATGCTCCGCAGGGAAAATGAAAAAAAGCATAAAACAATCCGGTTAGGCGTTCTGTGCGGAAGCGTCGTCATCATACCGGCAGAGGCAAAAGAAGCGCTGCTGCAGCAGACCGACGCAAAAATCAAACTCACGTTTTCCGCCATCGGCAGCCTTTCGGAAAACGACTACTTAAAAGTGACCGCCACAGGGGACGCGCACGCCCTCACTGCAGCCGTTACTGCCATTTTTGCACAGGGCGCAATGCAGGTTCTGATCGGCACGAAATCCCTGCTCGGCGAAGGCTGGGATTCTCCCTGCATCAATTCCCTGATTCTGGCAAGCTTTGTCGGCTCCTTTATGCTCAGCAATCAGATGCGCGGCCGCGCCATCCGCGTCTGGAAAGAAGACCCGAACAAAACGAGCAATATCTGGCATCTCGTCTGCCTAAAGCCCCGGAAAGAAGTACAGCAAAACCCGGAGGACACAATCAGCGAGGACTACACGCTGCTCTGTCGGCGCATGGAGCAGTTTCTCGGACTGCATTATACGGAAGATACGATTGAAAACGGCATCGACCGCCTTTCCATCATCCGCCCTCCTTTTACTAAAAGCAACGCAGCTTCCATGAACCGGAAAATGCTCGCCCTTTCCCAAAAGCGCAACGAGCTAAAAGACCGCTGGATGCGTTCTCTCGCCGTGTACGACAAAATGGAAGTTGTCAATACCAATGAAATTCCGGATAAATATGTGACCTCTGTCCTGTTCTGGGATGCGCTCCGGGCGCTGCTTCTGACCTCTGCCCTACTTTTGATCGGTCTGATTTTCGCTCTGGGAACCGGTTTTGCTTCGCGTTCCGCAGTCTCCGGCGTCATCGGATTTTTTATGGCTCTGTATGCAGGCGGCGTCCTGATCGCAGCCTTTCCAAAGCTTTTCACGCTCGGAAGCCCACTGCGCCGTCTCAAGGCATTCGGAAATGGCATTTTGAAAGCATTGGAGACACAAAACCTTTTAGAAGAGCCGCACTGCAAAGTCGTATCTGGTACTTCTGGTTCTGATCATCATGTTATTTTTCTTTCTGGAGGAAGCGGACGCGATAAGGCCTTATTCGCGCAGTGTGTCAACGATTTTTTCGATGCGGTCGATAACCAGCGCTACCTTCTGGTAAGTTCCAAACGCTTCCGCGGGCTGAACGGATTTTACGTCGTCCCGGAATGTTTTTCCAAGCGCAAGGAAGACGCGCAGCTTTTCGCTAAATGTATGAAGCCGTATATCGGAGCTTATGATGTTGTGTATACAAGAAACGAAAAGGGACGCGCCATCTTATTGGAAGGAAAAATCAAAGCGCTTGCAAACCGTGAAGAACGCTGCATCCGCCGGAAAAAGCTGAACGGATGATTCTGCAGGGAATCTGCTTTACGACTTAGAAGCTGTAAAAATGGTTGCAGTTCACCCGCGCCATTCGCAAAATCGCGTCTTCGACGCTCTCCGCTGCTTCGCAGCTCATTTTTGCTTACAAAAAGGTACGAGTGAACTGTAACGAAAACATGTTTTTTTTACCATACAAGAAAGTCTGTCTCCTTGCGGCTTTTCGGGGCGCATGTTACAATATTACCATTAATGAACGCAGAAAATACAGGAACCTGTGGGTTCCAAAAAGGAGGAACTGCAAATCCCATGATTTCATCAGATCAAATTGCAAAAAACTATGATATTGCCGGCGTCCGCAAGGCCAACCTTCCCGGTCTGCACATGCTGCTGCTTGGCTTCTTCGCCGGCATGTTTATCGCACTGGCAGGTGCCGCAGCATCTGTTGCTTCCGCAGACATCACCAATCCATCCGCAGCCCGGATCGTATCCGCCCTCGTTTTCCCGGCAGGACTTGCGATGGTTATCTGCAACGGCAGTGAGCTGTTCACCGGTAACTGCCTTATGGTCATTTCCCTGCTCGACCATAAGATCACCTTTAAGGCACTTATGAAAAACTACCTGTTTGTTTATCTCGGCAACCTGATCGGTTCTCTGTTTGTGTCCGTTCTGTTCGTATACGGACATATTCCGGGACTGTATGACGGACTGCTCGCACAGAACATGGTAAATACCGCTGTCACAAAGGTTTCCCTAAGCTTTTCCGAGGTCTTTTTCCGCGGCATCCTGTGTAACGTTATGGTCTGCGTAGCTGTCTGGATGGGCATGAGCGCAACCCACGTTTCCGGCAAAATTCTCGCCGTATACCCTCCGATCTCCGCATTCGTTCTCTGCGGCTTCGAGCACTGCGTTGCAAACATGTTCTACATTCCCGCAGGTATGATGACCGCATCTGCATACGGCATCGCTGCAGAGGGCTTAAATATCGGAACCTTTATCCTCAACAATCTGATCCCTGCCACCATCGGCAATATCTTCGGCGGTGTCATCGTTGTCGGCTGCCTGTACTGGTATCTGTTCCTTCGCGAGAAAAACTAAGCTCCCTTTTCTTAAAAAAGAATCCTGCTCTACAGGATTCTCCGCCTGCGGCGGGTCGCGTAAACGACATTCTACCATTCCGCCGCAGTGCGATCCTTGCGGAGCGTTTTTCTTTCATAGGACGCATTTTCCTATGCTGCTTTTTACCTGGATCCGGCTTCGAGTAAAGCCTCTTTTAATTCTGTTTCAATCTTGGCAAGCTCCTCCGAAGCCTCCGCACGTCTTTGTGCACCTTCCTGATGAATCTTAACCACCTCGTTAATGGAAGTAATGATATCTGCATTCACTTTTCTTATGGTATCCACGTCTACAATGCTGCGCTCAGAAGCCTGTGCAGCATCGATCGCACCCTGCTTCAAGGTCTCTGCATTTCTCCGGAACATTTCATTGGTCATTTCATCTAAAGCACTCTGCGCATTTAAAGCCCTTGTCGTATGCTCAATTCCAAGCGCCAACACCATCTGATTTCTCCAGAGCGGAATGGTATTCAGAATATCCGAACGGAGCTTGTCTACAACCTCCTGATCCGCGGTTTGCAAAAGCCGAATCTGCGGTGCCATCTGGACCGACAAAAGCCTTGTCATTTCCAGATCAGAAAGCCTCTTTTCAAAACGCCGGCAGGAATCTGCATAATCATTATAAATCTGGGCATTCATCTGATCTTTGGATGTAGATGCCTTTTCCTGCAATTCTACTAATTTCGTCTTTCTGGCCTGCTCCAATGCCTTTTTTCCGGCAATAATGTACATGGTCAGTTCCTTGTAAAATTCCAGGTTCATATCATACATCTGATCGAATACAAAAACATCCTTTGTCAGCTGCTGCTGATGCCTCTGCAAATCTTTCTCAATCTTTTTAATATTGGTTTCTGCACTTTCGTAATTGGCGATCAGGAAAGTGACTTTTTGTTTTCCCTTTTTAAACAACCCCAGCAAGCCTTTTTTTTCCGGAGTTGTGGTGCTGTTAATAGCAATCTGAAGTTCCCGTAAGCTGTCTCCAATATCACCGAACTCTTTTGTTTTTACATTATTGGTGATTGACACGGAAAATCCGGAAATACCCTTCTGGGCGCTGGCGCCATAGGAATTGACCAGTTTAACATTGGAAATATCGATTGTTTTTATATATTCTTCTACCTTTTTCTTTTCCTCCTCAGACAGCATGGACTCATCCACTGCCCCTGCAGAAGCCAGTGTTTCCTCTGTTTCTGCAAGCTCTTTATCCTTTAACGACGGTTCTTCCATAAATGCCATATCGTATTTTGTATCCTGCATTTCGATTTCCTCCCTCTTATTTCAGTTTAAACTCCGGATTTACATAACCATCCTGGCTCAACATGCTTTCCAGGGCTTTTGCCTTGGCCTGAAGCTCGATCGCTGCAAATCTGCGGATCTCTTCAATTTTATCATTGACTCCTGTCAAAAGCTGCTCTATTGCATCTAAAACCTCTGTTTCTGTTTTTGTTATCGTATTCTGGTCAATATCCATGTCGATATATTCCAGATAGGAAACCGTTAACTGTAAGGCTTCCGGGATATAATATTCCTGAAACTGAGACAAATCAGCCTGATAGATCGTTCCAAATTTTGTGATACAATCCTGCAGAGCACCCAAACGTTCTATCAATCTGCATTCCAATTCTTTCATTTTTTCAGGCAACTCACATGTTAAAAGCAATTTGCACGCCTCTATATCGTCCGGAATCGTCTGATGACTTATGAGTTCTTCAAATCTTTCTTCGTCCAGCTTGGGGCGCCTTTGTTTTTCCGGAACTAGGATTGCTTCCGGTGCTGCTGCCGGCACATTCCTGTATTCCTTTTTTACTTCATAGCTTTTTCCAGTCAGTCCGGCCTCCACCGCCTGATCAAAATCCATCATATCAAAAGGAATATCATCTTCCTCCATATCCCATGGATCACAGAGCAGACCCGGATCGTTTTTTCCCCCTGAAGGGGTTTTTACAGCCTTGATCTGCGGTGCTTCTTCCACGATCCATACCCTTCGGACCGCTTTCCAAAATTCTTTTTCCATCATTCGCTATCACCCTTGTAATCTATTCCAAAAATCGCATAGGAACAATATCTTATATGCGGGCAAAACTCGCAGTTTCTAGATCCGTCCGTTCCCCTTCTCTCCGGATAAATACCTGTTTTTCCGTCTCGACTCATCAGCATAGCTGCCGCTTTTTTGGCATAAGAATAGCTTTCATTATCCAGAAATTCAAGATTTAATCGCTCCTCTGTATATTTATAGCTGCCAACAACGGTATATCCCCTCTCTTTATCCGGCAATTCCCAACGAACTGCATCATCAAGCATCTGCCGTTTCTCCGCCTTTCGAATATACGGAAATAATTCAAAAACCTGCTCTGCGACCTGCTCTATCGAATATCTGTCCTTTAACAATCTTTCTAATATCTGTATGAAGCGAACAATTGCTCTGTTTTGTTGATACTCATTCCTATAGGCTGGACAGTCTCCTAATACGCAGCTGTACAGATATCGGATCGGACATAAGGAATAGGCTAACTCGTCCTCATATAAATGCTGCTGTGGACTTTCTTTCAAGGAATAGTTCTTTTCAAAACGTTTATGGGCCATAACACCAGACACATACTGCAGGTCCAAATTTCTAATCGCAGCATCCCGGATCTTAGCATCTGATAATTTGTCCAACAACGTTATATATGGGGAAGGTGAAAAGCGTTTTTCCCCCTGTTGATAGATCCACGAAAGCTCTATCTCCCGGTTTTTCAGAGCATTATAGAAATAATAACGATTCGCCAGCGTTGTCAGCCGGTTATTTTCCAGCCAATTCGGAATATAAGTTCCAACCTTGTCAGCTGCCAGCTCCTGCAAAAAAGCTTCCTCTACAGGCCAACTGTACCGGTCGGCTGTTCCCGGCAGCTTTGTAATATCTGCCAGACATATATGTACTTTTCCCATGTTGGAAACAGACGCGGATTCGATCTGAAAAATGTTGAAAACCAGAGTTTTCAGGCCATTATTATTTTCTACCTCCTCCATCTTCCCACTCATAAAGGAAAGAAGGGCTGCTGCCAAATCTCCCGGATAGCATAGAAAATCTCTTATCTTTTCATTTTCCAGTACCTCGAAAATTTGTTTTACTTTTTCTCTTTCTTCCCGATACAGCTCCGGCGGCATACCATCTTTTTGATATAACAAGGTATCCAGCTTACTCATATGCTGTTGAATGGAAACCGGTTCATTTTTTCCAAATAATGTCCGTGCCATCTGGATCAATTGACCGATCATATCGATCACATCCCCCACCCGATCTTCTTTTATAGAAAACGGTCCAAAATGCACGAAAGGATTCGCCAATCGCCTTTGCTGCCTTTCCTCTCCCTCAGGATGCTCTTCTGATGGCTTAAACATATCATATGCATTCTCATAAACTTCTGAAAAATGATCCAGTCTTTCCTTCCACTCTTCTACTGTATAGCAGTTTTCAAAATACGGTAATATTCTCTCCAGATCATCCGTATAGTTCATACTGCTCTTCCCATGCGCCGAGAGCCAGCCGGATGCAAAGCATTTTCTTAATCCATCCGCTCTAAGCGTAATACACTGCAGATTTTCATCCCACATTTTATGCAATGTATATATAAACTGTCCGATGGGATAGGACAGTAAATTTCTTACCTCATAGCGTTCCGGGAAATAATCCTTTAACATACTGTTGGCTGTATAGTCGTCCGCACTGTATAGATAAAAGCCCTCTTCCTTGATTCTGGAAATATCTTCTACGAACTCTACGGTATTGCTGTATTTTATGATTTTCAGATTCGGAGCTGTTGTTTCCTGCCCGGTTTCAAAAATCTCACCAAGTGGATTTTTTGCTGTCGGATCTTCAAAACGCCTCCATTGTTCGTATGCCGGATACCCGTTTTTTTCCTGATAAAGATGTCTCCATATTTCATTCGCATAAGGATATTTCTTTTCATCCTGTATGAGTGCATAAATACTATATCCGGATCTTATAAAGCAATCATACACAAACTGCTGGATCGGCGTCAAAAATGGAAAGCCGTTCCACACCATAGCCTTATTGCCGTGGAAATGAAAAATTCTGTTTACGTCCCGTTCAAAAACCTCCTGCTCTTCCAGTTCTTGCATTCTGTTTCTGAAATCTACAATACTGTTGTCCAACTGCTCCAGATATTTCCACAGTTCCAAAAACAGGGAAATATCCCGATCCGATGCCTTTACGTCTTCCGGATGTACCTTTGCTTCCTCCAGCCGGATTATATTCTGAATTGCTGCAAACAGATTTTTTTTACATCCAAAAAGCCAGTCTCTCTCTCCTTTCCTGTCCGTTACCGCAATTTTGTCCCGCAGATACTGATTCAAAGCTGTCATATACGCAAACTTTTGTGCGCTGGTATTCCATCCCGGAAACAGACGCTGTGCAAAACTTGAAAATCCCAGAACATTGCCTTTCAATATCCGCATGTCGTACACGATATTGGCAGCCATTTCCCGTGACATGGTCAACTGCGGCAATGCTGCAATCTCTTTAAAATATGGCGCATTTTTTAATTCAGATATCTTTGTATAGGTATATACACGATTACTCATTGATCAGCCCCACCTTTCGGATCAAAGATGACCAGCTTTCGTAGTTCTCCCAGTTATTTACCAATAGGATCAGCCGATTTACCGCACGTGTCATGGCAACGTATAACATTCTTGTTTCTTCCTTCACGCCCTTTTGTGCTGCCTCCTGCTGCAGCTCTGCATACCACCGGCTTTTCATCTGATTGCTTTTTCCCGGCTCAAATGTCCAGGCCACCTTATCTTTTCCCGGAAGAATAGCAGTTCTTTCATTCGGGACCAAGCGATTATTCATCGCCGGCAGGATTACCGTATCATATTCAAGACCCTTGGATTTATGGACTGTCATGATATAAACACTCGTGTAATCATTCACCATATCAATATCCGGTTCCATTTCTTCCCTGTTTGTAGCGATCATAAGCGTAAGATAAACATATAGGTCATAAAGTGTCGCAAACTCTCCGTCCATTCTCTGCTGAAGGATTTCCATCAGCTTGTCCAGATTTTTCTGATACATCTTGGCATCAATCAGCGCCTGCTTATTTTTTTTGGCTTCCGTCCATGCCTCCCCATACATCTTTACCTTATCCATAGCAATATAGTTTTCAATCACATTACTGCTTTCCACAATATCCTTAAGCACTGCCACCACCGGTCTAAGCCGGAATTCCCGCTGATACTTATGCCATTGTGTTTGAGAAAGGAATCCGGATAAATACTCTGCCAAACCTTCTGGCTTTTCTTTTTCTGCTTCCATTTCCGGTACTGAAATCACTCCATCATAAACGGCATATGGAGTCATCAGGTAATTATAGGTATATACGGGCTGCTCTGCAAAAATATAAGAGCTGATCAGCGCATAAAAATCCCGCACCGCCTGAGAAAGGAAAAATGGACGATCCGAATTCAGAACCACTGTTTTTCCGTTTTTCCGGCATAACTCTGCAATTTCAGCCGCCTTCTTATTTCCTCGCACCAACACTGCAACTTTCGTTTGATCCGTTACCTTTTTTCTACCGGCACGGATATCCAATTCCAGATCGCTTAAAGCCGCATTGATGATGTTCAATGTCTGCGTATGGATCGTACTCTTACTCCCTATAAGCTCCATTTCCACACTGCCGATATTGGTATTAAATGGTCTTACAGCCTCATCATACCGCAATACGCCTTCCCTGGACCAGGCAAAAAAATATTCCTCCATCACCTTCATAATGTTGGCACAGGTACGGTAGTTATTTCGAAGACTATACACCTGCAGCTTGCCCGGCATTTCCTCTTCCAGGATTTCAAAGGCTTCGTCCGTAGCTCCTTTGAAGGAATAAATACTCTGCTTTACATCTCCTACTGTAAACAGTTTTGCATGAATGGTCTGCACCAGGCGCGCAAAGGTCCGGATCTGGGTTGCATCCGTATCCTGAAACTCATCCACAAACAAATATTTCATGCCAAGCCCTTTACAATCCAGTCTTTCCTCCAATAAGTAATGACCAAAATCAAAAAGCAGATCGTTGATGGAAATTGCATTCTCCTCTAACTTTAATTGGGCATACTTTCCCTCAAACTGCTTCAAAACTGCTTTTAAAATCCTTTGGAAATTGGAAGGTATCGTTCCCTCTTCTGTATCTCCCCAGTCCTTCCTGAGCACCTCTGAAATTGTATATCCTTTTCTTGTCAGCTCTTTCCAATAAGCATCGATCACCTTACCGGCATCTGAATAATTCATTCCAAGCTGAGATGCAATGTTTTTCTTATCATTCAGCTGGTCCGATAAAATATCTTTTATTAAATTTTTTCTTTCCCGCTCTAACGGCTGAATCCCTAAGTCTCTGCCAAATCCCACACTGGTTCCAAAGCGCCGGAACAGATCATAAGCCAGACTGTCAATTGTTGAAATATGCATCTGTGACTGCTGCTCCAGCCAGCTTAAATATTTTTGATTTTCGGTCAGGGCATATTTCTTTAAAAGCATCTCCTGAAGGCGGTTATTCATCTGGTTGGTTGCTTCATTGGTAAAAGTGATCATGTAGATTTCCGACATGTTCAGGTCCGGGACCGTATGCATTAAATACAAAATACGATCCACCATAACCGTAGTCTTTCCAGTTCCCGCAGATGCCTTTACCACAATATTCGAATCTATTCCTGCATGTTCAACCCGGTACTGAGCCGCATTAAAGACAGGGATCTTTTCCTCCAGCCAGTCCACGAGCTGCTTTTGCTCCTGCGCAATACCGACACCGTCTATGATAGATACCGTATCAAAGTCTTGTTCGCCTTCCACATTCGTTATAGAAAACGCCTGCAGAAAAAATGCTTTCGAAAAAGGCTCATACATTTTTTTCAGCTGGCTTGCTTCCTCCTGTGAACCAAACCAAAACACCTTTTTCCCCTCCCGCAGGAATCTTCCTACTTCTTCCCGGTGCTGTAGGAAATTTTCCTTAAAATATAAAATCGAATATTGCGGTTTTACCATAGTGATTTACTCCCCCTAGACCTACAAAAAACCAGCGCCTTTTGAAATAAAATAAAAGATTTTATCTTGAGTATGAAAATATACTTTTTCCTTATTTTCCAAAACTTTCAATCCTGTTGAGAGTTTTTCACTTCTTCCTCTGCCATGTCATACAATTCAGCCAGTTTTCTCTGCTGCAAATTCCACAAAGGAAAGGGATTGTCCACAAAGTTCCAGACAGGCCTTCCGTACTCGACGCAGGCGATAGTAATATATTCGCCTTTGTTATGCTATGCTCCTGGCAACAGGCATCCACTTTCATATCAGAGGGCCGTTCTGATAGTCCCTGATCTGATTTGCCCATTGCCGTAGTCGAAGCTCTTCTGCAGTTAAACTGGTTTGAGTTCTCATAGTCTGACCTCCTGACATTGGTCAAAAAAGTTGAGTACTGAACTTTTTTGACGGGGTATCGTTATGCGACTATTATTGCAGCTGAAAGCGAATAGGAAAAGGTACTTGCGATGGAGCGTTTACGTTATATTTAACTCTGTTTCAGTTTCAGGATAAAAATATATCATATAATTATAGTGCTTAATTTTTCAGGAAGTTCACAATATTATTTTGTTTCCGGTTTAGCAGTGCTACACTCCTAACGACAGAAAGCCCTTCAGTTTTCTTAATTTCGTAGGATTTGAAAGCTTTCCTATAGCTTTTGCCTCTATCTGACGGACTCTTTCCCGAGTGACGCCAAACCTCTGTCCGACTTCTTCTAATGTCTTTTCAACACCATCTTCAAAACCGTATCTCGCTTTAAGAACCTCCTGCTCCCGATTTTTTAATTCACCCATTAGTCTTTCAAGCATTTCTCTTAATGCCCTTTGCTCAATTTTCTCATATACATCATCATTCCAATAGAAGGCATCTGAATTAATGTTTCCGAAAGCATCATCCTGTATTTCGTTTTCGGAAATGTTTTCGAAAACATCGTCCTGTATTTCATCCCTTTCGATGTTTTTCAAAAACATTTCGTAGACAGTATCAAGTGATTCGATTGGCATTGATTGTTGGATTATAACCTCCGCCTGATTAATGCTACAGCCAAGCCGCTCTTGAATCAACCTTCTTACTTCTTGATCTGTCCATATATCAGAATTCAAGTATCCATTTTCCTTCAAAATCGGGTACATTGTAAAGTACCCTTCTTTTTTATGAACAGGATAGTACACTGTAGGCCTTTGAGTTGCCTGTGCTCGCCCTATATTTTGTAAAATCCAAAGTGAAGCATATGAACCAAAAGGACCAATTGAACCAGGATCATATCTATCTACTGCCGTTACTAACCCGATGCAGGCCTCCTGCAAGGTATCAGCAATTTCGCAATCATAGGTTTCAGCTCTTTGCAACGCTATACGCACTGCAAACCTCAAATGCATCTGTATCACTCGTTCACGAGCGTATAAATTTCCCTCCTGAACCTGATATTTCAGCTGATCCATCTCACGTGCCTGAGGTGGAACGATCGCCCGAACAGTGTTTATAAAATCCTCTAATCCGGGATCAAGCTCAACAACTCTGTTAAATACAACTTCATAGTCTTTTTGCGCATAATCATCGTAATCGTCTTCTGATGAACCGGCTGCATTAGTAACCGGTGCCTCATCATATATAAGAATTCCTCGGGTAGCAATGGAGCTTGAAAGGTAGTCTACATCTCTGATGGATAGTTCCCATTTGTCAGCCACATCATAAATATCATCAAATACCAAGAATCCCTTTCCAGATGATAGCTGTATTAAATTTGCAAGAGCACTCTCAATACCATTCTTACTCTCCATTATCTCTTTTCTCATTTTTCGGCAAGGAGCTGTTTCAGAGTATATCCCTTTGAATCTACCCATACAATATTTCCATTGACCGAATCTCCTATCAATATTTTTGCAACCGTTGAGGGACTCCCAAACTGAACATCTTCAGTCAAAATCTCATTTTTTATCTTGCCCGACTGCATCAGCGTACGGCGCTTGTTATATATGGCTACTGTACAGGAAGACAACCTTTTTCTTGAGGCAGAGCCTTCAGGCTCTGTCTATATCATTATTACTCATTAAACCATCTCACTCTTACTTATGATTTGTTGACACACAGCTGTAGGATATCATCTGTGCTGATTTCGCTATTGAATCGATCATTAAACTCATCGATAAACTCATAAAGCCTATTTGCAAATGCCTCAGGTGTGTTTTCGCCTTCTACCAGCTTTTCATAAAGAACGTCTATACCACCTCTTACGTAGCTATCAAAACGTTCTTCATCAGCAGGATCTTGACCATAATGCCTGAAAGCCTTATCAATTCGCTTTTCTTCATCGGGCTCATAATTAGCATCAAGCAGCATAATCAGCCAGAAGTTATACTGTAATTCATCCCCAGAATAAATTACACGATCACCCATGACATTCTGATTATATACCTGACCGGTTTCCGAATTTTTGGTATCGTCAAGGTCAGCAGTTCTTCCATACAAAAACCCGATCAGTGGTGCATTCGCATAGACATCTACGTTACGGTCTATCAGCTTTGCCTTGCTTAACTCATCGAATACTCCAGTGAGCTGATCCACACGAAGAGCATGCCTACCTTTAAACCTATATTGTTTATCAAACATGGCGCTCCTCCTTATACCAAATTGGTCTCAAACTCATTTTTCTTGTCAAACTGATGTCTACTGCCGATTCTGCCGCCCATGTAATCCTCAGCCAATTCACCATCTGTATCCTTGATAAAGATGATAACCTGTTCAGCTGTCTCTGGCAAAGCCTCGCATACGGTCTTAATTCTTCTCTTATCAAATGCTGACAACGGTTCATCCATTACCAGCGGATATGGTTCAGATGAAAGCAGCTTGGCATCGTCATCATTAGCATTACGATTTTCTCTGGCCATTTTGATAATGCCAGTAATAAATGCAAAGATAACTGATATGCTCTGAGCCGTAGAAGTCTCCACATCACCCTCATAATCATTAGCCTGAACTGTGATGTGATATTTCGGATCTATGGTTAATGATAAGCCACCTTCATAAATCTGCTTGAAGATGTCATTAATTGTATCCTGCAAGCGATTACGTATTTCTTCTTCACTTGTCCGATACACATTCTCCAGTTCTTAATAAATCTTTCTGGCATAGGTCAGATACATCTGCGTCCTTCGGTTCTTTTCATCAAGTAAAGTCAGATTCTGTCTCTCTGTATCTGCACGTTCGCGCTCTTTCCCAAGGCCACCACGCTCTATGTTCAGCTTGTCTCTATCGGCATTACACTTATTGATAATTTTAACGCAAATTTGAACCTCATTATTAATGGCACGAACCTTTTCACTGACATCTTCCCCACTGAGTTTTGTCTCAATCTTGTGGATATCATCGGTCTTGTCCAGAATATCATCACTCTGCTGACTAGCGGTCGCAAGGTTCTCCTGCATCTGTTCAACCAGATCCTGCAGAGCTCCGGCTCTACGCTTTGATTCCTTCTTGAAATCTGCCACATATGTACTAAGCGATTTTGGAGGAATAACATCCAGTAAAGATTTCACTTTTTCATAAGGCACAGAGCCTTCATCCAGATGGGTACCGCAAAGACAGATTTTCTGTTTAAGCAAATATTCGATAGTCTTGTCACGAATAAAAGGAATATCTTTGCCCGAATAGTTATGTCTTGATAAAACATCCAAGGCTCTCTTAGTTAAAGAAAGTGAGAAGAAGGGACTCATTGAAGCATTGAAATCCTTGCACATCGTCTTATAGACTGTGGCTCTCATACGAGTGATATTATCAATCTGCTTCTGCAGATCCTCTTTTTCTTTCTGCAGTTTTTCGCCTTCAGAATATTGTTTCAGCTCTATGACTTTTTCAGATTTTCTGATCTCAGCCGCCGCTTTCTGTTCATCAAGTTCCTCTAAGGCAGCATCAATCTCTGCCAGTCTTGCATTGCACTTATCTATTTTGGCAGTGTATTCCTGTATCTTAGTGTTGCTCTTTGAGTCAAAGCTCTTCTCATAGCTACCAATAACGCTAAGACTGCTTCTCGGATTAAAGTGACCAATAGCACTTATCATCGCATTGAGACCCAAAAGACCCTTTACAGCCTCTGCAAAGTCAGTTGCCTTCTTACCTGTAGAAATATCTTTACTCATCTTCTCAATACGCTCTCCATCAAAGAAGAAGTATCTGGACAGTTCCTTAGGCAGAATGCTCTTAACCTCGGCTTCGCACTGAGACTTTTTAACGTAGGAAGTATTACCGCTGGTATCCTTTATTGCAATGTCAAATACGGTATTATCACCCTTAACATTGTTTGAATAGTCCTTGTGATATGCCTGCTCTCTTATGAGGGTATAGTCAACCTCACCATGTCTAAGAGCCAAAGTTACACGAACCTTCTCTTCTGAGCCGGGAGTCATTTCGGTGGCTACCATCTTATTCAGAATAATCTTGTCAGAGAACTCTGTTTCTCCATACAGGCACCAGAAAAATGCCTGAGCAAACGTAGTTTTACCCGTTCCATTTTCACCAATGATGATGGTTACGTTTTTGCCGCCTTCTCCCTGGGCAAAATCAATGGACTCATTGCGAAACTGGCGGAAGTTCTCAAGTTTTATTGATTTAAGTAACATTGCACTTCCTCCTCAATCTTCTTCTTAATCCATGCCACCATCTGAGAATCATTCATTGTTCTCGTTTTCAGATTCATGTTTTCCTTAATGATGATTGACCGCTTTAGGCGCTCAATGACTTTGCTATCAACCTGGATTTCGCCGTTATCACTCAAAATCTTCACCCTCCTTTTCAAGATCTGTTTCGTTAAGATGATAAGCCTCCTGGATGTCCCAGATCAGGTTGTTTGCCAGCATCGAATTTAATGCCAGCCTACCAAATTCCTTAATCCGGGCAAGCTCATTTTTCACCAATGTCTTATCCCTATTCGCTTGCTCAATCGTCAACCCTGACACTGAGTCAAGCGGTCTAGGAAGAGTAACAAAATCGTATATTTCCGCAAATGGCTTATTATCCGCTTTACGGAGCACTCTACCTCTACGCTGTATGTATTCCTTAGGATTCGTTGTACTTGCCAGTATAAAGGCCGTTCGTATGCCTGGTATATTAACACCTTCGTCCAGACACTTTATCGCTACTATAGCCTGCAGCTTGCCGCCGTCCTGGAAATGCTCTTTGATCAAAGCACGCTCCTCCATATTTTCTTCTGAAGTAAAACGCGCCACGCTCATATTAAGTTCATTTCCAAGAATCTTGGTAACTGCTTCTATCTGCCTGATATCACTTTCGTCATCTGATGAAGTATCACTATCGTCTATCACCCTCGTAGCTCCACAGTACACCAGAATATTATTATCATCTTTGTAAGAAGTGATTTCTCGCTTCAAAGCCTCCAGTTTTTGCATTGCTCCTGCAACAACCCTGGATCTCTTTAGCGCAAGTATCTCTCCTTGCTTGTTTAGTTTATACTTTCCATGCTTGTCCTTTATCATACACTTAGACATCTCATAGGAAAGCTGTTCATAAGATTCCAGTTCAAGCTCACTCAGGTAAACGAGAACCGGATAGTATTTATAAGGAGTCAGCTTATCTTCATCAATAGCTCTTTCCAGAGGATATTCGATACATTTCTTTCCAAAGAAGCTGTATAGAAGTGCTGTTCCCTCTTCATCTCTGTGTCTTTCAAGTGTTGCTGATAACGCAAGCCTGTATGTAAACCTTTCATTCAAATGCTTGGCATAGCTTCTGGCTCCAAAATTATGGGCCTCATCTACCACAAGTAAGATTGGACTCTTGATTTTATCTATTTTCTCCTGAAAATCAGGACTAGCAAACGTCACATTCGTTGTCACTACACAGAAGAATCTTTTATCTTTCCTGATTTTCTGATCTGTTATTGCCTTGGAAAATCTCTTTCTCCAATCTTTGTAGGTTGGATCTCCATAGGCAATAATTGGTTTCATGTTGAACTTGACAATATCCTCAACCCACTGCTCTACCAGATGCTTATAAGGAGCTACAATAATGACAGCAAGATCATCATTAATATCTTCTGAAAGCTTTGAGATGGCGCCAAGACCAGTATAGGTTTTGCCTGTACCTGTTGCCATATCAAAAATTCCCCTGTAATTTTCGCCTACCCAGTTAGCAATAGCTTCCTTCTGATATTCATGCAGTCCAACATCATCCGGTATTCTTGCTCCTACCGGACCCCCATAAAGGGCTCCGCTCTCACACAGCATGGTTCCATAAGCAGGCTTTCTTTCTTTAAACTGTTCATAATCAATATCAAAATTAGGAGCTTTCTTCCGATATTTCTCAATGAGTACATCGGAAATCTTAGGGAATTCCAAAACCTTAAGGCTTGGCTCGACATTATTCCACATAGAGTAGAAGGCATTTTCCTTTAGCTTCACTCTATCTGCCTCAGCCTCTTTCCAATCACAGAATACGTCTATGGTCTCATAATTAATGGACATCGCTGTCATTGATTCATTCATGGATCCAGAAAATGCAACATGATTTCCGTCTTTATCTTCCAGAATACCCATCTTCTCATGATACATTCCAATGTCATTATCCTTATCTGTATAGGCAATGCGAATGTCTAGGATACCTTCTGATATAAGATGCGCCAGAAGGTTTAAACGCTCCATCGAGTAGTAATCCTCATGCTCATCGGACAACTGACGTATAAGCGCTCCCTCTATGATCTTCTGTCTGTTCTCATAGCCTTCCTTGATAGCCTGTATATCTTCATCTGACAGATACGGTGATGCAACTATTTCAATCCTTCCACCGTCTTTAGCCATATCAGCTATTCCCTTTGATATTTCAACAAGGGAAGAAGACGAAAAGAATCCCACCGCCCGCTTATATGATGTTGCCTCATGGAGCAGAGGAATATAAAAATCCTGCACCACATTGTCAATCAAGGTCCGGTATTCGCTTTTTATTCTTTTGTCCTTTAAACTCATAGCAATCCCCCTACAACTCTGAATCTATATAATCCAAAGCTTCTTCCAACTCCGTAAAATCTTCATCTGTTGTAAAATAATTTACACTGAATCTAATGGTTCCCGCAGGGAATGTTCCTATGAACTGATGTGCTAGCGGTGCACACTGTAGCCCTGTTCTAACAGCAATTCCGCATCTATCGAACACAGGTCCAGCGCTATCGCTACTTATTCCCTCTATTACGCAGGAAACTATCCCTACATAATCACAGAAATCATAATTTCCAATTATCTTTATGTAGGAATATCTATCTAAAAGATAAATCAGTTTCTTTCGGTTTTCTGCTTCTTTCTCTCTGATGGCATCAATAGTAACATGGGCTGACCATCCAAGAGCAGCATTCAACCCCGCTATACCTACTATATTCAAAGTCCCCATCTCATATTTTTGAGGCAGGTCTTCTGGCATAAACTGATTAGCAGATTCATATCCCGTACCGCCAAAAATTACTGTCGGAAACTTCACCTCTGGATTCATCACAAATCCAGATATTCCAGTTGGGCCATACAATGTTTTATGTCCTGCAAATACAGCAAAATCTATAGTGGTAAGACCTACGTTCAAATCTACCAACCCAGCAGTCTGTGCCATATCCACAAGAGTTATGGCTTCGTACTTTTTAGCCAGCGCAAAAATATCCTCTACTGGCGCTATAAGTCCAAACACATTGCTGGCATGACTAACTATAACAAAATCAGGTTTAACCGTATCAAACTGATATCTGATTTTTTCCAGATCATACACCATATCCTTTGAAACAGTCAGCTGTGTGACCTTGATTTTCCCCTGCTCTTCAAAATGATGAAGTGTTCTGGTAACTGCATTATGCTCAAAGGGGCTGATATAAATATTAACAGCTCCTTTTTCAATAATGCCCTGAATAATAATATTCAAAGCTATTGTTGCCGTTGGTTCAAAGACAACCTGCTTTGCCTGGCAATGCAGGAGCTCCTGGATCTTCTTTCGTGTATCTCCAATTAAAGCTCCTGCGCTCTGCGCAAGCTTATAGTTTCCACGTCCAGCATTTGCTCCGCTGGAACGATAAAAGCTATCCATGAAGTCATAGACGCAATCCGGCTTTGGGTATGTAGTTGCAGCATTATCAAAATATGCCACCTGTAACACCTCCCCTTAGCACATTTTCTTTAGTATATCCATGAGGATCTGCCTCTTCTCCTGCTCTGAAATAGAATATCCCATGGAATCTATCTCAGACAGAATGGAATTATACAGAAGCTTTCCTCTCTTACTTGTTTCAACTCTGTCAAATCGTTTTACTTCTGATGAACCATCATCACTGCGGAATCTGATTTCATAAGTACTTGCAGCACCGTCTTCACTTTCAGACTCACTGTTTTGGAATTCCTCTGCAGTCTTTTTGTACATTGCAAGATTCTCTTTGAAACGATCTACAGTATCATCATCCCAGTCTTCAACTCTTAGATCTGTTGCAGCCTTTGCTAATCTAGCAACAAATGTCTCTTCATCATTTGTAACTTCCCTGAAGAGTCCTAGGCACTTGTTAGTTCCATTTTCAAAAAGCTGTTCAAATACATGCGGATCCAGTATTTCACACCAGTCCTTAATTACAGATGATAAGGATGTCCTTTTCAACTTAGCTCTGTTTGCAGCGATTGAGAAGATCTCTTTGGTCTGCTTTATCAGCTCAACCTTGAGCTCAGCTATTTTGCCATCATAATAGTTTTTAGCATTCTCAATATTTTCTGCAAGGCCTTCATTGAAATCTCTATATCCAAAGGCTTCCGGAAGTTTCTCAAATAACAGCTCATGACCATTAAGATTCAACTTAAGCAGTTTAACCATCTTAAGGTATCTCTTGCTTGATTCCTTATCACCAATTCCCTTGGATTCCTTAGCATATCTTGGCAATGACAGATACCAGCGCTTCATTGCAGATGCTGCAAAATCATAAGCACTAAGATTCTTTTCCGCCTCAATAACATAATTGCTGAATATCTCAGAAAGTTTGCTTACAAATTCCTGCTTTTCAGGATTCCATTCAAGGAATACCAGTGTGTAATCCTCAGGGCATGCGTTAATCATCTGCAAGGTATCGGCAGATAATGGCAACTGTCCCAAATCATTCTGCAGAATAATTTTCTCACTAAACTCATGAAAAACAGCTGCAATATAGATTGGGATAACTCCACTCCTAATACCCATATGATATTCTGGAGCTGTAAGCACATTGTACAGTTGATCAAAAGATGCTGTACCCTTCCTTTTGGCATCCATGACGAAGGAAACAATTGCGTCAAGCACTCCCTTCATCAGCTTATCCGATGGAGCCAGATTGATTCTAGTACCCTCCAGATCATCGAGAAGAACCTCTTTTCTTACAAGTGTGCTTCTCATAATAGATACTTCCTGACCGGTTCCGGTAAGCCCTAGATTTGGCTCCAAAACATTTCTAAGAAGTCCAGAAAGAATCTTGTTTCTGCTATTATTTGCAATTGAGGTGATCTCATCCTTATTGATTGCCTCATTGTTAATTACTGGTGTCTCAGAGAAAGTATTAAAACAAATTTCCGATGCAAGCCCTGTCAAGGCAGCCTTACGTAATATGCTCTTCTCTTCACCGTTGTAAATATATGCAGACTTGTAATCTTCAGGATGGGTGTAACCACTGATAAATTCACTGATTACATCCCTTAAATCCTCATATATTACTTCATACTCTTCAAAAAGAACTGTATCCTCTTTTGCCTTATCCCTCAGTGCGCTTACCGCTTCAAACTCCTGCAGGATTTTTCTAATAGCAGTAGCTTTCTTCGGCATTATGAAAATAAATCTATCGCATCCCCGGGTGGTCTTTAGGATTTTATTCTTTATTCCCTTAATAGACTCAGGATCCTCACAGACAATAGCATATACCACACCATCTGCCTTGATATCCTCAGCCTTTTTCACCCAGTCAATATCACCTTCAAGTTCCTGCCCTTCAATGAACTCAAACTCAAAGTAGCGAATCATCTCTTTCTCATCATTATATTTTGATGGATAGAGGTAGTTATCAATGTTTGAAGCATTCAATGCACTCTTCAATGAGAATGAAGGTGCCAAAGCTGCGATAGTATCTGATATCTTCTGCTCTACATCCACACCAGATGTCTGCTTCAATTTCAGATAGTCATTACTACGCTTCAGATAAATCACATACTCATCCTTGATAAGATGATCAATTGCAGCCTCAATCTCAGCAGGCTTGTATTCCATGCTGTAGATTCCGACAATCTCCTCTTTAATAGGCTTCAGCTTATCAAACTGCCCCAACAGATATATCAAAGAAATCGTCTTTACTATCTTGCTTTCAAGAATCTGATCTTCAATCTGATCGAGAATAGTCTTTGTCAAAACATAGTTCTTATGAAGTTCTCCTGCAAAAGGTTCCTTCTGTAGAACCGGATCAAAGTAATCAAAAATAAGATCAGGTGTAATGACTCTGAAGGCCTTATCCTTTAATCCCCTCAAGAATGCCGGTAGAGTCGATGTTCCATCAGCAGACAGGAACGTAAATAATGTACGTTCATTCTGTGCTACACGTTCAGAAAGTCTTGGAAGAATGAATGTTGAAACCGGATGTAACGGGTAACATTCATATATTGTTGTCTCCAATTCCTTCTGATCTGTGTCACTGAATATTGCATGCTCAGCATATCTTGACATCAACTGGTCAAATCTGGCTTTATTATTATCTTGGAAATCTTCCCATTTATCTCTGTCCTTAATGATAACAGTAGAAATAATCTCATATGTCTGAGCAAAGTTGTTGTTCATATGAATGTGACGGAATCTTTCAGAAACGCCACGCCAACCATCAACCTTTGCCTTTGGCAGCTGATCAATATAGTTGGATATCTCTTTGTGAGAAATCAACAATAAATGCAACTCATTCTCACCACTTCGATTACATTTCTCAGCGAAATCCTGCAACATCTTTGTGTCGCTGACAGAAGCCGCCGTTATGTTTGATTCCAGGAACTTACTGAATTCATCATAGACAACATATATTCCTAGATATCCACGCTGCTTGAGACTCTTTACAACGCTCTCATACAACTCTACAACATCAAATCCCACGAACGGATTGAAGATACTTCCCGATGTAAGTTTAGGATAAACCTCTTCAAACTCGCTGTAGATTGCAGCATTGTAATCGCTTAATTCAGAAATAAAAGCATCTACTGGAAGACTTATTTCTTTCTTGAATTTGTCGTAAGTCTTCGGATAATTAGCCTTCCAATTCTGTATGGTGTTAATAGCAGCCCTGTAATTGGTCTCTGGCATGATATCCAGACCATTCTCATCAAGCGTTCTCTGCAATGCAAGAAGAAAAGCCTGTGGTAAGCTGCCGCTTGTTCCATTAATGATAACCGGCAGGATCCTATTGTTCTTATCTGAATAGTAATTATCAACCAGCTGCTTCAGCTCTGGATCCTCATTGATTTTCGGCATCAAATGTGTAAAAAGAAATTGTTTTCTCTGCATAAGCATAGAAAGAATAGTAAGTATAATGTGAGACTTACCTTTTCCATATGCTCCTACAAGAACTCGTGCTCTTTCCGTTGCATCAGGAGCAGTACTGCTAAGTATGTCCTTTAACAACGTCAATGCCGATTTTGTCGGTATGAAATTCTTTAATTTGTCATCATTGTTCAGGTCGTATCCTATGTTTACTGAATACTGAAAGCCTGACGCAACAGAAATCATTTTGCTCATGAATTTGTTCCCTCTATATCGGCATAATATTTTTTAACACAGTCAATAAAGCTACGTTTATGTAATACCCGGACAACATCCAATCCTGCTGTACGGATAATCTTAATATCTCCAAGTTTCTCTACTTCATGAAGCAAGGAAAGCATACAGATTGAATCCAGGTTAAACACCTTACCAATATTCTTCTCCGCAGAAAGAAGCTCATTTAAGCTAATCTCTTCCCTGCCATTTGCCTGATCTGCAATTACAGCCATGATCACCCAAGGATTAAAACTCCTTGCCATTGGTATGGATTTCTTATATGTATAATTCCCTCGTTCTTTGCTTAAAATATCAATAAGCCCAAGTTCTCCAAAGGGACAATTAATATTATTCTCCGGAGAAACCTTATTGGGATCGGACTTATACCTTGGCACATACGTATTAACAATGCAGGTAAAGTCATCGGTCAATGATCTGATGGCTACCGCTGTACCATCCATTTTCAATTCATTCTGTATCTGAGCAATGAAATCATCCTTGCTGAACTCTTTCATTGCAAATTTATTGAAGAAGTAATACCAGGATGGAGCCATCTCCTCATCTGTCACCAGCTTATAGTGAAGAAGATAAAGTGTTCCCAACTCCTCTGTGTATGGATCCTTTTCATACACCATTTTCCCGAACTCAGTCAAAGACTGATTCCTTTTTCCAGTCGGGGGTTCTTTCGTCAATCCTACTGCCTGAAGCCAATATCTAAGGGATTTAACCATATTGGCACCGATTCCAAGAACATCCATCGGATTATCATCTTTGTCGGTAAAGACATCCGGCTTCTGTGACACATACCGCATTCCTTTACTGAGCCATCCCTTTCTAATAAAGAATGTTTCATGGGCTCGAAACTTCGTAGCCATCCCTTTGTTCCTCCTAATCCTTTGTCCGCAAATATTTGTCCATCATACAACCTCCCCTGAGATATTTGGCAGTCACGCACATTTTGCAATGAACACATTTTTCCGGATCAATATAATATCTGTCTACTGAAATTGAAATTGCCCCAGCCTTGCAAAGAGATTCACATTTTAAGCATTTTCTACATGCATTAAATTTTCTGACTTGGTATCCAACCATATGCTGCAAATCGTCATGATCTTTCACATTCATAGTTCTAACTTTCACAGCAAACTCATATCCGCCCTGTTCAAAAGGCTGGACAGACAAAATCGGAACATTTGTCCTAATATCAAGTATCAGCACCTCATGCAACAGCTTCTGACCAAGCTCAGGAGCCACTCTTCCAAATGGCGTGAGCATATTCAAAAACTCATCATCCATCGGGCGTACCAAGCGATAAATCTTTGCGTAATCCTCTGTCGTACAGCTGGTAAAGCGGATCTTTACATCTCCCGCTGCAGCGAGACCATTACCGCCCTGTCTTGCCTTCCATGCACCAGAGTCTACATACTCTTCTGCATCAGGCTTTCCTATCTTTTTTGCAAAGTCTATAAGGAAGTCCCTCCAAGCCTTTGACTGCTCTGGCATATATATCCTTGAGAGGAACTGTGCCCTCTGATTGTTGTTAGGACAACACCAGCACCCAACTCTGTCATAACCCAAGCGGTAAGCATCGTTGAAATCAATCTTCTCAGCTAAGATATACAGCCAAATATCCATATCCTTCCAGAAGAATATAGGAGAGGCTACTGTCTGTTGCTGAATTTTTACCGATTCTGCATCGTCCTCAACCCTATTATACTTACTTCTACTTACAGATTCCGATTTTCTAATTCCATAGAAGGTCAGGATACGCTGATCTCTATACAAGGAATTAATTACTCTAGTAATTGGTCCTGTCTTGAACATAGAACAACACCATCTCATCATTCTGGCAGGCGGTCCTATATCTTCACACACATCCTTAAATACCTGCTCACGATTCTCGGCAGTCTTAAAAATAGACTGTGGATGATTCTTTCTGTAGCGCTGAGCGTATTCAATGGTGAGCGGAAACTCAAGTGTTGTACCTTCAATTAGTTGATTGTCTTGAAAAATGCTTGATTTGCAGGCATATTCGCAGGTTTGC